>ERZ1740068.37-NODE-37-length-77957-cov-8.770494_pt1 | contig 77957 bp, 70 predicted proteins | sample MGYA00581735_ERZ1740068 | MGnify/ENA primary metagenome ERZ1740068 (study PRJEB43018, sample SAMN04849740) | marine metagenome | isolation source: floating plastic debris | place: Pacific Ocean | collected 2008-08-30 | study: EMG produced TPA metagenomics assembly...
TTTTTGCTTTCCTGCCTTTTAAGATTTTTTGTTGATAGTCTGCTAATCCTACTTATCAACAAGGATTATAACTGCGCCCCTGTTTTGTGTTTTTCGCGCCGCGCAGGCACCAACAGAAGATTTATGAGGTTGCGATTGACTCCCTGTTGAATCAATGAAAATACTAATATGCTGAGTTTTTCTAAAATCGTAAAAAACGAAAATGAAAGAAGTTGAGGCACTTTTCAAGTCACTCCTGTCGTATTTGAATCTCACCTGAATAAGTTGTTTTGGCTACTTACTTTTAAGTTAAGAACTAAATGAAAATAATTATGAAAAAGAAGAATTTGAACCTGAGTTCATTGAAAGTAGAAAGTTTCGTAACTGACTTGAAGGACAGTACAGCTGACACCGTAAAAGGAGGAACCAGCAATCCTTCATTTGCAAATAGCGTATGCTGTAACTCAAATCTCATTTGTCCAGAGACGATATTTGCCGAGTGTGCCACATTGGATGGTGATTGTATCACTGTGGTGCAAAACTACTGCAACAAAAAGTAAATAATATATCAGGCTCTTGCTGGAAACGCTACTTCGGTAAGAGCCTGACTTTTCAACATTGCCCCAGGTTGGCCAATTACAGGCTTATTTTTTCTACTTTTTCACCAACCTCTGTCCACAGTACATTTTTTTGGAAGTCACCATTGTCTTTATGTCATCAACGACTCCAATATATTTTAGCTTGCTGAATACACCAGAAGACCAGGTACCCTTCCGCGAGCGCAGTAGCTACGCTGTGGAGGTGCTGGGTTGGGGTCGGTTCGTTTACATCATTTATTCTAATTGATACGTTTTCATAGTCAAATGACGTTGCTTAAAAAAAGCACTATGTTTGAATTATGTTGAAGTATGGATACCTGGTGATTGCGCTGCTTTTGTGGTCCGCCTGTACGTTGAATCAAAAAAAGGATCGGGGGACATTGATTGATCAGGTCTATGACTTGCATCAGACAGAGCGACGCTATACCAATGATTCTTCCTTTGTCTTTTTAGATAAGGCTTTGGTGCTCATCAGGACCATCAATGATGCGCCCGACTCCTTGTTGATTGAGAATACTTACAGAAGAGGGTATGTTTACCTCAGGGCACTCAATAAATCTGACAGCGCCCTGAAGTACCTCCAGCAAACAATTGACTTGATTACTCCTGAAGATGGTAGAAAAAGGAATGAAACGTATTTCAGGGATGCGTGGGATGGCTACTGGGAGGCTGGTAAGTACAAAAACAGTGCAGCCATTGCGCAGCGCTACCTTGATAAACCTGCAAAGGCACAGACTGATGTGGGTTTGTATTTTGCCTACAACGCCTTGCAGCGTGTGAGTCTGGAACTACAGCAGCCGGATGAGGCATTGCTTTACAGCCAGAAGGCCCTGGAGTATGCCATCAAATCCAAAGCAAGGGACGAGTATGAGAATCAGCTGCTGGCCAAAGCAGGTATATTATTTTTTCACCAACAGAATCAGGAGTTGGAGGCGCTGAAGGTTTTGGAAGAACTTCGTGAAAGGGAAGACCAGCTACATCCAGATCTGAAAAGAAAATTGTACCTCAACCTGGGTTTTTTGGAAACCTGGGCGCAAGACCATCGGGGCGCCATCGAAGCTTTTGAGCAGGCGGCGGCTGTCACGCGAGAGACAAACCATCCATATTACTTCAACGAAGACATTGCAGAGTGTTTTGCCAATATGTCGGACAGCTATCGCGATCTGAAGCAATATCAGACTGCCATTCAGTACCTGGATTCTACGCAGTACTATGCCAGCAAAACCAGCAGAACAGACATTATCAACTACGCTGCCAAAAACCGTTTTGAGATTGCCTACCTGAGGGGGGAACATGTCGATAGCGTGAGTAATATGTTTCAATCCCTGATTGAGTCGCAGAACAACCTCTATACAGACAGAATCAAAGAAGACCTGGCCTCGCTGCGGGCTTTGAATGAGAAGGAAAAGGAGCTGTTGAGTCAAAATCAACAAATTGTATTGGATAACCTCAACCTGAGTAGGCAAAGAACGATTTTATTTGCCTCAGTGATCATTGCACTGCTGAGTATCGCCATCATCGCTTTGTTTTATTACCAAAGAAAGCTGCGATTTGACAAGCGGGGCCTGCAAATGCAACAAAGACTACTGCGATCGCAGATGAATCCACATTTCACCTACAACACTTTATATACTATCCAATCGCTCATTGATGAAAATCCTGAAAAAGCAGGTAACTACCTGGTGAAATTTTCCCGGTTGCTCAGGCTCGTGCTGGAAAACTCTACCATGGACTACGTGGAGCTGGAGAAAGAACTGGAATCTGTCGAAAAATACCTGCAACTGCAACTACTCCGATTCTCAGAACGTTTTGTCTATGACATTCAATTGGTTAATATAGATGATGATGATTTGCTGTTTATACCGCCCATGCTCATACAACCCTTCATAGAAAATAGCATAGAACACGGCTTTCAGGGCATAGACTATCCCGGAGAAATCAAAGTGACGCTGACCAGGTCTGGCAAATACCTTTCTTGTACAATTTGTGACAATGGCAGGGGTCTGGCAGCTGGTCAAAACGGTAACAAACAATCATTGTCAGCGGCATTGATTGCCGACTTCATCGAGAAAGCAACTAAACAAAAGATCACCATCAAAGACAGGTCTCAGGTAACTGAATCTACCTCAGGGGTAGAAGTCAGTTTGCTCATTCCTTATAAGTTCAGCGAATATGATTAAAGCGATTTTGATAGACGATGAGGCTTCTGTCAGGAAAAACCTGAGGGAAAAGATCGACGCCCATTTTTCCGATCGAATAGCCATTGTAGCAGAAGCGGCAAGTGTGGCAAGTGGCGTGGAGACCATCGCGCAGCATCAGCCTGATTTGATATTTCTCGATGTCAACTTACAGGATGGAACAGGCTTTGACATCATTCAGCAGGTGGAATACAAGGAATTTGAGATCATCTTCGTGACAGGTTTTGACAAACATGCCATTAAGGCAATTAAAGTAGGGGCATTGGACTACATCCTCAAGCCGATTGACCTGGAAGAACTTTCAGAAGCCATAGAGAAAGCCATCGACAACAGTCAGGGGAATAGCCAGCTGGAGAAGCTTATTGAGATCTCCCGCGATTACTTTCATGGGTCCAAAAAGAAAAGAGTCATTTTCAGGACTGCAGAGAATGTCTATGCGGTTTACGAAGAAAATATCCTGTATTGCTCGTCCGATGGTAACTATACCACAATTTTTACGGATAGATCGGAGAAGATCATGATCTCCAAACCCATCAAAAAGGTGGAGGAGATTCTTAGTGAGGAAGTTTTTGTGCGGTGCCATCAATCTCACATCGTCAACGTAGCACATGTGGTCAAATACAGTAAGCAGGGTTATTTGGTATTGAGCGATGATGAAAAAGTACCGGTTTCTAACCGAAGAAAAGACTATGTGCTGAGCAGGATATTCAATGCATCATAGGTTCCTGATCCACAACTCAGAATGCCTAGCCCTTATGCGGATTTCGTGGCTTTTAGCGAATGGTGGCTGAATTGGTGCGGAAAGCATGCTGCAAATTTGAATCGAGCCAACGCTAATTTGAAATAAAAGTCAACGAATTTACAGAGGACATAATTTTCTTTTGAGAAAAAAGATCATATTATGAAATTTGTATAATGAATATAAAAAATAAACTTTATCTGATCATATTGTTGCTGGCAACCTTTTCATGCGAAGAATTGGAAACGCCGGCACCTGAAGCATCCATCACCTCTCTGTCTGGTACTGTTGGTAGAAGCGGCACTGAAGAGAGAGATTATTTACTGCTCTTTGAAAACCAGATGGAATGGATGTCCTATCTGATTGCCAGGGCTGTTACTACGAATTCTGACGCTCGTGCAGACTTTGAAAGCTATCTCAGAAACTTTGGGGCAACCGGTGGCTCTTCCGCCAGAGGGAATTTGGATGACTTAGTGAGAGCACCGAGTGGACGATATACTCATTTGAGAGACGAGCTGGAAGCCCTGTATTACATCTACCAGGGAGGAAGTGATATAGATAACTGTGGTTTGAGGGCTATTGGCGGATCGCCAAGACCTGTTCACGCCACCGGTGGCGCAGGCGAATGTGAAGAAGAAATAGTTTTAGATCCATGTGTGCCTTCCTATTTTCGGTTCATAAGTGATCTTACAGACCACAATTGCCTGGTAGTGTACATGCCATATGGATTTGATCCATCTGTTGTTGAGGTAAATAGTACAGCACATCCATTGAATGGTGACGACTATAATGACAGTTACAAACATACCCGTGATTGTGTGTCAGCAGATACAATGAACCCACTGAATGTAGACATCGTAAGTAATCCACTTGTGATACGGCCACAGCGTACCGGTTATGCTAGCTGCTCCTACGACCTGTTTAACGCAGTTGACTTCGAGGATTACCTATGGGTGGATTAGGGCAAGCTTCAATGTAAAGAGACTTATCATCTGTTGAGATCATTAAAAAGAGCATGCTTGTAAAAGGTGCTCTTTTTTTGCTATTTGGTGGATTTGGGTGTGATCAGCCAGATCCTGCCATAGTGGTTCAGGCTGTTGGCGGCTTCCATGCCCTTATCTCCAATCCCGCAGTACAGGTCTATTCGTCCTGTTCCTTTGATGGCTCCGCCGCGGTCCTGAGCCAGCAAAATCCTGTATTCATGCCCTGCTAGTTTTCCATCCTTGTCGAGTAAGGGTACTTCGGCGAGCAAAGTACTTCCCAGCGGAATAATGTCGGTGTCAACAGCTGCCGAATAGTGGGGTGTGAGTGGCACACTTGCTGCCCCTTTTACCACAGGTGGGGCGAGCCTGAAGAATACATAAGACTCATTGACGCTCAGTATTTCCCTCATTCTTTCAGGGTGTGCTTCCAGCCATTCCCTGATGGCAGACAATGAAATGTTTTCGCGTGCTATTTCTCCCAGTTCTATGAGGTGCTTTCCAATGCTGGAATAAGGATGGCCGTTTTTGCCTCCGTAGGCCAGGATCTTTTTATTCCCATTTTCAAATTCCACAATGCCTGACCCCTGTACCTGCAAGACAAAGTTGTCAAAAAGATTGTTGGACCAGGCCAACTCAAGTTTTTTACCAGCTAGTGCATCCTGGAAATCGATTTCCCTTCGGTCTGGAAGTGGAAATCCTCTTCTTTCAGGTTTTTTATAAAATGGATATTGATGAACAGAGTCCTTCTCAGATTTTACCTGTAGCACAGGTGTGAAGTATCCGGTGAAGAGGACATTCCCGAGACTGTCGTTTCCGCTGAGTCGCTGAAAGTCAAAACTGCTCAATAGTAAACTGTCTCGCATGCTTCTTTCTTTCTGCAATAGTCCCTGCAGTGATTGTACTGTACTTTGCATCATGCTTTTGGTAAGCGTGAGAGAGTTGTTGAGCGGTATGCCTTTGAACCATCCGTTTTTCACGTACGCTGCCTGGAGGTTGAGGCCTGAAACGATGTCTGCCATGTCTTCGCCTAGTTGCAAAGAAGTGGGTTTGTCGCGACGGAAGTTTTGAGTCTGTGGTGCACCATCGAAGGTCTTTCCCCGGTCGGCTATACAGGTATGACTGACAAGCTGCGAAGGCATGCTAACGTCGGCCACAGTCGTAGATTGGCGTTGACATCCGGCGAGTACCGTAGAAAAAAGGAAGTGCATGGCCATGGCAATTAATCCATAATAACTATGGCCCTTTTTACAGCGTCTGAAAGTCCTGAGAATTTCACTGCAGACGTTGTCGCACATCTGACCCCATTTATGTAATACTCTCCGCACGGGCAGCAATTTTGATTAATTTTAGCTCAAAGAAATAAAAATTAATGGTCATGATTCAGTGATCCCCGCCATTATTTGATGATCATCAGAGCGATAGTGCTGCGATCCATGGTTGGCCTGCCTGTAAAACTATAAAAATGAAGAAATTTCTTTCAGCAATTATTCTTACGAGTATTATTCTTTCTACAGCGGCTGCACGGCAATCTGCAGAGCCGCTTGTAACTACACCGGATATGAGGATGTATGACATTGTCAATGCAGTTTCTGCCGACCGATTGGAAAAAGACATTACCAAACTGGTCAACTTTGGAACAAGGCACACCTTGTCGGATACTGTTTCAAGTACCCGGGGCATTGGTGCGGCCAGAAGGTGGATCAAGGCCGAGTTTGACAAGATTTCCGCGGCATGTGGTAACTGTTTGGAGGTGACTTATCAAAGGACACTGGTGAAAAAGGACGCAAATCCCCGTATTACCAAGGATGTGGAAATAGTCAATGTGATTGCCATTCAACGCGGTACAAAATTTCCTGACCGCTATGTGATCATGAGTGGTGATATAGACTCCCGTATATCAGATGTCAATAATTATACAGATGATTCACCTGGAGCCAATGACAATGCAACAGGTGTGGCTGGTGCCTTAGAGGCTGCCAGGGTCCTGAGCAAATATAAATTCCCTTCCAGCGTCATTTACGTAGGACTCTCAGGAGAGGAACAGGGCCTTTTTGGTGGTGCCCATTTGGCGGCAAAAGCCAAGGAAGAAAACTGGAATGTTGTTGGTGTCCTCAATAACGATATGATCGGAAACATTGAAGGAGTGGACGGAGTGATTGATAACAAGTCTTTCAGGATTTTTTCTGAGCCAACCCCCGTGACAGAACCAGACAATCAGCGAAGAAGGAGGAGGTTTTATGGTGGAGAGATAGATGGAGTTTCCCGTCAGTTGGCTAGGTATGTCCACAAAATGACTTCATATTATATGCCTGATATGAAGCCAATGATGATTTATCGATTGGACAGGTTCGGTAGGGGAGGGCATCACAGACCTTTTAACGATGCCGGTTTTGCGGGTGTCAGAATCATGGAAACACATGAGAACTACAACCGACAGCATCAAGATCTCAGGACTGAAAACGGCATCAAATACGGAGATGTATTGGAAAAGGTAGATTTTGATTATTGCGCAAAGCTGACGGGTGTAAATGCCATCGCACTTGCCGGACTCGCATGGGCACCTCCACAACCCACCAGTGTGAAAATTGGCGGTATCGTGCAGCCGAGCACCAGACTGGCCTGGGATCGGGTACCATCCGATGATGTGGTAGGCTATAAAATCTATTGGAGGGATACTACCTATCCGCAGTGGCAATATTCACGGTACGTGGGAGATGTGACAGATTTTACGCTAGAAGGTATTGTGATCGATAATTTCTTATTTGGCGTAGCTGCGGTTGGCAAAGACGGCAATGAAAGTGTTGTGGTCTTCCCCGGGGGATTGATTCCCAGAGGATTAAGAAAGTAATAGGGCCAATTTAGCTGGGTGATGTATTGCGCATCACCCTGTTATTTGCTTAATCTGCCCGCTAGCGTTTCTGATTTACTTCATCGGCTGGAATGGAAAAGCACTGTTAGTTCAATATGTACGTTAATCAGCTCTGAGACTTACAAGTCATCGATGTCAAAAACCACTGCGTTGAGTTGTTCTCTGATCAGACGAGCAATCTGGATTTTTCTGTAGTGCTGGTAGCCGAGGTAGACTAAAAAGCTAAAGACCATGAGTCCTACCACTGCCAGGAAGATGTTGAGGTGTTTTCGTTGCTCTATTTTATTGTAATAGTTGGTGGTGATATAATCTATCTTGTATTGGTTCCCAATGTTGTTGAGGTTCTCTTTGTGTCGTACCAATTCTACCATAGCTTCCGTATACAGACCCGCATGTTTTCTTCCTAATTCTATATTTTTTGAAAGAAAATAGACTTCGCTGAGTTGTGAGTGAATCATGATATTCTCCTTGCTTTTTTCTACTGCATCATAGTATTCTAAGCCTTGCTCCATGTGTTGAAGGGCCAGATCCAACTGGTTTTGCCGGCCGTGGATCAAACCAAGTGATTGGTGGAAGTTGAAAAGGTCACCAGCATTGCTCTCAAGTTTTGCCAGTTTGATGGCTTCTTCGTAAAAATGTTCTGCTTCCTCCATCTGCCCGTTCAGATACCGCATGTTGCCTAAATTCCCGAGTGCTTTGCCGGAGTATCTGGCCGTAGGATGATCCTGCTCCATTTTGAGAATGTTCCTGAAATGTCTTTCTGCTGTGACATAATCTTCCTGGCACTTGTGAAGCAAGCCCATTTGGTTTTCATTTTCCAACAGCTTTTCAGGCATATCAGCAATAAGCAGTCTTTGTTGCGTGATCGTCTCCAGTGCTAATGTGTACAACCCGCCTTTTCTGCAGGCAATGGCTTTGTTGTGTAGCAAGTCCAGTACCATTTCATCCAGTTGATGCTTTTGAGAAAATACAATGCCTTTGTCATAGAAATCTAAAGCCTCCTGAAACTTATGGTGTCTCTGCATGATGTTGCCAAGATTAAAGAGCACCTTGGAATGATCTACTACAGATTCTGGTGTATCAAACCCATCGTAAGTGTCTAAGACTTCAAAGTAATAGGGGAGGGCCTTTTCATATTGCTCATTCTGGCTGTGTAAAAAGGCCAGGATAAACAGCGCTTTGGTTTTGCCCCAGGAATACTGGTAATCGCTGGCATATTCATAGGCCTCATTGCCAAGGTCAATGGCTTCCTCAAGCTGACCCTTACCATAGGTTTCTGAGACTGTTGAAATTCTGTTTTGAAACTTTTCTGAAACTTCCCGATTGGTTGGGATCGCTGCAATAAACAAGATTAATGATAGCGCGTAATTAATCATTTGATAAGATGTTAGTCAATAACAAAGGAAAGTTAATAAAAAAGGCAGAAACTATTGTCTGCCTTTTCAGAAAATTCTTCATTAAAATGGACTTTTGTCTTTTTTGACCTCTTCGTTGTCCTGGGGTTTGTGATCTTTGAGGGGTTCGCTGGCAGCAAAGGCACTACGGGGATTTTCAATGCTGATTTCCTCCAGGCTATCTTGAGAAGCACATGATGTCATGAATGATAGACCTAAGACGAATACGAATAAATAGAATAATCTTTTCATAAGTTTGTTGAAATTAAAAGTTAATAATGCTAGAAATATTTTGTGATATAAAATTACTAAATAATACACATTTGTAAGTTGTCAGCTCGCGTATTTGTGCCACCGGTCAGCATCGAGCCCAATAGTTTGATTTAGAGGCACCTACGGATTAATAATAAATAATCAATAACATATACTTAATCAGGAATAGTATATTCTGACTGCTGGTATTAGTTAATACAGTACAATAAGAGGTGTGTCGTTGGAGTGGCGGCGATTTACTTATGCGAGTTCTGCCACCGCATATTGGTCTTCGTTGATAGACTTAATTTTTCCAGGGATCAACTGATTGACCAGCGCTTCATTGTAGTCTGTTGCTACACGCACATAGTTTTCTGAAAACCCCAGGATTTTGCCATTGACGTTTTCTTCTTCAAAAAGAATGGTGCTCTGTCTCTCCAGGTTCTGCTCATAGAAGTGATGCTTTTTCTTCTGGGAGAGAATTCGCAGCATCTTACTTCTTTTGCTGCGCTCACTTCCCGGTACAATACCTTCCATCTCTACAGCCCTGGTATTGGCGCGTTCTGAATAGGTAAATACGTGGAGATAAGAAATGTCCAGTTCCTGTAAAAATCGGTAAGTGTCCATGAAATCCTTCTCCGTTTCGCCGGGAAAGCCCACAATGACATCTCCGCCGATACAGCAATGAGGCATCAGCGATTTGATATGGTTCACCCTGTCCACATACAGCTCGCGGAGATAACGACGTCCCATAAGCTTCAGGATTTTATTGCTACCAGACTGCAATGGAATATGAAAGTGGGGTACAAATCTCTTTGAACCAGCCACGAAACTGATGATCTCATTCGTCAGCAAGTTGGGCTCAATAGAAGAAATACGGAAGCGTTCTATGCCCTCCACTTCGTCCAGTGCCTTCACCAGGTCTATGAATTTCTCTTTTCTTCTGCCATCCTGGATTCCAAAGTCCCCAATGTTGACACCAGTCAAGACAATTTCTTTGACATCCGTCTGTGCAATTTCGTGCGCTGTATTGACAATGTTTTCGATGCTGTCGCTGCGGCTTTTGCCTCTTGCCAATGGAATAGTGCAAAAAGCACAACCATAATTACAGCCATCCTGTACCTTGAGGAAGGTCCTGGTGCGATCACCCATTGAGAAGGATGTATGATAGTCGGTTGCTTCATAAATGTCTGTGGCAAAAACACGCGCTTCCTGCTGTTTTTCAAAATCGCCCAGTAATTCCAGTAACTTGAATTTTTCTGACGCACCCAACACGGCGTCTACTCCCTCTATTTCTGAGATTTCTTTGGGTTTGAGTTGCGCAAAGCATCCAATGATAGTAACAAAGGAATCCGGGGAGACCTTTTTGGCACTTTTAACGAGTTGTCGGCATTTCTTGTCAGCGTTTTCTGTCACCGAACAGGTATTGATGACATATACGTCCGGAGTTTCTTCAAACTCCACCCGCTGATAACCTTTCTCCTGAAAAGCCCTCGCGATGGTGGACGTTTCAGAGAAGTTGAGCTTGCAACCGAGTGTATGAAATGCGACCTTTTTCATTATGAGCGCAAAATTAATCTATATTGACTGTAAATGTAAATTTCTGATTGTAATTAACAGGGCAATCGCATTTAAAATATTTGGGCGCTTTAACACGCTCTTCGCTGTATCTTTTGCACACAAAAGGATGCCGCCGGTTGGCCGGTGCCATGCGATCGTTAGCGCAGTACTGCCTCAATGATTTCTTCATCTGGACTTGAATGCGATTACCCTGTGATAATAGAATCAATTGATGAAAAGTAAAATGCACGTCTTCTGTTTGAGAGGTGACGTGCACCTTTGCGTTCATCAATACAAGTCTCTGATAAAACCGGTAATTCGGAAACGCCCAAAGCTACGTCCCCAAACCCGACCAAGACGTACTCCGCCACTTCCAACCACAGATCACTCATTAAAAAAGTAGGCAGTATGCGGTAGGCAACAGGCAATTGTTTAAGGTTAGAAATTACGGCATTACTAATCAATCATCACACATCACTCATTAAAAAGTAGGCAGTATGCGGTAGGCAACAGGCAATTGTTTGTACGTCCCTGATATAGGTTGACCACAAATTGGTTAACACTATGAAAGCAAATGTTAAATTATTAAAAAAGTCTCGTCGATATTCTGATGATTTCAAACGTAGTTTAGTCAAAGAGTTTGAGTCAGGGAAGTTGAGTGTTCTTCAGTTATCTCGTCTTTATGGGGTCCATGACGTAACGATCTATAAATGGATTCATAAATTTTCTAACTTTAATGAGAAAGGCATTAGAATTATAGAAATGGATGAAAGTAGCAACTCCAAGGTTAAGGCATTAGAGCAACGTATCAAAGAGCTGGAGCAGGCCGTTGGTCAAAAGCAGATCAAGATCGATTATTTAGAAAAAATGATTGATATAGCTAAGGATGATTTTGCTATTGATATTAAAAAAAACTTCAACACCCGACAATCCTCTGGTTCAAAGAAAATCGAAAAAAAATGAGCTATTCTCTGAATACACTTTATGTACAGGTAGGTATCAGTAAGCAAGCTGTCTATCAGTACAGTCAGCGTCAACAGGAGCTGGACCGTAAGATGGAACAACTAGTCTTAGAAGCGGATGAGTTGCGTAAAGATCACCCGGGTTGTGGGGTAGAAAAGATGTATCGCACATTGCAACCTGACTTTATAGGTAGGGATCGTTTTATTGAAACGATGATGCAATTGGGGTATAGGCTGAAAAAAAATAAAAACTACAGAAAGACTACTATTGCTTCAAAAAGATACTACCCTAATCTGATTAAAGGATTGAAAATAAACAGTCCATCTACTTTGTGGCAATCTGATATTACTTACATCCAGGTAGGCGACAGGTTTTACTATGCAGTATTTATTCTGGATGTCTATACTAGAAAAATAGTGGGTTATAATGTCGCTGATCATATGAGAGGTACCGCTAATGTAAAGGCGTTAAACATGGCTTTAATAGCTCATTTAGCGCCGAAGATACACCACTCAGACAGAGGGAGTCAATACACTTATTCTAGTTATATAGACCTGCTAATTGCCCATAATTGCACAATCAGTATGGGATTAACCGCTCAGGACAATGCTTATGCCGAGCGTATTAACAGGACCATTAAAGAAGAGTATCTATATCATTGGAAGCCAGCAAACTACAATCAACTAAAACGACACATTAAAAAAGCCGTAAATAATTACAACAATAAAAGGCAACATGACAATCTCGGTGGCTTAAGCCCTCAAGAATTTGAAAATCTCTGGTCCCATATGAGTGCAAAGCAAAGGCCAGAAATGACTATCTTCAACAATGAAATGAATGTATAAAAACAGTCAACCTTATTTAGGGATGTGCAGTTTAAGGTTAGAAATTACGGCATTACTAATCAATCATCACGCATCAATAATCCTACCCATTCACATAAATCCTCATCACCATTTCATTTCCCATTGATTTTACGGAGTCGCATGGTGACGGCGGACTTGGTACGATTGAGTTGTTTTGCCATATCATCAACACTGGCGGACTGACTTTGTAACTCCTTCAGGCTGTGCTCGTCTTCGTTTGACCAGCGGGAGAAGGTATTTTGATGGGCTCTTTTTTGGCGATCGAGGGAGTAGATGATCTCTTGTCTGTCCAGGGCGCTTTCTGCACCTGTCAGGTTGAAATGGTCTACCACACCCAGCTCAACAGGTTCATACTCAATCTTTGATTCGGTAGTGATATCTGGTAAGAATTCGTCTGGAAGGCATAACTTCACACGTGCTTTGCTACACGCTTCATAGAGCTGGTTGATTTCCTTTTCCAGTCCTACGTAGTTAACTGATTGCCTGTTGATGATTTGATCTTGCAATTCCTGCACCATCATGAAGTCGTCCAGTAAATTGACCTGGTCATAGGATTGGTGGACCGCTTCTGGAAGTGAAGTATAAATGACATCAGCCATGCTTTTAGGATCTTTTCGTCGAATCAGGTTCCTTTTGAGTTCGCGGATGAGATCTGGCAGCCCTCTTCGGTGTTTTTTGACAATCTCTATCATGCCCAGGTATTCCTCAGCATCCACCGCAATGGCATATTCTTCCAATTGTTCAATACTGGCAAAGGAACTGATGAATGGGTGTTGTATGCGAGACCTTTCTCCTATATACAAAAACAGGATGTCGTAGATGGATACGCCATCATCTGTTGAGAGATACTTTTTGAACCCACCCTCAAAGTACAGTTTGCCCAGGTTTTTGTGATGCGTCATTAAGATCATGGCAGAGCTAAGCACTGTATGTCTTTGTTTACCAATGACAGCGAGTGTTCTAATCTCCGGCGAAAGATCGGTGCCGTGAATAATGGGTGCTTCGAAATTTTCGTAAAGGAGCTTTTTCATCCCCAGCACTTTCCTGGTCTGGTCGGCTATGTCCTGATTATAGATGAAAGAAGTAGACAGCGTTTTGATAGGGTAATGACAGTGATACAAAAGATTGCCCACATGTCCACCCTGGAATTGATGCAGATTGACGTCTCCGCAGATGACCTTGACGGCTGCTTGTTTATTCAGTACTGCGGCGAAGCAGGGGTTGATGTGATGCGCGTCATCAACAATGATGATGTCCTTGTGGAGTCTCGGCTTTACCTGTTCATAAAGCTTGACGCAAAATGACGGCAATATGGGTATTTCCAACCTTTGCATCAGGGTGATGATCTGTTGTGCGTAGCCCGTGATGGCCGCCTTATGCTTCCAGAAAAAGGCCAATTCGCCATTTTGGTAAAGTGTTTTTTCAAACCTTGTTTGCTTCAGTGACGGAAGTGGAGAGTGGCAGAAGTGTTGCAGGAGCTTTCCACATAGATGGGCAATTCGCAGATCTTTGACAGTGTCCGAAGATTTGATCCTGAGTAGTTGGACGATCTCGTAGGGAGCAAACGGATAACTCCTTACATAAATAGACTTTATACCCAATTTTTTTCGTGCAAGTGAGCATGGTGTTTCTACCTTGATGTTGTCCATGCCTTCTTCTTTGAATTTTTTTGACAGGGTCTGTCTGTCTTTTTTGGTGCAGGTGACATAAAGGATACGTTGATCCCTGTGGTTTTTGGCAAATGCTATCAGCGTTTCTGTGAGCCCCGATCCGGCAACTGACCGGGTTTGAAGATTTCTTTTTGCATCAATGATTGCAGTCTGTTCTAAAGTCCATTTCATAGCTGTATTGTTTTAATCCTATAAAATCTAAAATAGTGAAAAAAAGTAGCAATACCGGAAAAAGACGTGTAATGATATGACAGATTTGTTCACGGTGATAACTGCTAGGGTGATCTCCGGGAGACTGCATCAAAGCCTTGTTTAATAAGAATTAATGGTAATATAGTAGGGTAATACGGGATTGACAAGATAATGATTGATTATCACGCTGTTTTTAAGGGAACATTTTAATGATTTATTGGCGTAAAACGGTGTGATGGTGGACCAAACCGGGCCAACAACTCCATTGATGAGCTACTGGCCCGGTGTTTTAGTTTGTGATACCAGTGTTGAGTTAACGTTGATAACCCCTAATATGCTTAGGTTTTAGCTTGACTTAACACTAAGAAGCTTTTACAGAAGTAGTTTCCTGTTCTTTGATCTTGTGCTCCTGCTTGCGAAGTGACTCAGCATGAATGGCGTTCAGGAAGTCTTTCATGAACTTCTCCGACATGTTTTTGCTCATTCCAAGCTTGATTCGCTCATTGGTCACCTTTTCCCAGCGATCTCTCTGAAAAACAGTGAGTTTATTTCTTCCTTTGTACTCGCCTATTGCTTCAATGGTGGAGAATCTTTGCTCCAGTAGTTCCAGAATTTCCATGTCCAGATGATCTACGATATCTCGCAGTTGATCTAGTTCATTGACCAACTCAGGGTGGTTTTGGATAGAAGATTTTACCACCAAACCATTGATAATCTCTTTCAGTCTCGCAGGTGTGATCTGCTGTTTTGCGTCACTCCATGCAGCATCAGGATCATGGTGTGTTTCAATCATAAGACCGTCTAGTCCCAGGTTATAAGCTTTCTGTGATAAGTCAGAGATCAACTCTCTTGTTCCACCGATGTGGCTGGGATCACAGATAATGGGTAGCCCGGGGAGTTCCTCTTTGAGTTTGAGGGCGTAGTCCCACTCAGGATTGTTTCTGTATTTTGATTTGACAACGCTGCTGAAACCTCTGTGAATGGCGGCTAATTTGGTAATACCTACCTTGTTGAAACGCTCCAGTGCACCTTTCCACAGGGCCAGATCAGGATTGATCGGATTTTTGACCATCACGGGAATATCAACTCCTTGCAAAGCATCGCAAATTTCCTGAACGGAAAAAGGATTGACAGAAGTGCGGGCCCCGATCCATAAAATATCGATATTGGCTGCTAGTGCTTCTTCCACATGTTTTGCATTGGCCACTTCTACCGTTACCGGGATGTCCAGAATGTCTTTTACAATTTCCATCCACCCAAGACCTTCTTTTCCTACACCTTCGAAATTGCCAGGTCTGGTTCGTGGTTTCCAAATACCGGCACGGAATACGTCTGGAGTATAGCCATCTGCCATTTCCTGTGCGATCTTGGTGATTTGTTCAGGGGTTTCGGCACTACATGGCCCAGCTATGACCAGCTTCTTTTGAAGGCCTAGCCCCCAATCTTCCATTTTCGTAATGTTCAGCATTGTATCACTTGGTTTCGTTATAATTCACTTCACATAAAAAAAGCCCTGACTGTCAGTCAGGGCTTCAAATTTCTTTTTGTTTTTAAGTCAAAACAGACCCCGACCGATTTTATCCAATTGGTAATAAAAAAAGAAATAAAATACAGTTCGTCTGTTGCTCATGATGTAAACGTAGAGCGGAATTTTATAAAAAACAAATTCACTAGATGAAAAATCTGTAAAATTTTATTTTGTCACTAACACTTGTTAGCAAATTTAAAACTAGTGTTAGTTATCTTAGCGTCCAATTAGTAATCCTATCATTCCAAACATACTCATGGACATTAATGTTTGATTTGTCTAGTAATTTTCTGCTGTCGTTGAGGAAAAGACTCATTTTTGCGAAGTCAGTTTTGCTGAGCAAATGGCTGTTCTGTTCATAAAAAGATGCAGGTAAAATATACCAAAATTTCCGATCATCTATGACCTTGGTCTGTACCCATGTCAGCACATAACCTACCTCTTTGATACTCACTTCTTCACCCAGTTTTTCGAGTTCTATCCTTAAGAGGGCACCCCCGTCTCTTTGCCGCTTTCGCTGATTGGAGATAAAGTTGCCCAGGGAGTATACCTTTACGTGGTCTTTGCCGGCAATGGTGTCATAGACGTTTTCCATGGGTTGTAATACATGTGGATGCATTCCAATGATGATGTCAGATCCATTGCTGTGCAGAAATTTTGCCAGTGCCTTTTGCTTTTTGTTGGGATAAGAGTTGTATTCCCACCCCCAGTGAATGACCGTGATGATTTTATCCGGTTTCATAGATTTTGCTTTTCTGAGATCTGCCCCGATCTGCGCTGTATCAATGAGGTTGACCACAGTAGGGGGCGGCACAGGTATACCATTAGTGCCATACGTATAATTGAGTAATGCTAGTCGAAAGCCGTTTTGATCAATGATCATGGGATACAATGTATCTCTGGCAGCCTGAGACTCGAAGGTGCCCGTGTGCGGAAAATTCAGAGAATCCAGTACATCAATGGTGCGAACGATACCCTTTTTGCGGCGGTCGCAGGAGTGGTTGTTGGCGGTGACCATGTAATCCACCCCGGCATTTTGAAGTGATACCGCGAGATCATCCGGGCTGCTGAATGTAGGGTATCCTTTATATGGTTTGCCTGCCAGGGTCAGCTCCAGATTGGCTACAGTCACATCAGCAGAAGCCAGAATAGGCTTGAGGTAATGGAAATTGGAGTCGTATTCATATTGCTTTGTCAGGGGGTTATACGCTCCTTTGATCTGCGAATCATGCTGCATGACATCACCAGTAAAGATCAGGCTAAACTCCTGCGGTTCAGGTATTGAGTCCCTGGAATGAGCAAGGCTGTCGCTTTGAGCCATAGTGGTACCAGCGAGGCAATAACAAGTAATAATCAGGATGATATACTTCAATATGTGCAATTTATTGGGGATTTAGCCAGCTACTAATCTATCATAAACAGAACACTAGACAAAAAACATTGACCGAAAACTACCGGCGAAGCAGCTCAATCATTTGAAGTGAACTCGTTGATTGCCTGACGGATTTAATGGGGGTAGGCTGAAGGTGTTTTTCCCTGATGGCTACTGCGGTTTGGATCGTGTTACTTTGATAAAGTCTTAAAATAGGGGTTACTTTGTTGCCAAAACAAAGACCCAAAAAATGAAGATTATAGAGTGTCCCAGAGATGCCATGCAAGGGCTGCATGATTTTGTACCGACCGATCTCAAAGCCCGATACATCAATCAACTGCTCAAAGTTGGATTTGATACCATAGATTTTGGGAGTTTCGTTTCACCCAAAGCGATCCCTCAGCTGAAAGATACCGCAGAAGTACTGGGCCAGCTGGAGCTTGAGGAGACCACTTCTAAGCTGCTGGCCATTGTGGCCAATACCAGAGGAGCTGCTGCCGCGGAACCGTTCCAACAGATTGATTACCTGGGCTTTCCATTGTCTTTGTCAGAAACTTTTCAGCAGAAAAACACCAACAGGTCCATTGCCGACGCTTTTGTGACACTGCAGGAGATACAAGACATCTGTAAACGCTCCAATAAGACCTTGGTGACGTATTTGTCGATGGGTTTTGGTAATCCCTACGGTGATCCTTATGAGTCGGACTATGTCATTGAGTTTGTGGAAAAATTACTGGCTATGGAAGTAGAGGTGATTTCGCTGGCGGACACGGTAGGCGTCTCTACGCCGGAGAGCATCACATCAATTTTTCAGATCTTGTTTGGGAATTTCAAAGATGTGGAGTTTGGTGCTCATCTACATTCTCATCCCAAGGACGCAATGGGTAAAATCAAAGCCGCCTATGAAGCGGGCTGTCGACGCTTTGACGGTGCGGTCAATGGTTTCGGAGGCTGCCCTATGGCCGATGACGTGCTGGTTGGCAACATTGCTACAGAGACCATCGTCGCCTTTGCCAATGAGGCTAGTCCCGATTTTACGATCAATCAGCCCGCCTTCAATGAAGCAATGGGTGTTGCTGGAGAGGTTTTTGGGTAGTTTGATTTAAATAGATGTGATTATATAAATTATTTGTTTCCTTCTTGAAGATTGGGATTTGTTGCGCTCTTGGTAAAAAATCAGGAAGGTGTGTCTCTCAAATCGAACATGATTCCTAAATAATTAGGAGTTCTCATAATTAGTTAGGAGTTTTGCTTAAGAAATTGTATTAATACAGTATCTGATTGATTGTGGATGACGCGTTGATCGTTTTTCCTTTATGAATGTTGTGCCAGTGTTGAGCATGGGTTGATTCCCATTCCCTGAATTCAGGTATTTAGCATTTTTTAACACAATAGGTCATATATTATACGTTAGCCATGAGACTGTTACTATAATAAAAACTAAATTTATAGTTAGAAACCAAAATTTATAATTAAAAAACTATATATGAGATCACTACAAAATATCATTAGCCTGGCCACAGCATTGATAATGATATCTCTTGTATCCATTGCACAAGAGAATAGAATCACCGGAGATATCCAGCAGATGCTGGAACAGAAAATCCCGGCAGATCCAGATGTCCGAATTGGAAAACTAGAGAACGGATTAGCTTATTACATTCGAAAAAACAGCAAACCCGAAGACAAGATTGAGTTTTTATTAGCGGTTAGAGCTGGTTCTACGCAAGAAGATGAAGACCAACGTGGTCTGGCTCATTTTATTGAACATATGGCGTTTAATGGCTCCAAAAACTTCAAGAAAAATGAACTGGTTGACTACCTGCAATCGATTGGTGTGGAATTTGGATATGATCTTAATGCTTACACAAGTTTTGGAGAAACGGTTTACATGTTACCAATTCCAACTGGCGATGATGCTATAATGGAAAAGGGGTTTCAGGTGCTGGAAGATTGGGCAGCGGGTATTGCGTTTGATGCTGAAGAGATAGAGAAAGAACGCGGCGTAATACTCGAAGAATTGAGAACCCGACGTAATGCTAGTCAAAGAATGCTAAACAAGTGGTTACCAATTGCTTACAAAGATACCCGATACGCAGAACGACTTCCTATAGGAAAGAAAAAGGTAATAGAGACCGCCAATCGGGAAACTTTCAAGAAGTTTTACGATAATTGGTATAGACCTAATTTAATGGCGATTGTGGCTGTAGGAGATCTTGAGCTTGACGAAATGGAAACGCAGATCAAGGAGCGTTTTAGTAGCTTGGAAAATCCTGACAATGAACTTACAAGAGAAGAGTATGAAGTGCCTGGCCACGAAGAGACCAGAATTGCAATAGTTCAAGACAAGGAAGCAGCTTTTACGCAAGTACAGCTTATATATAAACAAAGCGTTGAAGAGAAAATGGAAACTTTGTCAGACATGCGTCGTCAGATGACTTATAATCTTTACAATACGATGCTCAATGCAAGGTTGTCCGAATTGAGAGAATCTGCAAATCCTCCTTTTTTGTTTGGTTTTACAAGTTACGGGAGAGCTAGTTTTGGAAATGGTCAAGAGTACAGCTCTTTTGCATCTGTTTCCGAGGATGGTGTTGAAAATGGCCTGAAAACTCTTCTGGTTGAAAACGAACGTGTCAAAGCTTTTGGATTTGGTGCTGGGGAATTAGAGCGAGCCAAAAAGCAGCTTTTGAATCGTTATGATCGGCAGGCAAAAGAGGTTGATAAGACTGAAAGCAGGCCTTATGCGATGAGATACGTACGTTCATTTACATCAGAGACCACCCCGTCATCGGCTAAGTTTAACTATGATTTAGCGACTAAATTGCTGGGTGGAATTGGCTTGGATGAGATCAATCAGTATGCTTCTAAATGGATTAAAGACACTGATAGAGTGGTGATTATAACGGGGCCTGAAAAGGAGGGTCTGGAGCCAATTAAAGAAGAGCGAGTAAGAGAATTACTAGTTGAGGTTACCAGGGAAAAGATTGAGCCATATAAAGATGAACTCGCAGGATCGTCATTCTTTACTAAAAAAGTTACTAAAGGAGCTATAAACGAGGAAAAAAACATTGATAATGTAGGTGTTGTTCAATTGAAGCTATCTAATGGAGCAACGGTAGTTCTAAAGCAAACAGATTTTAAAAATGACGAGATTTTAATGTCCGCACGTAGTGATGGGGGGCATAGTCTTTATGGCGATGATGTTTTTGAGTCTGCTTCTAGTGCTTCGGCCATAGTGGCGCAAAGTGGTGTTTCTGATTTTTCATCCACAGATTTGAGAAAATTATTTGCAGGAAAGACCGTTAGGGTTTCTCCTTTTATCGGAACTTATTCTGAAGGATTAAATGGGTCTTCTTCGCCCAAAGATTTAGAAACAATGATGCAAATGATCCACCTTTACTTTACCAGTCCAAGAAAGGATGAGGAAGCATTTGAGTCTTACAAAAAGCAGACGCTTGGTTTTTTTCAGAATATATTTTCTAGTCCTCAAAATTATTTTAGGCTTGAAACATCAAAGGTGATGAGCAAGAATCATCCCCGTGCCAGTAGTTTTCCGACACAGGAGATGATGGATAAAATTGATTTGGACAAGGCATATGAGATATTTCAGGAACGTTTTGCAGACGCAGGAAACTTTACTTTTGTATTTGTTGGGAACTTTGATTTAGACAAGATTAAACCTTTGCTTGAAACCTATATTGCAAGTTTGCCATCAATAGAACGAAGTGAAAATTGGAAAGACCTTGGCATTAGACCTCCAAAAGGTGACCTTGAAAAGGTGATCTATAAAGGAACAGACCCAAAAAGTCAGATCAACATAATGTACCGGGGAGGTTTGAAGAGTTATGACGTGAACGAAAACTACCGTTTGAGCTCTTTAGGAGAAATTTTGAGCAACAGACTAATCGATCTAATCAGGGAAGAAAAGAGTGGTGCTTATTCGATAAGTACAAGAGGCTCTATTTCGAGGACTCCATATGTTAATTATAATTTCTCTATCAATTTTCCAACAGGACCAGAAAAGGTAGATGAATTGATGGCAGCGATCTATGATGAAATTGATAGAATTAAGAAGGAGGGGATTACGCAGGAAGATCTGGACAAAATAAAGGAGGCACAAAGAATTGATAGAAAGGAAAACTTAAAGAACAATAGAACCTGGCTTAATTCTTTGAGAACCTATTATCAGTATGATATTGATCTTGGGGAGTTCTATGATTATGAAAAAAGAGTAGAAGCCCTAACTACCAAAGATATCCAGCAAACCGCCAAGAAGTATTTGACAGACAAAAACAGGTACCAGTTTTTACTAATGCCCGAAGAAGGCGAGTAACCAATAGCTTCTATAAAATAAAGAAAAGCCCTAATCTGAATTCAGGTTGGGGCTTTTTGCTGATCATTGCTAACATGGGCTTGTTATGGTCAGTTGCAAACTGGTGTCGAGGGAAGTCTTTTATCTTTACTCTTTTGTCTATAGTCTGCAAGCCGCTTAGCCTACGAAAACACCACCGTCCTGTTGTCATAAACCAATACCTTGCGGGCGATGTGGGCTTTGATGGCTCTCGATAGCACAATTTTTTCCAGGTCGCGACCTTTCAGGATGAAATCCTGAACATCGTGGATGTGTGAAACCCTGGTGATCTCTTGCTCTATGATCGGACCTTCGTCCAGATCGTCGGTTACATAGTGACTGGTTGCACCAATAATCTTCACACCTCTTCTGTATGCTGAATGATAGGGTTTAGCACCAGGAAAAGCGGGTAAAAAAGAATGATGGATGTTGATGATCTTGCCAGGGTATTTTGCGACAAATTCAGGGGAGAGCACCTGCATGTACCTCGCCAGCACCATAAAGTCTACGTCATGTGCATCCAATAACTTTATCTGTGCCGCCTCGGCGGTTGCTTTTGTATCCTTCGTAACAGGAATGTGATAGTAGGGGATCGAAAATTTCTCGCCTATGTGCTCCAGGTTCTCATGATTGCTGATAATCAATGGGATTTCGACACCAAGCTCACCTGACTGATGCCTGCTGAGGATATCATAAAGGCAATGGTCGAATTTAGATACGAAAACAGCCATTTTAGGCTGCTTCTTAGAATCATACACCTCAATGTGCATATTCAACTCGATGGCAAGGTCTTGCTGTAGTGTCTCCTGAAATTGCTCCAGCCCAAATCCTTCATGCCCAAATTCGCATTCGAGTCGCATGAAAAACTCTTTGCGTTCCCGATCCACATGTTGGTCTACGTAGACTGTGTTGCCAAGCTTGTTTAGAATGTAATTACTGATTTTGGCAATGATCCCTTTTTGATCGGGGCAGTTTATTAACAAGATAATTTTTTCCATAAAAGCATGGTTCAATAGAATATGATCAATTGAATACTTTCAGGTTAATGTGTTGTTGGGGAAGGAGCGTCTGAAAAGTGGCAACTTCCGGCTTGTAAATATATATAAAATACCCAGGCCGGAAGTATGCTGCCAGTCCTGCGCTCAGAAAGACGGGCCAAGACTTTACATAGTTAACGATTGATAGTTGGAGTTAATCCCGGTTTTCTCAGTTAGTCAATGACAAGGCCGGGTTCTGTAATGCGGGAAAACGCATATTCCATGTCCTGGATCAGGTCTTCGTGGTGCTCAAGTCCAACCGACAAGCGAATGAGACTATCGGTGATGCCTATGGCTTTCTTGCTGTCTTCCGCCATGGAAATATGTGTCATGGAAGCGGGGTGTTGGGCCAGGCTTTCTGTGCTTCCCAGGCTTACAGCGAGCTTTACCAGGGTTAATCCATTGAGGAAGGCAAATGCTTCTTTTTCTCCACCGTGCACTTCAAAAGAAACCATGGCGCCAGCTGAACTATATTGGCGCTGAAAAATCTCATATTCTTCAGAGGTTTGGTCCAGAAAACCTAAGTATTGTACATTTTTGACTTTAGGATGGTTGAGCAGGTAATGGGCAACTTCACGCGCATTGGCTGCCTGTTGCTCCATTCTCACTTTGAGTGTTTCAAGACTCCTCAGTAACAACCAGCAAGTGTGCGGACTTGCCATATTGCCCAGGAAGGTTCTCAGAACTTTGATACGTTGTACAATGGGGTGACTTCCAAGTGCAGCTCCGGCAATGACATCGCTGTGACCGCCGATGTACTTGGTGGCTGAGTAGAGCACAATATCTGCACCATGGTCCAGTGGGTGAGACCATAACGGCCCCATGTAGGTATTGTCCACCGCGATGACAATGTCCTCATTGATTTGGTCGGCCAGCTCCCTGCAAGCAGCAATGTCTACCAGTGCATTGGTAGGGTTGGCAGGGGTTTCCAGGTAAATCATCGATAGGCGTTCGGCCTTTCCCGTGGCCTGTATGCGTTGCATGATGGCACCGGGAGACTCACCAGGGATGAAAGAAAGACTGTCAATACCCAGCTTGGGCAGGAAGTGGGTGATGAAATGGTCTGTACCCCCGTAAGTAGGAGAACTGTAGAGCAATAAGTCGCCCGGTTTGAGAAACTCCAGCAGTACCGTGCTAATGGCCGACATACCACTTTCAAAAACGGCACAGTCGTCTGCCTTGTCCCACAGAGACAGCCTGTCCTCCAGGATTTCAAGGTTGGGATTGTTGATCCTGCTGTAGATGAGGCCCAGCTCTTCGCCCTTGTTTTTCTCCCGCACGCCATAAGCCAGTTCAAAAAATGACTTGCCTTCTTCGGCGGTGTTAAAAACAAAAGTGGAGGTTTGAAAGACCGGAGGCTTGATGGCTCCTTCTGATAAGGCAGGCTCATAGCCGTAACTCATCATCAGACTTTCTGGCCGTTTTGTGATAGATTTTTTAGGTTTCATGCTGCGTTATTTTTTGTAAAGTTAGAGAAAGGCGTATTTATTTCTTTAATTAGTATATTTAAAAGGAAATTAATCGTGTGAGGTGTTATTTTTTGAATAAAATTCTTTTTGCAATACTTCAACGAGCTTGTTACAGAAAAAAAATCTAGCAATGAAATATCAGGTAGACGCCATCGATAGGAAGATCATTAAGTTACTCCAGCAAGATGGTAAGATGAGAATCAAGGAAATTGCCGCCCAGCTTGGATTGACTAACACACCAGTATTTGACCGAATCAAGCGACTGGAGGCGGATGGGGTGATAACAGGTTATACCGCCAAAGTAGACCGCAGTAAGCTTGGTTTTCAGCTCATTGCATTCTGCTCTGTCTCTTTTGACCAACACCAGCGGGAGTTGATTCGGAATTTTGAGGAAGACATTGCAAAACTTGACGAGGTACTGGAGTGCTACCATATCGCAGGCATGTTTGACTACCTGCTCAAGGTGTTGGTGGTAGACATGGATCAGTATCAGCAGTTTATTACGGAAAAACTGGCGAGCATTCAGTACATTGGGAAAGTACAAAGCTCCTTCGTTATGACTGAGGTAAAGCAGGAGCAGGTATTCCCACTTTGACTACCTCACTTTCAGCTTATAGCGCTTCCCTGGCAGAGATTTCACAATTCCCTGAAATTCGAGGTTGAGCAAGATAGAAGCGGCCTCATTCATCGAAACCTGGGACTTCCAGGATAATTCATCTATGAGAATACCGTCTTTGTGGGCGAGTAAGACTTTTACGATGGGTTGTTCTTTGGTCTCAAAAGCCTCCAGACTGATTTTCGGTACTTTTTGCGGCTGTGCACCTTTTTCCCAATGCATGAGGTATTCAAGATCGGATATTCCTGTGTAGATATTGGCTTTCTGTGACTTAATGAGGTGGTTACAGCCAATAGAATAGTCCTTGCCAATATCACCCGGTACTGCAAACAACATTTTTTCATAGCCATAGGCAATGTCCGCAGTGATCAACGCACCTCCTTTGGCGGCAGCTTCTACTACGATGACTACATCCGCCATGCCGGCAATGATTCTGTTTCGCTCAGGGAATAAATGAAAGTCTGGGGTTGTTCCCGGTTTATTTTCACTGATCAATGCTCCCTGATCCAGCATTTTCATGGCGATATCCTTGTGAACTGCAGGATAGATACTATCCAGACCACCAGCCAGTATTCCGAAGGTAGGAAGCCCATGTTTTAAGGCTGCTTTATGTGCTGTAATGTCAATGCCATAGGCCAGGCCGCTGATGATGACAGGCTCATGCGGCCGCAGCTGTTCTACGATCTCTTCAGTTACCCGTTTTCCATATTCAGTGGCTTTTCTGGTACCAACAATGGCCACGGCTTTGGGTTGGTTCAGTGATGAATTGCCGCGTATATAGATAATAGGAGGAGCGTCTGCTACCTGTTTCAAACGGGCAGGGTATCGCTCATTGGTGTAGTGCAGTACTTCAATACCTTTTCTTTCGCAGGCTTTGAGGATTTTTTCACTTTCCCGAAGCGCAGTATCGCGATTTGCAGCAATAGTTGCTACGGATTTCTCTCCAATGCCCGGAATCTTTCTGATGGCAGAAACAGAAGAGGTGAACACTGCTTCTGCAGAGCCACAATAGCTGATCAATGTTTTAGAAAGTTTGCTGCCAATACCGGGAAGGAGTGTGCTGGCCAGCTCGTATTGCGTCGGGGTCATGTAATGTCATCCCGAAGATTGATCAGGAATGACTTAACTCTCTTCAATGAATCGATTAGTTCAATTTTTGACAAGGCGGTGTTGACGTCGTTGCGAATGAAGTCACGTGCTCCTTGCAGGGTGTAGCCCTTTTCTTTGACCAAATGATAGATGAGTTTGACATTCTTGATGTCTTCCGGTGTGAACTGACGATTGCCTTTGCGATTTTTTTTAGGTTTGATAATATCGAATTCGCCTTCCCAGAACCTGATGAGCGAGGTAGCAACACCCAGCTCCTCAGCAACTTCTCCGATGGTATAGTACTTTTTTTCTATCGCTTTTTCCTTGTAAGGCACTCGTCTATTGGTTTTTGGTGTATATAATTTCTCCGTCTTCCGCTACCTTAAGGTGTAGGTCGGGGAGGTCCGAAGATATTAAAGTGTTAATATAATGGAAGACTTCTTTATTTCCATCTATTTTGGGTCCAGTTTTTTTAGTTTGTTTCACGGGGGTGATGTGACCGCGCAAATATCGTCCCTCCATATCTGTCCAGACTTTTACAATGGGCGCCAGCCCGTTGACTCCCCGTACATTGAATCTTCCATAGGTGCAGAAGTTGCCCAGACTATAGGCGATGAAGCGATCTTTGTAAATTTCCATGGCTCTGGTCACGTGAGGCCCATGTCCAAAAACAATGTCTGCACCTACATCGATGAGGCTGTGTGAAAATTCGTAGACATTACCTCTGTTTTCTCCGTAAAATACTTCCCGTTTTTTGGTGACATGTTGGTGTTTAGAACCCTCAGCGCCGCCGTGAAATGATACAATGACAATATCGCTTAGGCTATCCAGGTGTTGTACGATGGCCTTGGCCTCTTTCAGGTTGTTGATGCTTTGGGTACCTGTATTTGGGGCAAACGCTGCAAAGCCGTATTTGATACCATCCTTTTTAAACCGGGTAAATGGCTGGTAAAGCAGGCCTGCATGCTCAATGTCCAGTGAATCCAATACGTGCATGGTATTGCGCCTGCCGATATTGCCGAAGTCACCGGCGTGGTTATTGGCAGTACTCATCACATCAAAGCCCGCCTTGACGAGATGCTTCATGTAAGACTCTGGCGTTCTGAAAGCAAAACACAGGTTTTTGTTCTTGCAGTATTTGGGAGTCCCTCCTTCATCCAGGATTACACCTTCCAGGTTTCCAAAGGTAAGGTCTGCATCCTGTAAGATGTGATCTACATCGGCGAGCAGGTCATTGCCATCATTGGGAGGGAGGTATCTCTTTTCCGGATAATTGGTGCCCATCATGATATCCCCAACACCAATAATGGTAATGGAGTCTTTCAGCAGACGGTACACAGGAATGTCAACCGTGTCCTCCAAAGTATATAAGGTATCGCCCGCCTGGGTTATGTAGATTTCTGGAATGGAGTCCGGTAAGGTGATGTTGTCTATTTCTTCTGTAATGCTGGCCCAGTCAACAGGCGGCTGCTGTACGCGGCATCCATAAGCAACCAGCAGGAGTGAAATGACGAAAAGTAAGTGGCTGTGTTTCATTGGTCACAAAAAAAGCGCATGAACTGCAGGAGTTCAATACGCTTTCAATAAAAAATTCTGATTTTCTTTAGTTAGATCCCAGCGCTGAAGTTTCCAGCGATGCCAATCTCAATATCTCTTCGTATTCTTCAGTGGATAATTCACTACTGAAATAATACACAGGGTTTATTCGTTCTTTATTCTTTCTTACTTCGTAATGCAGGTGTGGTGCAGTGGACTTACCTGTGTTGCCTACATACCCAATTATCTCACCTCTTTTTACTTTCTGACCCTTTTTGACAATATAATTCCTCATATGTCCGTACAAAGTCTCATATCCATAACCATGGTCTATTTTTACATAATAACCGTAGCCGCCTGCATTGAATCTCGTGAGTGCTATGGTACCATTGGCGGTAGCATAAATTGGTGAACCTTGAGGTGCGGAAAAATCTATGCCGTAATGCATACGTCTTGTGTGAAGGATAGGGTCATTCCTCATTCCAAAACCAGATGACAGTCTTTTTAATTCCTTATTGGATACAGGCTGTATAGAAGGTAACGCAGCAAAACGCTCTTCTTTTTTCTTAGCCATTTCCAATAACCGATCATAAGATTCATTCTGCGTGGTCATCTTCACCCTCAGTTGCTCAATTTTATCATAGTTGGCCTTGATCAACTCTGGGTTGGTCAGGCTTCCTTCCAAAATTTCATTGTAGCGACTAACTCCACCGATACCACCTTCTCTCATTGCTTCTGGAATTGGTTCCGCGCCCAGGACAGATCTGTACACATTGTCATCTCGTTCCTGAAGAATGCTAAGCATCTTTTCCATGGATACCAATTCCTTCGCCAGTCGGTCATTGTGAGCCAGGTGTTCTTCGTTTGCCTTGATCAGCATTGCTTCCTTCGGCGAGTCAAATTTGTAAATGTATACGGCTGCTATTCCAGCCCCTACAATCAAACACAACACTAAAAATCCGAGGAAGTTGAGTATGATATCTGAAGTGCTTACTTTGATCCTTTCGTATCTGCAAGACTCAGTATCGTAATAGTATTTAATTCGAGCCATTATTTATTAGATGATAGGTTTTTTTATCCTACTTTTGAGTTCACGTAACTTTTGAAAAAGCCAGGTGGACTACACTCTAAAAGATGCAAAATAATAAAATTAATTTCAGAACGAATAGTAAATACGCATTTTTTAGTCGTTGATCCGTGTTGAAATTAAAGAATTTCACGGCATTATAACAAATTGATTGGTAGAAGGTTAACGATTTTTGATTAAATCGATAATCATATCTTCAATATAGCGTGTTTCCACCTGAAACGATTAATACAATTAGAAATACCGATGAATTCCAAGGAGATCAGACAGCAGTTTTTGGACTTTTTTCAATCAAAAGGGCATACAATTGTCCCTTCGGCACCAATGGTGATCCACAATGACCCCACGTTGATGTTTACCAACGCGGGAATGAATCAATTCAAGGATTATTTTTTGGGCAATAAGGAGGCGACTAATACCAGGGTGGCAGATACGCAGAAGTGTCTGCGTGCATCGGGCAAACACAATGATTTGGATGATGTAGGTAGAGATACTTACCACCATACCATGTTTGAGATGCTGGGGAACTGGTCTTTTGGAGACTATTTTAAGAAAGAAGCCATTTCCTGGGCATGGGAATTACTCACTGATATCTACCAACTTCCAAAAGATCGATTGTACGCAACTGTTTTTGGTGGCGACAAAGCAGATGGCCTGGAGGCCGATCAGGAAGCTTATGACCTATGGAAAGCGATCATAGACGAAGACAGAATTCTCTATTGTGACAAGTCGGATAATTTCTGGGAAATGGGTGCTACTGGTCCATGCGGTCCGTGTTCGGAAATACACATTGATTTACGTCCTGAGACGGAGATTGCCAAATTACCAGGTAAGGAGTTGGTCAATAAGGATCACCCTCAGGTCATAGAGATTTGGAACCTTGTCTTTATGCAGTTCAACAGACTGGAAGATAAAAGCCTGATTTCACTGCCGGCGAAGCACGTGGATACGGGCATGGGATTTGAGCGGTTGGCAATGGCCATACAAGGAAAATATTCCAATTATGACACAGATGTTTTCGGTGAGTTGATCGCGGCAATCAGTGGAAAAGCTGGTGTTAAATACGGAGATGCTGAAGAAACTGACATGGCCATCAGGGTGGTGGTAGACCACATCAGGGCAATCTGTTTTGCCATCGCAGACGGGCAGTTGCCTTCCAACGTCAAAGCGGGCTATGTGATCCGGCGTATTCTCAGAAGAGCAGTGCGCTATGGCTACACGTTCCTCAATCAGGAAGCTCCTTTTATGCATGAACTGGTGCCGGTGCTGGCAAATCAATTTGGACAGGTTTTTCCGGAACTGAAGCAGCAGAAAGATTTTATCAAAAAAGTGGTTTTTGAAGAAGAAGCTTCTTTCTTAAAGACATTGGAGAAAGGCTTGAAGCGGATGGACAGCATCATGTCTGACGCTCAAGAAAAAGTCATCCCCGGAGCTACTACTTTTGAATTATACGATACGTATGGTTTTCCGATAGATCTGACGCAATTGATTGCTGACGAGAATGGCTTCACGGTCAACCTGAGCGATTTTGAAAAGGAACTGGAAGTACAAAAAAACCGATCCAAGGCAGCTGGTACCATCACCACCGGTGACTGGACGATGATCACAGAAACAGAAGGGAATGTATTCCTGGGGTATGATCAGACGGAGGCTGTCAGTCATGTCACGCGCTACAGGAAGGTAAATGAAAAAGGGAAAGAGGCATTTCAATTGGTATTGGATCAGACGCCGTTTTATGCTGAAAGCGGTGGACAGGTAGGCGATGTCGGTTATTTGGAAGCGGATGGTAAAAAAGTATCTGTGGTGGATACAAAGAAAGAGAATGACCTCATTGTTCACTATGTCAAAGCACTTCCCGAAAACATGGAAGAACCTTTCAGGGCGGTCGTGAACAAGAAAAGAAGACTGCTGACGAATAATAATCACAGTGCGACGCACTTATTGCATGCGGCATTGAAGCAGGTATTGGGTACTCACGTGCAGCAAAAAGGGTCGCTGGTCAACGAAAAAGTACTGCGTTTTGACTTTTCGCATTTTGCCAAAATGGAGGAGGAGCAGGTAAGAGAAGTAGAAACGATCGTCAACCAACGCATCAGGAAAAATATAGCGCTGGAAGAACGCCGCAATGTCCCCATTGAAGAAGCGAAGCAAATGGGTGCAACGGCACTTTTTGGAGAGAAATATGGTGATTTTGTTCGGGTAATCACTTTTGACAAAGATTATTCTATCGAATTATGCGGAGGGACGCATGTGCCTGCCACAGGAGTCATTGGTCTGTTCAAGATCATTACAGAAACGTCGGTTGCTGCTGGTGTGAGGCGTATAGAGGCGATTACGTCGGCAACGGCTGAAGGGCATGTAACCAAAGAGTTGGATACGCTGGCCGCTGTAAGGGAATCAATGAAAGGTCCTAAAGATGTAGTGAAAGCAGTGGAGTCTTTGCTGGTGGAAAAGCAACAGCTTCAAAAAGAAATAGAGAAACTTTACGCTGAAAAAGCACAATCCATCAAAAGTGATATGCTCAAGGCGGTTGTTGCAGAGAATGGCGTGAATAAATTGATCGTATCGCAGCAGTTTCCCGATGCTGATAGTCTGAAAAAAGTATCTTTTGAGCTGAAAAATGAATTGGATAACTTACTGATGGTGGTTGCTGCTGATGTACAGAGCAAGCCGATGGTGTCCGTCATGATTTCAGAAGGTTTGGTGGAGTCACAAGATCTTCATGCAGGCAAACTGGTGAAAGAACTGGCCCGTGAGATCAAAGGCGGCGGCGGTGGACAGCCGTTTTACGCAACTGCAGGAGGAAAGGACATTTCCGGCCTGGACAACGTAGTGAAAAAAGCGGAAGAGTTGTTGGGTGAGGTGACTGCCAAAAGTTAAGCACATGGTAACTAAAGAGGTAAGGGATCGGTACGAAGCGGTTATTGGACTTGAAGTACATGTGCAACTGCTTACGCAAAGTAAGATATTTGCAGGGGACGCCAATCAATTTGGTAATGCCCCAAATCAAAATATTAGTGTCATTACACTGGGGCACCCGGGTACATTGCCTAAGCTGAATAAGCGGGTGGTAGCTCATGCGATTAAGATGGGGCTGGCCTGTGATTCTGAAATTGCCAGGTATCAGTTTTTTGACCGAAAAAATTATTTCTACCCAGACCTGCCGAAAGGCTATCAAACCACTCAGGACAATACGCCTGTCTGCATTGGTGGCTTTGTTGCTGTAAAGACTGCCGCGGGGGTGAAATCTGATGTGAAACTGAACCGTATCCACATGGAAGAGGACGCGGGGAAGTCTATCCATACCCAGGATGCCCACGAATCACTGGTAGATTATAACCGTGCAGGTGTACCGCTTATTGAAATTGTTACCGAGCCAGTCATTGGTTCATCCGAGGAGGCTGCGGCATTCCTGACGGAAATCAGGAAACTTGTCCGCTACCTGGGTATCAGCGATGGAAACATGGAAGAAGGCTCGATGCGGTGTGACGCCAATATCTCCGTGAGACTGCAGGGAGACCCCGAGCTGGGAAAAAAGGTGGAGGTCAAGAACATGAACTCCATCCGCAATGTTTCCCATGCGATCAATCATGAGATAGGCAGACAGATTGCAGAACTGGAACAAGGTAATGAGATTATTTCTGAGACGCGTCTGTTTGATGTGCCTTCGGGGACTACGGCAGGTATGCGTACTAAAGAAGCACTCAATGATTACCGGTATTTCCCGGAGCCTGATTTAAGTCCTTTTGAGGTGACAGAAGAGTGGTTGAAGGAATTACATGCTGAAATGCCTGCGCTTCCAAAGCAACTCATTGCGCAATTTACAGAAGAACTTGGCTTGCCGGAATATGATGCTTATGTGCTGACGGAGTCCGGAGAATTGGCCGCTTATTTTCTTGAGCTGGGAAAAGCTGCGGGTGATTATAAGGTAGCGTCCAACTGGATGATGGGGCCGGTGAAGTCCTATCTCAACGAACACAGCACAGAGGTGAATGAGTTTCCATTGGCGCCTCAGCAGCTGGCAGCTTTGTTGAAGATGGTCAAAGATCAGCTGGTGAGTAACTCTGTGGCTACGCAAAAGTTGTTTCCGCAACTCATTGCAAAGCCTGGTGTGAATCCCGTAGAATTGGCTAAGTCCCAAAATCTGATTCAGGATAGCGACAGTGACTCGATCATGCCGCTCATAGAGGAGGTGCTGGCTTCTAATGAGGCCAAGGTGGCAGAGTACAAAAAGGGAAGAAAGGGCTTACTTGGGCTATTTGTTGGTGAGGTCATGAAGAAAAGTCGTGGAAAGGCCGACCCTAAACTGACTAATCAGCTCATCAGGGAAACTCTGGAGCAGTGATTAGTTGTTATATTTGGAATTGAGTGGCCGGATGCGTGGAATAGGTTTGTTTATAACTTAGTTTGATGTACCTACCCGGGCTAGGGATAGCAGTGGCAGACCCCGGTTCGAAGACCGGGGCGTGAACGGATAGCCCGACCCGCAGGGGAGCCCCCAAATTTTAAAAATAATGACATTGCGTCTTCATTACGTAGTGTGAGTGAATATTACTGAAAAAACGAAAAAATGAGATTCTTTATTTGTCTTTCTTTATTGGTGATGTTGATGGTAGCTGGTTGTACTGGTCCTGAGCAACGCGCTACGCAGCCTGGCGAGACGGTGATTGTTGGCAAGGTGGCCAATCCCGTGGCTGGTGAAAATATTGTGCTGGAGAGAATGGCTGTAGGAGGTGTGGAAAAGATTGACTCTGTGGAGTTGGGGGACGATGCAACATTTACCTTCTATGTGAAGGAAGAGGAACAGGCGTTTTATAGAATAGACCTCTTTGACAGGCAGTATGTGACTTTTCTGATGAGTAATGCGGATACAGTGATCAATGTGACGGCGGATGGCAGCATTGCAACGGGTGATTTTACGGTGGAAGGCTCCGTGATCAATGACCAAAAAAATGAGATAGATGAAGTAGAAAAGCGTTTCAGAGAGCTGGTCAACAGTTTGGAGGAGCGGGCAATCAATGCCCGTGAGATGGATGATGCGCAGGAATTTCAAAAAATCCGTTTGGAGTACTTTAGAAATCTCCAGCAAAAGGACCGGGAGTTGAAAGCGGCTATTTGGGAGGCGAGCCCCAATTTGTCTGCTATCTATGGCCTTAGTTATCTTGATATCAATTCAGAATATTCCTTTTTTGACAGCGTTGCCACGAAATTGAAAGCGGCCAACCAGTTGGTGGGTTATGCGGAAGCCATCATTAGCCAGGTGGAAAGTATGCGCAGACTTGCGGTGGGTTCTCCTGCACCTGAGATCAGTCTACCCAATCCCGATGGTGAGATTATCTCTCTGAGCTCTCTCCGTGGAAAATATGTGCTGATTGATTTCTGGGCGGCATGGTGCCGGCCTTGTAGAATGGAAAACCCGAATGTAAAGCTGGTTTATGAAGCGTATGCGGACAAAGGTTTTGAGATTTTGGGTGTTTCGCTTGACAGGAGGAAGGAAGACTGGCTCAAAGCAATCGAAAAGGACGGGTTGCCCTGGAAGCATGTTTCAGACCTCCGGTATTTCCAGTCTGAGGCGGCAGCGGAATATGAGATACAGGCCATACCGGCTACTTATTTGATTGATCCGGATGGTAATATCCTGGCAAAGGGACTTCGCGGTCCCGCTTTGAGAGCCAAGTTGAAAGAAATTTTTGGCTGATTGAGCAGGCGCTTTTTATTGCGATTGTGTCACCTGTGGACCTGTAAGTCTATTGGTACCTTGCGGCAAGAGCAAAAGGCTGTTTCATCGGCATTCAGTATAAATATCAGACCATGCTAACTTTTATCTGGCACCAGCTGCTGGGACGTTTCAGGGGTGTATTCTGGCAGAAGAACCTTGTGATGACCATTTTGACCGCCATGATGTATACCTATTTGGTGGTCATGATTGTATTACTAGGCTTTTTTGCAGATAAACTGATTGCTGCAATTTTACCCGGTACAGACGTAGTGGCGTTCGCGACCATCAGTCTCTTCTATTATTTCCTTTTTGACCTGATTGTGCGGTTTCTTTTTCAGAAAACCTCTGGAATCACTGTACAACACTATGCGTTGCTCCCCATTCCCAAGTCCACGCTGTTGCACTTTCCGTTGATAGTCTCGGCGATGAGTTTATTCAATGTGGTGCCCATCATCGTATTTACCAGTTTTTTATTCAAGGAAGTAATCCACAGCGCCAGCTGGTATTTTGCGCTGTCGTGGTGGCTGGTGATGTTGTTGATGACCTATGTCAATAATTACCTCAACCTGAGTCTTCGTTATACTTTTAGAAGAAAGCCTGTACTGGTTTTGTTACTGCTGGGGTTGCCGCTTGGTTTATTGATTGCTGAAGTGGCAGGGCTGACAGCAGGTGCCGGTACGTGGCAACAACTGGTTTATGCCATTGGCTATTACCCCGCGCTGTTACTTGTTCCTTTTTTGCTGCTGGTAGCGGCGTATTTCCTTGGCTACCGGGTAATGAAGGCACATTACTATGACGATGGCGCAGGAGCGAGGTCAACAAAACTGGCTGCCGAGGAAAAGGAGGGGTTCTGGTCTTTTCTACATCGTTTCGGTACCGTAGGGCGGATGATAGAAGTGGAAGTGAAACTGATATTTCGTAATACGAGGCCAAAGGTACAGTTCTACATGAGCGCCGGGATGATTGCCTATTTGTGTTTCATGGTACTGGGTGTGGGTTATTCAGATTTATCCGTTGAAGAGCTCAATGATAAAAACTTGCAACTGCTAGGTTTTTCGATCTTCACTTCCAGCTCGATAATGCTGATTTATGGACAGTTTCTATTTGCCTGGGAAAGTAGTTATTTTGATGGCGTTCTGGCCCATAATATTGCAAGCAAAGACATTATTACGGCCAAGTATTGGCTCCTGACCGGCATGTGTGTTTTATCCTCTTTGATTTTTTTGCCTGCTTTCTTCATTTATCCGCTTATTGTACCGTATGCGCTTAGCGCTACTATTTTCAATTTAGGCTTTTCTTCTTTTCTATTGATTTTAACGGGTACCTTCAATACCAGTAGGATAGAGGCCAATAAGTCACCCTTTATGAATTACCAGGGTACTAACCTGATGCAGTTCCTCATGGTCTTTTTGATCATTTGTATCCCGTTGGGAATCTATTGGCCTTTTGTAGAGGCCGGCTTATCTGATTGGGGACTAATCGTTTTGGCGGGTATTGGGGTGTTGTCGCTATTACTCCGAAACCAGATTATTAAGCTATTCATCAGGTTATTGAACTTAAGGAAATATAAGATGGCCAGGGGCTTTAGAAAATTTTAATCATGATCACACTACATCAAATCAGTAAAAAATATGATCAGCAGGTAGTATTGGATGTTCCTGCTTTGGAGATTGCTTCAGGTGATTGCATTGGCCTGGTGGGCAACAACGGAGCCGGAAAAACCACGATGCTGAGTGTAATCCTTGACCTGATCAAAAGCAATACAGGGGTCGCAAAGTTGAGAGGCGTAGAAGTACATCGATCCAGTGAGTGGAAACAGTATACCGGGGCCTACCTGGATGAGAACTTTCTGATTACACACCTCACTCCCTGGGAGTATCTGTCTTTTGTAGGTAGTTTGCACGGTATGCAGCCAGCTGCAGTGAAACAATTCATTGACAGCTGTGCTGGTTTCTTTGAGGAGGGTTTGTTCAAACGCAGAAAGTACATCCGGGATCTTTCTACGGGTAATAAGAATAAAGTAGGTATTTTATCTGCATTGCTCCAAAAGCCAGAGTTGCTGATTCTGGATGAGCCATTTGCCAGCCTTGACCCCACTTCACAGGCATGGCTCAAGAAAAGACTGATTGAGTTGAAGGGGCAAAAGGTGACCATGATCTTATCTAGTCACGACCTCAACCATGTAACTGAGGTCAGCAGTCGGGTGATATTACTGGAAGACGGGCAGGTTTCCAAAGACTTACCCACTACCCAGGATACACTGGCGGAGCTGGAGAATTACTTTATGGTTTGAACCTGGTGATCAGGTAATTTGGCTGGAATGGCTTTGCGCTATCCAAAATCCACCAACCTACTGTCTCTATGTCCCCGATAGGGTCCCTTGAATTGCACCTGGATTTGGCGGATTTTTTGAAGGTCAAATTCCCCTTCTGCGAAAATATTTTTGAGAACGAGAATATTTAGCAAGTTGCTTCCTGTGTCAACAAACCCCTTGTCTACTCCCCCATCTTTGAATTTTCTACCCTCTTTGTCTGTAAAACTGATGACGTAAGACCAGTAGAAGGGTTCAGAATGAAAATTGTGGGAAAGGATGTTCAGTGTGGTAATAAGTGTAAGCTCTTCTTCGTAGATAATTCGATCCTCACCAAAGTCGTCTGTGATCGTTCTCTTTGTTTTTTCTTTTTTGATTTCAACTTTGGATGTGCCATTGGGTGCTGCATCATACATGACTTCACCTCTTGAGTTTTCACAAGTGGGGAAATCTAATGACACATTACTGGTAGTGAGTCTTTGAACGATATTTGCCATTCATCTAGTGCTTTTGTTGGTGTTGGTTTCCTGAAGAGAATCACCTGATCTCTTCCGGGTGTGTTATTCAAAAATATTAATTATCTGCTGAATTCCAAGTTTACCGATGCAGGCTCATGGAGATAAATTACTTGATGCCACACGTTCCTAACTTGGTGGTTTTCCAAATGAATAAGCTGGTGTATTGATTCTCTATCCAGAAGATAATTGCTGATCTTCCAGAAATGGATAACAGGAGTTTATCAACTCGTATTAATTCTTTACCATCTCTCCACCTCGTAAAGAATTGTTGAAGAAATGAATACCAGAATCCGGGTATATGCGTTCGGGTGTTATCAACAAAATCACATAACACTATGAAGAAATTCACCATGATTGTCTTGACTCTATTATGTTCCTCACCGTTGCTAGCACAGATACAATTGGGAGGAGGGCTTTCCTATGGACTGAAGGCAGATCGTCCTGCGCTTACAGTCAAATTACTCAAGCCTCTCAGCGAAAAATGGAATCTGTCGCCAGGGTTTACCTATTATACCAATGACCCTTACATACATCGTGATGAGCCGTTGCGGCTGGAAAATGTCAATAGACTCTATTCGATTGACATGGATTTTCATCATTGGATCAATCTGAGGCATTCCAGAAAGCTTCGTGCCTATACCATTACAGGCATGAATTTTTCTTTTGTTGTTTTTAAATCTTCACAGGTTTTGGGATTGAACAGAGAGGCTATTATTACTGAGACCTTCAATGAGGTAGGGCTCAATCTGGGGTTGGGTGCAAGCTATCAGGTTTCTCCGGCATCACAGCTATACTATGAAGCGAAAGTGGTAGGCTTTAGCGATGCCGGGCAGTTAGTGGTAAATCTTGGCTTCACAACTACACTTGGAGCAAAAGACTAGCCTGTTGAAGTCACTGAATAAAAACCCCGTATGCGGTCATTCACGCATACGGGGTTTTCTTTTTGGCCGGAGATGTCAACTCTGGCTGGATGCATTACTTATTCGTCCTTCAGACAATCGGCGGGATTCAGCAGTGCCGTTTTGATGGTGTGGTAGCTCACAGTCGCAATGGAGATGATAACCAACAAGGCGGCGGGTACCAGGAACAGGGTGAAGGATAAATCGATTCTATTGGCAAAGGTGGTCAGCCAGCTGTCCATCAGCCACCAGGACAGGGGAAGAGATACCAGGATGGCCAGGCAAACAAGTTTAAGAAAGTCCTTGGTCAACATGGTCCAGAGATTACTAAAGCTGGCGCCGAGTACCTTGCGGACGCTCACTTCTTTGAGGCGCAGTTCCGTCATGAATGAGGCCAAACCAAATAGTCCAAGGCATGCTACAATGATGGCCAGTATTGAGAATAGCCCAAAAATGGTTCCGAAGTTGAGCTCTGCCTTGTACTGTTTATTGTAATGGTCATCCAGGAAATAGAAGTCCAACGGCTGCTCTCCATAGACAATGCGCCAGTTTTCCTCTAAAAACGCAATGGTCTTAGGCATGTCAGATGTTTGCATTTTGATGGAATAGTAGTCGTTCCACCAGTCGTTGTAGCGGAAGATGTGTCCATCGTAAGAGGATTTTGGAGACTCCTGACGATAGTTTTTGACCACGCCTACAATATTGAAAGTATCCTCCCAGAAGAATAGTTTTTTGTTGAGGGCATCTTTCGCCTGTTGTAATCCCAGGGTAGACAATGCAGCCTCGTTCACCAGCACATTATTGTTCTCGTCACCATAGCTTTGGTCAAATTGGCGACCCGCTACAACCTCCAATCCATAGAAATCGATGTAGTCATTGTCAATGCCCAGCACGCGGTATTGATTACTCTGCTCTTCCGGTTGTGACAATAAGCGTATCCCCCCTGCATTCCAGTTGGGGCTTTCACCAGGTACTGCGGTAGACGTGGTCATCGCGTTGATGGTGCTGTAACTGAGCAATTCATTTCTAAAAACATCCAGCTTTTGTACATAGATGGAATCGTCAGTGGTGATAATTGGTGCAGTTAGTACAAGCGTTTGCTCAATGTTAACGCCCAGGTCTTGCTTTTTGAGGTATTCCAGTTGCTGATAGACCACATAGGTGCCGGTAATCAAGACGATGGAGGTGAGGTATTGGAAGATGACCAGTCCTTTGCGCAGCGTGTTTCCCTTTTCCGAGTTGCTGAAAACACCCTTGAGCGTGGTGATGGGCTTGAATGAACTCAATACCAGCGATGGATAAATGCCTGATAAGATAATTCCTGACAGGAATACGCCACTGAGGCTCAGCCAAAACCAAAGTTGTTCTGGCATAAGGTAATCTCCACTCCGCCCGAGGTATCGGTTGAAGTAGGGGAGGCAAACGATGACGATGACTGCGGCCAGTGAAAGTGCGATCACATTGATGAAGGCAGATTCAAACATAAATTGTCCCACCAGCTGCTTTTTGAAGCTTCCAAGTACTTTTCTGATGCCTACTTCTTTGGCACGCTTCATGGAGTTGGCTGTGGTGAGGTTGATGTAATTGATCCAGGCGATGAAGAGCACAAACAGTCCTATGATGGCCAGAAAATACGTTGTACGTGCACTGCCATTTGGCTTGATCTCCGATCGGTAGTTGGACGTAAGGTGAATATCGCCCACATGTTGTAAAACAAACTCCAACTCCGTGTTGACAATGTAATTTTCTCCGGTCTCGTATATCCGGTCGAGCAGTGCAGGGAATTTCGCTTCCAGCAAAGCCGCATTGGTGCCAGGTTTCAGTCGGATGTAGTTGAGGAAGCCATCCCAATCCAACTGTGTTTTTACCTCCTCGCTGGTGAAATTGACATATGATTCAAATGAATAAAGCAGGTCAAACTTCATGTGCGAGTTTTCCGGCAGGTCTTCAAAAACGCCGGTGACGGTAAAGTCATTTCTGTCGTTTTGGCGAATCCTTTTTCCTACGGGGTTTTCTCCATTGAATAGTCTGTCTGCCCAGCTCTGGCTCAGTACCACCGAAAACGGGTCTTTGAGTGCAGTGCTGTCTACGCCTCGGGTAAGGGACAGTCCCATCACCTCAAAGAAAGGCGCAGATGCATAGTAAGCAAATGTGGGTTTGAAGTATTGTCGCTCTACAGATACCATGGCCGAGCTTTTGACCATCTGGGTATAATCCTGGATTTCAGGGAAGTTTTCCTTGAGGTGATAGCCGGCACCTGCTGCACCGCCTGCCCATTGCGTCGTCAACTCGCCTTTGTTGTAGCGATTTGATTGAACGCGGTATACATCTTCCTGCCGATCATAAGACCGATCATAACCTAGCTCATAAGCGACGTATTGCAGGATGAGAAAGCCGGCCGACATTCCGATGGCCAGTCCGAGCACGTTGATCAGGACATAGGCTTTGTGCTTTTTGAATGTCCTGAGGGTAATGTTTAAGTAGTTCCTTAACATAGGTTCGAGATTTATTTTGAGTATTGATCCTTTTCGTAAAAAAGTGAAGCGAAAAAATCGCAGTGCCCGCAGCATGTAATTGACCTTGGCGTGACGGACACTTGTTTGGCAGTCTATGAAGTAAAGTTCCTCCAGGTCTCCCGAAATGCCCTCGAAGAGAAATGGGTCGCAAAACCTCTTGAGTAGCGAGTAAATGAGTTTAGGAGGGACGTTAGCCATTTCCGAATGCGACCTTTGGTATTTCGTCCCATAATCCATTGCGCAGTGCCCGGGCTTGTTTCAGTGCCTTTTCTCCGGCAGCAGTCACCCTGAAGAGGTGTTTTCTCCTGCCACCACGTTCAGGCGTAGCTCCCGCATAGCGTGAAGACATGAATCCCTTTTCTTCCAGTCTTTTGAGTACTGCATGCACCGTACTGATACTGATTTTTCTATTGGCACGGGTGCTGATATCTTTCATGATCGCGATCCCATAAGCGTCGTCATAAAGCGCAGCAACTGTCAGCAAAATCAACTCCTCCAGCTCTCCGATCTGAGTTCCTTTCATATTACTTCTATTATGGTTTGTATTCCCTGAACTGCCGCTGAGTAGCGGAATATGCTCACCTTCAGATACTTACAAGCGTATTTAAGGTATTTTTGTGGAGTAACAAACACTTATACGTATCAAATATAGGAATAAGTTTCGTATTTGTAGAAATTGATGAGATAATTCTTTCGTATTTGTAGATATTGGGTGTTATTACTCATTTAAATGATCGTTTACCTACCCGCTTGGGATACGGTGCAACACGTCTGAATCAGCTGCTGGATGGTGGTTTGATAAGTGCCTGCAGTTTGATTGAAATAAAAAAAAGGTCGGAACCTCTTAGGAAGCTCCGACCAGGGGAGGGTTGCTGATGCAACACTCCGGGTAGTTATGAAGAAGATTTTACGACCGGACAAACAGCCACTCAACTGATTTATATAGTCCCACAAAGACATAGCCTACCAATCCGGGTTTTACCCTTTCGGTAAACGTAATGTGGATAGTGGCGTAGTCCGACAGGTGTGCAAGGCGATTCATGCGTCCTTTGATTAAGTCGATTGTTTCGTTGAGCCTTTCCAATTCCTTTTCTATTTTGATAATTTCATCTACGGTTTTGGCGATTTTGAGCAATTCCAGGTATCGGTCCCTGGTCTTTTGCGCGTTTTCTAATCTGATTTGATGATCAAAATACTCGTCTGTAACATCTACACCGGAGGCGGTCTGGTCTTTGATGGTTCCTATTTCTCCAATACGTTCCAGCACTTTATCCAGCATTTCACTTTTTACCCGGATGATGGTCCGTGCATCGCCCACTTCTGTGGTGTAACCGTTGTAAGCGGTCGCCAGTGAGGTGAGTGCATGATTGGCTGTGTCTACATTTTCAACCTGCAGGGTCAGGTGTACATTGGAGATGATTTTGCGCTTTGCCTGAGTGGTGCTACCTGCTTCCCGTTTCAGATCAGTAAGTTCTTGAGAGGAGCGGTCTGCTTGATTGACAGCACAGCTGCTCATGATCGCCATCAGTAAGACGACGAAAAGTTGTGTGTATGTTCGTTTCATGTCTACAGTGTTTATGGTTAGTTAAATTGTTCCTGATGGATGCTGGTAATTTGAATTTGATCAATGATCATTTCCTAAAGGTATATTCGTTCTTTTTCGGTATCGGGAAATTGTCTTGTAGAACAATTGTAAAATACTTGTAAAGCTATTGTAGAGGGTTTGAGACATCCATCAAAAATCATCACCGCTCGTAATAAAACACCCTGATAGTTGATAATTGCTGATTATATTAAAGTAATTAGAAGAAAGACTGATTGCGCCCCTTCTTTCCATAACACGGAGACAAACTTTATTAATTACGCGCTAATACAGCTTAGGATAAGAAAGTAGGTTATGGTGTAGGCTCAGTCATTTTAAATGAATAAATGTAGTCTTCCTGCAGGGAGGCAACCTGTCTTTTAATCAAAAGACCTATGGCGTATCTCGAAAAGCCACAAATAGAGTAGAGACTAAACCGACATTTAAAATGAAAAACGAATGAAAAAGATTCAATTTTGGCTGTTGGCATTGATACCATTGATGCTGGCATGTAGTGAAGAAGAAGTAGTGGCCCCAGATGTTACCCATCTGGAGGTGGAAACCAGTAGTAGTTGCCTGTCCGCTCCTCCAAGACCTGGAAATATCAGAGATGAGAATTTTACCCCTGGGCCCCACCTAACTATCTGTGCCTATGACCTGGCAGGGAGTGGATTTAATGTTGCCCCTGTTTCTGGCGCAACCAGTTATGAGTGGAGGTTTAGCCCTTCTGCAGGGGTGACGACAGGTTCCCTGACACCGAGTAGATTCCTTGATTTCTTTTATGCACCTCCAGGTAGTTACTCTTTAGAGGTGCGTGCGATCAACTCCTGCGGTGCAGGCCCCTGGTCTGGTGCTGCTGTAAATGTAACTAATTGCAGCGGCGGCGGCGGCGGTGGCGGCGGTCTCGGTGGAGGCGGCGGCGGTGGGGGAGGTTTCCCCATTGATGGATAACCAAACCGCTCTCCAGACTTATAAGCCTGGAACAAATAATACTTAAATTCATTTAAGCTTCTAATAGAAAATCCTCGTGTACTATGTGACTTGAGTTATGTAGGGTACGAGGATTTGTTTTTTTAATTCTTTGCGAAACCCATCAGAATATATGCTCCTTTTTATGGATCAAGTGGACGATCTGTAAGACAGTATGACCGCACCTCACTTATTTGTCTGTTCAGACCTTAAAACTGAAATTTCAGTTGGTTAACTGATTTTTCAGTTTAATAACTAATTAATAAGTTGTAAAACTGAAAAATCCGTTATACATTTGGAGTATATGGAAAAACTCACAAAAGCTGAAGAGCCCGTCATGCAGATCATCTGGAATTTGAAATCTGCTTTTGTCAAGGAAATTATTGAAGAAATGAGTGAGCCCAAACCGCCTTACAATACGGTTTCGTCTATCGTAAGAGGATTGGTGACCAAGGAATTTGTAGGATACAAAGCCTACGGGAAAACCCATCAGTACCATCCTTTGATTAGTAAAGGTTCCTATCGTAAACAAGTCTTCAGAGCGATCATGAAGGACTATTTTGATGGATCGCTTAGCCAGGTTGTTTCAAATTTTATGGAAGAAGAAGCGCTGGATGACCAAGAGATTGATTCCCTGAAAGAGATTATTAAAAACGCCAAAAAGAAAAAACCATGAATAATGTAGTCTATCAAATTTTAGTTTATCTGTTGCAGGTGTCAGTGATTCTTCTACTGACCGGAAGTGTCTATTGGTTGTTGCTGAAGAAGCACACTTTTTACCAGTTTAATAGATTCCTGTTGATCACGCTGATACTGTTTTCATTCGCCATCCCGATGGTTGACGTCAATATCAGCAATTATCAGGCACCGGAGATTGCAAAAGTGGTTGTGCCATTGCAGGAAGTTACGGCAGAAGTGCCTCTCATACCTCAGTCCTATGAAGCAGTTGATGTGTCTTCTGAATCGAGCGGTATATCTGGTGAATCCAGTAATTCAGCAATGGCCGGGAAGGAACAGGAGGCTTCCGTCTCACCGCTCACCTGGCTGTTTTTAGCTTATTTAGTTGTTGCCTTGCTACTGCTAGTCAAGTTGATCTTGAGCGTGACCAAGGTACTGCGCATCCAAAGAAGCAGCAGGGAAAGCGCTTATGCTGGTTTTAGGTTGTATGTAGGAGATGTCAGGCAGCCGTTTTCCTTTTTAGATGGGATCTACGTCAATCAACAACTTCTCGAGAGGGCAGATGCCGACATTGTCCTGGATCATGAGGCGATTCATTGTCAATACCGCCATACCTGGGATGTACTGTTTTTTGAGTTAGTGAAGGTGGTGCTGTGGATACATCCCATGTGCTATTTGTTGGCGAGGCAGTCCCGCGTAAATAACGAGTATTTCACTGATCAGCGCATCCAAACAATGGAAGGGGTAGACCCTTACACCGATGCGCTGCTGCAACAATATCAACTGTCTAAGGCCTCTGCAGGAAGTTTTTCAGTTGTCAATAATTTTGCGATGCTGTCACTCAAACAACGCATTTTACAAATGGTCAAAGAGCCTTCTGGAAAGATAGCCAGATTTTCCTACCTCACTTTATTGCCGCTGACCCTGCTACTGGTCGGGTTATTTTCCTGTCAGATTCAAGATGAAGTAGGTATTGGCAGGGAACTGCGTGCAGCAACAGCAATCTATCATGATGAATATGGTGATCAGGCGCGACGTAATGGTATGATCCTGCTGGACCTGAAATTTGATGCGCAGGGCAGAAAGAAAGAGAGTTTTATGAGGACCAAATATCGATTATATCCCAATGAATTTTTGGAATTGACTTCTTTCATACAGTGGGGAGCTTTGGGTGATCTGTTGAGGTTTGGTAAGGATTGGCCTGATGCCGTGGATAGAATCTATGAATATGAGGTATTGGAGTATCAAAAAGATGTGCAAGGATGGAGACCGGAATCCCAAGTCACTGAGGAAAGACGAGTGAGCAATGGTATTCCTATTACGAGGATTGTGGAGAAGAAAGATAGAATCATCAGTACCCGTGATATGGTGCCTCCATATCAATTTGAAACGGATGCGTCTGGAAACGTCACAAATATCTATGCTGTATTTTACTTTGCTGAAGACTATGTCGCACGTCTGGAAAGATTGGCGATTGAGTCACCTGAGAAAGCTGCTTCCTACAGGCCCTATATGGATGGTGAAGCGCATAAAGACCTTAGTGGGCACTTTAAATATGATGAACTGAGCAGGGTGATTTTGCATGAGAAATTGAATAATGGAAAAGTGACAGGTAGTGCTACCATCCGGTACACAGAAAATGACCAAATTGACAGGGTAACGATTTTTAACGAAGGCCAGCAACAGTTGAGGGCGTGGGAATTTAGCTATGCCAGCAATGATCGGTTACTTGAGGTAAGGGCTTTCAACAGAGAGGATCAACTGGAGTATTCAGTATCCTATGATTATCAGTTTTATTGAGCTGTTTTGCCACGTTGCAATAGTATAATTAGCAGATAGATCAGCCCTAAAACCGGTACCAGGAGAGTTAGCAGGTGCCACCCCTTTCGGCCTGTATCATGTAAACGGCGGATTACCGCGCAAATACCAGGAAGTAAAGTGGCCAGAAAGAAAATCAGGGACAAAAACGCCCACTGGCCAGAGCGGGTAGTGAAAACGATCAGGAGGTCTGTTGAGATCGTCAGCACAAAGCCCAGCGTCTGAAATAGGATGAATCGCCAAAATTCCCCGCGTTGCATTTGACCTTCGTAGCTGTCATATTGGGTGCTGATAATTTGAAGATATTCTTTCATGAGGAAAGATGGTGCTGATAGATTTTGCTCGGCTGTTTTTACAAGCCGAGCAATTTTTTTAGCTTATAGCGTAGATATTTGACCGTATAGTCTTTACGATGCTTTCCGATCATATGGAAATATTCATGATTTCTGAGGTCACCTTCCAGTACTTTGAAGTTGAAATTGTTTTTCCAGGCAGCATAGTCAAAGCTGAGTTGGTCTCTCTTGCTGCCATTACTCAGTTCATGCCACCAGGTTTCCATGGTTTTGATCACATCAGGTGCCATATGCCGTCTCACCAGGACTGCGGAGAAGACGAGCCCATTCTGCTCAGGGTAACCTTCTGCCCGATATCGTTCCAGCTGCACACGCATAGTCTCAGGATCGTCTTTGAATTTTCCGGTCTTTTCTGCCAGCTTCAAAATGGCTTCATATTCATCATAGACACAGGTTCGTGGGTCTTGTGCCTGGTTATGATCAAAGACCAGCATATTGGCGTTCGTCAACTCCTCTTGTACCAGCTGGTTCACATCTTTGATGATCAGGTAATTGCCATCCATGAAGATGGAAACCTCATAATCCTGCAGGAAAAGGTGTGGCTGTAGCTTAACTCTCCTGCTATTGCGGGTAGAATCCTCATAAACGGGGTCAATGTGCCGTATCTCCCAGGTCTTGCTCTTAAACGGCTGATCGGTGAAGCAGATGTAATCTACATTAGGGAGCTTCGGCTGGGGTAGCAGGCCGTCGTAAGGCCCGAAAATAGCGGTATATACTGCAATCCTTGCCATGTGCTTATAGGTTTTGAAGGGCAGCCCATAGTTTCTTTTTGGACTCTACATTGCCAGCGATCACTTCCAGTTTTTCAGAAAATACCAATTGGTAGTCCATGTGACTCCTGATTTGATACAAGCTGTGATCGGCGACTATCTGCGTTTTCCATTTATCTGGTAAACCAAAGGCGATGAGGCTTTTTTTAGGCTCCAGGGCCATCCAGTCAAAGTCTGCTTTGGAAGTGATGTGCCCACTGGGGAGTATGGCGACATCCTCCTTGGTGAGCTTCACGGCGCCCAGTATTTTCATTAACAGCTCCTTGTGCGCAAAATCCAAACCTGCCGAATGTACCACTACCAGTACTTTTTTGAGGTAATTTCCTTCAAAAACCGGGGGTGCGTAGGAGGGAGGGCTATCTGCTACAGCGGGCGCAGCCGGGGCTTGCCCGGCGGTGACAGGTTCCTGTACTTTTTCTACAACCTTGGGTTGTGGTTCAGTAGCTGCGGATTGATCCTCCTGCTGTAACTCAGGGGTAGCCACTGCTTCGGGAGTTACAGTAGCTTCCGGTACGGCCTCCTCAGCGCTTTGCTGGAAGTGCGCTGCATCTTTGGAAAGCAGGTAGACGTCTTCCGTAATGAGCAATTTTACAAATGAAGGATCTTCCATGATTTATTATTTTTCGAAAAGTGATTTGAGCTCTGTAGCTTCTTCCGGCTTCATTCGCTTGGCCAGTACAAGCCTTAGCTGTCTTCGTCTCAAGGCTCCTTCGTAGAGTTCTTTCTCTTCTTTGGTTTCTGGTACAGCAACAGGAATATCAATCGGTCTTCCCGTTTGGTCTACCGCAACAAAGGTAAAGAAGGCACTGTTGGTTTCACTTTTCACATTAGCGGGGATGTCCTCGGCAATTACCTCAATGTATACCTCCATGGAGGAATTAAAAGCTCTTGTTACAAATGCCCGAAGTGTGACCACATTGCCAAGTGCAATCGGCTTGGCAAATGAGATGTTATCAACAGAGGCGGTCACAACTATTCTGTTGGAATGCCGTTGTGCAGCGATGCCCGCAGCTACATCCATGAGGTGCATCAGACGGCCTCCCATTAAGTTATTGAGCGTGTTGGTGTCATTGGGGAGCACCATCTCGGTCATGATTACGTGGGATTCACTACATTTCTTGCTTTTCTTTGCCATGGGTAATTTGGATATCTAAATTTATTGTGTCCAGCCGTTTTCTCCTAATAGCGGGACAAAACTGAACTGATTATATTCTTTTTTACTGATTTTAGTCTCTGACAACTTTTTGATCTTCAGCATTTTTTGCTTCTGATTATTGCCCACCGGAATGATCAATACTCCATTGATCTTGAGTTGTTTGATCAAATCGGAGGGAACTGAGGGAGCACCTGCTGTCACAATGATGCCGTCATATGGCGCGTGCTGAGACAGTCCTTTGGAGCCGTCGCCATGGAAGAAGTGGGGTTTGTATCCCAGTACCTTGGGTAAAAAACGTTTCGTTTGCTCATGCAAGACCCGATTGTATTCTATGGTGAATACTTCGGCGCCCAGCTCCACCAAAACTGAAGCCTGATAGCCTGATCCTGTGCCTATCTCCAGAATACGGGAACCATGACGGATATTGAGTAATTCTGTTTGGAATGCTACGGTATAAGGTTGTGAAATAGTTTGCCCTTCCCCTATAGGAAATGCTTTGTCCTGATAAGCATGTTCAACGAAGATGTTATCAAAGAAAAAGTGCCTTGGAATCTTGTTAATGGCATTTAAAACCCGCGTATCAGAAATGCCTTTTTTTTGAATGATCTGCACCAGTTTGTTTCTCATTCCTTTGTGCTTGTAATCATCCACCATATTTCGCAGGCCTTATTTGTGTTTTGTTAAATTCTTGCTTTTCTTGTTCCAAAATTAGTGAGGAATTCAATTATTAGCATCAAGAAGATAGAATGTTTACAGGAATTGTTGAAGATATAGCCAAGGTAGAAGCCATCAGGGAAGAGGGGACCAACAAGCATTTTCATTTTACGTCCGGGATTAGTCATGAGTTGAAGATAGACCAGAGTGTTTCTCACAATGGTGTCTGTCTCACAGTCACTGAGTTGACAGACGGTGGACATTGGGTGACTGCCATAGAGGAGACATTGATCAAATCCAATATCGGTCAGTTGTCAGAAGGTGACATTGTCAATCTGGAACGGTGTATGCCTGCCAACGGAAGATTTGACGGTCACATCGTTCAGGGACACGTAGATCAAACAGGTGTGTGTAAGTCCATTGAGGAAAGGGATGGAAGTTGGTACATAGATTTTGAATTTGATGCGAATAAAGGTAATATTACTGTAGAGAAAGGCTCTATTTGCATCAACGGTGTGAGTCTAACCTGCTTCAATTCGAAGGAAAATGGTTTTTCAGTAGCAATAATTCCTTACACATACGAAAACACTGGGTTTAACCAACTAAATGTCGGAGATCAGGTCAATCTGGAGTTTGACATATTAGGAAAGTATATGCAAAGAATATTGAGTAATAGAATATAAAGAATGGAAATTAACTGCATGGTGGTGGACGATGATGAAATATCTCGCCTGCTTGTTAAAAAGTTTATAGATAAAACTGATTTTCTAAAACTGACATATGAATTTGACAGTGCGATCAAAGCCTCGGAAATCCTGACCAAGGATTCGCCTTCCGATGTTGATCTGGTGTTTCTGGATGTGGAAATACCTGAAATGTCAGGGTTGGATCTGATGAACAAACTCAATAATTCCTACCCAATCATCATGACAACCTCAAAGGAGGACTACGCCATTGATGCGTTTGAAGGGAATGTAGCAGACTACCTGGTCAAGCCGTTTGAATACAGCAGGTTTCTCAAGGCGGCCGTCAAAGTCAAGGAGCAGATAGAGAAGGAGCAAATCATTGCCGAATCCAACATTGACATTTTTGTCAAGTCCGATTCCAAACTGGAGCGCCTGGAATATGACCAAATCTTTTATGTAGAGGCCCTTGCGGACTATGTAATCTTCAATACTTCCAAAGGGAAGAAGATTGTACACCATACCATGAAGGGGATTGAAAAGCGATTGCCCAACAGTACATTCATCCGTGTGCACCGTTCTTACATTGTCAATTTAAAGAAAATTGACTTTTTGGAGGACATGCAGATTCATACCAATGATAAAATCATTCCGGTAGGTTCTTCTTACAAAGAGCGGTTCCTGTCAAGTCTCAATATGTTGTAGCCGGAAACAGTCGCTGGACTGTTTTCATGCCTATCAAATGCCATAAGTAGCCACAGCCAATGCCAATGACGGCGCCGGTTAAGATATCCAGGGGGTAGTGTACCCCCAGGTATATTCTGCTGTAGGAGATCACAGCTGCCCAAAAGAAAAGCAGGGATCGATAGGTGCGCTTTTCTCTGAAAAGAAAAAACATAAAGGCAGCTACTGCAAAGGTGTTGGCCGCGTGAGACGAGGCAAATCCAAATTTACCGCCACATTTGCCAGGTGTAAGCACTTGTCCGCTGAGTGCAGGCTCATGGCAGGGCCGGTACCTCGCAAATCCCGGCTTCATTAATCCTGAAGTGATTTGATCGGCCACTACCACAGACAATACCAGAAAAAGTACAAAGACAACGGCTTTTTTCCGCTGTACATAGACAATTACTCCAATGATCAGTAAATAAAGCGGAATCCAGACTTTTTTGGCAGACAAGAACAGCATCACAGGATCCATCCAGTCAGACCGGAAGTGATTGAGCGCTAGAAACAGCTGTTGGTCCAGTTCAATTATCCAGTCAAGCATTGATCCAGTCGATGTCTTTTTTCAATAGTGAAAGCGTTTTTGATTCCTCTGAGCCTTCTGCTGGCTGGTGCGCATATTCCCAGTTGGCCATCGGTGGCATGCTCATCAGGATAGATTCTGTACGCCCATTGGTGTCGAGGCCAAACTTGGTGCCTTTGTCCCAAACCAGATTAAACTCCACGTATCGTCCCCGGCGCATGGCCTGCCATTTTTCATGAGCGGCAGTAAAATCCTCGTCGCGATGGCGGTTGGCCAGTTCTGAGTAGACCGGTACAAACAATTCGCCTACCTGCTGGACAAACTCCCATCTTTTCATCTTAGGGTGTCCCTGCTTGTCGTTGAGCCTGTCAAAGAAGATGCCACCTATGCCCCTGGTTTCATTTCTATGCTTGATGAAGAAATAATCGTCGGCCCATTTTTTGAATTCCGGATAGTAGTTGGTGTCAAACCGGTCGCAGACCTGCTTTAGTTGTTGATGAAAGAAAGCCGCATCCTTTGGTACTACATAGTGAGGAGTAACATCGATTCCTCCGCCAAACCACCAGGTGCCATTGGACATTTCAAAGTACCGGACATTCATGTGGATGATAGGTACCATCGGGCTGTGTGGGTGCAGGACGATGGAAACACCAGTCGCATAAAAATCGGCTTCTGCCAAACCAAGTGCTGCCAGTATTTTTTCAGGTGTTTTACAGTGAACAGCAGAAAAATTGACACCTCCCTTCTCTATCAGGTGGCCGTTGTTTAATACGCGGGATCTTCCCCCTCCACCCTCAGGTCGGTCCCATTTGTCTTCTTTGAAAGCTCCTTGTCCATCCAGTTTCTCCAGTCCCTGGCAGATATTGTCCTGCAATGACTGAAACCATGTGGTGATGTCTTCTTTATTCAATTCCATATGTTTAGAAAGGATATCCTATTCCAATGTTTAATTGTGGTGTATTAATGACCTTCACATTACGTGCATTCTCTCCTGGACCACTAAAACTGAAATCGTCCAGTACGAAGCGATCGCCGGGGTCTTGCGCAGGATCAAATACTTTGATGCCCAGATCTACTCTCACCAGTAAGAAAGAGAAGTCCAGCCGGAGTCCCATTCCCGAGCCTACAGCGATCTCACTGGCAAACCTTCGCAAGTCAAAGTTAGAGCCCCGACGGGATTTATCTTCGTTCCAGGTCCAGACATTGCCGGCATCAATGAACCAGCCCCAGCTCAGGAATCCGAAAAGCTTGGTTCTCAGTTCAAATCCTGATTCGATGATCACTTCGCCGGGTTGCTCTACCTGATAGCTGATGTTGTCGTTGTCGTCTTCTTCACGATAGGACCCAGGTCCCAGACGCCGGGGTTGCCACGCTTTGATACTGTTACTGCCTCCTGCAAAAAAGAACTTCTCATACGGTAGTGTGTTGTTATTTTCGCCTCCAAAGGGATAGGCAAAACCACTGTTGAACCGGAAGGCGATGGCCGTTTTCTTACCGAGCGGGATGTGATGACGGTAGTCCAGGCTTGCTTTCAGATACCTGTACAGAGATACTTCTTCGCCAAATAAAGAACCACCAAACAGGTTGGTGATGTTGCCACCCAGTTCTGCATAGCCTCTGAGGAAAGAGGAAGGCCTGTTGACATTGCCGTATTCTTTGATGTCTTTGGTGAAGGTGAAGATGGTACTGGAAACAAAGCCGGGGTCAAAGGAACGGGCAAAGGTATTTCCTCTTTCTGCGAGCGAATCCAGGTCATTCTGAAAGTCTTCATTTAGGTCTGCCCGTATGAAGTTGATATCTGCAGGCGTAAAACCATAGCGTGTATTGTTGTTGGTTTGCCAGTTATAGGTGATAGAGGTATTGAAGGTATTGCGGGCAAAATCCTGGCGGTCCAGGAAAGTGATACCGGCAGAAACTTTGGTGATGGGGTTGTACTTACCCAGTTTTGCTTTGAACGCGCTGTTGAAGGGAATGAGAAACTGTGGGAATGAGAAGTTAATATTGCCACCATACTCATAAGAGTCATACACCTCATCGTTGCCGGAGTCATCGCGGTTAAAGCGCCGGAGGCCTATGACCTCCAGGTTGAAGTTGAGGTCTATGTTTTCAAGGCCTTCAAATGAGTTTCTATTGACCAGGCCAAAGTTGATAAAAGGTCCCGGTAGCCCTTCTCTACTATTGATACCCACTTCTGAAGAGGTTTCAAAACGCTTGAGCGGACTGGTGAAGATATGGGCGATGAAGTCACCTCCTGTGGTGTCATATTTGACGTTGATGAATTTAAAGTTGTTGATATTGGATAGCTGCTTTTGCGTTTCAAAGGTCTTTTCCTCGCTGTAGACACTGTCAGGATAGATGAAGATACGCCAGTCCAGGATTTTGGATGAATAGATGTCTCTCAGGTAGTCATAGGTGATATGGTTGTAGGTTTTTTGTCTTCTTTTGACCCTGGTTTTCGCATCAGTATCGGAGACAAAGATGACGGAATCCAGCTGATACACTTTGTGTCCATTGCTACCTTTTGGGTTAGTAACCCGCACATTGACCATCACGTTTTGCTGCTCGCTGACGGTACTGTCCACCTGAAAATTGACATATTGTCGGCTGAAAGCATAGTAGCCGTTGTTGGAAAGCAGGTTTCTGATCCGGTCGCGTTCTGCAGTAAGGTCGGCTTGTCTGTAGCGGTTGCCTTTCCGAATCAAAGAATTGGCTGTGACCAGTTTCCTCACTCTTTCATCTGGAATGATGAAGTTGACCGAGTCAATCGCATAAGGATTGCGTGGGGTCACCTGATAGGTGACATAGGCCTTCTTCTTTTTCAGCCGTTCTACGTACTCCACTGTGTTGTTGAAGTAGCCTTCTGAATGTAACCTGTTGCGTATGTTGTTGGTGGTGATTTCCGTCTGGTCCTTGTCATAGATGGCCAGGGGCTTTCCCCATTGCATCAGCGTATTGCCAAATTGTACTTTATCCTTTTGTCTTTTGGCCTTGTTGATTTTCTTTTCGTTGAGTTTGCGTTTCTTTTTTGCCTTGCTGGCTTGCGCAATCTTTTTGTCATACCTGGCTTCAATTTTTGCAGCTTTTTCCTGATACTTTGCAGGTTTGTATTGCTTTTCGCCCCACTGATACAATCTGGTCGTCAATGACAGACGACTGGCAGTTTTTTGTGTGTAGGCGTTTTCCAGACCTTCCAGGTCAGTGTTACCGGCTCCTTTAATCTTTTGATCGATGAGCAGACGCTGACCTTCAGGGAGGTATTTAGTGCCATGGCACCCAGCCAATAATAAGGTGAGTAATGAGCAAAATAGGAGTGGTTTCCTTATTCTTGCAGGAAGCAATCTGGTAATAATGGTCTCAAAAGCTACTTTAAAATATATCAAGTCCCTACAACTGAAAAAAAACCGGGATAAAGACAATGTTTTTGTCCTGGAAGGCAGCAAAAACCTGCTGGAGTTACTCGATTCCGATTTTGAGGTTATCAAATTGCTCTGTACCAAAACATTCTATGATACTAACGAAGCAAAATTAAGTAAATTATTGGGTGTTGTATCGGTAACCGAACAGCAAATTATTGAATCTGCCGGTAGCTTTAAAACAAATAATGCCGGATTGGCCATTGTGAAGATGCGCAATGCTGCTGTACCAGACAATATGCGTGAGTGGATGTTGGCGCTTGACCGCGTGCAGGACCCTGGAAACCTGGGGACCATTATCCGCACAGCCGATTGGTTTGGTGTCAGGCATATCATCTGTTCACCCGATACTGTGGATGTTTACAATTCCAAAGTCATCAATGCCACCATGGGGTCATTTGCCAGGGTGCAGGTGCATTATGGCTCCCTGCCTAAGTATTTTCAAAAATTGGAGATGCCTGTTTTTGGTGCCCTGCTGGAGGGGAAGCCTTTGAACGAAGTAGAACAGCCCTCTGCCGGGATCTTATTGATGGGAAACGAGTCTAAAGGGATCAGTGAGGAACTAAGAGCTCATGTGCATGTTCCGGTCTCTATACCACGAGTTGGCGGTGCAGAATCGCTCAACGTTGCGATTGCCACGGGTATTTTATGTGCTCGCTTCTGCTTGTAATTCTTGTCTCTCTACAGTTTAACTGCTGAAGAATACCTGATTCCCCTGGTTGAGGTTGTTCATTTTGACCCAAAACACCTATAATAAATAACATATACAAATTATAGCTTACCATTTACAAATTTGTACTATGGTACCCCACTGTAGTTATATAAATTCTGCTACGCTCTGATCGAAAAGCTTCGATAGAGTAGGTATTTTTTTAATGTAAAATGATAACGATGAAGAAGAAGTTAAAACTCAATGATCTGAAAGTAAGCAGTTTTACGACAGATTTGAAGAAAAGTAATGCTGATACTGTTAAAGGCGGGGTTCCGGCACCTATTCACTCCTGGAAATGGTGTAATACCCAGTGGTGTTCTCAGTACAATGCTTGTGAATCGCAGTTTTTTATTTGTGAGACAAGAGACATCCGAACTTGCGGAGGAGGCGATACAGAGCCACCGGTTTGCTAATCGATGTTAGATCTCTGAAAATCATAAAAACGGGTTCGCTTAAACGCAACCCGTTTTTTATTGCTAGAGGGGGCTTAGAACCACATTTTGGATTTACTGAACACATCTACGTTTTCGATCAGTGGATTAACACTTGTTTTAAAAAAGGCGACGTATGTGAATAAAAGCAAATCAGTTACAAACTTGCACCATAGCGTCCTTCCATATTTTCATAAATTCATTGCACACTATCATCGAGATGCTTCGATATAGTGGACATTATTACGGTAGATCGATCTTACAAAAAACTTGCTAAAGAAGCAGCTCCTTGATGCCGTCGCTGCACGTTTTTACTGAGCGTTGGCCGCTATCAGCGATCTTGTCCCTGGTAAATAAACCGTGATAATCTTTAATAGATGACTTTATAATTTAAATTGATGAAAATGAAATTCAAGCTCCATCATTTAAAAGTGAGCAGCTTCACGACAGATCTCGAAAAGAACAATGCAGATACTGTAAAGGGAGGGGCACCGACGACAATTCAGTCCAGGAAGTGGTGCAATACGGGGGAGTGTTCTAAGGACAACGCCTGTGATTCGCAGTTTTTCTTTTGTGAGACAAGGAACTTCCAGACTTGTGGAGGTAATTCGGCGCCACCGGTTTGTTAAACGATGTTATTTAAAACCTAAAGGAATGGGTGTCCTTTTAGAATAAAATCGTTTTCTATTGCTTAAAACGGACCTCTCCAATCGTCAATTCCAGATGAATTTGAGAGCTGTCCATACTGTCAAGCCAACCAGGCACCACGCGCTATCAAATCACTTGCTAATTATTGGCTTTACTCTACAAAGAAGTACTTCCCAGCTGTAAAACACCGTCAAGTTATTTGACTGGCATTCTGTTACTTTATTCAAAAGCAGAAGCCGAACAGCTTGGATATAGTAGGCATTAAATTTTTTAAATTATTTGTTATGAAAAAGAAACTGAAGTTAAACGACCTAAAGGTGAGTAGTTTCAAAACCAATCTAAAAGAAAGTGATGTAGAGACAGTGCAAGGAGGAAGGCAACCCTTTACGTATGCTGCGAAGTACTGTGCTGGCACAAACTTCTGCTCTAAGTTGTATGTATGTGAGACGTATGAACTCATTAATTGTAACTGGGACCTCGATACATTGCCGATAAATTGTTAAAACTCAGTAGGGGTTTGATGCATTGACAGGTCATCTGTGTCAGGCCTTGAAAAATTAGATTATAAAGGTAGTCTGATCTCAAGACTGCCTTTTTTACATCCTCATCGATTATGCAGGCAAGAGAAGTGTAAACATGATTACTGATAAAGCCAACTATGTCCCGGGCTATCAAATCACTTTCTAATTATTGGCTTTTCTCTACAAAGAAGTACTTCCCAGCTGTACAACTCCATCAAATTAAGTGAACGGCTTTCTGTTACTTTATCCAAAAGCAGAAGCCGAACAGCTTTAATATAGTAGGCACTTATTTTTTAAGCTATTATTATGAAGAAGAAACTGAAATTAGATGAGCTAAAGTTGAGCAGTTTCAGAACCGATCTACGACAAGGCGACGCGGAGACAGTCAAAGGAGGTTTGCCTCCTTATAGTTACAAGCCTAAGCTCTGTGGGAGTTTATACGAATCTCGCTTGAACCCATGTGATACGCATGATGTGATCAATTGTTACACTCAGGAAACTGAGGCCCCCATTTGTTAACATGCAGTATAGCACAATATGCTAAAAGTATATTATTCATGTAATACTGAGACTTTAAATGAGATAAAAGGCAGGTCTTCACGGAGACTGCCTTTTTTGATAGTTAACCTCCATCATGGCTTAATGTTGATCCATCAAGGTTTGCAATATTGTATGTAGCAATATACCGTCAGATGATTGGTTTTTAGAATTTCCCCCAGATTTAAGAGTCCGTAACTTTACAACAAATCTGCAAAAGAACGATGCAGATACTGTTAAAGGAGAGATACTGGTAGTTTGTAATGACTAAGAATGAAAGAACGGGTTCCTTTTGCAAGTGAACCCGTTTTTCATTTTTGATAAGGCCTTTTAGGATCTCATTTCCTTGTAAACGTTGATCAGCCCGTTGGTGGAACTGTCGTGGCTGGTAACCTCGCTGTCATTTACCAGTTCTGGTAAAATTTGCCCTGCCAGCTGCTTGCCGAGTTCTACGCCCCATTGATCGAAACTGAAGATATTCCACACCACGCCTTGTACAAAGATCTTGTGTTCGTACATGGCGATAAGGCTGCCCAAATTCTGAGGCGTTAGTTTCGACATCAGAATGCTATTAGTCGGCTTGTTGCCTTCAAAGATCTTGAAAGGAGTCAATTTTTTGATTTCGTCTTCGTTCAAGCCCTTCGCTTGTAATTCCGCAATCACTTCATCAGCGGTTTTCCCTTTCATCAGGGCCTCAGTCTGTGCAAAGAAGTTGGCCAGGAGTTTTTGATGATGGTCCAGCAAGTCATTCTGCGGGTTGGCCGCTGCAATGAAATCACATGGAATCATCTTAGTACCCTGGTGTATCAGTTGATAAAAGGCATGCTGACCATTTGTGCCAGGCTCACCCCAGATGATAGGCCCGGTTTCATGATTTACTCGCTTACCAGATCTGTCCACTGATTTACCATTGCTTTCCATGTCTCCCTGCTGCAGGTAGCGTGCAAAAGCGTTGAGCAGCTGGTCATAGGCCAGGATTCCGTAAGTGGAGGCGCCGAAGAAGTTGTTGTACCAAATGCCCAGAAAAGCCATAATGGTCGGGATATTCTGTGCGAAAGGGGCTTCTCTGAAGTGCTGGTCCATTTGCTGTGCGCCAGAGAGCAATTCTCTGAAGTTCTTGAATCCAACAGTACAGGCAATGCTCATACCAATGGCGGACCACAGTGAATATCGTCCACCTACCCAGTCCCAAAACTGGAAGATGTTTTCCGGTGCAATACCGAATTTGGTGACTTCATCCAGATTGGTAGATAATGCGATGAAGTGCTTGGCAATATGGGCTTCATCTTTGGCTGCCTTCAGGAACCAGCCACGGGCAGTCCGGGCGTTGGTCATGGTTTCCTGAGTGGTAAACGTCTTGGAGGCAATGATGAATAAAGTAGTCTCCGGATCTATTTTTTCCAGCGTCTGCGCCATGTGCGTACCATCCACATTGGAGACAAAGTAGGTGTTGATCCCTTTGATACGATAGGGGGCAAGTGCCTCGCATACCATAAATGGGCCGAGGTCTGAGCCACCGATGCCAATATTCACGATGTTGGTCAGCTTTTTTCCGGTGTAGCCATCAAAAGAGCCATCGTGCAACCGCCCCACAAACGCTTCCATCTTATCCAGTACTTCCTGAACGAGTGGTACCACGTTTTGTCCATCTACCTCCATGTCAGCATCAGCGGATGCTCTGAGCGCGGTGTGTAGAACCGCCCTGTTTTCGGTCTGGTTAATCAGGTCGCCTGTGAACATTTTCTCTTTGGCTTCATCTAGCCTTATTTCATCAGCCAAAGATTTAAAATGTGTGATAGTATCTTCTGTGATCAGGTTTTTGGAATAATCGAGTAGGAAATCGCCAAACCTGATGGTGAATTTTTCAAATCTCTCGCTGTCATTGGCAAATAACTCCTTGAGGTTAGTGCCTGACATTTCTGAGGAATGCGCCTTTAAAGACTCCCAACTTTTGGTGTCTTTAGGATTGATATCTGCGAGCATAAATGTCTTCGTTTTGTTCGTATCTGCGGTTGGTAGCCTGCAATAGGTGCTGTGACCATTTAAAACAGCTGCTGCAACCGTGACTTTAATGCGGCAAACATGAAGATAATTTTGTTATTTGTCAATGATTTAATGCTCGTTTTAAAAAAGGAGTGAGCGTGAGAATGGCACTTTAAAGAATGATAGCATCAGTTTACAGTGACTTCTGGTACCATAAGCAGACAGATGCAGAGGGAATGTCAGTTGATGCTTATCCAAATGCCAACGTGAAGCCGGGGAATACCTTCGTCAGATTGTTGGTTAAAATCAGTTCAGGACCAACTTTAAGCCTGCCCAGAACAGTTCTGGTATAATGAAACCTGATGGTGGTATCCTTGTAAATGACCTGATTGGGATTCAAAAGATAACCGGCTCCTATTTCCCATTCACTTCTACGGTCCTGATGCTTTTGTTGACCGTACGCAGCATTGATAAATGTGGCAGGATAGAAGCGGTTGTTTCCAGCTTCACTGGAAGCGCCAATGATCAGGTTGGTATAGGTGCCGATGGAAATATAATGTGTCTTTCGGTCACTTTGCTTCAAGACATACTGATACTGAAAGCTTACTCCTGGATTTAATCCCGATAATTGATTGCTACTGGCATGTACGTTGACCTTAACAGGATTATTAGCGGTACTTTTTTGGTTTTTTGGGACCATCACCGGATACTCATCAGGAAGTGAGATGTTTGAAAAGTTACAAGTGCGGGCGGGGTTTTCGGTGCCGGACTCGTTCAAATCTTTGGATTGCAATTGTTCTACAGATAAGTCTGGTCTGGTGACTTCCTGAAGCTCGTGGCGTACCACATGTTCTTCACTGATGTGATTGCCGGCAACTTCATTGACTTCTACTTTCGGTAAAAATTGTTCTAAGACAGGTATGGTTTCATCTAGCGTAGCCGCCACCAAAACAGATACCGAAGCTGCTGTGGCAAAGTACCACATGATCAACTGTTTGTTTTTGGTATTGAGGATGTCCTTGATCTTGTTCCAGGAGTTTTCCTTGTTCCACTGGACTCCGGGAATGATCTTGTGCTCAACCTCTTTTATTTTTTCTTTGACGATATGATTCAAATTCTTCTTTTCCATATCATTGTTCGTTTTCGGTAATCAATTTTCTAAGCATGGCTTTTGCCTTGCTCAGCTGGGACTTGGATGTGTTCTCGCTAATGTCAAGAATTTTTGCGATTTCCTTGTGCGGATAACCTTCTACGACATGCATATTGAAAACGGTACGGTACCCATTGGGTAGTTGAGTAATCAACTGATAAATGTGTTCGGCGCCCAGTTGGTGAATGATTTCTGCATCTACTTCTATTTGAGTACTTTCCTCAATAGGACTGGTTTGCATTTTTCTTTTTCTGAGCTCCATGAGACATTCATTGACCATGATCCTCTTTACCCAGCCTTTAAGGCTTCCTTTTCCGCGATAATCAAATTTTTCAATATTGGTAAAAACCTTCACGAAACCTTTGATCATAGCATCCTCAGCTTCGGTTTCTTCTTGCAGATACCGATAACAAACCCGGAACATGAGGTTGGCGTATTCCTGATACAACGCCTCCTGTCCTGAGCTGACGCCTTCTTTGCACAGCGCTATGAGTTGCTCTTCATTCAAAAAATTAGTGTTGATGTCTTTGCTTTTCAATTGTATAATGATCAAATGCGGCGGTTAGTTGCCTTGAGTACAAATAAAAAATTTGTAGGATGGAAACCTTATTAAAAAATGTTAAAAGAAGTTATAATTCTTTAACAAACGCCAATGGAGAAGATCCTGGACGAGTATCAGAGCGACCAGCAGTATTTTTCGTAGGTGTATTCACTCATTGAACTACTATTGAGCCCACTTCGTCGTTGAAATACCTCAATTGACCGACATTTCAACATGGGTATTATTTATCTCCGTAAATTGCTGATAATGAATAATCTAACTACCGCCATTATCACTTTACTATTAGTAGCTTCCGCCGGTATTCCGGGATCGCGGGGAGCGGCCCCAATCGCAGCCTCTGTGGAGATTGCCACAACAAAGGCCATACCGATCACTGATCCGGTTGATTTGCAAAAAGTATTGCCAATTGATTCTCAGTTAATTAGTCTGAAAATCAGGAATCAACAAAAGGAGGTGATTGCCAAGTGGCTGGAAAAAGGGGTCTTTGTAACCCCCAGGGCCATGAAGTTCCTGAAACGTGCGTCTTCCGGAAGCTATGACATAGAAGTGGTGTTACTTGACGGTACAGAGAAAAAGTTCATTTATACCAAAAAGTAAACGCTTTCGAGAAGGAGCGTTCAACCGAATAGGTTTTGTCAGAAAGTGATAACTGCGGGAGTGGATAGATTATCTGGACCAAATTGAATAATCGTAGTGTTTTACAGTGATCAAGATTAAGGAATATAACCGAAGTATTAGTGAAAAAAGAAGACCTGCCGAGGCAGGTCTTTTATTTGGGTTGTAGTATGAAGTTTATTCGCTGTCAAGCAGCGACCTGTTCTTTTACACTGTTCTGTTGGGATCAAAGTTCTCCAGGTAGTCTGCAACTCTTCGTACAAACATACCTCCGAGTGCTCCGTCTACTACTCTATGGTCATAAGAGTGTGACAAAAACATTTTGTGTCTGATACCGATGAAATCACCTTCGTCTGTTTCTATGACTGCAGGCTTTTTTACAACTGCTCCCAGGGCAAGGATTCCTACCTGTGGTTGCATGATAATGGGGGTACCCATCACGTTGCCAAATGAACCAACATTGGAGATGGTGTAGGTGCCACCGCTGAGCTCATCCGGTTTCAATTGATTGGCCCTTGCACGTTTTGCGAGGTCATTGACTCGTTTGGTCAATCCAAGCAGGTTCAGTTGGTCTGCATTGTGAATGACTGGCACTATCAGATTTCCGGTAGGTAATGCAACTGCCATTCCCAGGTTCACAGATCCTTTCTTTACAATATTATTGCCATCGACCTGTACATTGATCATTGGGTAATCTTTGATGGCCTTCAGGACGGCCTCCATAAAGATAGGGGTGAAGGTAAGGCTTTGCCCTTCTCTTTCTTTGAAAGCAGTCTTCATTTTGTTTCTCCACTTGACAATTCCAGTGACATCTGCTTCTACGAAAGAAGTTACGTGCGGAGAAATCTGCTTGGAGGCAACCATTCGTTCTGCGATCATTTTTCGCATACGGTCCATCTCTATGATTTCATCCTCACCACTGATAGATACTGGCATAGGAGTAGGAGCAGGGCGTGCAGGAGCAGCGGCTGCGGCGGGTTTTGGTGCAGGTGCTGCGGCAGGAGCCGGCGCTGGAGTTGCAACAGCGGGAGTGCCACCTTTCTGGCGGTCGGCTACGTAAGCCAGCATGTCTTTCTTGGTCACCCGGCCTTCTTTGCCAGATCCAGGGATGCTGTCCAACTCAGATTGACTAATCCCTTCTTCTTTGGCAATGTTCAACACCAGTGGCGAATAAAAACGAGCTTCAGAACTGGATACGGATGTTGCACCATTAGTAGAAGCACTGTGATTACTGATTGCTTCTTCTACCATTGATGTCGCTTTTTCAGCGCTGGTAACAACCGTTTCAGCTGCTACTGCATCAGCAGCGCCATTTGCAAGTTCAATGATCGCAATTGGCTGTCCTACAGGAATGACATCTCCTTCCTGAGCCAATATTTCTTTTAGAACACCTTCATGAAGTGACGGCACTTCTGTATCCACCTTGTCAGTTGCAACTTCTAACACGGCCTCTTCTTCTGAGATAGTTTCACCTACCTGCTTCAGCCACGTTAGCACTGTGCCTTCCATGATGCTTTCACCCATTTTGGGCATTACCATTTCTACTGTTGCCATATTTAACTTTAATGATCAATCTTGGGTTTGGGTAGCTAATATACGCAGAATCGATGACTATTGAAAGGTAAAACTAACAAACGTTAGTCGGCTGTTTTGTTTGTATATTTGGTAATTTTCTGTATTGAAAAATTATATTCTGAAAATCAAACTGATACTGCGCGAAACTTCTATTTTGTTGTTTGACTACTTGTGGAATTGTTTGTTTTACCATTTGTCTGCATCCTGATCATATTGAGCACGTTCGCAGCCGTATATTTGATGTTTAAATCACGGGTTCGGCTGAAGGAAAGTTTCCTGGTGACACACTGATCCTTGTCTGCATAGGCGATCCAGATAGTACCGACAGGCTTCTCAGGCGTGCCGCCACCTGGCCCTGCAATGCCACTGGTGGCCACTCCAATATCAGTGTTCAGGACCTTTCTGACATTTGTTGCCATCAGTCTGATGGTTTCCTCGCTTACGGCACCATGTGCTTCCAGTATCGACTCCGGTACAGACAATTGATTGGTCTTTACTTCATTGGCATAGGCAATGACCGATCCTTTGAAATAAGCGGAGCTACCGGGTACTGAGGTGAGTAAATGCGCAACGTAGCCGCCTGTGCAACTTTCTGCAGTAGCGATGGTTAATCCTTCAGATTTTAGCAGCTCTCCAATGGCGCTCTCTATGGTAATGTCATCAAAGCCATAGACATACTTTTCAATCAGTGGCCAGACTTTTTCTACCTCCCTGTTGACATCCTTCTTCAGTGCTTCATAATCAGCTCCTTTTGCAGTGAGCCTCAATTTCACCTGACTGATGCTGGGCAAGTAAGCCAATCCGATGTGGTCAGGGAGGCTGTTTTCCCAGTCGGCGATCATTTCTGATAACCATGATTCCCCGATGCCAATGGTTTTGATGAGCCTGTGATAAATAGCATGCGTATCGAATGTTTCCTGAATTTTGGGGATGACGAGGTCTTTCATCATCTTTTTCATTTCAAAGGGTACCCCGGGCATACTGACAAATACGGTATCTCTTTCGTGAAACCACATACCTGCGGCAGTGCCAATGGGGTTGCTGATCATTTCAGATTTTACCGGCAGTTCGGCTTGTGCCCGATTAATGGGGGTTAATTCCCGGTTGATGTGCTTGAAGAGCGCCGTCAATTCTTTGAGTGCCTGTTCATTGATGGCAATCTCAGAATCAAAATACTTTGCCAGGCATGGTTTGGTCAAGTCGTCCTGAGTAGGGCCCAGGCCACCTGTGACGAGGACAATGTCCGCTCGTTTTTCTGCTTGCGCAAATGCTTCGAGAATGTCTTCTTCCTGGTCGGCTACCGTTGTTTTTCTCACGGTTTTCACCCCGATGGCGTCCAGTGCTGCACTCATCCACTGGGAGTTGGTATCTACAATTTGTCCGTAAAGTATTTCGTCACCGATGGTGAGCAATTCTGCTGTGATATTACCCATTGAAGTTGTTTTGCTCAAAGCTAGTTCAACTTTTGTGATATCAGCATAACCACATTATAAATTGTCTCTGACTTTTGCACGAATGACCAGCATTCGTGGCAGAAAAAACGATGAATGTTGTGGTGCCGATTCGCGCTACTACCTCAGATGATTTGAGTGCAATCTTTGTTCAACACTACAGGAAATTTTTATGTTCGAGTGATTAAGGTGTAATTACAGCGCTTTTAACGCCTCCAATTCCTCTGCATAACCCGCGCTGAGTATCGGGAATCTACACCATGTCCTGGGATCTACATTGAAGGCATCCAGGTGAAATGATGGAGCCAGTCTCTCCCTTTTCCACTGGTTTCTTGACCACAGCCGGAAGAATTTGGTGATGTGATTCTTCAGTGCCTGGTCCGGCTCAAGCTCTGCGGCTTGCAGCGTTTGAAAGACTTCTACCGGAGACTTACGGTCTCGCACAGCCAGTTTTTCAATTTCTACAATGACATGGTAGGGCATGAGGTCGTCTTCGTCGGTCTGGTTCATCTCCAATGGTCGCAGCTCAGCTGTAGGCTGCAAGCTGTTGACATCTGCCAGCCCTTCGTATCCCAGCTCCGTCTCTGCATACCTTAACCATTGAAGTACAAAGTGTTTGTCCACTGCGGCGATGGGAGAGATACTGCCACTGGTGTCTCCATCCATGGTGGCATAGCCCACATCTCCCTCGCTTCTGTTGGAGGTGGAGAGTAGCAACTTGTTATCAATGTTGGCAAGCATCCAGATGATGGGAGACCTGGACCTGGCCTGGATGTTTTGCAGGGTGATGTCATCTCTTTCCCACGTCAACTCCCGGCCTAAGTTTTGCTCTATGGTGGTCGTGTACGTTTCCACTACCTTGTCGATGGTCCAGTGATAGAAGGTGGCTCCAATGGACTCGGCCAGGTTTTTTGCGGAATTCGTGGTGTCTTCAGACGAATTTTCAGTGCCCTGGTAGGCGGTAGTCAGCAATTGCTGCATTAGTTCTTTTCTTACCTCCGGCAATGATGTCTGCGTAACGGACAGTTCAACACCACTCTTGTCAACAAAGCTGGAAACACCAAGTTCCTGCACGCCATTGTTGACCATTTCTGCCACCAGCGTGGCAATGCTGGAAGAGTCTGCCCCGCCACTGAGTGACAGGACGAATCCTTTGCTGCGGGATTTGCGCATATAATCAAATAAAGCCAGGGATGCTGCCTTTGAGAACTCCTGAATGGGCTCGTAGATTTTTTCGGTAACATCTCGCTGAGACCGCTCCTGGTCTTCAAAATCTACCTCTATTGACAATAGATTGATGTCCTGAAAGGATAATCGCTTGTTGAGGCCTATCAATTCACCTTTTTGAGCGATGATGATGTCCCCGTCAAAGATCATTCTGCCCGCTTCGTTGCCCAATAGGTTGGTGTACAGGTACACACAATTGAAATCTGCTGAACTGGAAACTACCAGGTTTTCCCGAAAGGCTGCCTTGTGAAAGGCAAAATGGCTGGCGCTAGGGTTCAGGATGAGCTCTATGCCTTTTTGCTTTAATTCATGAGCCGGTCGGTCCTCTCTCCAGGCGTCTTCACATATCTCAAATCCTATTTTGATGCCTTTGTGGTCCAGTGTGATGGCGCCAAAATCATAGGTGTGCCCCTCCAGTGCAATGCTAATGACTTTCTCTTTGGGCCAGGAGCTGAACCATCTCGGTTCGTAGTGGACACCGTCATTGGCAAGGTGGTGCTTGGCATAGAAACCAAGAATTTCTTTGTTGGAGATGATGCAGGCAACATTGTAAGTTTCCTCTTGCACAATCATCGGTAGCCCTACTACCACAGTGATGCCATCGGTACAGGGCAGTATGTCTTGAAGTCTGGAGGTTGCTTTTTTGGGTAACCAGTCACTGAGAAACAGGTCTTCGCATCCATAGCCTGTGATACAAAGCTCTGGCAGGCACAGTATGTCTACATGATCTGCTTTCGCTGCAGTGATTGCGTCCTTGATGTTTTGTATGTTGTGTTTCCAGTGAAATGGAATCTGGTTGAGACAAGCGCCAGCTAGTTTTAGTTTTTTCATCTCCTAGATAAGGTTTAGATGCTCACAACATTTATGTGCAGCACTTTGTTCCGCTTTTTTCTTGCTAAGACCGCTTCCTGCACCTTTTGGTTCGCCGTTGATCAGCACTGTAGCATTGAACAGCTTGTAGCGGCTGTCGTTTTCTACTTCAACGATGTCAAACTTGATTTCGTGGTTTTCTTTTTGGGCCCATTCAATGATGATACTTTTGTAGTTGGTATTGTGTTCTACAATGTCTTCAATGTTGTAATGGTTGGCTATCAGCCGTTTGAGGATGAATTTCTTGCATTTTTCGAAGCCAAGGTCCAGGTATACCGCACCTATGAGGGCTTCCAGGCTATCGCCATAAAGTGATTTGTGGGAAAGGTTGGAGCGGGATGATTTGTTGTACTCTACCAGTTTTTTGATCCCAATCTTCTTGGCAAGATTGTTCAAAACTTCCCTGTTGACAATTCTGGACCTGATTTCTGTGAGAAATCCCTCTTCCTTGTAGGGAAATCTGGCAAAAAGGTACTCCGCGACAATTGCGCCCAAAACGGCATCGCCAAGATATTCCAGCCTTTCATTGGATTCCTTGAATCCTTTGTCCAGTGTTTTGGCAATGGAGCTGTGCTGCATTGCCAAAATATAAAGTTTCAGATTGTTTGGCCGATATCCCGTTATGTTTTTAAATGCCTGCGAGAGTTCTTTTTCTCTTTGCGAGTAAAACGCTGATTTAATGATTCGTTTGACTACAGCAGATACAGGCATTAAGACATCTTACGGAATATGACTGAGGTATTATGTCCACCAAACCCAAAGGTATTGCTCATGGCTATATTGACATCCCGGCTTTGTGCTTCGTTGAAGGTCAGGTTGAATCCCGGGTCTATCTCATCATCATCTGTGAAGTGATTGATGGTAGGAGGGATTACGCTGTGTTGAATGGCCAGTAAACAGGCGATTGCTTCAATGGCACCAGCAGCGCCCAGCAGGTGCCCGGTCATGGACTTCGTGGAGCTGATGTTCATCTTGTAAGCGTGATCACCAAATACATTGGCAATTGCCTTGAGCTCTCCTATATCCCCGAGTGGAGTGGATGTGCCATGTGTATTGATGTAATCAATTTCGTTTGCATCAATATTGGCGTCTTCCAAAGCATTATGCATCACCTGAATGATCCCGTGACCCTCAGGGTGGGGTGCGGTGATGTGATAAGCATCAGCAGACATGCCACCGCCGATCAGTTCGGCATAAATTTTGGCACCTCTTGCTTTGGCGTGTTCGTATTCTTCCAGTACCAGTGCACCTGCTCCTTCACCCAGGACAAATCCATCTCTTTCTTTGTCATAAGGCCTGGAAGCTGTTTCCGGCGCATCGTTTCTTTCAGAAAGTGCTTTCATGGCGTTGAAACCTCCAACACCAGATTCTACTACAGCGGCTTCAGAACCACCGGTAAGCATCATATCTGCTTTGCCAAGACGTATGTAAGTAAATGCGTCATTGATGGCATTGGTAGATGATGCACATGCAGATACAGTGGCATAGTTGGGGCCCATAAAGCCGTACTTGATCGAAATCTGACCAGCTGTAATGTCTGCAATCATTTTTGGTATGAAAAATGGGTTGAACCTAGGTGTCTCCCCATTTTTCATATATCCTGTAACCTCTTCATGAAATGTCCTGAGACCACCGATCCCGGAACCCCAAATTACACCAACCCTGGCCTTGTTAATTTCTTCTAGATTAATCGCAGCATCTTGTATAGCTTCTTCGCAGACCACCATCCCGTACTGGGTAGTGGGGTCCATTTTTCTTGCTTCTTTTCTATCAAGATGCTCAGTAACTGTGAAATCTTTTACTTCGCAGGCAAATTGAGTTTTAAACTTTTCAGGGTTGAACTTTGTAATGCGGGCAGCTCCGCTGACTCCATTAGACAATCCATTCCAGTAATCCTGAAGTGTATTCCCAATAGGAGTAAGGGCGCCTAGTCCGGTAACGACAACTCTTTTTAATTCCATAAAGTGGGCTAAATAACAAAAACTTAGTTTACGTTCTTCTCGAGGTATGAGATCGCGTCACCGACTGTTCCAATGTTTTCGGCTTGATCATCAGGAATAGAAATGTTAAATTCTTTTTCGAATTCCATGATCAACTCTACTGTGTCAAGAGAATCTGCACCCAGGTCGTTAGTGAAGCTTGCCTCGTTGGTTACTTCAGAAGTTTCTACGCCTAGCTTGTCAGTAATGATACCTATTACTTTCTCTGCAATTTCAGACTTTTCAGACATCCTTAATAATGTTTAGTTAAAATACGCTGCAAAGAAATAAATAAAACTAAATAATGTCAAACTAATTTTTTAAAGTTCAGTTTGGTGGTGATTTTAGACCAAGGGATTGTTCATCTAATAGCAGATGAAAATAGAAATAATCCTAAATTATAGCTGTTTTAGCATAGGTTATCATCCCAATTTAAATGGATGATTATCTGATTGTTAGCGAATTATCGTCATTTTAATGCTATATTTTTTCTTTTGCCCGCTTCATAATTAATTGTTCGGTGTGCTTTTCTGTTGGCCAGCTTCCATTTATTTTTACATGTTTTAAAATCACATACTTTCAGCATATTTCCTTTTTTTGTCGTGAGCATCAAGAAAAATAAGTTACAAACACACTTTGGTTTTGATTTCGATCTGGTCGGTATTATCTCGGCAGTACGGGAGTATAAGCTTGCCTGGATCCTCAACCAATGTGAATCTTGTGATTTTGTAAAGTCCTCCGATATAAAAATTGATTTTGTGAACCTGAAAAACATCACGATTTCCAACTTCTCTTTTGAAACAGAACACACACGTGTCCACCTGCTCAAGAACCGGCTGGTATTCAACAATGCGCTCTCAGACAGGTACCTCATTCCAGAATTGAAACGGTTTGATTATTTTGTGAAAATTGATGGAGTCAGTGAATTATTTAAGACAAATGCTATCTTAGCAACATTAAAAAATGCTAGCGAAGTACAATACGCGACAACATTAGACCCAAATACACTAAAACAGAAAGAGAACCTTATATTTTAAGAGATGAGCGAAAGGCGTTTGAACAAATCTAAGATTGTGGCGACTGTTGGTCCTGCCAGTAATAACAAAGAGACATTGAGGCAACTGATAAATGCTGGTGCTGATGTATTTAGGTTGAACTTCTCTCATGGCACACATGAGGATCATAAAAAGGTCATTGATCTGGTGAGAGAGCTGAATGACGAAATGGGCACACACATTGCCTTGTTGCAGGATTTGCAGGGACCTAAGATCAGGACCAACCAGATTGAGGGGGGAGAAGTGATGATCAATGCAGGTGAGAAACTGGTGATTGCCATCGATGACAATGAAGGTAACAGTGAGCGTATCAGTACTACTTACAAGAGTTTGCCGAATGATGTGCAGAAAGGGGAAACCATCCTGATTGATGATGGAAAACTGGAACTCCTGGTGGAAGAGACCACAGAAACGGAGGTCCACACCAAGATCATTTATGGTGGACCGCTCAAGTCCCGAAAAGGGATTAATCTGCCGCAAAGTAAAATATCGGCTCCTTCTTTGACTGAAAAAGATGAAAAAGACCTGGAATTTGGCATAAGCCAGGAGTTGGACTGGGTGGCACTTTCTTTCGTGAGAGAGGCCCAGGATGTAATAGATTTGAAGAAACGTCTCAAAGATGCCAATGTCCATACCAAGGTGATTGCCAAGATTGAGAAACCGGAAGCACTGGATAACATCGATGCGATCCTGGAAGCTACTGATGGTGTCATGGTCGCCAGAGGTGACCTGGGAGTAGAGATTTTGATGGAAGATGTACCGGTCTGGCAGAAAATCATGGTAGAAAAGTGCAATGCACTTGGAAAGCCAGTCATCATCGCTACACAGATGATGGAGAGCATGATTGATAACCCTCGTCCTACCCGTGCTGAGACCAATGACGTAGCCAATGCCGTATTGGATGGTGCTGATGCCGTGATGCTATCGGCGGAGTCAGCCAGTGGGAAGTATCCTGTGCTGGCCGTGGAAAGCATGGACAGGGTCATTGGGGCAATTGAGTCGCAGAAAGAAACCTTGTATAACAAATTTCTCGAGTCACTGGACGAAAGTCATTCCAATACCGGAGTGATGCTGATCAGGTCGGCTTGTCAGTTGGCCAGGAATGCCAATGCCAGGGCAATCATCAGTATGACTAAATCAGGTTTTACAGGATACGAAGTGGCCAAGTACAGACCAAAGTCTCACATATACATCTTCACAGATGACCGCAAGCTGATCAATCAAATGAGCCTTGTATGGGGAGTGAGAGGTTTCTGGTATGACAAGATGGAAAGCATCAACAAGACATTTGAAGACCTGCAAAACAGGCTAAAAAGTAAAGGATTGCTGGAGGCTGGCGATATTGTGGTGAATACGGCTTCCATGCCATTGCACTGGTCTGGTCATACCAACATGTTGAAAGTCAACGAGGTGGAGTAAGAAATATAGCGTCAACATGGATTGACAGGGTGTGTTTTATACGCCACTGAACGATCTTGAGAAAGTTAATTGCTGATTATTGATTCGTAATTGGTGATTAACTTTTTTTGTTTTTAGCCAGCCAAAGGAGGTGTCCTCAAAGCCTACCCAAGCGTGCCATTCCTATTAAGGATTAAGACAATATCCAGTCATTTCATTGCTTCTGAAGTTCCTCCAGCGAGGCAGGTGTGACCAGTACCACTTCTTCCCGGTCTACAATGACCTGTCCCGGTGCGAGTCCTTTCGGTTTTCTGACGTACTTGCGAGGGGTAAAGATCACCGGGCATAAAGTGTCATTCTTCCGTTTGGAGTAGTGCGCTGCCAGCTGAGCTGCTTTTTCGATGATGTCTGATGGGAAGGTTCTGCCGGGAATCTGCCTGATGATGACGTGCGAACCTGCTACATCTTTGGCATGAAGCCAGAGGTCATTTTTGGACGCGATGCGCTGCGTTAGTTCGTCATTGTTTTTAGCATTTCGGCCAATGAGAATGGTCCATGAATCGATTTCGGTTTTCTTAAAGGCATCCTGCTCTGTCTTGCCCGATTGCGCCTGCAGTAAGTTCTCGATCTTCAGGTATCTCCGCAGTGCTTTGACCTGATCCATCTCACGGATTTTGGCCAAATGTTGTTCCAAACGCTGCTTTTCATCTTCACGGGTGATGAGGTTATCGTAAAGCCGGTCTATTTCCACCTGTTGGTTTTTTGCCTTGCGGTAATAGTATTCAGCATTTTTCTGCGGCGAGAGGTCTTTTTTGAGCTTGATGTCCACTTCCGAGTCATTGTAGAAGTCGAATAGCGTAGCCTTTGTGACGCCGACTTTCAGCTGATGCAGGTTAGCCATCAGAATATCTGCCAGTTCTTTGTGTCTGCTGGTTTGTTCAATCTCTTCCAGTTTGGCATTGGTTTTTTTGAGATATCCTGCGGTCTGTTTGATGCGCTTTTGCAATGCTTTGATGGCTTCCGCCCGTTCCAGGTTGAGGTGAAATTGGCGGGCATAGCGATAATAAAACTCATTCAGCGCCTCGATGGGATCATTGGTTGATTTTACCGTATCGCCCGTTTTTCCGCAATTGAAGAGCGAAAGTTGAGGTAATTCTTCCGCCGATGGCTGACAAACGTTAATAGGTCCGTTCATCTCGCTGAGTAGCGTCTGCAGGACTTGCCAGTTGTTGGGATTGCCTTCCTCAAAACCCAGTGCCTTCAAACGCCCATTAATGACTTTGTCAAAGGTGGGAAATACTGCCAGTCCCTCTTTTTCAAATGCCTGCTGAGCTTGGTCAAGGTGACGGTCTAGTGTTTGCAGGTCCAGTCCCAGATCAAACTTCATCTGGTTGTTGAAAAGCGCTTTCTGTTCCTGATTTTGATAAAGGATCAGGTTGGACCTCTTACCGTGCATTTTGAATAAGAGTGCATAGTCATGTGCAAACTCAATGAGGAAACTTCGTTCGTTTGCAAACTGTCTGATGCCAGTGACCTGCAACCCAATCAGATCTGGAAAGAGGTCAATGCTGTTTTTGCGTGCCCTGGCAAACTCCTCCGGGAATACCAGGCAGGCAAATTGACCGTTGAGCTGTGCTTTGATATGGAATTCTGTGCGCCCTTTCAGAAAAGAGAGTACCAACTCGTCTTTGTTTTGTGAAAATATCTCAGCGACCTCGAAGTCCGGCAGTACCTCGGCCAATCGTGCTGATAGCCTTCTGAGGAAATAATAGTTAAGGTGCATTAGCATTCGACTTTTAAACCGTCGAAAGCGATTTCTACGTGGTCTGGCAGTTCGGCAGATACATCTCTGTGTTTGCCCAGCTTATGGCTGATGTGCGTGAGGAAAGCACGCTCAGGTTGTATTTTATCAATCACTTCCAAAGCCTCTTCCAGTGTGAAATGAGAGATATGCGGCTCTTTTTGCAGTGCATTGATGACCAGGTACTTACTGCCTTTGATTTTCTCCATTTCTTCATCGGCAATGTAGTTGGCATCTGTGATGTAGGTAAAATCATTGATCCTGAAGCCAAAAACCGGGAGCTTGTAGTGCATGACTTCAATAGGAGTGATGAGGGTATTTTCAATTTGAAAAGGCGCATTGACCATTTCTTTAACTTCTACCTGCGGGATACCAGGATATTTCTTTTGTGCAAATACATAGGCAAACTCTTGTTTGAGTTGGTCTAGTACTTCTTTGCGACCATAGATGGGCATGTCTTTGCGCTGGAGGAAGTTGAAACTACGAATATCGTCCATTCCTGCCGTGTGGTCTTTGTGCGCGTGCGTATAAAGCACAGCGTCCAGCTTCTTGATGCGCTCACGGAGGACCTGCTGTCGGAAATCCGGCCCGGTGTCCACGATGAGGCTGAGGTCATCAATTTCAATATGTATCGAACACCGCAATCGCTTATCCTGAAAGTCGATTGATCTGCATACGGGGCATTCGCATCCTATGACAGGGACGCCCTGGCTTGTTCCGGTTCCTAAAAATGTGACAATCAAAGTTCTAGTCCTGTTTGTGCGATCTCAAGGAATAATTTTCTATTTTTTTCACTTAGCTGCTTGGCGTCTATGTCTACAGATTTGAGAATTTCTATCAAGACATTGATCTTTCCATCTATGGGGAAATACTTGTTGACAATCGCAATTTTGGTGTCCTTTAACACGCAGTATCCCGACTGGAAATTTCCTTTCTCATAGCGAAGAATATAGTCAGACTCTGAGAAAATATCCTCCAGTTTGTTCAGTAAGTGTTTGGTATACTTTAGTTGCATTACTCAACGTACTTTTTGACCATTTCTACCATGGCGTCGTAGTCCAGTGGTTTGGGTAAGTAGTCGTTGATTCCTACGTTTTTGAAATCGTCTATTGAGTAATTCTTGGCGTTTCCGGTAATGGCAATCATGGGAATGTCCTTGTTTTGCTCTCTTACTTTTGTAGCGCACTCCATTCCATCCATTACGGGCATATTGATGTCCAGCAGAATTAGGTCAAAGTCATCTTTTGCGAGCTTATCAAGCACCTGCTTGCCATTTTTAACAGAGGTGATTTGATAGTTTTGAATACTCAGAATCCTTTTGGTGAGGTTTTGGATCACTGAACTGTCTTCCGCAACCAGTATTTTTTTTGACATAATTTTTAAGTTTCCAAAATGTTTTGATAATGCTCCTGAAACTCCTCGTAAGCTTTCTGCAGCAGTTGGAGATCTTGTGCTATCTCAACAAAGTTATGTTCTTTTAATTTCTTTTCAATAATTGTTGCTGTATTTGCCAGCCGCTCCACACCCAAAGTACCGGCGTTGCCCTTCAGTGTATGCAGTTCCAGCCTGATCCCTTCATAGTCTTCCCGGGCATAACATTCCCGGCTTTTTTCCAGTTGCTCCTGCGTTTCCAGGTCAAAATCATGCAACACACTTTTGATCAGCTCAAAGCCACCGTATTTGAATAGTTGATTCAGCGTATTTTGATTGATGATCAGGTTTTCTGTTTCTTCTTCAAATACGTCTGTGGTCACATCCTGAGGGTCGAAGGAAATCCATTCCTTCACTTTTCTGATCAACAGATGTGCTTTGATGGGCTTGGACATGTAGTCATCCAACCCCTGATTGAGGAATTTTTCGCGATCTTCCTCCATGGAGTAAGCGGTCATTGCAACAATAGGAGGGATGTTGATGTCTTTCAATTTCCTGATCTCCTGTGTGGTTTCAACGCCATCCATGCCGGGCATTTGAATGTCCATGAACACCAAATCATAAATGTGCTGATTCTTGAGCAGTGAAACGGCCGTCATTCCGTTATCGGCTTCTTCCACATCACATCCCGATTTTGTAAGGATCTGACAGGCGACCCTCCTGTTGACAGAATTGTCGTCCACAATGAGGATTCTGGGCTTGGTTTCGGTAAACTGCTTGAGGATACGGCTATCTTCTTTTTTCTGTTCTGCCTTCTCGGCGTCTTCTCCCTGTGGGATATCGGCTTTGAACGTGAACCAAAAAGTACTTCCCAGTCCGGGTGTACTGACCACACCTATTTCACCGCCCATGGAGGTAACCAGTTCTTTGGAAATGGCCAGGCCAAGTCCTGTTCCACTGTAGTTCTTAGTACTACTGGTGTCCACCTGACTGAAACTCTGGAAGAGCTTTTCCTGGTCCTCTTTTGCAATCCCGATACCACTGTCTTTGATCTGTAACTTGAAGACGTATTGCTCATTCACTGTCTCGATCAGTTTGATGTTGAGGTTGATATTTCCTTTCTTTCGCGAAAACTTGATGGCGTTGGAAGTGAGGTTGGAAAGTACCTGCATCAACCTGGTTTCATCGGCCATGACAATGGAAGGAACATTTCCGTTGACGTGGTAATACAAGTTGGTATTGTTGAGATTGGCTTGCTGTGAGTACAAATCATAGAGCTTCTCCAGCGTTTCTACCAAACTCACAGGCTGTCTGCGCAGCTCCATTTTGCCCGCTTCTATCTTGGATAGGTCCAGGATGTCATTGAGGATGTTGAGCAGCGTTTCTGAGGACTTCTGGATGGTCTTCACATATTCCCGCTGCTCATCATTCATCTCCGTGCTGCCTATGAGGTCTATCATACCAATGATGCCATTCATCGGTGTCCTGATCTCGTGGCTCATATTGGCCAGGAACCGCTCTTTGATCTTAAGCGAACGCTCTGCCAGCTCCTTGGCTTGTTGCAACTCCAGGTTGGTATTTTTGAGTTGCGTAATGTCTCTGGCGACCCCTTCTATCTCAAACATATTGCCCCGTCGCTGGATGAGACGGATGTTGATGATGAACTGCAGTGATTTCTTGTCTTTGGTGACTACCGTCCCTTCAAAGTTACGGACACTCTTTTGGTCAAAGAGCTCTTCCAGCAGGTCGTCAGTATTGGAGTCGGGATTGAAGTATTTTTGGATTTTTTGTCCAAGTACTTCTTTGGGACTGTAGCCCAGTACCTCATAGATAGAGGGACTAATCATGGAGATTTTGCCGTTGAGGTGGCAACGGAAATAGATGTCCTGGAAGGATTCAAAGATCGTTCTAAATTTTTCTTCACTTTCTGCCAGTGCAATTTCCGCCCGTTTTTTCTCCGTGATGTCGTTGGCGATCACGGATATTTCATCGATTCGGCCATCCTTCAAATAGATGGGGTTGAGGAAAACGTCGCGCCAGATTTTCTTTCCTTCCCGTGTGATCAAAGCCGTCTGGAAGTTCACTACTTGTCCCTGGAAGGCCTGGTCATACCACTTGCTCCAAAACTCCTTGACCTTGTCCGGATAGGAGTTGGCATATTCTGAGACAAAGGAGGTGCCCAGTTGGGGTTCTATGTGGTAGTATTCCTGTAGTGCCTCAAGGTAGTTTTGGTTGAAAGAAGTAAAGCGATATTTCCTGTCTATGGACCAAATCTGGTGCGTACTACTCTCGAAGATAGCAGCAAGTCTCGCACCCTGATTTTGAATCTTTTCTTCCTGTACCTTACGCTCCATGGCCAGTCCTACCTGACTGGAGATAAAGTCCAGCAGCTCCAGGTCCTGATTGTTATAAGAGCCGGGATCTTGCGACGAATTGATCGATAAGACACCAACTGCCTCACCGCCAATGCTGATGGGAACACCCAGCCATATTTGCGGAATACTCTTCAAATGACTGATCCCTCTGATCTCCGCAATCTTTTCCCGATAGATAATAATAGGCTCATTCCTTTTGAGCGTGTGGTGTGCCAGGATTTCGTCTGTCGTCATCCGGGCCAGTCTCGTTTCCGGGTCTTCACTTTCGTTGATGAAGAAAGGGAAGGAGAAGTGTGAGGCGTTGTCGCTGGAGATGTCCTCATTTTTAATGACAATACTCATGTTCTGCACTGACAGCATCTTATGCAGCTCTTCATAGATACTGTGGTAGATGATGTCCAGGTTAGAACTGGTAATGGTGAGGTTGGCAATTTTATAGAAAAGACTTTGCGCATTCTCCGCCCTGATACGCTCTGTGATGTCATAAAAAACTGCTCTGTATTCGGTTGCTTCTCCATCTTCTATTACACAGGTAACCCTGCCGGAGACGTAGATGTTCTTGCCTGCCCGGGAGGTAAATACCGTGTCAAACTTCTCGATCTTTTCACCCATTTCCAGGCGTAGCAGCTTTTCATAGGTAGACTGCCAGTGCGCTTCGTTGATGAAGTCGGAAAACTTGATGTCGTAGAGGTCTTTATCTGTGTAACCGAGCTTGTTTTTACAAATCTTGTTGACAAACCGGAATTCACCATTAGGCCGGAAAATCTGTATCAGATCATAGGAATTGTCGAACAGCTCTTTGAGTTCGATGTTCGTTTTTTCCACCAGGTCATAATACTTCCGCTCAGCGGCCTTGAGCTCGTTTTGCAGACGAGTGACTTCCTCTTGTAATGCGATTGTCTTCAATAGCGATGAATTTTCATGATTAAAGTTAATGAAAATGCATCGATTGATTGCCGGGATAGTGATTTTATACAGCAATGAAGTGGTTTGTACCTCTCCCTAATTTAACATTTGTAGGTGTTATGCCAATTTCTAATTCATACACCGTAGTGTTTTTAGCCAATATTTTGATATAATCAATTGATGCGTTCCCAATTCGCCATTTATCTTTGACTGTGCAAAAAAAATACCTCATCGTCATAGTAGGTCCTACCGCCGTAGGGAAAACGGCCATGTCTATCAAAGTAGCCCGTGCATTTGATACGGTGATCCTTTCTGCGGACTCACGCCAATTTTACCGAGAAACGGAGCTGGGCACTGCAAAGCCTGATGAAAAAGAGCTGGCTGAAGCAAAGCACTATTTTGTCAATACTTTGAGTATCCACTCAGATTACAATGCAGGACAGTATGAAAGAGAAGCGCTGGAAGTGCTGGATGAGGTATATGCCCATCAGGACGTGGCGGTGGTAGTGGGAGGCTCGGGTCTTTACGTAAAGGCATTGTGCGAAGGAATTGATGAAATGCCTGAAATTGACCCCGCCCTGCGGGAACGTCTCAATCAGGAGAAGGAGACAAGCGGGCTGGAGGAGCTGGTCGCAAGATTGCAATCGCTAGACCCGGAATATGCGGATATTGTCGATGTCAAAAATCCACAGCGGGTAATCCGTGCGTTGGAGGTGATCGAAAGCACGGGGAAGACTTACACTTCATGGAGGAAAGCGACTAACGCAGTAGAACGCCCTTTTGAAATTGTTAAAATCGGCCTGGAAATGCCACGAGAGGTGCTGTATGAACGTATTGACCGCCGAATGGACCAGATGATCAGCAGTGGACTGTTTCAGGAAGCGGAAGCGCTGTTTCCGCTCAGGCACCTCAATGCCTTGCAAACGGTAGGCTACTCAGAAATATTTGGGTACCTGGAAGGGCAATACGACCAGGAAGAAGCCATCAGACTGCTGAGGCGCAACTCGCGGCGATATGCCAAAAGGCAACTCACGTGGTTTAGAAAAGACCCGGAGGTCAAGTGGTTTACACCTGACCAGGAGGGTGATCTCTTTTCTTATCTCAAAAGTGTGATTTCTGAATGATCAATCTTTGCAAGTATAATTCTTTGCAA
>ERZ1740068.38-NODE-38-length-77933-cov-26.829708_pt1 | contig 77933 bp, 60 predicted proteins | sample MGYA00581735_ERZ1740068 | MGnify/ENA primary metagenome ERZ1740068 (study PRJEB43018, sample SAMN04849740) | marine metagenome | isolation source: floating plastic debris | place: Pacific Ocean | collected 2008-08-30 | study: EMG produced TPA metagenomics assembly...
CTGTGGGGGGACTCCTCTATCCTATCTGTAGTCTCACTTTCTGGGCTTGGTATAAGTCGCGCAGGCGTCGCGTCCGCTTCGGTAACGTGTTGGCAATTCGTGCAAGCGGGCTCCTAAGAGCACTCCACAAATATATTTGTCCAGAAGCCGCCAATGAAGGCTGAGCTTGTCGAAGCCTGGGTGTGACGCACTTCGACAAGCTCAGTGCTCGAATTCTGAATACTGGACATTTATTTCCGTGGAGTACTCTAAAGCAACTTGGCATCTTGGTAAAAGCGGCGCAACATCGCCAGCACCCGAACGCCGTAGTCCAGCTCCGGCGACCAGCGCCCGGAGAGCTGTTCTATGGTTGGGGCAATACCACGCGTGACAAACCGGAAGCGTGGATCGACCTGCGGCTGCACCAGCGGCTCTTTGCTCGCGTAGGCTTTCAGGTGCTGGATATGAGCCCGCACGCCTATCCGCGCCGAAGAGAACGACGCACTGCTGGCCCGCCCGTCTGCCGCACCCAAATTCCCGAAATTATTTTGGTTGGACTGGAGATCTTGGCGAAAGCGTAAAAAGTCCGTTTCGACGCACATCTGCGCGAAGGCAATATCGTGATTGATACCCTCGATCTTGCCTTCGTCGAGGTAGAGCCCCGGCAGGTCGGAAAACCGGCGCTCCCCGTCGGAGTTGGCATTCGCGAGAAATATCTTCATCTGCACTTCACTGGTGTTGCCGTGGCCGACGATGTGGTTGACCCGATCGACGCAGATGGTCAGGATCGACTGTAGGGTCACCGCTCGCAGTCGATTGTTCCAGCCGACCCGGATGTTGTATTCGCGCAGCGCTACTGCCCGAAAGTGAACGACGCCACCGTAGAGCACGCGGCGAATCTGGGGAGCCTGGGCTAAATCGACGCCGAAGCTGTCGGCCAGATCGATGGGTATATAAGCGTTGCCTTCTACCAGGATGCCGGGATCGTCGTGAGGCTGGCCGTTGATAACGATACCGATCTCCGGATAGGCCGAGGTCGCGGAGCCGTTGACCCGCTCGAGCCAGTCCACCAGCCCCGCCGACAGACCGGCGGCAATATCCTCGCGGCGGTTTTGGATCAGAGCGCGATCGTCCGGATTGGTTAAAAAGCCCACCTCCACCAACAGCGACGGCACGGCAACCTCGCGACAGAAAGCAAGCCGACCGACCCCCCCGGCGGAGTCCGGCTGTGCGTTCCGGCTCGTAATCACCGGCAGGGAAATCACCAGGGCGTTGAGCAAACGCTGGGCGTCACGCTGGCGCTCGTCGTTGTTGGTGATGTAATAAACGCTCGCGCCCTTGGCTTCCGGGTTCGGGGCGGCGTTGGCGTGAATCTCGAGGGCCACGTCGCCGACGCGGGCGCGGATGTTAATCCACTCTAGAGTCTGCTGCTGGCTGAGGTCGTCGGGAACCGAGAGCACCGCCACTTGCCTCGATCGCAGGTCGCTGACCATCGCGTCGCGCAGGCGAATCATTTCTTGCGCTTCGGTCGTCCCACCCGCGATCGAGCCGGGATCGTATGTGTCGTTTTCGTAGCCGCCATGACCGGCGGAGAGTATCACCCGTCCCATGTTTTGTTTCCTCGAGGCGCGACTGCGTGTTGGTCTGGGGTTATCTGCGATGGGGCGCAATTTCCCCTCACTGTTCTATCATTTCGCCTCAACGAACCGCGTTGTCGATCTGCTTGCGGCGCTGGCTTGGATAAGGGCAAGGAAAACCGAGGCTGAGACGCCCGCCGACCGCGCATCTTTCGAGCTTAAAATCGGGGAAGAACCGTCATTCAATTTGCCGCCATGGTTAGCATCGCGATCGTCTACTTTTCCGGTCAGGGACACACCAAGCTGATGGCCGAAGCGCTGGCCGAGGGCGTAACTTCCACTGGCGGCGAGGCGCAACTGCTCCGGATTACCGGCGAGCAGATCGCGAACGGTCGCTGGAAAGATGACGCGATGCTGGCGACACTCGGCGCTGCTGACGGCATTGCGTTCGGCTCCCCGACCTACATGGGCGGCATCGCCGGACAGTTCAAGTGCTTTCTCGATGCGGCCAGCGCCACTTGGTTCCAGCAAGGCTGGAAGGACAAAATCGCAGGAGGGTTCACCCATTCCGGCTCGCCCAACGGCGACAAACAGGGAACGCTGCTGTATCTGGCAATTAACGCCGCCCAGCATGGCATGATTTGGGTCGGTCTGACGGACATGCCCGACCCCGAAACGGGCGTCAACCGTCTGGGGTCTTTCATGGGCGTAATGGGCTACAGCGATCTGGATATGAGCGGCGCACCGTCGAAAGTAGAGCCCGGAGATCTGGAGTCGGCGAAACTGTACGGTCAGCGTTTGGCTGCGATCGCGAGCAAGATGGCGGGCTAGAAAATTTTCCGGGTAGCGGCAAATTCGCAAGCCGCTCGTTGCAAGGATCGCCATTCAGCGATCAGCTTTGCGCTGCCCGCCCTGCCGTGACCATATCGGCATGAATCTCTGCTGTCGCCGCGACGAGAATGCCCGATCGCTCGTAGTTTGTATCGGCATCGATGCGCTCCAGCGGCTCGCCGTTGAGATCGCTCAGGACGTAGCCCATCTCGCCCGCCAGAAACGCCAGCGCCGCCCCGTCGATCCACTTGCCCTTGGAGAGTACGACGCCATCGATCTCGCCCATCAATAGTCCATTCACCGTTGGCATCCGCTCGGTGAGTGAGTAGTTGCGGTGGGCGGCGATCGTCTCGTAGCGATCGCGCAGCCCCGCCTCGATGCCGCCGGTGTTCCAGCCGAAGAATAGTCGGTTGGTGCGCGGCAAGTCAGCCACGCGCAGCGGCTTACAGGCATTGAAGTCGTCCGCGATCGCGCCGGAGAATGCGCCCTCGCCGCGTAGCGCATAGAAGTAGCGATCGAGCGCCGGGCTAATCGCTAGCACGCCGAGGTAGTCGTCCACATCGATCGCCGTCAGGATAATTTGATAGCTCTCGAAGCCGTCTTTGTAAAAGCGCGTGCCGTCGATCGGGTCGAGCGTCAGCAGATAGTCGCCTGCTTCGCCCAAGTCGATGCTGCGAAAATACTTGGTGTTGTAGGTCTGCTCGTGCTCTTCGCCGTGGAAGCGTAGCTGCGGAAACGCGCCCAGCAGCAGCACCTCGACGAAGGTCTGAATCGACAGGTCGGCGTCGGTCAGCGCCGTGGCGAACGGGTTGTCGGCGGGAACGTTGTCCTTTTCGGGGCGGACGTCGATGCGGCGCTGGATCTCGCGGCTGTAGGCGGCGGCGACGCGCAGGTGGGGCAGCAGCGTCTCGAACACGTCGCGCGGCGTCGGTCGGTCGGTTGCATCGGGGCGATCGGGCTGAGTCGTGGGCGGAATAGACATGGTGCGTGGGGAAAGAACGATGTCGTTGGCCGGGGTGCGAGCCACGCTTGCCATCCTAATCGAGACGCCGATCGCTAAGGCCGATCGCGCCGCCCGCATCCGTCGATTTGCCTACCGAACGCCGATGCAAGATCGAAATCACGGTAATATTTGTTAACCTAAGTGGCCAGTTTTGCAGTTTCTGCTCGCAATGCAAGGCCCATACCGCTACCGTCTCTTCTTTTCTCGACCCATGAAACAGTTCTTTTCTCGCGTGATGGCCTTCGTTCTCGTCGCCGTCATTGCTGTCTCCGGCCTTACGGCTTGCTCGCCTGCAGGCAACCTGACCGGCAACTACCGCGATGACGCGCTGACCCTCGTCACCAGCCTGCGCGAAGCGATCGAACTGCCCGAAAGCACCCCCGAGAAGGCCGCCGCCCAGGCCGCAGCGCGCGAGAATATCAACGAGTTTATCGCCCGCTACCGCCGTGATGCCGCAACCTCGGGCCTGCCGTCGTTCACCACGATGAGCACCGCGCTCAACTCCCTGGCCGGTCACTACAGCAACTACGGCAACCGCCCCCTGTCGCCGAAGCTCAAGAAGCGCCTCGAGCAAGAATTCAACCAGGTGGAGATGGCGCTGAAGCGCGGTTCGTAACTCTCCGCAGATTTACAGCAACTTCTCAATTTCCGCGAGGTTTCCCGACCTCGCTCTGAATGTCCCTCCGGCTCCGCCGGGGGCATTTTTTGTGTTCGCTGGCTTGTCTGGGGCTTGTTTAGGATTTACCTAGGGGGGCTCCGGCCCCTACACCGATCGCGCCTGTAAGTCCTTAAGTCGCTGCATCGATTCGGCAATGTAGTCGAAGTACGTGCCGATCGCGGCCTGGGTGTCGGCGTCGAACAGCGGCAGCGCGCAAGTCTTTAGGTTGGCAATGCCGCAGGTCATCGCATCGAGCGGCACGTGCAGCTCTTCGTACAGTTGTCCGAGATACTCCAGGCCGACGGCGCTGATGTAGTCGCGGCGATCGCCCGCCACGCCGTAGGAAATGCAGCGCAGAAAATTCCACAGGTCGCGCCAGCAGGCTTCGGCGCGCATTTCGGGGTAAAGCGCGCCGCCCGGTTGGGTGATGTCGGGATAGGCCGCCAGCATATTTTTTCGCGCGCCGCTGACGATCGTGGCGGCTTCGTCGCGAAGGGTGTTGGCGGCTTTGGTCTGTCGCGGACTGACGGACGAGCGTTCGGCGATCGCGGCGAGATCCGCACGGCTGAGGTATTCGCGGCGATCGTCGGCCTCCTGGAAGCGTCGCACGATCGCGGCGGGACAGTCGGCCTGCCAGGGCTCGAAGCTGACGATCCGGGCTTTGTCGATTAGCGTTTTGGCGCGTTCGCTTAGCATCGTTAACTGTAGATGGAGTCGCGGCCACGCCTCGTTGGAGTCGGCGCGCATTGACGGGCGAGATCCGCCCGCCAACAATCTAATCGATGGGCGCGCGGCTATTCCGATCGGAGCTGGGCGATCGCCGCTTTGAGAACATCCGCCGACGACTGGAGCGCCGCCAGTTCCGCCGCGTCGAGCTGACAGTCGATCGCCTGCTCGACACCGTTCTCAGACACGATGCAGGGCACGCTCAGACAGACGCCGTCCAGACCCAGCTCGCCGCGCAGCAGCGTCGAGACGGTCATCACGCGCTTTTCGCCGCGCAGCACCGCCCGCGCGATCTCCACCAGCGCCAAGCCGACCGCAAACCAGGTCGCCCCCTTGTAGCCGATGATGTGGTACGCCGAGTCGCGCACCTTTTGCTCGATTTGCTGCTTTTCCGCCGCCCAGTCCGAGACCTGGCTGTGCTCGCGGACGAACCGCTCGATCGCGATTCCCGCCACGTTGGTCATCGACCAGGCCGCGAACTCCGAGTCGCCGTGCTCGCCGAGGATATAGCCGTGGACGTTGTGAACGTCGATATCGCAGCACTCGCTCAGGAAGTAGCGAAAACGGGCGCTGTCTAGCACCGTTCCCGACCCGAAGACGCGACCGGGAGCTAAGCCCGCGCAGTCGATCGCCACCTGGGTCATCACATCGACGGGGTTGGTGACGATCAAGACGATCGCGTCGGGACTGCGGGCAACGATCTCGGAGACGATGCTGCGGACGATCGCGGCGTTGCGCGAGAGCAGATCGAGCCGCGTTTCACCCGGTCGCTGGGCCGAGCCTGCGGTGACGACAACGAGCCGCGCGTCGGCGTACTCAGTGGCATTTCCGGCTCGGATGGACACCGTCGGGAAAAACGGCTCACCGTGGGCCATATCGAGCACTTGCCCTTGGGCCAGGTCGGCGTTGTTATCGATGAGGACGATTTCGTCGGCGAGGCCGGCTTGCGCCAGGGCGAAGGCAAAGGTCGAGCCCACGGCACCTGCCCCAACAACGGCCACTTTGCGAGAAGAGGATGGGGTCATGTTGCGGGGCTGGATTGCTCGTTGGGATGTTCCGTCAGGTTGGCAGGCTCGATCGCACCGCTTTCACCATCGACCCAGACCAGCTGGCCGGGCTGCAAGCGCTCGAAGGCATCGGCCACGTCCATTACGGCGGGGATGCCGTACTCGCGCGCCACGATCGCACCGTGAGAGAGCCGACCGCCCACCGCCGAAATCAGGCCGCCCGCCCGTGCCAGCAGCGGCGACCAGCCCGCATCGGTGTAGGGCACGACCAAAATCGTGTTGCGATCGACCCGCAGTCCGGCATCGAGTTCGCGAACGATCGCGATACGACCGCAGACCCGCCCGCGACTGGCTCCGATGCCGGTCAAAATTTCGCTCTCGGGCGCGGTCGTCGGACGGGGTTGGCGTTCCGGCAGCGCCTCGCCGTACACCAGGCGCGGCACGGACGGACGCTGGCGATCGCGCTCGTAGCGCTGGCGGCGCTCGTCGATTAGTTCGGCGCGCTCGGCCAGCATCTCCGCGTCGGGCGATGTTGTCAGGGCGTACTGACAGACTTCATCGAGAGTCAAAAAGAAAATATCGCCGCTGCGAACGGTTTGGCCGAGGCGATGGCCGATCGCCCAGTGCCGCTCGATCGCCACGAAACACCAGCGTAGCTCGGCCAGCAGGCGATCGTAGATGGCGGCGGTGCGGCCCTTGACTCGAGCGAAGCTCCGCAGCGACTTCGATGGCGACTTCGATTCGGTAGAAGGCTCGGGCCGCGAAGCCGATACGCGATCGAGCTGGGCCGTCTGCCACCAGAGCTGCAGCAGGCGCTCGGGCGTTTCGCGCCAGGTGGGCACGGCAATATTCGTCCCGACCTCGCTGAGGTAACCGTAGCGATCGAGCCAGTCGTCGAACCGCGCCAGCAGCGCCTCGCCGCCCGATCGTGCCGCCAGCCAGACCCGTAGATCGTCGGGGGCCGTATCCGCCTCGTCGGTATTTGCGATGCTGTCCGTGATGCTGTCTGCGATATGGGAACGCAGGTCGTTCGCCAGCGCTTGCAGCTCTCGCGTGGCCTGCACCTCAGGCATTTCACCGCCGTCGAGATCGCCCGATCGAGACAGCTTTTGGCGGATGGCGAGGCCGATCGGCGCGAGGATGTTGTAGTGCGTGGCGGGGCGCAGCATCCCCAAAATGCGATCGGCGCGGGCCAGAAGCTGCGCGGGCGAGTGCTGCGGGCGATCGAGGTCGATCGGGTCGCGGCCCAGCTCCTCGAGCAGAGGCGTAAAGTGCTCGGTGTCGTCGCCAACGAACTTCGCTTCCAGGCCGAGCTGCTGGCCGACTAGGCGCAGCAGACCGGGAACGTTGACCAGCATCGCTCGCAACGACGGGCGCGACATCGGTCGATCGCGCAGCAGAAACTCCAGGCTCTCCGGCGGCAGGCCCATCCGCAGGAAAATATCGCCCAGCAGCGAGGCGTTGAAGTAGGCGTGGGAGCCGTGGAGCGTGGCCGTCTGACCGAAGTCGAGCCCCTCGGCGCGATCGCCCAACACGATCGTGAAAATCTCGCCCCAAACGCCGCAGGTGAGCGGCTGGGAAATCGACCAGGTCAGCGGCTGCACGGCTCCGGGCGCGACTTCAGCGGCGATCCGCCGCGTCCACAGCGGCCAGAGCGTCGTAATCGGGCGCGCTTGCAGCAGCCACAGGCGCGTCCCGTCGTAAGTCCACTCGATATCTTGAGGCGTGCCGCGATCGCGCTGTTCGAGCTGGCGGGCGATCGCCGCGACGCTGCGCAGCACCTCGGTCAGCGTCTCGGGAGCCAGGTCGGGTTGGAAGCTGTCCGGGATCGTGCCGGTGGCATTGACCGCGATCGCGTCAAGCCAGTCAATCTGGGGCAGCGGCTGGGCTGGGCTCCGGCGAGCGAGCCGCGGAATCTCCAGCGAGAGGTCGGCCTGCACGATCGCGCTGTAGCGGGCGGGCGTCACTTGCCCCGACACCAGCGCCGCCGCGCCGCCGCAGACGACTTCGATCGCCACGCCATCGCGATCGGGCTCGACGGGGTCTCGGCTAAAGGCCACCCCGGAAATAATGCCGCGAATCTGCCGCTGGACGAGCAGCGACATGGGCGGCGACGAGGGCAGCGCGTCTCCCTCGGCTTGGCCGCGATCGCGGCGGTAGGCGACGGCGCTGGCGGCATTGTAAGAAGCCAAACAGCGATCGAGGGCGCGATCGAGGCTTTTTCGGTCGATCGCGTCGGCGATGCTGTCGTACTGCCCGGCGGCGGAGGCCCGCTCGGAGTCTTCCCCCGTGACAGACGAGCGCACGATTAGGGGATGCTCGGGGCTGGGCCATGCCTGCCGCGCCAGTCGATCGCGATCGCCGCCCGCGCGCCAGATCCAACCGGGCGGAACGGCATAGCCCCACCGCCGCAACCGCGCGAGGTTGGCCGCTTTTGCGCCCACGACCTGAGCATCGAGGCGATCGTCGAGGCTTTGGCAGGCTGCCCGCGACAGCCAGCTCCGGAGACGCGCACGTCCCCTCGGATATAACGAATCCAGCATGGCACTCTCTACTTAAAAGCGCTCCGTTATTTTCACACCAGAATTCCCAGGGCATCCAGTCTCATAAGGTTGACGATCGATTTGTCCGATCGATTTCCCAACCGATTTTCCAGCGAGCCTCTGGTTGTGGCTAGCCGCGATCGATTTGCACAAACTCAACCCATACAAAGACGGCGCACTGCTGTGCACCGTTACCAGAGCTTTCGGTTTCAAAAGATTTAGAAATCCTCGGCTCGACGCCGCCTTACGAACCGGCGGGGACTTCATCAGAAGCCTGCGAAATTTCCCGAGCTTGAATGGGCGGGCGTAGGCAAAGATAAAGCAGCGGGCCGACGATCGGCACCAGCGAAATCGCCCACATCAGGCTGCGGTTCTCCAGGCCGCGACGCCGCATATCGTCGCCGAGCAGCGCCGGAAGGCACAGCACCAGCAGCAAAAAGTCGAGGCTCATCACATTGACGAAGCGACGGGTTTGCCACTCTTCGACGAAAGCGCCCCAGTCGCCGTTGCTCAGGCCCGTAAAGGCCAGCGCCACAAAAGCCACCGTCAGCAGAATGCCTACAGCGCGCGAATCCCAAAAGCCCAGCCAGCGATTGACCTTGCCGTCAAACTGCGGCGCGTCGTCGCGAAAAGCCAAATACGGAATCAAGGCGAAGCCGCCCACAGCGAAAGAAGCCACGGCAAAAGGCCACGCGCTCAGCTTTTGGTTGCGGCCATCGGCGTAGAGCGAGCAGCTGTAGATTGCCGGAAGCACGCCCATCAGATTGAACAGCGAAACCAAAATCGGCTCGATCGCGTCTACCTCTCCCGTAGAAAGATTGACGATCAGGTCGGCGGTGTCGGCGCGCTCGGGCGGCGCGAATTTAAAAGCGTAGGCAACAAAGCCCAGCCATATCGCGATAAAAAAGACGCGGCGAAGCAGCGTGCGATCGAAAGTCGGCATGAGTCGGTGAAAGTCGGTTGAATGGGGCGCGATCGAGCCCGATCGGCGCACCGGCACGTATGAATGTTGCCGATTGTTAAGCTCTGCTTTCAGCATGGCAGATTTGCCCGCGATTTTCTAGAGCGCCCGCCGTTTCGCCCGACCCGCTCCACCGACTCGCCTGACACGGCACACTCCCCCAACGGCAAAATATGCGCACCTTCCGTTCTGTTTGGATGACGATTTCTAGCTGGATCGCAACGCGATCGCTATCTCGCGCCCTCGCGATCGCCGTGGCCGTCGGTCTGCTGCTGGGGTGGGGACTCGATCGCGCGGCGATCGCCCAGTTCCGCCCCGGCAGCAGCCCCGTTAGCGCCGTCAGCTGGGAGTATCGATCGCTCTCGACCAGCGAAGCCAGCGATCCGGGCAACGCACGCTTTTTCAACGACCTCAGCGACCTAGGCGACGAGGGCTTCGAGATGGTTACGTGCCTCTACGCCCAGGAACGCCGCGACGACGAATCGACAACGGTGTGCTACTTCAAGCGCCCGCAATAGTCGCGCCTTACTCGAACTTCTTCGATGCTGGTGAGACGGCTGCGCTACGGTACTCAAGACCTCTAACTCCGGAATCTCGAGCATCCGTATCGCAGCCGTCTCGACGGTTTCCGGTCTTCAAACAATCCGGCTCCCAAACAGCTCGGCTCCCAAACAGTCCGGTTCTCAAGCCACCCGACCGTCTCAAGCCACCCGACCGTCTCTAGCCGAAGTAGGACGGCACGTTATCGGATTTCCACTTGATGTTGCAGCCGATGCTGGGCTTCTGCTCGGGGTCGATCGCCTTGCCCGCCAGCAGCGCCTCGATCGCCGCGCGCAGGTCTTTGCCGTTTACCGGTGCGTCGTTGCCCGGTCGGCTGTCGTCGAGCTGCCCGCGATATACCAGCTTCAGGTCGGCGTCAAAGAGGAAAAAGTCCGGCGTGCAGGCGGCAGTGTACGCCTGGGCGACTTCCTGGGTTTCGTCATAGCAAGACGGGAAGTCGAGCTTGAGCTCGCGCGCCATCTCCGCGAGGCTCGCGGGCGAATCGTCGGGGTAGTTCACCGCGTCGTTAGCCGAAATCGATACGATGCCCAGCTTGCCTTCGCCCGCGTAGTCGCGCCCGATGCTGGCGAGTTCGTCCTGCACGTGCTTGACGAAGGGGCAGTGGCGACACCAGAAGATCGCCAGCAGACCGGCTCGATCGGCGAAGGTCTCGAGCGTTACCGTCTCGCCCGTCACGACATCGGGCAGCGCGAAAGCGGGAGCCGGAGTCCCGAGGGCGAGCATCGTCGAAGGAGTACGAACCATAGGTTTGATCTCTAAAAGTTATTGGAGTAGTTGGTCTGAAATTGTCGAAAGTCGTCAGCCTAACAGTATCGCGTAAGTCGGAGACCGCCAGAGAAGGCTTCGCGCGTTTCTAGGGTGACTTTCGAGGTGACGTTTCTTTTGCACGGCGCTCCGTCCGACGCGCCGCCCGAAGCTTGTAGATTCGGCAAGAATTCGTATGTTTTGCGAACGATCGCGGGTGAGCCAAAACTCAAAATCTTAAAATCTCGATGATTGGTGGGAGGTTTGGTTTTTGAGAAAAGTCGAGCCTCTGGAGTCTTCTGCGAACGCCTCGAGCTGGGGGCTGCCATCAATTAGGCTGGCAGCCTTTATCCCCAGTCGGGGGGTTAGCCCTCGTTTTGAGTTGGGCGCTCGACGGCTTCCTCCGTAAAGGGTCTGCCGCTAACTGATGACACGCCCTGGCCCAAAACCGACATCCACTCCGCCACCTAAACGACAAACCCGATATGCCATAGATCCACGGTCTGCTATGCAAAAAAAACGCCTAGGCATCTTGACGAGCGGCGGCGACTGTCCCGGACTCAATGCCGCCATTCGCGCCGTTGTCAGCCATGCCAGCCTCACCTACGGCTGGGAAGTCCTCGGTATTCCATACGGGACGCGCGGCCTCAGCGGTCGCAAACCGCCGATCGAGCTATCGACGTGCGATGGACGCGGCGTCGATCCGCTACTCGCCACGGGCGGGACGATCCTCGGCTCGGCGAGCAAAGGCTACAGCGGCGAAAGCGTCGAGGCGATTTTGACGGGCTACGAAGCGCTCGGGCTCAATGCGATCGTGGCGATTGGCGGTGACGGCAGCCTGCGGATCGTCGCCGACTTGGCCGAGCGGGGCGGCTGGAACTTTATCGGCATTCCCAAAACGATCGACAACGATGTCGGCCTTACGGAGTCGGCGATCGGCTTCGACACGGCGACAAATACCGTCGTCGATGCCCTGCAACGGCTCAGCAGCACCGCCGCCAGCCACGATCGCGTCATGGTCGTCGAGACGATGGGCCGCACCGCCGGACATCTGGCGCTCCACTCGGGCATTGCGGGTGGCGCGGACGCGATCCTGATTCCGGAGGTTCCCTACAGTATCGACAGCGTTTGCCAGAAAATTCACGACCTGAAAATACTACAGCAGCGGCACTTCGCGCTCGTTGTCGTCGCGGAAGGCGCGAAAACATTGTCCGGGGAGTCGCGCCAGTATACCGACGCCCAAGGCAACACGCGGCTACGTGGCATCGGCGACTATATCTCCGACGGTATTTATCAGCGTCTGGGCGATCGCGTCGAGGTGCGCGTCACGGTACTCGGCCACGTGCAGCGCGGCGGCATGCCATCAGCGTTCGATCGCATCTTGGCCTCCTCGTTCGGTCGGGTCGCAGTGGACCTGCTGGCAGCGGGCAAGTCGGGTCGCGTGGTGGTTTGGCGCGCGGGTGATGTGGAGTCGGTACCGATCTCCGAGCTGTGCGCCCACTGTCCGCGGCTGGTCGATCCTCAAGGAAGCTTTCTCGCAACCGCTCGCGGACTCGGCACCTACCTCGGCGAGTTTTCGCCCGTCTTCGAGCGCGCTTCGGCTGCGCGATTGCAACAGTCCGAACTCACCGCCTCGCAGGTCTGAGCGGACTCTGGCGGCGCAGCCGGCCGGGCCGCGCGGGCGATTGCGCCGCCACGCAATGCGAACACGCCGAGCGCGATCGCCACGACCAGCGCCGATCGCCCGTAATGGGAGCCCGTACGCGCCAGCTCGCCGAGGTAGTTCGAGCCGCTAAAAACCGTGTGCCCGACGGCCAGACCCAGCGCCGGAACCGTTAGCAGGTGGATGCGCCGCCATGCCGAACCGAGGGCGGCCTGCAAGCGATCGAAGCTCGTCAGCGCAGCGGGCGTCATGCACACCATCGCCGCGATTCCCGCCATCAGGCCGTAGCGGTGGCTCGGCAACATAAACCGGATCGCGCCCGGATTCCAGTTGAGGGCGTGGTCGGCTTGGTGGCCGAGGTGCGCCAGCACCAGCACGAACGCCGCCACCCCGATCGCGCGTCGGTAGCGCAGCGGCTGCGGCCACCAGCGCGCGATCGGTCGCGCCACCAGCGCCCAGGCCAGCATCAGCAGCGCCCCATGACCCGTCCAGTCAAACATCGCGTCAGTTCGCAGCACCGTCAGCAGCCCGATCGCGATCGCCACGACCCCCGCCGCCCGAAAGAGTTGCCCGCGCCGATCGGCATTCAGCCAGCTCGCCGACATGCCGATCCCCAGCATCACCGGCAGCGTCCCCAGCCCAAAGGCCAGCATCGCCAGCAGCCCGCCCAGCGCCGAGCCCGTGCCGACCGCTTCGAGCTGCGCCGCAAACAAAAAGCCGCAGGGCATCATGCCCCAGAGCCCGCCCAGTACGATCGGCGTTCCCACCCGTCGGCTCCCCGCCAGCCGCGACATCCAGCCCGACAGCCGCCCGTGCAGCCCCGCCGTCAGCGGCTGTAGCAGCGGAATCGCGGGTAAAAAGCCAGGAGCCGCCTGCATCACCCCAAACCAAATCAGCAGTAGCCCCGTCGCGATTGCCACGCCCTGCCGCAGTCCGCTGCCGATGCCCGCGAGTTGGCCGCCCGCGATCGCCACTTCGCCGACGCCGCCCAGCATCGCACCAACCAGCCCGTAGCCCAGCATCCGCCCCAAGTTCAGCCAGAGCTGAAACGCCCAGCGCGATCGCTTCGAGTCCGGACGCGGCCTGCCGCCAGTTAGGTCGATCGATTTGGCGGGCGAGTCGGGCGAGTCGGGCGAGTCGGGCGAATCGGAAACATCGGGCACGTCGGACAAACTAAACGCCAGCACTAGCGGCCCGCACATGCTGGCACAGTGCCCGAAGCTGCCCAAAAAGCCAAACGCTAGTGTCGGCAGCAGTTCCAGCCAGCCAGCCTCAAAGCCTGCCGCACCCAACCAAACAGCCATGATAGAGAACGCCCTCGCAAACGCGCAGATAATCGGCAGAGACCAAAAAGCGCACGTCAACACTCGATGTCAACATGCGCTCTCTAGCTATTAATTTAGTGTGTCCCTGCGTAGGGGCGCATGGCAATGCGCCCGGATGCCGGTGACGGTCGAATGACATCAAGGGCGCACTGCCGTGACGCCCCTACCGCGATCGAACGCCGTCTACCACTTCTCGGCGATCAGCTCGGCGAGATCGACGACGCGCTGGCTGTAGCCCCACTCGTTGTCGTACCAGGCAACGACTTTAACCATGTCGCCATCCATCACCAGCGTCAGGCTGGAATCGACAACTGAAGACTCGTTGGTTCCTTTGTAGTCCGTGGAGACCAGCGGCAGATCGCTATAGCCGAGGATGCCCTTCATCGAGGTCTCTGCGGCTTTCTTGAGCGTCTCGTTCAGCTCTTCAACGATCGTTGGTTTTTCGATCTGCGCGACCAGATCGACCACCGACACGTTCGGAGTCGGAACGCGCATGGCGATACCGTTCAGCTTGCCCTGCATTTCGGGAATGACGAGCGCCACAGCCTTGGCTGCACCGGTCGAAGTCGGGACGATATTCATCGCAGCAGCGCGGGCGCGGCGCACGTCGCGGTGGCTGGCGTCGAGCAGACGCTGGTCGCCGGTGTAGCTGTGCGTCGTCGTCATCGTGCCTTTGATGATGCCAAAGTTGTCGTTGAGAACTTTGACGATCGGCGCGAGGCAGTTGGTCGTGCAGCTCGCGTTGCTAAAAACTTTGTAGCTGGAGTCGAAGCTGCTGCTGTTGACGCCCATCACGTACGTGCCGATTGCGCCGCCTTTGCCAGGGGCGGTGATCAGGACTTTCTTCGCGCCTGCTTCGATGTGCTTCGATGCACCTTCCTCGGTGACGAACACGCCGGTCGATTCGATAATCAAATCGACATCCCACTCTTTCCAGGGCAGGTTGAGCGGATTGCGATCGCTAACGCACTTGATCGTCTTGCCGTTGGCCGTGATCGAGTTGCTATCGCAGCTAATGTCGGCATCGAGCTTGCCGAGCATCGTATCGTACTTGAGCAGGTGCGAGTTGGTTTTCGGGTCGGACGTATCGTTAAGACCGACGACCTCGAGCTGGCTGTTTTCGCGTGTCAGCCAGCAGCGCAAAAAGTTACGACCGATGCGTCCGAAACCGTTAATTGCGACTCTAATCACTTGTTTTTAACCTCCTATCAAAATGGCTATTCGTAGCAGTCACAAAAATGACAGTTGCAGAATATACCGACATTCGCAAACTTTAAAGACTCTGCTTCTACTGAATCGCGATCGCAACAACAACCCAAAAATTCAATGGCGGCACAGAGCGAGGCGAAACGAATTCGCACCCGGCCTTTAAAATTCATTCTGAAGCCCCAGACGCAGTCACAGTACTGCATTCGATGCAGCATTACCCGTAATCCTACGGCCTATTGGCTTTTCAGTGCTTCCAATAGTATCGCAAAGGCCGTACATTTCCGCACCGCAGTATGCGATGGAACCGATTGCCGCGAACTCATCCGCCGATGGCCGGACATGACAGACGAAAAAACCCTGATATGATATCGCGTGTTGATGGGAGAGCTGAATGTAATGCGAGGAGCCAAAGATGCCAAAATCCGTGGACTTTAGCGGCAGACCGTTTCACTTTATTGGCATTGGCGGTATCGGCATGTCGGCGATCGCGCAAATCCTCACCGAGCGCGAGCTGCCGGTTTTCGGTTCCGACCTCAAGCAATCGCACATCACAGAGCGTCTCGAAGCGCGAGGCGCTCATATTTTTTGGCAGCAGGATGCGGGTAATTTCGAGCGCTGGCAGCCCGCATCGGTCAATGGCGCGACTGGCGAAACGGCGAACGGAACGGCGAACGGAACGGCCAGCAGAACCGAGCTGCCGCAAGTGGTTTGCTCGACGGCGATCGATGCATCCAACTCCGAGTTCCGCATCGCCCGCGAGCTGGGCTGCGATATTTTCCACCGCTCTGACGTGCTGGCGGCGCTGATTTCCGAATACGATAGCGTCGCGATCGCCGGAACCCACGGCAAAACTACCACCAGCAGCGCCCTGGGCTACGTCCTCGTCGAGGCGGGGCTCGACCCGACGATCGTTATTGGCGGCGAGGTGACGGCCTGGGACGGCAACGCGCGCGGCGGCAGCGGCCCGCATCTGGTGGCCGAAGCCGACGAGTCCGACGGCTCGCTGGTGAAGTTCCGCGCCAAGCTCGGCGTTATTACCAATATCGAACTCGACCATCCCGATCGCTACTCCGGCCTGGAAGAGACGATCGACGTTTTTCGGACGTTTGCTAAAAATACCGATTGCATTGTCGCCTGCCTGGACTGCCCGACGATTCGCGAGCATTTCCAGCCGGACATCAGCTATAGCCTCGATCGCAGCTCCGGCGCGGACTATACCGCTGACGCGATCGTCTACGGCGGCGCGACGACGACGGCGCAGATTTGGGAAGGCGACACCTGTCTCGGTCAGCTCGAGATGAAGCTGCTGGGCGCGCACAACCTCAGCAATGCCCTGGCGGTGGTGGCGATCGCCCGCAAGCTGGGCGTCGAGTTCGCGGCGATCGCGGCGGCGCTGGCCACCTTCGAGGGAGCGCGGCGGCGCTTCGAGCTGCGCGGCACGATCGACGACATTCAGTTTATCGACGACTACGCTCACCATCCGAGCGAGATCGCCGCAACCCTGTCCGCCGCCCGCCTGCGCGCCAACGCCAGCGACCCCGCTCGCCGCGTCGTTGCCGTCTTCCAGCCCCACCGCTACAGCCGCACCCAGGCGTTTATGGATGAGTTTGCGGCCTCACTGGCGGCGGCAGATATCGTCGTCGTCAGTGAAATCTACAGCGCCGGAGAATCGCCGATCGACGGAGTCAGCGGCAGCGACCTGGCCGAGGCCGTCAAGCAGCATGCGATCGCCCGCGACAGCGTCTATTACCGTGAAACCCTGACAGAAATCGTCGATCTGCTGGCCGGACTGCTCGAATCTGGAGACTTCGTCCTATTCTTGGGGGCAGGGAATCTCAATCAAGTTCTTCCCGATACGATCGAAGCCTATCGGAAACACGAGCTATCCCCCGAGCTCTCATCGCCAGAGCCCTGAATTTCCGTCTTTCCCCAGTGCTTTCCAAAGTGCTTTCCCAAGTGCGACGCCCGACAGCCCAGCTGCGGCTCCAAAAGACCTGACGGTACGGTTGGAACGAATTGGAGGAGGGGCTATCACCTGCGCCCGCGAGCAGGAGGGGACATTCTGCGCTATTTTTCAGGCGTCATCCGTTTGCATTCGGCTTCGCTCGGCCCGTGCGACGGCAGTGGCGCTGCTGAATTGTTTGCTCCCCCGCGATCGTGCCTCACTTCCCCTTTCTTTCTTGACCTATCAATCTATGGCTGTTTCACGCAACAACCTGTCTCTAGCGATCGACCGCGAAGACACCCAACGTCACTACGAAGCGGTCGTGGCGGGATACGCGCCGATCGCGCTCGGCGATCGCTGCGCGATCCAAGCTAACGTCAGCCTCAAGAAGCTCACCTCATTTCGCGTCGGTGGCGAGGCGCAATGGTTCGTGACGCCCAACTCCCACGAAGAGCTGCGCCGCAGCTTGCAGTGGGCAGCGGCAGAAGGGCAGCCGGTGACGTTCCTCGGGGCGGGCTCGAACCTGCTCGTGAGCGATCGCGGCATTCCGGGACTGACGATCGCCGCTAAAGAGCTGCGCCAGTTCCAGCGCGACGACGCCCAGCCCGGACGGGTAACGCTAGGGGCGGGCGAGCCGCTACCGCGCGTGGCCTGGAAGCTGGCGAAGCTGGGCTGGAGCGGCTTCGAGTGGGCTGTAGGCATCCCCGGTACGATCGGCGGTGCGGTCGTGATGAACGCGGGCGCGCACAAAAGCTGCGTTGCCGACAACCTTGTCTCGGTCGAGACGATCGATCTGGCCGGAAACTGCGAGCGCCTGACCTGCGAAGAGCTTCGATACAGCTACCGATCGTCGCGCCTACAGCACGAACCCCGCGTCGTCGTCAGCGCCACCTTCCAGTTCGAGCCGGGACACGAACCAAAAGCCGTCAAAGCCCAGACCGGCCACCACCTCTCCAACCGCCACAGCACTCAGCCTTACAAGCGCCCGAGCTGCGGCAGCGTCTTCCGCAACCCCGAACCCCAGGCGGCGGGCTGGCTGATCGAGCACTGCAACCTCAAGGGCTTTCAGCTCGGCGGCGCGGCGGTCTCGGAGCTGCACGCCAACTTTATCCTCAACGTCGGCAACGCCACGGCCAACGACATCTTCCGGCTGATTCACCACGTTCGCGGAACCGTCCGCGAACGCTGGGAAGTCTGCCTGCACCCGGAGGTTAAAACCATCGGCGAATTTCCAGCGCTGTAGTTCGCCCGATTAGCGGTTGGCTGATGACATGCCCTAAAATAGGGCAGTCAAATCTTTTGCCCGCGATCGCTGCCGGTATCGAACCAAGAGGCGCGATCGCGGGCGAGAAGTCTAGAAATAAAAGAAGAGCGTCACTATGGCAGGAACAGGATTCGGCCTCGGCAAGATGAAAGAACTGGCCGATGCGTTCAAGAAAGCGCAGCAGGTTCAGGAAGGCGCAAAGCAGCTCCAAGCCGATCTCGACGCGATGGTCATCACCGGTCAGTCGAACGACGGACTCGTGACGGTCGATCTCAGCGGTAACCAAGAGCCGCGCGGTGCATCTGTCTCGCCCGAGGCTCTCGAAAAAGGCGCAGAAGCCCTCTCGGAACTGATTACCGAAGCAATGGCAGACGCTTACACCAAGTCCACGGCGACGATGCGCGAAAAGATGGAGGAGCTAACCGGCGGCCTCAACCTCCCCGGCCTCTAAACCCGCACGACAACGGCAAACGCCTTCACCATCGAGCACGCGTCCGAGATATCCGTGGATACCACCGATCTCGGGCGTGTTGTCGTGCGCTACGCCCGCCGCTCGCCGAAGGTACTGCCATCGGGCATGATCGTATTGTCGAGGTTCGCGTGGCGAAAATTGGTCTTGTTGATATTGGCGCTCATCAGCACCGCCTCGCGCAGCAGCGCCCCCGTCAGGTTCGACCAATTGAGCTTCGTGCGATAGAGGCTCGCGCCGGACAAGTCCGCATCGCGTAGCGTAGACCAGCTCAGATTTGCCGCCCGAAGTTGCGCCTTTGCCAAACTCGTCCCCGTCAGGTTCGCCCCGCTCAGCTTCGCAAAGCTCAGATCCACCTCGCTCAGGTTCGCCCGCGTCAGGTTCGCCCCGTTGAGCATCGCCTTAATCAGCGACGCGCCCTTACAGTTGGACTCGTTAAGCAGCGAAATTGTCAGGTTTGCCCTGTCTAGATTCGCGCCCGCCAAGTTCGCCCCCGTTAGGTTCGATCGACTTAGGTTCGCATCCCGCAGGTTCGCCGCTTCGAGCTGCGCGCCGGTCAGATCGACTTCATTGAGGACGGCATCGGCCAGGTCGGCTTGCTTGAGCAGTACGCCCGGAAGCCGCGCCCCGCGACAGTTCGACTCCATTAGCTGCGCTTCGGTCAGATCGACCCGCACCATGCGCGTCGAGATCAAGTTGGCATTTTCCAGATTCGCGCCCTTCAGGCTCGTCCCTTGGAACTGTGCCTCGCGGAAATTGGCGTTGTTCAGGCTCGCGCCTTGCAAGTTGACCTGGGTAAAGCTCGCCTGCTTGAAATCCGCACCCTTTAGCGTCGCACCGCTCAGATCCAGCTTGCCAAAGCTTTGCTCGCGAAAGTCACGCTCTCCGATCTCGTATCGCTGCAATAGTTCCGTGGCGTCCATGCGGTGTCTGGCTCCTACCCGAGCTCGATCGGGATGCGCTGTGCAAAAGCTTGCGTCTAAATTTGCATCTATATATTATGCGGCGACGGCAGGCATCGACAGCGGGAAGCGGGGATTCTTTATGGGCCGTCGCGATACCGTTACAACCGGCACGGGCGGCGCGATCGCGGCCAGTTCCGATCTTCGGCGACCGACATTTCTGCTAAGTTGAGTCATGACAATTTCGCGGCAGCTCGGTCACTGCAAGCGCACACCGCGAAGCCCGGACGCACGCCCACTACAGCCCCATACGTCTAAAGCGTTCGTCGCCCGTGCTTGCCATCCAGCGAGCTCGCAAGCCGCGCTCGAGCTGACCCGCTGCCGCTGAGATCTTTCACCCTTTTAGAGAGAATGGGAATCATGGCGCAAAACCAGAGAAGTCAAGCGATTACGGCGGGGAACGCGCGAACACCTAACCGCGCGATGCTGCGGGCCGTCGGCTTCGGCGACGAAGACTTCAGCAAGCCGATAATCGGCCTCGCTAACGGCTTCAGTACGATTACGCCCTGCAATATGGGCATCGGCGATCTGGCCAAGCGCGCCGAGACGGGCATCCGTAACGCGGGCGGTATGCCGCAGATGTTCGGCACGATTACGATCAGCGACGGCATCTCGATGGGCACGGAGGGAATGAAGTACTCCCTGGTGTCGCGCGATGTGATTGCCGATTCGATCGAGACGGTCTGCAACGGCCAGAGCCTCGACGGCGTCCTCGCGATCGGCGGCTGCGATAAAAATATGCCCGGCGCGATGATCGCGATGGCGCGGATGAATATCCCGTCCATTTTCGTTTACGGCGGCACGATTAAGCCCGGTCACCTCAACGGCCAAGACCTCACCGTCGTCAGCGCCTTCGAGGCCGTCGGCGAACACAGCGCGGGCAAGATCTCCGATGCGGAGCTGCTGGAAGTCGAGCGTAACGCCTGTCCCGGCGCGGGTTCTTGCGGCGGCATGTTTACGGCCAACACGATGTCGTCGGCATTCGAGGCGATGGGCATGAGCCTGATGTATTCATCGACGATGGCTGCCGAAGATCCCGAAAAAGCCGACAGCGCCGAAGCCTCCGGCGAAGCCCTGCTCTACGCCATCAAAAACCGGATTTTGCCGTCAGAGATTCTGACGCGCCAAGCCTTCGAGAACGGCATCGCCACGATTATGGCGATCGGCGGTTCGACCAACTCGGTGCTGCACCTGCTGGCGATCGCCAATACGATTGGCGTCCCGCTCACCCTCGACGATTTCGAGGCCATCCGCCAAAAAGTCCCCGTAATCTGCGACCTCAAGCCCAGCGGCCAATACGTCACCACCCAGCTCCACCAGGCGGGCGGCATTCCTCAAGTGATGAAGATGCTGCTGGCCCACGGCCTGATTCACGGTGAGGCGCTAACGATTTCGGGCAAGACTGTCGAACAGCAGCTGGCCAATATTCCCGAAGAGCCCCCCGCCGACCAGGATGTGATTCGCTCCTGGGGCAAGCCGATGTACGCCAAAGGCCACCTGGCGATCCTGAAAGGCAACCTGGCCGAAGAAGGCAGCGTCGCCAAAATCAGCGGCGTCAAAAATCCGAAAATCACCGGCCCCGCGCGCATCTTCGAGTCCGAGGAGGAGTGCCTAGATGCCATCCTCGCGGGCAAGATCGTCGCCGGTGATGTGGTGATCGTCCGCTACGAAGGGCCGAAAGGCGGCCCCGGCATGCGCGAGATGCTGGCTCCTACGGCGGCGATTATCGGCGCGGGCCTCGGCGACTCGGTTGGCCTGATCACCGACGGGCGCTTCTCCGGTGGAACCTACGGCCTGGTGGTGGGCCACGTCGCGCCGGAAGCCTTTGTCGGCGGTACGATCGGCCTGGTGAAAGAGGGCGACAGCGTCACGATCGACGCGACCCGTCAGGCGATCGAGCTGCACGTGTCCGACGAAGAGCTGGCCGAGCGCCGCAATCGGTGGACGCCGCCGGAGCCGAACTACCGCCGAGGCGTGCTAGCGAAGTACGCCAAGCTGGTCTCTTCGAGCAGTCTCGGAGCCGTGACCGACCTCGGCCTGTAGTCGTTCGCCCGCCGTCAACCTCAAAATCGTCAACCTTAAAAAAGGGCGCACTGCAGTGCGCCCCTAACGTTTGTGTTTTTACCGTTCAATTTCATCCGTCGTCGCTTGGGTTTTGTCGCGATCGGTGTTGCGACGCTGTGGTTGTGGTGTGCGCCCGTCGCGATCGCGGCTCCGACTGACTGGCCGACGGGCGATCGACCCGAAGCCCAAATCTGCACCTACGATCGGCGTCGCTTCCACCGCCAGACCGGCATCGGCAAATTCTACATGGGTCGCGAGATCGCCAAGGTTATCGGCCACCAGGATTTGTTCTGGCTGGAGCGCCCGACCCGCGAAGCTGAAGAGCGCCCGGACGTGCTGCTCAATTTACTAAAGATTTCACAGGACGATGCGATCGCCGACTTGGGAGCCGGTACGGGCTTTCTGACGTTTCGCATCCTCGATCGCCTGAACGAAGACGGTCGCGTCTACGCCGTAGACGTGGAGCCCGAGTCGCAGGATATCATCGACTTTATCGCCGACGATCGCGGCGAGACGCGGGTCACGACGATTCTCAGCACGCCGGACGATCCAAAGCTACCGGAGGGCGCGATCGACCTGGTGTTTATGCTCGATGCCTATCACGAGTTCGAGTATCCTTGCGAGATGATGCAGCACGTAGCCGACTCGCTCGTGCCCGGTGGACGGGTGGTGCTGGTGGAATATCGCCGGGAGAATCCGCTGATTGCAATCAAGACGCTACACAAAATGACGGAGCGGCAGGCGAAGAAGGAGATGGCGGCGGCGGGTCTGCGCTGGGTGACGACGGATGAAACGTTGCCGAGCCAGCATGTGATGGTGTTTGCACGACCCACGCCAGGAGACTGAAGCGTATAAGTCCTGAGTTGCCGAGTAGCGGCAGTCTCAGCGATTGGAGACCATTACGCTATAGCCACCAGCGCGACTTGCCTAAAGTCGTCCAGAAAGCATAAAAATATCCTGCAAATTCCGGTCGTGCTCAACCGACTTTTGCAGGATCTCAGCAGTCGCTCTGCTGACTGGCTCTGGCGGCAGATGACACAAACCGCTAGAATCACGGACTCGATCGCGCTCTCCCGTGCCTTTTTCCGGGCCGAACGATCGCGAATAGAAGACGTTACGAAAGACCGGCGTTCGCGCCCGGTTTGCCCGTCGCAAGCTGAACCTTAACGATCTTGCCGCCCATTTTCTGGATGCGCTGCTGCTCGCGGAACCAGTTTTCGTAAGGAACGAGCTTAGTAAAATAGGTGTTCTGAAGCTCTCTCTGAGTCCGAATGCGCGATTGACTCGGCACGCATGCGGTTACTCGAAACATACGCATGGTGAGAATAACTCCTCTGCTAACTTTTGGATAAATCTTCTGAATCTAGCCGACTCTTATTAAAAACTTGCAAAGACTTCTCGGCCTTCGCTGAAAAAGTCAACGTGCAGTCAAGCGGCAAGCGGTCGGGAGTCAATGTCTACCGGGCGCGCGAGGCGATGTCGCGGATCGAGCAGCAGGCAGGCACTCCCTCGCGACCGACTTGCCGAAGCGGCTTGTGGCGAGAGTCTAGCTCAGGCCGGAGGAGATGTAGTCGAAGTAGACACCCATTTCCGCGCCAGCGTCAGGGCCGACGAGGCCAGCGGTCACTTCTTTCATCGCTTGGATGGCTTGGACGGTCGAACCAACCGGCACGCCCAGCGAGTTGTAGGTTTCTTTCAGGCCGTTGAGGACGCGCTCGTCGAGAATCGACGGATCGCCAGCCAGCATGGCGTAGGTGGAGTAGCGCAGGTAGTAGTCGAGGTCGCGGATGCAAGCTGCGTAGCGACGGGTCGTGTACATGTTGCCACCGGGACGGGTGACGTCAGAGTACAGCAGCGATTTTGCAACGGCTTCCTTCACGATCGTGGCGGCGTTTGCGCCAATCGCAGCTGCCGCGCGCACGCGCAGTTCGCCAGTTTGGAAATAGCCTTTCAGCTTGTCCATCGACGCGCCGTCGAGGTACTTGCCCTGGACGTCGGAGGAGTTGATTACGGAAGTAATTGCGTCTTGCATGGTTTTATCTATCTTTGCTTGACGAAAGTAAATTTACGAAAGGGGTTCAAATATCTCAATAGCCAGTTCGGTGGGCTCCCGCTCGTGCGGTCGCACGCCGAGTTTTCCGTGGCTACTGCATTGCGCCGACAACGTAGTCGAAGTAAGAACCGGCTTCAGCAGCGTCGTCAGACGACATCAGCGAGGTGGCCACAGCTTTCATGCAGCGGACGCTTTCAGCAACAGCGTCGATCGGCGTACCAAGCGAACGGTACATCTCACGGACGCCGACGATGCCGATCTCCTCGATCGGGGTGACGTCACCGGAGACGACGCCGTAGGTCACCAAACGCAGGTAGTAGTCCATGTCGCGCAGGCAAGTGGCGGTCATCTCTTCACCAAACGCGTTGCCGCCGGGAGAAACCACATCGGGGCGCTTCTGGAAGAGCTGGTTGCCCGCTTCTTTGACGATGCGCTCGCGCGACTCGGTGAGGATTTGAGCGACGCGCAGGCGGCTTGCGCCAGAGCTGACAAAAGTTTTAATGCGATCGAGCTCGCCAGGGCTGAGGTAGCGAGCCTCAGCATCAGCATTCACGATCGATTTCGTGACAATACTCATGATGTGCGGTTCCTCAAAAGAGAATGTTACAGAATGTATCTAATCTGAAAGGGCAGATCGCCCTTTTTCAATCATCGATATTCTCCTGTATGGAGCTGAAAATCCTGACGGGCGTTAATATTTTGTAATACAAGTCATTGCAGTCCTGGAATTAAGCGGGGCGGGCGGCCCCCCAAAGCTGCGTGAAACAGCGGGCAATGGTCGAGCGGGTAAGGGATTGCGCAGTTTTCTCGGCCAGAAGTAACGCTCGATCGCCCATCAGATCTTTCGGCCCGGACGGATGCTGTGCGACCTATCGTCCCCGGTCATCAGCGGGCAGCTCGCCGCTGCGATCGCATTTTGTACGGCGTCGAAGCTCGAAGTCTTTCTCATTTTTCATCGCACGCCGCTCTTCTGGGATTTCGACGGTCGATGCGATTTTACAGTCGGTCGCAGTCCCGAGCGGAAGCGACATTTGCTTACGTTTTGTAAAAAAAATACGGGAGAGAAATTAAATTTTCCCGTGAAATCGCCACAGCCTCATTAATTTCGTGATGTATTCAATATAGACACGTTCCGGCTCGGTCTTCATGCCGATTGAAGCGTAGCGCCCGATTCGCCGGATTCAGTCCCGCCTGAATACTCGACCGGGCTGCGTGGATTTTTCGATCGAGCTTACAGACCGCTCTGGAGCTGTTTTTGTTTGGCGATCGTGTTATCTGGCCAGTTCTCTCGACGGTTCGGGCTCGCCCGCAAAACGCCTTGCGGGCTGTCGCTGTCTTTTCAGTCGTCTCTGCTAGTTGCTTTCGTGAGGAAGTCGCTGGGAGGGCAGCCGGAAGGCGGAGGTGCGTCAGTGGAGTTGTCGTTCGCTACAGCTCTGCGGTGGCCGTTGAATGTCGCCGTTAAATCTCTCTTTATATATATCGATACAAAGGTAGAAAGTTTTATGAGCACCACTTCGCGCGCCGTCAGCGTCGATACCGTCCGCACCTACCTCCACGAGATCGGTCGCGTGCCGCTGCTCACCCACGAAGAAGAAATCGTCTTCGGGAAGCAGGTACGGAGAATGATGGATCTGCTGGAAATCGAAGCAGAACTCACTGAGAAACTCGGGCGCGAGCCGGAAGCGGCGGAATTGGCTGAAGCGGCCGGTTCGACCGTCGAGAAGCTACATGCAGAAATGCACACCGGCAAGCGCGCCAAGCGCAAGATGATCGAGGCGAACTTGCGGCTGGTGGTGGCGATCGCCAAGAAATATCAGAAGCGCAATTTGGAATTTCTCGACCTGATTCAAGAGGGCTCTCTGGGTCTCGAGCGCGGCGTTGAGAAGTTCGACCCGTCGCGCGGCTACAAGTTTTCGACCTACGCTTATTGGTGGATTCGCCAAGCGATCACCCGCGCGATCGCCCAGCAGGCCAGAACCATTCGCCTACCGATTCACATCACCGAAAAGCTCAATAAAATTAAGAAAGCTCAGCGCGAGCTGACTCAAACTCTCGGTCACAGCCCGACTACCGACCAGGTCGCTGAAGCGCTGGAACTCTCGCCCCAACAAGTGCGTGACTATCTAAGCATCTCACGTCAGCCCGTTTCGCTCGATCTGCGCGTCGGCGACAACCACGATACCGAGCTGCAAGAGCTGCTCGAAGATAACACGGCCTCGCCAGAGGATTACGCCACCCAAAACTTCCTGCGGCAAGACCTGGCCAGCCTGCTCGATCGCCTCACGCCCCAACAGCGCCAGGTGATCGTTCTGCGCTTCGGCCTCGACGACGGCAAGGAGCTATCGTTAGCGAAAGTCGGCGCGCGACTCAACCTCAGCCGCGAGCGCGTCCGCCAGCTCGAGCATCAGGCGCTGTCGTATCTGCGTCGTCGCCAAGCCGAAATCCGCGAATACCTCGCGAGTTGAGGGGACGAGCGCTATCGTTAAGAAATGTTTTTCGCGCGCTTGGCATCAGGCCGCGCCGCGATCGCTTCTCCTAACGTCATGTCCCCTTCCGCTTCGCTTCCTGTCCCCACCGTGACGCCGCCGCCCGTCCCGACGTCGCCGAACCCCTGTGAAATTTCCGAGCGCGACTTGGCGATCGGCGGTCTCGTAGCTGCTTTCGGTATTCTCGGCACGTGGGCGCTGAGCCTCGCGTTTCTGATGCGCGCTGACATCACCCAATGGTCGTTCGCGCAGAAACTCTGCGGCCTCGCTTGGCAGACTTTTCTCTACACCGGTCTATTCGTCACCGCCCACGACGGAATGCACGGCTCGATTTGCGTCACGAACGCCCGACTAAACGATGCCATTGGGGCGATTGCGATCGCAATTTACGCCCTATTTGACTTCAAGACCCTACGCAAGCGCCACCACGAGCACCACGCTCGACCTTCCACCGAGCTCGATCCGGACTACCACGACGGCCGCCGTACGAACTTCTTTCAGTGGTATAGCTACTTTATGACGCGATACTGGAGCTGGCTGCGGCTATTTTCGCTAATCGCCATTTTCCATATCGTCCACCGCCTGTTCGGTGTACCGGAAGCCAACCTAGCGTGGTTTTGGGTCTATCCTTCCGTGCTCAGTTCCGCCCAGCTCTTTTTCTTCGGGACGTATTTACCGCACCGCGAAACCGAGCGCGGCTATGCCAACGTCCACCGCACCCAGAGTACCGAAATCGCTGAAATCTGGTCGTTCCTGACCTGCTACCACTTCGGCTACCACTACGAACATCACGAATATCCCGGCGTACCCTGGTGGCAGTTGCCGATGGTGTACCGCAAAACGCGGGAAACTTAGCGCCGCTTCTTGCCACTTGTCCGACCACGTTCGATCGCCCTAGCTGAAACTCCATGTTCGTTCGTCTCTTGGCCGCACTGCCCCTCTTCGACACGCTGTTCTCCACCCAGGGGATCATGGTGATGTTGCTCGCTGCCTACGGCGTGGCGATGTGGGCATTTTTAACAAGCGCACCGAAGGTGTACACAGTTATGGTTTCCGACCTGGAGATTGCCCGCCAGTTCTATGAAGGCGAGCTGGAGCTGCCCCCGGCGGAAGTGCCGCTGCACTACTACTACAACTACGAACAGTCGCTCGGCACGGCGAGCTTCGATCCGATCTATCTCAGCGGCAACGTGGCGACACCGCCCCCCGCCGAGCAGCCAGAAGGGCTTTGGTATCAGCTCAGGCGCAACGTCCAGCTGCATATTATCGGCGGTGCGAGCCTCGGCAAAAAACAGCGCCAGCGCCACGTCAGCTTCGATCGCGACTGTCTCGAAAACCTGCTGCTACAAATCCAGGCGCGCGGCACGAGATACAAGATTCGAGGCGAGAAGCCGCTGAATTTCCTGGTGAAAGACATCCGCGATCGCGTTATCGAGATGACCGAAGCGTCGCGATAGGAACTGTCATCAATTAGATTTACACCCCCTGCCCGACACGGGCTTCGGCCTTTAGTTCTATAGTCGTCCGACTTAAAGATTCGATCGAGTCAAAGAGCGCCGAGCGTAGCCGTTGGTGTAGCCTTCGCGAAGCGAATGGTGCGGGTTGGAGGAAACGCTGGTGAGCCTATATGCCTTGTCCTCAAGTCGAATGACTATATTTTTGAGCCGGGTGCTCGACGGCCCATCCTGTGATAAGTCTGGCGCTGATTGATGACACGCCCGAGGCAGCGATGAGAGTCGTACTCCGATCGTCGCGATCGCCTGACCAGCGCATGACGGTGGGGTAAGCCCGCGCAGGGCTTTGCCGCAGTCTTTCACTATGCAACAGTCGCCAGGCTTCAGTCACCATGCGCGAAAGCAAAGCAACTGGAGAGAGACGATACGAACTCGGGAAACCCTGCGCGAGGTAAAGACTTCCCAGGAATACCCAGTGTGGCTACCCGAATATACCCGCCGTGACAGACAGACGTTACAAAATGTATACTGTCTGAGGCAATATCGAGCAAAAGTAGTGATGACCCAATCCGCTCCACTCCTTCCTGCCGAACTAGACAAGATGGTTCAGCGCTTCAAGCGTGCGAGCGAGCCCAAGCGACGCTACGAACAGCTTCTCTGGCTTGCCCAAAAGCTCGAGCCGTTTCCCGATGCAGGTAAAGTCGAAGCAAATAAGGTCTCCGGCTGCGTCTCGCAAGTCTACGTTACGGCGTCCTTAGAGGATGGGAAAATGCTCTATTGCGGCGACTCTGACGCGCAGCTCACCAAGGGACTGCTTGCCTTCTTGATTAAGGGCTTGAGCGGCACTTCGCCCGATCGCATTGTCGGCTTGACGCCAGATTTCATCCAAGACACCGGACTTGCCGTCAGCTTGACGCCATCGCGCGCCAACGGCTTCCACAATATTTTTAAAAAAATGCAGGCGCTCGCTCTCGCGCTCAGCAACGAATGTAAGGCTTAGACTCCTGAAATAAGAGACAGCCGATACCGATATTCACGTATACCCGGAGGATCGCATTCCTTCAAGACTTCGATCGCAGTTTCACAACCCTAAATCGCACGTGCCCGAAATGTCCCTCGCCGCAGGGCGTCGGTGGAAGTTTCCTCCAATGGTGAAACTTTCGTAACTGCTATGCCTGCCCGTTTGAGCGCTCGACCTTCTGTAATGTGTGCTCGCTCTTGTCAGCCTGAGAATGAGCCGCTTCCCTTGGGAAAATACGGAATCTCGTATGGCCAGGTCTAGAGTGATTTGAAAAAATCACGCGTAGAAACACTTCAGTCCGATCTGTTTTTATGCCGAACCTTAGAACGGTTGAATGCTGGAAATGAGAGAAAGCTCGAATTGTTAATAGGGAAAACTCATCTTTTGTTGTGGTGAATATCTCTTTGTTGATCCGTACTCTCTTGAGACTTTCAGGCACGCCAGAATTGCCAATCGACCTAGCGACAGAGGTCTTTTAGCTTCGATATCCGATCTCAATCTTTAACCCTGAAATAAGTATGTAAGCCTTCCCCAGTAAAGAATCTAAACTTGCACGAACTGAGTTTTAGGGTTTGACCTCCCTTAACTTCTTGTTATCGGAGAGATAATTAATCCGACGATTTTTTCAGAATAAAAAATCGTCATGCACTCGTTTATCCGTATACTTTCGGGCTTTTTGGGTCTGTCTAAATTAGGTTGAGAAAAAACAGGAAAATTCCGCGCCATCTGATTTTTCTTGCGTTGATTGTGCTAATAATAGTTATTGGACGAACTGAGTGCGATACGCATCATTGTCCCCCGCTAGACAAAGCGCGGCTCCTGAATTCTTTCTCTTTTAAAGAGCATCATCGGGTAGTGGCAGCTTCCCGGTGCTTTGGCCCGGAAAATTACGATTGAACACCTGGAGGCGAGCTCCTTGTCTTCGCCGTCTTCCTATTGAAATCGATCCGAAATCATAATGACATTATCGAAATCTCGCGAACTCGTCCGCACTGACGACCTTGAAAAGTCTTTGGCCGCATCGGGCAGCGAGCTGGTGACCGAAGACCAAATGCGCCAGGCCGTGCGTACGCTGCTGATCGGTCTCGGAGAAGACCCCAATCGCGAAGGCTTGCTCGATACGCCCAAGCGTTTTGTTAAAGCAATGAAATTCCTGACGGCGGGCTACAAGCAGTCTCACGAGGAAATTCTGAACAAGGCGGTGTTCAACGAGGACTCGAACGAGATGGTTCTGGTCCGAGATATCGACATTTTCAGCTTTTGCGAGCACCATATCTTGCCGATCATCGGTCGCGTGCACGTGGCATACGTTCCCAACGGCAAAGTAATCGGTCTCTCGAAAATCGCCCGCCTCGCAGAGATGTACGCGCGCCGCCTACAGGTACAAGAGCGTCTGACGACGCAAATTGCCGATGCGCTGCAAGAAGTGCTCGAGCCCGCAGGCGTGGCGGTTGTCGTTGAAGCAACTCATATGTGTATGGTGATGCGTGGCGTGCAGAAGCCCGGTTCCTGGACGACGACGAGTGCGATGCGCGGCAAGTTCGCCGACGATGCGATGGTGCGCCAAGAGTTTATGAGTTCGATCCGCCACCGTCCGCAGTTCCACTAAGGTCTTGGTGCTAGGGTCTCGCTGCTGAAATCTCAATAGATTTCTGTTGGAGGTTTGCTGGACGATCGCCCTATCGATCGCCCCCAGTCAGCGAGCTTCCCTCACGAGTATCTTGCCGAAGCCGCCGAGACACCGGCGCAACGTGAGAGCGTCCTCTTTGCGAGGGCGCTTTTTTTGTGGGCGGAGCGGGAATCGGGGTAGAAGCTCGGAGGGTATACGGGCGCACGAAAGAACATCCAGGGCAGACGGCTGGATTTAAAAACAGCTTCATCTGTCGGACGAGTTGTTTAAAGATTTCGTGGAGCAAGTGGGCAGTTATCAACAGTTAATCTGAGAAGTCGCTAGGTTTTTACGCAAGCCAGACAGGCAGCGCCCTGCGAGAAATTGTGGACGAGCGGTATACTTTCGTGGATTTTGCCGTCCGGAGCGTTGTTGCCCGACGGGCGGACTTTCTGCTGTTTTCTGGACTCGACTGTGACAAATTTTTCTTTCGATTCGCAGCGCCCGATCGTCTTTTGTGACTTCGACGGCACGATCGCCTGTAATGACGTGCTGGTGTTGGCCTGCGAGGCGTTTGCGCCGGAGGTGACGGCCAGGGTGATGCCGCAGCTCTACAGCCTGGAGCTGCCGCTGCGGGTGGGGGTGCGCCAGCTCCTCGAGGGGATTCCGAGCGATCGCTACGCGGATATGCTCGACTTGGCTCGATCGCAGCCGCTGCGTCCGGGCTTGCGCGAGACGTTCGACTTTCTCGATTCGCGCGGGGTGGATTTCGTGGTGGTCTCTGGTGGGGTTTGTGGTCTGGTCGAAGCGGCGCTGGGCGATTTGGCCGATCGCGCGGTAGGGATTCACGCGGCGGACGTGGAGACGACGGGCGAGTTTTTACGCGTGCGATCGGAGTTTGAAGGCGAAGTGGAGTTGGTGGATAAGCTCTCGGTCGTGGCGCGCTACCTGGGCGCGCCGCTGCTCGATGGCGGTTTTGCCAGCGATCGCTGGGTGGCGATCGGCGATTCGGTGACGGATCTAAATATGGCGCTGGCGGCTCCGACGACGTTTGCCCGCAGCCGCCTGAAGTCCTATCTAGACGAGCGCGGCAAAGCCTATACGCCGTTCGAGACGTTCTTTGACGTGCGCGATCGGCTGGCGCAACTATGGCGCGAACCGGCGCTGACGGCAGCGGGCTAAGTCGTCTCTAGTCGCGAGAAGCTGGGTTTCTACGAGTTGCTGGCGTCGATCGCGCTCCCGACTGAAACCCAGCTTCTGTTGGAGGTCGCGCCTAGAGGAAGTCCGATGCGTCGATCGCACCTGCTGAGACGTTCTGTAGCGTGACGCTCAAACTCGGAGCGGCAGCGCTGGTAATCAGCGTGTTGCTGCCGCTGTTGGCGATCGTCAGGTCGGCAAAGGTAAGCCCCACGGCGGACAGGCGATCGACACCATCGGTGAAGTCGGTGACGATCTCGATATCGCTGATGGCCGAGAACTGGAACACGTCTGCGCCGTCGCCGCCGGTGAGCGTGTCGCTGCCGCGATCGCCCGACATCGTATCGTTGCCCGCACCGCCTGCGATGATGTCGTCCTGCTGACCGCCGACGATTGCGTCGTTGCCCGCGCCGCCGTCGATCGTATCGTTGTCTCGGTTGCCGCCGAGTAGGTCGTCGCCGTCGCCGCCCGCAACGGTGTCGTTGCCGCGACCGGCTAGCACTAGGTCGTTGCCGCCCAGCGCCGTTACCGTGTCGTTACCCGCATTGGCGAACAGCGTGTCGTTACGGTTCGAGCCGTTAATCGTGTCGTCGCCGCTTTTCGACTGACCGAGCGTTGCGCCGATCCAGCCGAGGTAGGACGAGACGCGCACGTCGGCGAACAGCTCGCCGAAGCTGGTGTTGTTCGGGTCGGCGTCGCCGCTGGTGTTGAAGTTAATGTCGGCAGCGGTGGACGTACCGTAGGATGCTACGCCTGCGATTTTGCCGTCGATGAAGGCGGGGCCACCCGAATCACCGCGCGAGGAGCCGATCTCGCGATCGGTAACGGGGTTGACGATGCCGTAGTCGCGGGCGAAGGCGTCGTTGGCGGGGTTGCCATTGTCGAAATCGAAGGCGAGCTGCAAGCCCGGATCGTTGTTGGGTTTGAGCGCGCCGAGTTCGGGCGCACTGGCGGGCGCTTGCGTGAAGACATCGCCGAGGGCGTCGTAGATGTTCGTGCCGAAACGTTTAATTGAAGTTTCTTCGTTGGCGATTTCGCCGCCGTTGCCCGTGCCGCTGACGCCGTAGCCGACGCGGGTAAAGGTTTTGCCCACTTCGTCGGTGTCGGTGTAGACCGCGTAGCGATCGGCGGCTTCGGGGGCAGGCTCGGCGAGGCGAATGATGGCGAGGTCGTTGTCGTCGTCTGCGCCGGAAGTCCAGTCGGGGTGGACGAAGATCTGTGCGGCAGCGATACTCTGCGAGCCGGTGGGCAGGTCGAAGCGGATCGAGGTTTGGCTGGGGTCGGGGTTGAGGTCGGGGGTGTTGTCGTCGATGTCGAAGCAGTGGGCGGCGGTGAGGATATGCAGGCCGTCCTCGAGCAGCGCGCCGGTGCAGGTTCCGTCGCCGATTTCGAGCAGGACGACGCCGTCATAGCCCTGGCCGGGTTGGACGAGGAAGTTCGGGTCGTTGATGTTGTCGGAGGAGATGGAGACGCGGGGGCGCGGGGTCTGGGTAACGGGCGAGGCAGGTAAGTCGGAGAGGGGCATTGATGAGAAGGTAGGGTTACGTTGCATGCGTTTCGTTCTCATTTATAGCCGAAGAATTCGCCCGTTCCGGCCGATCGCCCGTCGGCGCGATCGAAATTCCCGCTAGCGACTCCCAGCACGCGACTCGCCTTCGGCTTGCCGTTTGCGGGCGAGTTGGCGATCGCGCTTTTCCGGCGTTAGCGACGCGTAGCAACGCGGGCACGACACCCAAGGCTCGTAGTGCGGCGACTGGCGATCGGCCTCCGACAGCGGATCGCCGCAGGCTAGACAAGTGCGATCGTAGGCTCCCGGCTCGAGGCCGTGGGTGACCGAAACGCGATCGTCGAATACAAAACAGTCGCCCTGCCAAAGGCTGCGTTCTGGCGGAATTTCTTCGAGATATTTCAAAATGCCGCCCTGAAGGTGATAAATCTCCGCAAAGCCCTGCTGCTTGAGGTACGAGGTGGCCTTTTCGCAGCGGATGCCGCCGGTACAGAACATGGCGACGCGCTTGTGCTGGCCGGGGTCGAGGCGATCGCGCATATAGTCCGGCAAATCGCGGAAGTCGGTAGTGTGGGGATTTTCCGCGCCCTGAAACGAGCCGATTGCTACCTCGAAGTTGTTGCGCGCGTCGATTGTCACCACGTCCGGCTGCGAGATTAGCGCGTTCCACTCCTCGGGCGGCACATACTGGCCGACAACCTCGGCGGGGTTGGCGTCGGGCTGGCCGAAGCTGACGATTTCGGCTTTGAGCTTGACCTTGAGGCGCGCGAAGGGCAGCGACTCGGCGGCGGAGAATTTCACCTCCAGGTCGCGTAGGCGATCGTCGCCGTTTAGCGTTGCCAACACAGTGGCGATCGCTTCCTCAGTCCCGGCGATCGTCGCATTAATGCCCTCCGCTGCCAGCAGAATCGTGCCGCGAATGCCGTGGGTCTCGCAGAGCGCTCGGTACTCGGTTTGTTTGGCTGCGCGATCGGGGAAGGGCGCAAATTTATAAAAGGTGGCGACGGTGAAGGGCATGGCGAGCGGAAATTTAGGAGCGCTAGGCTAATTTAGGGCGTGCCATCAATTTACGCCAGACTCCTTGTGGAGCGAGCCAGCGAACGTCCGAATCAAACCCGAATAGAAGGCGTTGAAACCCTTGCAGAATGAAGGCTGCACGGAGACTGTAAATTTGATGCGAGTACAGTCCTCAAACAATTTTTTTAAGCAGCACCGCTGCATCGCTGAGCGAGTTCGTGCCCGATCGCACCTGACCGATGCCCGTTGCCGTCTCCTGGGCCGCTTGGTTGAGGCTCGTCATCGCCGTCAAGATCTCCTGAATGGCCGACGCTTGCTGCTTGGCGTTGAGCGAAATCTGCTGGCTGCTCAGCACGATGTCGTCAACCGCGTCCGTTACGCCGGAAAACGCCTGGGACGTTTCTTCCGCGATCTGCACGCCTTCTTCGACAGTCTGCGTTCCCTGTTCGGTGACCGCCACCGTATCGCCGATCGCGGCCTGGATGTCCTGCACCAACGCATTGATGCGATCGGCGGAACCTTTACTGCGATCGGCGAGCTTGCGAATCTCCTGGGACACCACTGAGAAGCCCTTGCCGTTTTCGCCCGCGCGCACCGCTTCCACCGCTGCATTCAGCGCCAGCATATTGGTCTGATTTGCCAGATCGCTGACCAAACCCGAGATTGCGCCGATCTGATTGGCCCGATCGCTCAGGTTCGAGATTTGCATGGCGATTTCCGCGACCTTTTCGCGCAGAGCGACCATGCCTTCTAGCGTACGCTCCACCGCCTGGGCGCCGCCTTCGGACATCATCAGCACCGATCGCGCTCCCGCCGCCGCTGCTTCTGCCTGTTCCGCCGACTGGCGCGAGGAAGCGCTCAGCTCGTTCATGGTCGTGCTAGTTTGGTTGGCGATCGCCGCCTGGTTTCGTACTGCCTGCTCCTGCTGCTCCACCGTCGCTGCAATCTCGCTCGACGAGCCGTCGATCTGCTGCACGACGCTGCCGATCGGCTCGACGACCTTACGGCTGATAAACACGAGCAGCAGCACGCCCAACGCCACCGCGCCACTCGTGCCGCCGATGCTCACCAGGGCCGCCCAGCGCGCGATGCTTTCCGTGGCTGCGTGACGACTGGCGAGGAGTCTCTCTTCCAGCTCGATCATTTTCGCGATCGCCGCCTGAATATCCAGAATTGTGCGCTTACCGTTGCCGAACGTCATCCGCACCATCAGCTCGGCTTCACGGTTCTGCTCTCTGAGCGCGACGCGATCGTCGAGTTCCGCAAAGTCCTGCGCGATTAGCTGCTGCAACGCCTCGAGGTTTTCCCGCTGGGTCGGGTGGCCGAGCGTCAGTTCCTCGACCTGTGCGATCTGCGCTTCAACCTCGAGTTTGCCGTCGGCGTAGGGGTCGAGGAAGTCCCCCTGCTGGGTCATCACAAACTGAAGCTGCTTGGTCTCCGTCGCGACGATCGCTTTCTCCAAGCTATGCAGGCTGCCGATCGCCTCGTGGCTGTTGCTCACCAAACGGTTCGTCTCGTTCAGCCGTCTCATCGTCAGCCACGACGTCATCCCGATGCCCACCATCAATGCAAAAGTCATCCCGAAGCCAATCCGAATCGTTGGCGCTAGCTTGATTTTGCTTGACATCGCTTATCCCAAGGTTAGGCGTTCCGAACTCAGTCTAATTTGTCCGACCGATCGAGCACCGACGTTTCTAGAAAGCTTTACGCGCGTCCGCTGGAGAATACGAATCATCGGGCCGCTTCGGCTCACTTCTCGGGTGGCTCCAGAACGGGACGCACCTCGGCCTTCGTCACTTCTATTGCCACATCCGGCAGCCTCTTCGCACAGGGCGGCCACTGCTCGCGGGAGGGCACGGGCGGGGCGAATCGGGCGGGCTGGCGCTTTACGAGTCGCGGGCGGAAAGCTCAGTTGCGCGATCGCACCGACCGGCAGGGCTCAGACGCAGAGTTCGGCAGCGTGGCGCGACCGATCAGGGTCACTTCGCCGGATTCTGTCGCCCACCCCGTCGCTTCGAGAAGGTTCGCACGCTCGGAGGAGGCGCGATCGCCAGCTCCCGCCGCCACCGCATCGGGCTGCACCAGCGGCAATGTCGCTGCCCAGTTCCGCGCGATCGCGTCGAGACTCGAGTCGCGCGAGGTCACGATAAAAGTGCTGTCCGTACCTCTCGAACAGCGATCGGCGATCGCGACGGACTCTGTTGGCCGAGCCTGTACGGGTCGCAAGCCTTCACCGGCGATATTTACGTCGGGCGTACGCAACTTCACCACACCGAGAAACTGCGAGCCACGCGCCGAGGTCGCGGTGATATCGCTCTCCGGCGTCAGGGCCGGGCGAAACTCCGTGCCGAAGATGCCGTCAGCGGCGATCGACACCTGCCCACCGAAGCCTGCCAGCGCGTTGGCGGTGATATCGCTATTCTCCAGCGCCACTAGGGTATCGGTGGCGATCGCGATATTGCCGCCGTCGACGGATAGGGAATCGGTGACGATCGTTGCACCATCGCGCAGCCGCAGATCTCGACTCGTGAGGACGATGTTTCCCCCCGAGCCGCCTGCGCTCGACGCCTCGATCGCGGCATTCTCAACATTCAGCCGATCGCTCTCGATCGTCAATGTGCCCGCATCTCCCACGCCAAGGCTGCTCACCCTCACGATCGCGCCAGAATCGATATTCAGTTCCGGGGTGGAGAGATCGATGTTGCCACCGGTTCCCGTTGCGATGGGGAATAGCGCACTGCCCGAACTGGCCGTGATTTCGGCGACTGGCGTTGGATTGTCAGGCTCGCCCACGAGGTCAACGCGATCGCTGGCGACGATCGTCACCGTGCCTCCCAAGCCGACGCCGAGCGTGGATGCAGACACCAGCGCATCACCGGACACGCGCAAATACGGCGTTGCGATCTCGACATCCCCAGCAGGAGAACTCGTGAACGTCGCGCTGGTGATGCCGCTGCGAAAGCCCAGTGGCGAGCCGCCTTCGATCTCGATCGACTCGGTGGCCTCAATTCGTAGCATCCCGCCAGAGCCGCCAACATCGAACACCACATCGTCTAAGCCTGCGCCGCTCTGGGAAACAATTTGAGTATTCTCTACGATACGTAGACGCTCGCTGCGAACCGTCACATCACCCGCCGCACCGCTAGAGCCGATCGTGTTGCTCAAAACACCACCGGGAACTAGCGCGGTGAGCTGTGCGCCGCTGAGAACGATATCCGACGCCACCAGATCGATCGCGCCACCCGGCTGGGATGTAAACGTCGTCGAGGCGATCGTGCCACCGTCGAGCACCTCGATCCGGGGGGCAGTTACCGCCACACGACCCATCCTCCCCGTCGAACCGAACGCTCCGAGTGTCGAAATATTTGAGCTGTGCAGCATCACGGCTTCGCGTGCGGCGATCGCCACCGGGCTCCCCGCACCACCACCAAATGTCGAGCCGATCAGGGTTCCACCATCGCGAAAGGTTATGCGATCGGCCTCGACCGACACCGCACCGCCATTCCCCGCACCCGCCGACCCGGCAAAAATCCCGCCGAAGCGCACGCCCGGCGTCAACTGTCCGGTCAGCGCACCGCCAATGTACACCTGCTGGAGTATCTCGTAGCCCAGCCCTGTGACGGTTAGCTCGCCCACCGCCAGCCGCACGTCGCCTGCATCGCCGCTGCCAAACGTCAGGCTCGACAGAAACGAACCACCCGTCACGCTCAGTCCGTTCGCCGTCACCGCCAGCCCGATACCATCGAGGTCGCCGAGCGTATCGGCAATTAGCGCCGAGCCCGCCGCAATCGCCACGCGATCGCCCGCCACGACCAGTCGCCCGCCACCGATGCCCGCCGTACTGACCGTTGCGCCCTGCAACTCGATCGCGCCCGTCAGTCCCTCGCCGTCAAACCCCGTCGTCAGCCCCCAGTCTCCCGAACCCGCGGCCAGATCGAGCCGTCCACCGGGAGCCGAAACCTGCGCGCCAGCGATCGCGATCGTCGGGCTCGCCAGACGCAGCGTTTCTTCGGCGGGAATGGCAAGTTCTCCCGTAATGCTGAGGGTTCCGCGATCGGGCAAGCCGAGGCCGATGGGCGCAGAAATGGTCAGCAGTTGGCGATCGGGCGGTGTCTCCAAATCCCAGCGGCTCCCGTCGGCGAACAGTACCGAATCTGCCGTACTTAAGGTCAACGCTCCAGCTACATCGGCCCGCGCCGTCGTTCCCCAGCTGATGCCGTTGGGGTTGAGCAGGAACAAATTCGCGCCGCTGCTGAGGGTTCCCTCGATTGCGCTGGCGTTCGCGCCCGTCACCCGCGCGAAGATATCCGTGACGCTGGAGGCGGCCTCGAAGCTGACGCGTTCGTCGGGTTGAATGTTGAATTCGGCGAAGCTGTGGAAGAGGTTCGTTCCGGCTTGGGTTCCGCCGACGATCGAGCGGTTGGTGGCATCACCGGCGATCGCGGACGGCTCGGGCAAGGTGGCGTCGGGGACGATCTGCGCCTGTGTGGGGAGCGCGATCGTGCCTATCACTACGAACAGTGCGCCTCGAGCCGAGCTGGCCTTCGATTTCGCAAAGTTCAGTAGCGATGTCATCGGGATTCCTCGGGTTGAAGCAGACCGTAGAACGTGACGTCATCCACAGTGTGTTGCATCCATAATACGTCTTCCCTCAAAGCTGTCCGTTTCTCGAAGGCTTACACAACAATCGACCGGACTTCTTAGAGAAATCCGGTCGATTAATCGCAAGACTAGCCGTTGCGTTTAGCCCTTAACCGCCATCTCCGTCAGACGGGTCAACACCTGACTCGATCGCGAAACAAAGCTCGACATCGAATTCGCATCGAAACCCTTCTGTGCCATCAGCGCCAGGTCGTAGATGTGGCGACACATCATCTTCGACAGCTCCTGGCTCGGCGAGCTGCCGCCTTCGGCAATCACAGCACCCTTACTCAGGTCGCCCAGATTTTGGATCGTCGGGTGCGCGGTGTTAACGACCAGCACGTGCTCGTCCGGGAATGTCGCCGTCTCCTGCTGGAGCATCGCCGTCATATCGCGGATGCGGCGCATCTCTTCCGGCAGCAGCACCATCGCCGGGGGCGCGCCCGCCGGGTCGTCGGACTTGATCGACTCGGTGCGGATCGTTACCTTGGGCAGTCCCAGCGCCGCCTCAAACAGTGCTTTCACCTGCTCGCTGCGGGTTTGGTTGGTGGTCGGATCGACGATCTCGGTGTCTTGGTCTTTGTCGAGCAGCGTGTCGTCGAGATCGGAATCAACGCGCGAGAACTTCACCTCGCTCTTGTCGCGTTCCAGGCTGCTGATAAAGTGCGTATCGATAAATGAATCCAGGAACATCACTTCCAGACCCTGGCTCTTGTGGAGATCGACGTAGGTCGCTTGGCTGGTGGGGTCGGTGGAGTAGAACACGCGGTTTTCGTGGCGCTCCTTGTTGCGCTCCAGGTACTCCTCCAGGGTGGTGTAGGAGTCGCCATCGAGCGTGAAGCCGGTGTCGCCTTCACCCGCAACGTCCTGCCATGCATCGCCGTCTTCGGTTTCGACTTGTACGGCGGGCGCATCGTCGGACTTCGGCGCGAGGTCGGCGGTGGTGCGATAGACCAGGATGTCTTCGACTTGGCTCTTGAACTTGTCGTCGTTCATGTAGCCGAATTTGACGAACGTGCCGAGATCTTTCCAGCACTTGACGTAGGTTTGCGGCTCGTTTTTGTAGAGCTGCTTGAGGCGATCGGCCACCTTCTTGGCAATGAATTCGGCGATCTTGCGAACCTTACGATCGACTTGCAGCGCGCTCCGCGACACGTTCAGCGGAATATCCGGGCTGTCGATTACGCCGCGCATCGGCAGCAGGAACTTCGGCACGATCTCTTCGCAGTGATCGCTGACGAAGACCTGGTTGCAGAAGAGCTTGATATTGCCCTGGGTCACGTCCACATCGGGGCGCAGTTTGGGGAAATAGAGGATGCCGTTGATATCGAACGGGTAGTCGGTTTTGAGGTGAACCCAGAGGAGCGGCTCGTCTTGGAACGGGTAAAGGTAGCGGTAAAAATCGAGGTAGTCGTCGTCGGTGAGGTCGCGGGGCGATTTGCGCCAGATGGCCTCTTGCTTGTTGAGGATTTCTTCGCCGAATTCGATCGGCACGGGCATGAAGTCGCAGTAGTTTTTGACGAGCTGCTTGATGCGCGATTCTTCGGCGTACTCTTCCTCGCCGTCCATCAGGTGTAGCGTGATGGTCGTGCCGTGCTCGGTTCGCTCGGAGCCGCTCAGCTCGAAGGTGGGGGAACCGTCGCAAGTCCAGTGAACGGCTTCGGAGCCTTCTTTGTAGGAGAGGGTATCGATATCGACGCGATCGGCGACGATAAACGAGGAGTAGAAGCCGAGGCCGAAGTGACCGATGATCGGCTGATCCGCGCCGCCGCTGTATTTCGTGACGAACTCTTCGGCGCTGGAGAAGGCGACCTGGTTGATGTATTTCTTGACTTCGTCGGCGGTCATGCCGATGCCGGTGTCGCTAATCGAGAGGGTTTTGGCCTCTTTATCGACGGCGATCGCGATCTTAGGGTTGTCGGTGTCGCCGTCGAACTCGCCCGCGTAGGACACCATTTTCAGCTTTTCGATCGCGTCTACCGCGTTGGAGACCAGCTCTCGCAGGAAGATTTCGTGCTCGGAGTAGAGCGACTTCTTGATGATTGGGAAAATATTCTCGGTATGAATCGAGATATTGCCTTTTTCGAGGACGGTCATAATCGTGTTCTAAAACCTTGCTGGATTTATGAATCTGGAGCTGCGCGGCGACCTGAGACAGATCGCACCGACACTGTCTTCTATACTCCGGGCGATCGGGGCTGCGGACAAGATCGATTGGGCGTGCGATTCCCCCAATTCTGGGGTCGGCTTTTACGACTGGAGCGAGCGACGAGACGGTCAGCGCGGGAATAATAAAGCTGAATCATCCGTTCCTACGCTCTGCCCAGCGAGCGCATCTCCAGGCACTCGCTGGGCAGAGCTGAGGGGACGCAGGGCGTCTACAGAGGCATTCCTATGCAGAGCGCAGGAACGATGGGAAGCGTGCGACTTCGGGGCCTCTTGCGAACGAAACTTCAAAGTCGCCATCGTACGCGCGAGGTTTAGAAGCTGCTGGTGAAGTTCGCGCTGCTCAACTGGCTGGCTGTCACGCCCGTCAGCGTCGCCAATAGCTCCGAGCTGGAGTTCACCGTCAGCGTCGCACCACCGGCAGAATCGCCCAGCGTCAGATCGCTAAACGCCAGGCCGCCCGACAGGCCGATCGTATCGATACCCACAAAGAAGTCGGTGATGGTATCGGAGCCATCGCCCGATCGCAGCAGAAAGATATCTTCGCCTGCGCCGCCGGTCAGCGTATCGCTGCCGATATCGCCCCAGATAATGTCGTCGTCGATGCCGCCGTCGATCGCGTCGTTGCCGCGACCACCGCGAATCAAATCCGCGCCCGCGCCACCGCTGATGGTGTCGTTGCCCGTATTGCCCACCAGCACGTCCGCCGAGTTTCCGCCAGCGATCGTGTCGTCGCCGTCGAGACCGACGGTCACGTCCACGGCATCCGAACCCGTCAGGGCATTTGCCGCCGCATCGCCCGCCGTCAGTTCGGTAATCGAAATGCGCAGCGCGTCGTAGCGGCGGAAGTCCGCATTGGAGAAGCGCGAGTCTGCCAGGATGCCGCCGGTGCTGGCATCTAGGAATCCGGGGTGACGAGTCACGACGCCGTTTTCCACGACGCCAGTATCGGGCGCAGACTGACCGAAGAAGGCCGTATTTGCCGGGACTTCATCGTTGACTTCGGTTCCCGCATCGACCACCGTCGAGCCGGAAACGATGCGCTCGATCGCAGTGAAGTTGCCGTCTGCGTCGAACAGGTCGATCGCCTGCGGGTTGCCGTTCGCAATCCAGGCATCGTTGCTGGGCAGAATCATCGACGCATAGTTCAGGTACTGCGCGTTCGGGTCGCTGGAGTTAACCGTAAACGCACCCCAGGCGACGTTCCCCGGCGCGATCGGCGCGCCGCCCAGCGTGGCGTCCACTGCGCCAAATCCGCTGGCGGCAAACTCTGCCGAAACGGGTGCAGTGTTACCGTCTTCTGCCAAGCGCTCGAATCCAGGTGTGACGGCCTCGCCCAGATTGTAGTTATCGAACTGGCCGTTGTGGATGCCGACCCACACGGGCGTGATGGAGTTACCAGCGGTCGGTGCAAGGTTTTCAAAAACGACGGCTAGAGTCTTTTCCATTGTTGAGAAATCTCAAAACTGTTGATTGTGCGGCAGGCTCCAGAGCCATTCGGTGCGAGGAGTGACACCGGAGCACCAGAAACTAGCGGCGTCGCATCCATTCGCGTCGCCAGCCCTTTCTGATTTCTGTCAAATTCATTACGTACTACCGCCGCTACTGGATGTGATGGACGCAATTTTTAGTCAAAATCTACGAGTTTCCACACATCCATCGCCAGAATTTTAGGGCGAGTTTTGTAAGAGAGAAGAGGCGCGTCGAGAGCGATGCCGCGATCGCTGGGCGATCGCGGCAGGCAAGATATGGACTGGGTCGAGCGACTGACTGGGTCTCGCGAAACGTCTAATTATGCAACCTAATTATGCAACCCATGCAACAACGCCCATGAGAGATGCGAACCGGCATCTCGCGACCACACGGACGACCGCCACACTGCTGTGAATTGGCGACGATCTCATTCGATATTCGTTCGATACGTCCGACATTGGCCTTTCTGGCCTTTGTACGCTCAGCTCTCTCGAGTTAGGCCGAAGTTAGGCCGAATTTAAGCCGAATTGCTTGCAAACGCTAGTCGTAAACCCGCCCGCGCCACTGCTTTGGGCGCGTCGTTGCCGACAGCAAAATCCGGAAAAACGCCATCACATCAGTCAGCGGCGACAACCAGAACAACCAGCCCCAGCGACTTGACGAGCGATCGTACGACGGCGCGATCGCCAGCCCCATCAAACAACGCACTGCCAGCAAAAACGCATTGAGATAAAACCACGCTTGCGACACCAGCCCGATCGTCTCCCACCCGTCAAATACGCAGGGCAGCATCGACACCGTCACAAACAGCGGCAAGCCCTGCACCGACATCAGGAACCAGAGATCGCCCCAGGTTTGCCACGGCGTCGCCGCGTCCTTGAGGTCGAGCGATCGACCCCACTCGTTCCAGGTCTCGATCGCACCCTCGTACATCCGCACGCCCAGCAGCTTCGCGCCGTCCCAGAAGGCCACCTTGTAGCCCTGCGCTGCGATATGTCGCGCCAGCGTCACGTCATCGCAAAACGAGCCCTTCGCCGCCGTGTATCCATCAACCGCCTCCAGCACCGATCGCCGACACAGAAAGCACTGCCCGTTCGCCATCACGCGGCTCGGATCGTCGCTCTCGATACCTGTCGGCCCGAAGCGATATACCAGCGTCATCAGCAGCGACGGCTGTAAGACCATCTCGCCGGGGTCTTTAAGGATAAACTGCGGCGAAAACGTCACCAGATCGACGCCTTCGGCTTCGGCAGCGCGGACGATGCTAGAGATCAGTCCCGGCTTTGGCTGCGTATCGGCATCGAGCCCCAGAAACCACTTGCTCTGGGCGCTGCTCGCCAAAAAACCCGTGTGTAGCGCCCAGGGCCGCCCCACCCAGCCGTCGGGGAGTGGGTCGTCTTCCATAACGCGAAAGCGCGGGTCGCGATCGGCCATGTCTTTGACCAGACCGGGCGTGCCATCGGTCGATCGGCTGTCTACGACGATTACCTCGCGCAGTTCGTAGCTCTGCTTGGTCAGGCCGTCGAGGCAGGGCTGAATGCGATCGGCTTCGTTGAGGGTCGGTACGATCGCGCTGACGCTAGCGAGCTGGTCGAGCGTCGTGACTTCCGGCTCTAAGGGCGGCTTGCGTCCTGGCCCCTGCACCAAGCGCGAGAGCAAAATCGCCACGGCGGGCAGTTGGACGAACAAAAAGAAAAACGCAACGAGAAAAATCATCGGGGCTGAAATAGGCTGAGACAGAGCAGACAAACCAACAGCATTCGTCGCCCCACGAGGAGCGCCAATCTGCCAATCTAGGGTATCGTCCCCTGCCGACTCTGGCTGTTTGAGACGGTCGGGTGAGTGTCGCGCGGCGAGTGCAAGCGCCTTCCCCCGAGCCGATCGCGCGCAGCAGCAATGGATCGGCGGCTAGCGATCGCTCCGGAAGCGCACCCGGGAAACCCGTCTCAAAACCGAGCCCCCCCCGGAGACAGCAAAAGCGGCCCCAACTGCCGCCGATGCGCTCTTGCATGCCTAGACTGCGACCTTGAGCCCTTCCCTAGCGAGCACACTACTTTCGTGCAGACTTCTAACCTCTGACGTGAGCTTGTCGAGGAAGTCATCGCTGTGGGCCGGTTCGTGGTGGAAGACGACTAGCGTTTTGACATTCGCGGCCTTGGCGACCTTGACGCCCTCTTGCCAGGTGGAGTGTCCCCAGCCGATTTTTGGCGACTTAGGGTCGTGATATTCCGCGTCCGTGTACATCGCGTCGTAGATCAGCATGTCCGCATCCTGGGCGAGCTTGAGGACGTTCTCGTCCATGCCTTCTTCTGCCGGCAGGTGTTCGGTGTCGGTGCAGTAAAAGACAGATTTCCCGTTCCAGGTGACGCGATAACCCATCGCCGTGTTCGGATGGTTGAGCGGGCCGGTCTGGATCGTGATGTCGTCGAGCTGGAACGTCGAGCCGCACTTGATGTGGACGAAATCGAGTTTTTTGCTCAGGTTGCTGAGCGGAATCGGCGCGTTCGGGTGCAGGACGCGCTCGAGAAAGTGCTTGCGTAGCGAGTCGCCGTTCTCGGGGGTGGAGCCGTAAATCGTTAGCTTGTGATCGGGTAAGAATGCGGGCTCGAAGAAGGGAAAGCCCTGGATGTGATCCCAGTGGTAGTGGGTGAAAAACATGTAGGACTCTTCGGGCAAGTCCTGCATTAAGTCGTGGCTGAGCTGCTGTAAGCCAGTACCCGCATCGAAAATCAGCCGCCGACCGCCGACGATCATTTCAATGCAGGACGTATTGCCGCCGTACCTGACGGTCGTTGGGCCGGGGGTGGGAATACTGCCGCGAACGCCCCAAAACTTAACCGCGAATTCCGATGAGGTGGCTGATTGCATACAACGACGGTTCGGTGATGGGCTGACAAACCGAGTGGGGGATAATGCTAGTTCCGCCGATCGCGGTGGCGATCCGGACGACTTCAGTTCGACAGGGACGAGATTTGACGGGGGGTAAACCTGAAATCCAGCGGCATTCAAACAGAAGCTTGGCGCAGCTCGACCGCGCCACACTGTCCGCGCTGGCGCAACAGGTGATCGCACAGCACGAGGGCGACCATCGCCTCGACCATTGGGACGGCACGGGGCAGAACGCAGGGATCGTGACGACCGCGCGCGGCGAGCACGGTTTCTTCTTTGGTATTCGTGACCGTGTTCTGCTCTTTTCGGATTGTAGCAGTCGGTTTGAAGGCTGCTCGCAAAACGATCGGCTCGCCGTTGGAGATGCCGCCCTGGACGCCGCCGGAGCGGTTGGTGCGGGTGCGAATCGCGCCGGTTCCGTCGGTGTAAAACTCGTCGTTGTGTTCGCTGCCTTTGAGGGTGGTTCCGGCGAAGCCCGAGCCGAACTCGAAGCCTTTCGTGGCCGGGAGCGACATGACGGCCTTAGCCAGGTCGGCCTCGAGTTTGTCGAAGACGGGCATCCCGAGGCCGCGCGGGACGTTGCGTGCGACGCATTCGACGACGCCGCCGATCGAGTCGCCTTCGCGTCCGACCGCCTCGATCGTGTCAATCATCGTCTGGGCAGTTTCGGAGTTCGGGCAGCGGACGATATTGCTCTCTACCTGCTCTAAGGTGACGGTGGCGGGGTCGATATCGGCTTCGAGATGCTGGATGCGCTTCACATAGCCGACGATTTCGACTCCGGCGATTTCTTTGAGTATCTTTTTGGCGATCGCGCCTGCTGCGACGCGCCCGATCGTTTCGCGCGCCGAGGAGCGTCCGCCGCCCTGGTAGTTGCGAATGCCGTATTTGGCGTCGTAGGTGGCATCGGCATGGGACGGGCGATAGGCCGTGACCATTTCGCTGTAGTCCTGGGAGCGGGCGTCTTTGTTGCGAACGAGGATCGAGATCGGCGTGCCGGTGGTTTTGCCGTCGAAGATGCCGGAGAGGACTTCGCAGGTGTCGGTTTCTTTGCGGGGCGTGGTGATTTTGCTCTGGCCGGGGCGACGGCGATCGAGCTCGAACTGAATTTCTTCGGGGGAGATCTCAACCAGGGGTGGGCAGCCGTCGATCGTCACGCCAACGCCGCCTCCGTGGGATTCTCCAAATGTGGTGATTCGGAACAAATGTCCGAAGGTGTTGCCCATGATTTCTGCGTCGCTCGATCGCGGCCTGTCGCGCGATTGGGTGTGATATTTCGGTAACTTATTGTAACAAAGTCTGGTCGGCTGTGGCTTCGATTGCAGCGGGCCGCACCAGTCAGGCGAGAGGCATGCCCTGGATTTCGCCAACGCTGTGGTCGGCTTCGATGCAGACGACGAGCTGGGCGCGATCGAGCAGCGGCTTGACGAACAGCTCCGGGTGCAGCGCCTTCCAGAAATATTCCACGAATTCTTCGATTTCGGCGTCGCTCATGCCATCTCGGCCCGCCGCGAGCGCGTCGTGCTCGGCCTGTTGTCGCCACTGTTTGCTCAGGCGGTAGTCCACGGGGTCGAGGACGGCGAGGCGATCGCAGCGCTCCCAGAGCGGCAGATAGTCGCGCAGCTTGGTATTGCAGTCGCGGGCGAACTGGCGGTCGGCGTCGGTGACGATCGGTTCCGGAGCGACGTTGAAGCGTTCGGTTTGGATCGGCTGTGCGCCGACGAACCAGCCCTCGAACAGGACGACCTCGGCGCGATCGACCTCGACGGGCTCGACGCGATCGCCATCGCCACCGTGGAGCGACTTGTCGAAGCGGGGAACTGACACGGGAAACTGCCGCGATCGCAGGCGATCGAGCAGGTCGATGCCGATATCGATATCGTGGGTTCCCGGCGGGCCTCGGCGAATTAGGCGCGGGTCGGCTTGCTTGAGGCGTTCTCGCTCGGTGTGGGTTTTGTAGAGGTCGTCGATCGACAAGGCGATCGCCGGAACGTCCAGCTCGGCCAGCAGCAGCGTCACCGCGCGGGCGAGGGTCGTTTTGCCCATGCCCTGGCCGCCGAGGATGCCCTGGACGACCGGACGCCGCATCGCGTCGCGCGCATCCACGAGCCCCATTGCCAGCGGCATCCAGAAGCGCCACAGCGTCCGCAGGCAGCGCACTTCGTCGATGTTGTAGAGAGGCATCTGGGAGATGCGGTCTTCGAGCAGCAGCCGGTCGAACAGATCCGCCCGTCGGTCGATCTCGTCCTTGACGTTGCGCCGGTCGATGCCGAAGGCGTGGGCTTTGAGCGGTTCGGTCAGCTCGCAGCGCACCAGTTCAGAGCGCTTGGCTGGATCCATCGAGCCGTTCTCGCAGCTCGCGATCAACAGCAGATCCAGTCGCTCGTAGTAGGGAAAGTTAGAAAATTGTGTCGTTCCGATCGGCATGACGCCTCCACCTGCTGCCTCCCGTTCCCGCGAGACACCTCCGGACTGTGTCGATCTCGAGCGATCGCGCTTCGGCTGCACTGTCTCGATCGTGTCGTCCTACGACCCGAGTTTAAGCGCCTCCACGTACATACTGTAGATAAAACCAATACGGAAAGCGTTGAGCAATACCACCAAGAAGGTTTTAGAAATGGCGCGGCGCGAGTAGGCTAAGCGCGAGATCGCTTCGGTTCCTAGGATTAAAACCGCCGCGATCGTGATGTCGAGCCGTGCCTCTTGACCCGCGATCGTCGTCACCGCCGTCCCGAAAAAAAAGCCCAGAAGCAGCGCGATCGCCACAAGAGAAATCCGCCGCCAGGGGTTGCGTGCCCACTGCTGCAATCCGGCTACAGCAACGTCAAAAATTCGATTTAGGCGGGTGTTTTGCATGGATCTCGAACGAGTCTGGCACGGGCTTTATCTGTGGCGGGCGGGCAAGTTTTCGAGAAATCGCAGCGAGATCGCAACAGCAGATGGCAGGAGATTGAAAAGGGCTCGCGTCGGGGGCGCGCAGAAACCGCCCGCCGTTCGCCATAATGGACGACCGCGATCGCGCCGAAGGGCTGCTGGCGATCGAGCAAAATGTCGGGTAGGGCCTGACTGCGGATCGTTCGGGGCTGAGCCTCTTCAGCGCATCTCGCGCGTTTTCAGGTCGAGCCGAGCGGGCGCGCTAAACCGAGCGCTTCGACCCGCAAGTTGGCGAGCCCTTACTAGCCCTTACTTAAAACCTTACCGTCAACCCCAGCCGTTCGAGCATCCGTTCGAGCTTCACTATGGTTAGCGATCTCAACGACCTCAAGCTCATCGTCGATCTCGTCACCGTCCTCGGCGCGGCGACTGCGGGCGGCTACCTCGCCAACCGGCTCAGGCAACCGGCGCTGCTGGGCTATCTCCTGGGCGGCATGGCGATCGGCCCGGCGGGGCTGCGGCTGGTGGCGACGGAGGGCGAAATTCAGGTGCTGGCCGAGGTTGGGGTGGTGCTGTTGCTGTTCGCACTGGGGGTTGAGTTCTCGCTCAAGGAACTGCTGCGCGTCCGGGCGATCGCCTTTGGGGGCGGGGCGCTGCAAATTTTGCTGACGATCTTGCTCGGGGGCGGCGTTGTCTATGCGGCGGGCTGGGTGGACGGGCTACCTCCGGCGATTTTCCTCGGGGCAGTGCTGTCGCTCTCGTCAACGGCGGTGGTACTCAAGAGCCTGATCGAGCATAACGAAGTCCGCACGCCCCACGGCCAGGTGATGCTGGCGATGCTGGTAGTGCAGGATCTCGGACTGGGGGTGATGCTGGCGGTGCTGCCCGCGCTGACGCTGCCGCTGGAGCAGATCGGCATGGCGCTCGTCGTCGCGGAGGTGAAGGCCGTTATTTTCCTGGGGCTGGCGCTGCTGGCCGGTCGCTGGATGATTCCGGTGCTGGTGCGAGCGCTGGCGCGCAGTGGCTCTCAGGAGCTGTTTTTGCTGGGGATGCTGGTGCTGTGTCTGGGCATCGCGCTGCTGACTTCGGCGCTCGGCTTGGGCATCGCGATGGGGGCGTTTGTGGCGGGGCTGACGGTCTCGAACGTCGAACACGCCGACCACGTCCTCGATCGCATTTTGCCGATGCGCGACGTATTCGCGACGCTATTTTTTGCCTCGATCGGCCTGCTAATCGACCCGGCCTTCCTGCTGGCGAATATCTGGAGCCTTGCCGGACTCGTAGCGATCGCCATGCTGGGAAAAGCGGCGATCGTTACCGGCGTGGTCAAATGCTTCGGCTACCCGATGCGAACGGCGCTGACCGTCGGCCTCGGCATCAATCAAATCGGGGAATTCTCCTTCGTGCTGTCGGGGGTGGCGCGCTCCCAGGGGCTTTTTCCCGACCAGCTCTACGGCCTGACGGTCGGCACGACAGCCGCGACGTTGCTGTTGACGCCATTCTTGCTGCGCGCCACGCCGGATATCCTGCGCTGGTTGAGTAAATCCCAGGCGCTGAGCCGCTTTCTGTCTCTCGACCCCGACCCGCAGCTCGTGGACTACGACGAGCCGCCCGCCGATCGCGTGGTCGTTGCTGGGTTCGGGCGCGTCGGCCAGACCCTCGTGCGGATGCTGTACTTCCAGGGGTATCAGATCCTGGTGATCGACAACGACGAGGCGCGGCTGCAAACCCTGCGCGATCGCCAGATCCCCTACATCTTCGGCGATGCATCCAGCGAGTTCGTCCTGGAAAAAGCTCGACTTCATCTGGCAAAGGGGCTGGCGATCGCGCTGCCCGACCCGATGGCGACGCGCCTGACCCTAAAGCGCGCTCTCAGCCTCGCGCCCGACCTCGATGTAACCGTGCGCGCCCACGGCAAAGACGAAATCGACACGCTTTACCAGCTCGGAGCCCAGGAGGTCGTCCAGCCCGAATTCGAGGCGTCGCTGGAGATGGGAGCCCATATGCTGCTGAAGTTTGGCGATAGCGCCGCCGCCGTTCAGCGCGTCGTCAACCGCTACCGGCGCGGGCGCTACCGCGATATCCAACCCCAGCGTTCGGAGTATTGGGGCGACAACACGGACTTTAGCAACAGTATCGAAGGGTTCGAGCGGGAGTGGCATACCGTCGAGCCGAGTTCGCCGCTGGTCGGCTTTAGCCTCGCCGAAGCGAACGTGCGCCGCCGGACGGGGGCGACGGTGATGGCGATCGAGCGTAAGAAGCAGCTCCATCGCTACCCGACCGGGAATTTCGTCCTGAAAGCGGGCGATCGATTGCTGACGATCGGCAATACCACCGAGCAGGCTAACTTTACGGCGCTGCTTCGCGGCCAGTTGCGCGATGCCGCCGGATGGCAGCGCGACTCCGACGAAAAAGGGGCGGGCGGAGAAACTGCGCGATCGACCAAAAAACCGTAAACTTTTATGAAATTCCGGCGGTCGAACGTCGGCTTTTCTCTGAATTACTTTCGACCCCTCCCATGCCAGACCCCACCAACGCCAACCTCGCCACCGACCCGGTACCGGACGCCGCCTCCCCTGCAACTTCCGCGACTCCCGCAACGCCCGAAGCCGCCCACGCGAACGCCGAAACTGCCGAAACCTCTGGCGAACCGAAGCCCAGCTACGTCAAGCTCGCCATGCGCAATATGGTTCGCAAGGGCGGCCAATCGCTATTTCACTTCGGCCTAACCACTGTCGGTCTGCTCGGCCTGTTCGTCGGCCTGGCCTACCTGACGCGCTAGCCCGGATCGACCCTATCGACTCTTATGTCTACCGCCTCCCCCGCTTCGCCGCTCTTTTGCGAGATCGACACGATCGTCAGCCCCGACACCGCCGCCAGCCAGCTCGAAGCTCGCGGCCAGCTCGACAAGCCCGAAGTTTGGGTCGAGCGCCTGCGCTGCTGGCTGGGAATCCTCGTCGGCGAGCTGCCCGCCGCAACGGTCTATGAGGTGACGCTGCAATTCACCGACGATCGCGAGGTGCGCGAACTCAACGCCGCCTACCGTCAGCAGGATCGCCCCACAGACGTGTTGTCCTTCGCCGCGATCGACGCCGACCTGCCGACGTCGCCCGATATGCCCCTCTGCTTGGGCGACATCATCATTTCGGTCGAGACCGCACAGCGTCAGGCCGCAGAACGCCGTCACACGCTTCAAGAGGAGCTGGTTTGGCTCGCGGCGCACGGGTTGCTGCACCTGCTGGGCTGGAATCACCCGGACGAAGCCCGTCTCCAGACCATGCTCGAACGTCAGGAGGAGCTGTTACGCGCCATTGGCTTTTCCGTCAGCTTCGATTAATTTCAACTCATTACGGTGTATCCCCTGAAGACGGCTCTCCCCGTTTCGCTATAAACTCGCTCCAGATCGTCGCCCGGATCGCATTCTCAGGCTCGCCATGCCGCATTCGCACTTACCGTCGCCTTCACGCCCGCCAGAGCGCGCCGATCGAGCGACCGTGCCGCTGCTCGTGTCGCCCCGCACGAACCGAGGCTCTTGGAAAGTCGCGACTAGCCTGTTCGCCAGTTTTCGCTACGCCTGGGGCGGCATTGCCTACACGTTCCGAACGCAGCGCAACTTTCGGATTCACGTGGCGCTGGGAACTGTGGCACTAGGGCTCAGCGCGTGGCTGAACCTGCCGCTGAGCACGATCACGATCGTGACCCTAATCGTCGGCGCGATCTTGGTACTGGAGCTGCTGAACACCGCGATCGAAGCCGTCGTCGATCTCTGCGTCGGCAAAACTTACCACGACCTCGCAAAGGTCGCCAAAGACTGCGCGGCGGGCGCAGTGCTGCTCGCGGCGATCGCGGCGGTACTCGTCGCCTGCATCTTGATTCTGCCCGCGCTGGTAATGCGAATCCTGTCCTGGTTCTAGTGCCCTAGCTCGAAAGCGCTCCAACCCGCTCGATCGCTGCGATATCTAGATCCGCCGCCACCGTCACGAGCCGATCGCGATCGCGCGCGTCTTCCAAAAACGGCACGCAGCCCAGTACCGGCAGATGCGTAAGCTGCTCGATCGCGCCAACGGGCATCAACTGCTCGCACGTCACCGCATCCGTCGGCTCCACGCAATTCAGCACGATCCCCACCAAATTCACCTTCGCTTCCCGCGCCAGCGCCGCGCAGGCCACCACCTGCGAAATCGACCCGAGCCGCACCGGCGCGACCAAAATCGCCGACATTCGCCAGTCGCGCACCAGGTCGGCCACGGTCAGCTCCCAGGTGACGGGCGAGCCGAGCCCGCCGAGCCACTCGACGATCGCGTGGGACTTGCGATCGGCGATCGACTGCAAATCTCGCCACGCTTTCCCCAAATCGATCTCGACGCCCTCATTTGTCGCCGCCACCGGTGGAGCCAGCGGGTCGCGCAGGTACACCGAATTCACCGTCTCGATCGCGTCGCCGAAGATCTCGCCGTAGCGTTCGATATCGCCCTCACCAGACTGAAACGGCTTAAACAGCGACACCGACGACGCCTCTCGATATCGCGCCCAGTAGGCCGCGATCGCGGTGCTGACGACCGTTTTACCCGCGTCGGTGTCCGTTCCGACGATCGACAGGGGACGGCGGGCGATCGCGGGCTTATCGGTCGGTTCGAGGGCAGTCGGTGAGCGCATGTTACGGCTTTAGAAAGAACTATCGTTCCTGCGCAGGAATGCCTGGTTGGGCGCTCTGCGTCCTGTTGTGGTCGCGTGACGCAGAGCGTCTGGAGATACATTCCCACGCGGGAGCGTGGGAATGATGCCGGTTTCTGAGTTATTCAGCTTCTGCCGCGACCTCCGGCTTGCGCGCGACCCAGTACTTGCTCGCAAAGTAGTCGTAGGTCTCGATCGCTTCAAAACCCGCCGCTTCTAGCCGCGCTTCCATATCGTCGCGAGCGTAGTTGCTGTGGTACGGTTCGTGGAAGACGATCGGGAAGTTCTCCAGCATCACGTCCATCACCGCCACGTCGCCCTTCTGAAGCGAGTCGCAAACCGTAAACGTGCCGCCCGGCTTAAGGACGCGGTAAACGCTGTCGATCGCGTTTTGGCGCGCCGCACCCGGCAGCTCGTGGAACGTAAACACGCAGGACACCGCGTGGAAATATTCATCGCGGTAGGGCAGCTCTTCCATATTGGCTTGGCAAAGCTGGGGCAGCTCGCCCGGCAGCTCGGAGAGCAGCGCATTCGCTTTGCGCAGGTACGCCGGGGACAAGTCGAGGCCGAACAGCTTGGCTTTCGGCAGCATGCCGCGCAGCGATCGCAGCGTCCGACCCGTGCCGGTCGCCACATCGAGAACGCGAATATCGACGGGCTCAACGTCACTGAAGCGATCGAGACCTGTTTTCATTGGCGCGAGGATACGGCGACGCATGGCGTCCGCCGTACCGCTAAACAGAATCTCGACTTGGAGATCGTAAAGCTCGGCAGAGGTGTCGCTTAGGTAGCCGTCGGTTTGATAATGGAAATTTTGCAGGTAGTAGCCCGGATAGCCGTCTTTATCGATGCCCTCAGCGAACTCCTGGTAGGACTTGCGCGACGATCGATCCCAAATTCCCGGCATATCGAGCCAGATGCGCGGGTAGGCGGCGGCGATATCAAACCAAGGGCGATCGAAGAGCAGCGACTCCGGATACAGCCCGCGCTCGGCTTCGGCGATATCCGTCGCGTTCAGCTTTTGCAGGCGATCGTTCACCTGGCGCAGCGCGTCCTCCGAAATTGGCAGAACTTCCATTTTCGCGGGGCGATCGGCAGGTGCGAAGACATCGGCGGCCTGATTGGCGAGCTGTTTGTGCGCCAGCGACAGCGCCGCTGTGCCCTGTTGCAGGGCTTGGCAAGCAAATTTGGTAACGGTATCCATCGGAGATTTATCGAAAGGAGCAGCTTCTGAGGGCAGGACTCACGAAAAACGGCAACCCCAGTAGGAGCGGCACGGCAGTACACCCGCGAGCCCGAGCAAAAAATAGTGTTAATTAATGTAACGCGAGTTCCGAGATCTCTGCGGAATCTCTAGTAGCGGCGCACTGCTGTGCGCCGTTCTGCGATCGCCAACCGCTACCGCCCGACGCCCACCGCCCACAGCCAACAGGGCAGCGTTACGAACGACATCAGCGTCGAAACCGCCACGACCTGCCCCGTCCGCGCCCCGTCGCCGCCCAGCTCGCTCGCCATCACGAACGACGTGACCGCCGCAGGCATCGCGCACTGCAATATCAACACCTGCCGATCGAGTCCCTCGATGCCCAGCAACGCGGCGATCGCCGTCGCCACCAGCCCGCCGATCGCTAGCCGCATCAGGCTCGCCCCGATCGTGTAGGTTGACAGCCGAATCGGATTCCGTGAAATCTGCGCGCCCAACATCAGCAGCGCCACCGGAATCGTCGCGTCTGCCAGCAGGTGCAAACCACGATCGAGATCCAGCGGCAGTGACGCCCCCACCTCGCCCGTCGTCTGAACCGCGATCGCCCGCAAGCCTAGCCCCAACAACACCGCCCAAATCAACGGCAACCGCAGCGTCAGCCCCAGCGACGATCGCCAGCCGCCGCCCCGCAGCAGCGCTGGCCCCGTGCTAAACACCAGCACGCTTGACACCAGTAGTAGCGCCGTCGCGCGATCGAGCCCCGACTCCCCCAGCGCGAAAAAATTCACCGACAGCCCCATATTCCCCGTATTCGGAAACGCCGTCGTGGCGATCAGGCTCGTGCGGCTCGGCCTATCGAGCTTCATCGCCGTCCCGACCAGCCAACCGATCGCGCCGAGGATGAAATACGCCGACCCAAAGCCCCAAAATGCCGCCGCTGCGCTGTTGCCCGTCATCTCCGTCCGATACAGTACGTCGGCGATCAGCGCCGGAGACAGCACGTACAGCAGCAGCTTCGAGAGCGTCCGCAAATCGAGATCCAGCAGCCGCTCGACGATCGCGCCGATCGCGACGATGCAGGCGACGGGAACCACGGCAGAGAGCAACACGACCATTGGATAGCGACCCCGCGACGACACAGCCAGACAAAGGACGCGCTCACTCTAGCGCTGATTCATGCCGATGCTGTGGATTTTGGGGCGGGACGCGGGTGCGATAGTCTTGAGAGCGAAATTTTCGCAGATCGCCGCAAGAGCCGACGCATCGCGAACCTTCGCAAACTTTCGCGATCGATCCCGATAAATTTAGGGACGCGCCGAAGTAGGCAAGTACGATCGATCGGGACTGCACCGTCGCGGCTTCCTAGTGGCTCCGTGCCCGCGCAAACCTCTCTGACCTTCACCCAAGAAACCGTGGATATTAGCAAGCTGATTACGATCGACGACGAAGGCATCTCGCTACAGCAGGCGATTCGCTACCTGCACGGTGCGGGCGAGCTGCCCCGCTTCATGCAAAAAATCCTTTACCAGCACGTTCTCCAGGGCGAAATTTCCCAAAGAGGCGACAGTCTGAAGGTAGACGACCAGACGATCGAAAAGGCGATCGCCCAGTTCCTGACGCAGCAAAAGCTTACCGACCCGACCGCCTTTGACAAGTGGCTGCAAACCCAGGGCATCAACTACGACATGTTCCGCCAGCGCATCGAAAACTCGATCGCCCTGCAAAAGCTCAAAGCCGAGCTGACGAGCGACCAGGTGAAGGAGTACTTCGAGCAAAACCGCGAGCTGCTCGACGTGGTCGTCCTGTCGCGCATCGTCGTCGAAGACCGCGAGCTGGCCGACTCGATCTACGGCCAAGTCGAGAGCTTCGCCAAAAACTTCGGTGACGTGGCGCGCGAGCACTCGGTCACCCAAGATAAATCCTTCGGCGGCATGATGGGCGCGCTGCAAGTCGGCCAGCTACCCGAGAACACCCGCGACAGCGTCAAGGGCAAGCAGGAAGGCGACCTAATCGGTCCCCTGCCCGTCGATGGCCGCTTCGCAATTCTGCGCGTCGAGAAATACACCGAAGCCCAACTGCAAGGCCAGCTTCTGGTGCAGCTCCAAGAGCGCTTCTTCGAGCAGTGGATCCAAGCCAAGCTCAAAGACAAGCAAATCAAACTAAACCTCGAATAGGGTCTCCGCGACCCGAGGTTAATGCAGATAAATCCCGCGCCCAAGCGCAATCGACCGCGTGGTTTACGCCCGACGAAAGTCATCCCCGCATCTGGATGGCATTTGGCGCGAGCGCGGAAATCTGGGGGCGGGATCTCGTTGATGATGTCCGGTGCGATCTGGCGGAGATTGCCAATACGAGCGCCCAATACGAGCCGGTGACGATGTTGGTGCGCGATCGCGATAACGGCTGGGGCGAAAAGCAGGACTACGATCGCGATGCCGAGATCGCCCGCTTCGTCGCGGAGCAGGCCGAGGTGGCGCGGCTGACGACCGAACTGATATTGGAAGGCGGCTGCATCGAAGTGGATGGTGACGGCACGGCGATTATTACCGAGAGCTGCACGCTCAACGACAACCGCATCGGCTTTTACGTGTGCAACGACGCCGTGCTGCTCCAAGAGTTTGGCGATGCGGATGCGGATGCCAAGGCCAAGCTGGAGTCGCTGTTCCCCGATCGCGCGATCGAGCAACTGGCAGTGGACGCGATCGCGGCAGGCGGTGACAGTATCCATTGCACGACTCAGCAAAAGCCCCGTGTCTGACGCTTGGCACAGCGATTGAATTCGGTGAGGCACACAACATCTAAGATCGAACCGGCAATTTATCAGCGTGCACCTTTCAGGAAGTACAGTCCATGACCTCCCGAATTCTTCACCCCGGTCAGCCCAAGACGTTCAGCCAGTACTTCGAGCTTCCCTTCCCACTAGCGGAAATCCTTCTGGAGTTTGACTGTACGCTTCAGCGTCAACCGATCGACTTGCCGCAACATGCTTATCCTCACGATATCGAGCCTCTCGAGCGTCAACTGCGGCGCAATCGCGATCGCATCGAGCTAATCAACGAAACGGCTCGCCGCGAGGCGCTGATCGCGCCGATTTTGTTTGAGGTGGCGGAGGTTGCCGATCGCCGGATTTATGTCGAGTATGCGATCGATGTGGGAGAGCATTTGCGTGGCGTGTTGGACTATTACATTGCCAGCCCTCAGCCGCGTGACCCGAGTTATAACTTGGCGATTATTGAGGCGAAGCAGTCAGACCTGGCGCGTGGGTTTACACAGTTGGCGATTGAGTTGATTGCGCTCGATCGGTGGACGAAGTCGGAGGCGCCGTTTTTGTATGGGATTGTGACGACGGGGGAGGATTGGCAGTTTGGAGTTTTCGATCGGCAGGGGCTGGTTGTGACGCAAGATCCGAGACGTTTCAGTATTCCTGAAGATCTACAAACTTTGCTGGAAATCATGCTTGGTGTGACACAAAGAGATGCTCTGTGAATTCCATACAAAAAGCTATCGGATTTTTTCAAGCTCATATTGCAGGAATACAAGCTTCTCACCAGCATCAGCCACACAACGGCTAGACAGTCGGATACGAGATCTTTCGTCCCACTTCTGCAATCCTGTCTCAGAGAAATATATCGTCACGTTGTGCAGCAAAGCGATGATTTCAGTGAATCGCTCATGAAACTCCTGGCATTCAATAGGATGACGTCCTATTGAACGAAGCTCTTCATATATTTTGTCTAATCTTTGCAGTTTAGGTCTTTGATCGTCAAGAAATGAGATTTCGTCAACTGCACATCTAGACAAATCCTCCAGCCCACTTTGAAGGGAAGTCTGTATGTCGATGAATTCATCGGCCAGTGGCAAAGAAATCTCCAAATATTCTTCCTTCAGAAGGACACTCTCAGAAAGCATGACAGAATTTTCTCGATAATTCTCATTCCAGTCGATAACTATCCCACCACCAGCGTCATCCCCCGAGAAAACTTGAGGAGCAAATTGTGGATCGATATCCTCAGACAACCATGCACTTCTACAAAAATGGTTGCGTTGCCGTCGATCTTCTTCATTCAGATAAATGAATGTCCAGACAACATGAGTCTTTGAGTCTCCCCATCTCTCCCTACCAAGAGAGTTTCGATAATATTTTCGCTGCTTTCCTTCTTCCGTTACTCGACGGACTATGTGTGAGATCTCAAACTCAGTCATTGAGAGTTTTAAGACAATCTCAAAAGAATACCTTTTGGCGGCGTTATGGCTTACATCTTCGGTCTTTAAAATTGTGTAGCTTCCTGTGGGAATTACGGGTATTGAGATCTTCTTAAATCTTTCCGAAAAATTCAAATCAATTCGGTTTGAGTAGGGGATTTGCAGTTTGTACCCTACTCCTGTGCATTCAATGGTATCTGAATTTGCTACCTCCCAGTAGACAACTCGTCTTTGGATATCACATAGGCAAATAACAACGGGTAAAGAGTGATGCTGCCAATACTCAAAGTGTCCTCGATCTAATCTGAATACATACCCACTCCCGTTGCTTTCCGTAAAGTAGCTGGCCCCGGACTTGACCTGTAAAGCTAGCAGCTTCCCGGTGGCCTCTTCTTGTTCGATTAGTTCGACGTAAGCATCAATCCCAAAATCACTGTCAGGAGTAGACGACTCTAGGAAGGCAAAGTTGAGAGATTCTAGTTGCTCTCCAGCAATCAGCACGCCTCGTCGTCCAGTTTTTCTCGAATTTCCTGCTTTCATATTTTGAACCTCACAAGCTTGAGTTTCTCTTCGATCTTAACTTCATCCAATACGCCAACCGCTTCTCAATCTCCCGCTCGAAACCCCGACGCACGGGCGAATAAAACGACACTCGTCCCATCTCCTCCGGGAAATAGTTCTGCCCCGAAAAACTCTCCGGCGTATCCGGGTCGTAGATGTACCCCGCACCGTAGCCCTCCTGCTTCATTAGCTTCGTCGGCGCGTTCAAAATGCACTTCGGCGGCATCAGCGATCCTGTCGCCTTCGCTTGCTTGCGCGCCTGCTTGTAGGCTGCGTAAACCGAGATCGATTTCGGTGCGGTTGCTAGGTACACCAACGCCTGAGCCAGCGCTAGTTCTCCCTCCGGGCTGCCCAGACGATCGTAGGCTTCCCAAGCCGCGATGCACTGCGGTAGCGCCTGCGGGTCGGCGAGGCCGATATCTTCCGAGGCCATGCGAACGATGCGCCGTGCCAGGAATCGCGGATCTTCACCCCCTTCCAACATTCGGCAGAACCAGTAAAGCGCGGCGTCGGGGTCGCTGCCGCGTACGGATTTGTGCAGCGCCGAAATCAGGTTGTAGTGGCCATCGTCTTTACGATCGTAAATCGCCACTCGTCGCTGCACGATCGCCATCAAACCATCGGCGTCCAGCGTCTCGGGTTGCGCCAAAACCCGCTCGACCATCGACAGCGCGTAGCGCCCGTCCCCATCTGCCAGCGTCTTGAGAATCTCGCGAGCCTGGGCGGTGAGCGGCAGCGTTTTTCCTTCGGCAGCTTCCGCCCGTTGCAGCAGCATTTCGATCGCGTCCTCGCTCAGCCGCTTCAATACCAATACCTGGCAACGAGACAGTAGCGCCGCGTTTAGCTCGAACGACGGGTTTTCGGTCGTGGCTCCGACGAGCACGATCGTCCCGTCTTCGAGGACGGGTAAAAATGCATCCTGCTGGGACTTCATAAACCGGTGGATCTCGTCCACGAACAGCAGCGTTTGCCCGCCAGTGCGGCGTCGATCGCGCGCCGCCTGAAACACCGCTTTCAGGTCTTTCACTCCGGCGAAAATCGCCGAAAGCTGCTCGAAGTGCAGCCCGGATTGTTCTGCGACGATGCGGGCGAGCGTGGTTTTGCCACAGCCGGGAGGCCCCCAGAGGATCGTTGAAGCGAGCTTGCTGCTGGCGACCATGCGCTGGAGCGGCATCCCCGTGGCGGTGAGATGTTCCTGCCCGGCGACCTCTGACAGTGCAACGGGGCGCAGGCGATCGGGCAGCGGACGCGATGCTGCATCGTCTACCGGAGTGTTGTCGAATTCGGGGAACAAGCTCGCCATGAATGCCTCGATCTCGCTATGCGTCTGCTGCCGGTCGGTTTGGCGTCAACTGTAGGTATAAACCGGGCACGACCAGCAGCGCGATAACCGTCGCCGCGATTAGCCCGAAGACGATCGCCATACACAGCGGGAACCAGCGCGGACTGCTGAAGGCCAGCGGAACCAAGCCCACGACGGTCGTGATCGAGGTGGTCAAAATCGGGCGCAGGCGCTCGCTGGCTCCGTGGGCGGCGGCTTCGCGGACGCTCATGCCCTGGCGGCGTAGTTCGTTCATGGTTTCGACGATGACGATCGCGTCGTTCACCACGATGCCGGTTAGCGCGATGATGCCGATCGCGGCGGGGAACGAGAACGGCAGACCGAGGATGAAAAAGCCGGTGAACGTGCCGATCAGTGCGAACGGGATGGTCAAGATGATGATAATCGGCTGAGTGTAGGAGCCGAACTGCAACACCAACACCGCGAACACCAGGAAGATCGCCACCACCAGCATTTGCCCCGCCGAGCCGAAGGTTTCGCTGCTGGTGTCGGAGTCGCCGCCGAAACGGTAGCTGTAACCTTCCGGCCATGCTGCGCCTGCAGTTTCGCTGTCGCCTGCCTGGATGGCGTCGAGTTTCGGCGCGAGCGCGGCGAGGATATCGCCGTCGAAGTAGCCTGACTCGGGGACGACTTTGGCGAGAACGGTGACGCTGCGTTTGGTGTCGCGGTGGGTAATCGAGAGTGGTACGGCGTCTTCGACGGGCTCGAGGAGCGCGTCGCTGGGCAGAACTTCGCCGCTGGGAGTCACGAAGCGGATCGTGGCGAATTCATCCATGCGCGAGGGGCCGCCGATCGCGCCTTCCTGCGAAGGCCAGCGGGTGCTGAGGCGAATTTCGAGGTCTTCTTCGCCGCTGCCGATCGGGAAGTCGCCGACTTTGTTATCGATCGTCAAGAACCGCCCCTGGTCGGCCAGGTCGCTTTGATCCATACCGTAGAAGTCCAGAGCTTCGCGCTTGGGTACGAGTTTGTAGTCGCTGCGGAGGTTGCCGAGGTCGTCGCGTACGTCGATCGTGCCGGGGATTTCCCGTAGCGCTTGCTGAACCTGGCTGGAGATGCGGCGCAGCTCGGCGAGATCGTCGCCGTATAGCTCCACCTGAATGGGGTCGTCGCTGCCGCCCGCGCGGGCGAACTGTACCGCCAGCACCGCGCCGGGGTAGTCGCGAATCACGGACTCATCGAGGGTTTTTCGTAGATCTTTGACGTATTGATATGAGGCACGAGCGCGATCGCCGCGATCGACCAAAATCGCCGACAGTCCGACGAAGTAGTCTGCATTTCCCGGCTTCAGCTCGCTCGACGATACCAGCGTGCTGCGCTGCCCGACGAGTTTGATGACGCCTTTGAAGATGCGATCGCCACCGTCATCGGAATAGTCCCGGAGAAGATCGCCCAGGCGATCGGCCACTTCCTGAGAGCGATCGAGCGTAGCCGACGGCGGCAGCTCGACATTGATGCTGAACTTTACGTCGTCGTCGTCCGGAAACAGCGTGCCGGATAGTTGCGCGAACAAGATCGCCGCGCATACGAACGCGCCGATCGTTCCCAGCGTCCAAAGCCGCGCCACGGCGCGACTGCGAACCGTAAACTTCAGGCTCCAGTTAGCGAACTTCTCCGAAGCGACTTCGGTGATTTCGTCCACCCGGGTTTTCGAGTTGGCTTTGCCGACGCTGCCACCGAGGAAAAACTTCGAGAGCGGTACGACCGCCAGCAGTGCCAGGGCGTAGCTCATCACCAGGCAGGTGATGGCGCTAATCGGAATCAGGCGGATGAATTTGCCCATCGTCCCGGCGATCGCCATCAGTGGAGCCATCGCCAAAATCGTCGTGAGCTGTCCGGCGAATGCGGGCGCGGCGTAGGTGCGAACGGTGTCGATCGCGGCCTGTGCAAAAGTCTTGCCCCGTACGAAAATCCCGTCGTGCAGCCCCTCTAGCATCAAGATGAACACGTCTACCAGCAGCCCGAGGGACAGGATCATCCCGACCATTACCATCGAGTTGAGCGTATAGCCCAGCATCCAAAGGACGAACAGCGCCCCACCGAAGGTCAGCGGAATCGCCAAGCCCGCCACTAGTGCCTCGCGCCAGGTCAGCGCCACGAACAGCACCACAAACACGCACAGCGACGCCTGTAAAACGTTGCTACCCAGGTCGGACACTTCGTCGCGGATGTCATCAGCGTTGTTGTTGACGATGCGGTAGTCCATACCGTGCGGCCAGATCTGCGGGTCGCTGCGAGCCTCCTCCATTGCCGCCAGGACGCCGTCCACCACCTGAATCGTGTCGCTGCCCGCTACCTTGACGATGTTGAGGTCGATCGTCGGGGTGAACTCGCCGCCTTCCCAGCTCAGGAACGATCGCTTCTTCTCCCGCTCCAGACCGCGATAGACCTCCGCCACCTCCGAAAGACGCACGACGCGATTTTCATCCAGCCGCGCCACCGGCACGTTTTCGAGATCCGTCAGCGATCGAAACCGCCCGTACAGCCGCACCTGCGCGCCGATCTCGTCATCGCGCACGAGATCCCAGGATTTATCGGAGTTGTAGCCCTTGATGGCATTACTCACCTGCGTCGCCGACACCCCCAGCGAAGTCAGACGGCTGGGCAACATCTGCACGTGAATCACCTCCTCGCGCTGCCCACCGAGGTTCACCTCCCGCACGCTCGGTACGGACTCCAGCCGCTCCTGCAAGTCCTCCGCCACCTGGCTCAGCAGCGCCACGTCTAAGTTATCCCCCGTCAGCGCCAGCGTCAGAACGGGTGCGTCCTGCTGCGAAACCTGCTCGAAGTCAGGTTTTTCGCGCCCCGAACTTTCCGGCGGCAACTCCGTTTCGGCGTCGTCTACCTTGCCGCGCAGCTCCTGGATCGACTCGGCGACGGGCGCTTCGGCTTTGAAGGCGATGTTAATCAGCGAGAAGGAGTTAAATGTAGCGCTGGTGAAATCGTCGAGTCCCTGGAGGCTTTTGATTTCGGTTTCGAGCTTGTCGGTGACTTGGTTCTCGATCGTTTCGGCATCTGTCCCACCCCACTGTGTTGAGATCGAAGCGCGGGCGATGCGGATGTCGGGGTCGCCTTCTTTGACCATGGAGACATAGGCCATTAGCCCGCCCATCACCAGCATGACGCTGAGCAAGATGGCGAAAATCTGCTGGGTAAAGAAAAACTCCATCCAGGCGGGCGGGCTGTTTTGCTGCTCCTGCTCTACGGCTTGGTGGGCTTCTTCGGTTGCAGCTAGCGGCAGCTCGGACGAGGCGCGATCGTCGGTTTGCATGGCGTTAGGTCGGCTTCAAGACAGTGCGGGCTCCGGGATGTCAGTCGGCTTCGATCGCAAACGACTCGAAGAAGGTGGTGGTGGCATCGATCGGTGAGCCGGTTGCTCGATCTACGGCCAGGACGTAGACGCGGTCGTCGGTCAGCACGGTTCGGATGATGATGCTGGTTGTGTCGTCTGCCAGCGCAATGGTTTCGCTGGGATTGTTGCCGTCCGCGCTCGGCTCGATATTGGTGACGAACAGCCCAGTTTCGGTGGCCAGCGCGTCTCGGACGGTGGCGAAGATACGATCGTCGTCAGCGTTGGGGCGATCGGCGTGGGCGATCGCGAACTTCTGCGTTTCGGTCTGGCTACTGAAGATCTCGAAGGCGATCGCTAGCCCCTCGGCCTCGATCTGCTGGCTGCGGCTGGTGAAGATCCCGACAGGCATCCACACTGAGAACTCGCCGGACTCCGATATCAGCGGCTGCCACTGCTGCGTGTCGCCGTCGATCGTCAGCACCGAGCCTTGCTGCGACTGCTGGAGCGCGTCGATCTGTTCCTCGAAGCGGTCTTGGCCGGTGTCGAAGAAGCCGCCGTCGGGCAGGAAGCCTTGGGCGGTAGCGGTGGTGGCGAGTGAGAGGGTCGCGATCGAGCTAAGGAGGGCGGCTTTGAATATCGGGTACATGGCAAAACCTTTGGTGCATTCGGGTTGGAAGCGGCTAGGCGAACAGTGTTTCCAGCCATGCCTTGAACTCAAGGGCAGAATTTCTATCTGGGTCGAGGTATCGCCTGGTGAACGCTTGGCCGAGTGCTGTTCCCGGCTCCTTTTGCCACGCTAGCCAAGTGTGAATGACGGCCTTAGAGAATTTGGTCTCACCGAACAAGCGTTCGCGATCGGGAATGTCTTGTACCGCTGATTTTGCCCGTCGAGCAAGCGAGTCGTTTTCATTGGTGAGGTGCAATAGGAAATCTTCTAAAATCCCGGGGGCTTGGTTATCGGGCATGACCCAGATGCCGATTTTCGGGCGGCTTGCACTTGGTGCTTCGAGGATCGTTCCTACCCTACTGGGGACTTCCGGCAAGTGATAGTCATCGGACAGGGCGCTGCAAATTTGTGCCCAGCGATTTTCTAAGTTGGTGTCTGCATCGACTAGGATGCCTAAGACTTGCGGTCGGCGAGAAGATTTAATGCGAGCGCTCAAGCCTTGAATTAATTCTTCGACGCTACCGACGGCGATGACACAAAAAAGTCGTTTATTATCGATTTGGTGGTAGTTACAGAATTGATAGATTACTTCGCGATCGTCACGACCTTCAACGAGTAGTACGCGGCTTTTTTCTGGCATCCTAGCGTACCTCGATCGACTGGCGAGTGATGACACTTAGCTCCGACTCTGTGAATACTTCAGAGCGCAGGCCGTCTTCTGAGTTTTCCAGACTGACTAACAAACTTTCACCGGGGATGCTCTCTGAGGCTTCTTGAAAAGCTTTGATACAGTCCCAGCTATGAGTCGTTGCGAAAACTTGCACGTCAAGCTTCTTAGCTGTTTGGATCACCATCTTCCAGATGTCAGGCAATACTGAAAAATGAATTCCGGAATCAATCTCATCGACGAGAAAGGTTCCACCTTGACCAGAAGTAACGAGACCCAGCGCTAATTCAAACAACTTATTTGCTCCATCTCCTAAGCTTCGTAGAGGCATCGCTCGCCGATCGTTCAGCTTAACTACTGCTAGACGCTCATCTCTTTTTCCCTGAACGAAAGCCAAACGTTCTATCTTCACTTTGGTAACTAACCCAAGGACTTCTAGAACTATATCAATCTTGTCATTTTCCAATACGACACGATCCCAAAGTTCATCGATATTAGTTGCGACAGTTGTAAAGCCTGAAGATGGTAAAAGCAGTGAAGTCTCCGGTTGAACTTCTTGCTCTAATATTTCACTAAGGTATTGCGCATCATCTAGAGCACCAATGCTAATCCGATCCTTTCTGTGGGAATGAAAAACGAACCTGACTTGCGCCCCAACTACATTTTTAGGGCGATTTTCGTCAAGTTTGTAATGAACCGATATTTGCCCGTCTTCGGAACGTCTTTCCTCTCTCCAAGTCCAGGCAGATGAAATTCCCAATGTCTCTCCACCAATTTCACCGATTTTTATTTTGCTACTCCACGGATCGGAACCAAGGCTGAATAGATTTTCTAGATTAAACTGGTCACCATTTCTCTCGATCGAGTATTCGTCTCGACGTTGCAGTATCCGGGTGGTGGCGTCGTAAACATCTTTAGATTCGTATAAATGAATGGCTTCGAGCAAGGTGGTCTTGCCGACATTATTTTTACCGACAATCAAGTTGACACGAGCGAGCCGATCGATCTGCAACTCGTCCAGCGCTCTAAAATTTTCGACGCGGAGTGATTTCAACATAAGGTTTACTTCAGAGAAGCTTGAAGTTAGGCGAAGGTTGAGCAACCCCCGTTAGCAAACAATATTGCTTAAATATCAATCCTCCCGATCGATAATCTCAACCGGCGCACCATCCACCAACCGATTCTGCCCCTCCACCACGATCGTCTCCCCCGGCTCCACCCCCGCCAACACCTCGATCCCATCCAACCCCTCAACCCCCGTCATCACCCGACGTCGCTGCACCGTTCCATCCGTTTCATCCACCACAAACACATACGACTCGTTGTCCCGCACCAGCAACGACCCCAACGGCAACACCACCGCATTCGGCTTCGCCGCCACCTCGATCCAGACATACACCCGACCGCCCACCTGAAGGTTGCGGATCTTCGAGAAATCCCGCACCTTCACCTGAGTACCGCGACTGCCCGGAGTCTGCGCCGGACTCACCGAAAACACCGTCGCCGAACTGCCGAACTCCTTCGCGAGCTCCAGCAGATCCCGCTGGCTCGCCCCCGCCGCCTGCGCCGAACTCACCTCGCTTTCCAGCACCACGTAGACGTTCTGCCCCACATCGATCGCCCGTGCCTCGTCCGCCTGGATCTCCAGCTCCACTTCGTACGAGCGTGGATCGACCACCACGATCGGCGCGGTTTCGATCGCGTCCTGGATGCTCTGGGTGCTGAAGTACGACGTACTCCAATACTCGCCCTCGCGGATGTTGATATATGCCACCACGCCGTCGATCGGCGAGACGAGCTGGGTGTCTTCAAGATCGACGAAGTTGCGATCGAGGCGGGCATCGGCGGCGGAAATATTGGCATTTGCAGCGGAGATATCTTCTTCCGCCGAGCGTATGGTCTCTTCAGCCGAGCGGATATTTTCCTCCTGGGCGCGGATCGCTTCCTGCGCCGAGCGAATGTTCTGGCGGGCGGCTTCTAGCGACGCCTCGGCCTGGGAGACTTGGTTGCGATACACGTCGCGATCGCTCTCCGACACGACGCCCTGCTCGAACAGCGTTTGGTAGCGCTGGAGTTCGGTGCGGGCCAAGTCGAGGTCGGCCTGCGCCTGCCCGAAATTCGCCTCGCGGATGCGGAGGTCGGCGACGGCCTGGTTGTACTGGGTTTCGGTTTGGTTGCGCTGGGCGATCGCCTGGTTGAACTGCGAGACGCGCTGACTGCGCTGGGTTTCCGCGACGGTCACGTCTGCTTGCGCCGTTTGAATATTGGAACTCTGGCGGCGGGCGTCGATCGAGGCCAGCACCTGACCCTGAGAAACTGCGTCGCCCTCTTTCAACGGGTCGATCGTCCCGCCCGCAATAAAGTTTACGTCGCCGCTCGCCTGGAAATTCAGCAGGTAACGCCGCACCGGCAGCACCGAGCCTTCGTCGAACACCCAGCCCTGAGCTGTCGTAGCTTCGATGCGCTGGACGCGCACGGGCAGTCGCGCTTCGGTGACTTCGACCGGGGCGGCGTCATCGACGCGGGTGCTGCTGCGATAGAGGCTCCAGCCGACGAATCCGGCGATCGCGATCGAGCCGAGGAAAACAAAAGGCCGCAGCGATCGCTTCTTCTCCGCCAGAGGACGGCGTCGCCAGGGAATACGCTCGGGTTCGGCAGCCAGCTCGGGTTCGGCAGCCAGCTCGGTGGAGGGCTCGGAGGTGGGTTCCGGGGTCGAGGCAGAGAGAGTGCGGCGATCGTCCGGCTTCGTCATGCTCGGGGAACCTATGTGCTACAGCATCTATTTCCCGCATTGTAAAAAACAAGACTCGCCACACATACCACCAGTCTCCGAATTGTTACGGATATTCATATGTCGTCGCAGTCGCGATCGCTTGCTTCAACTTCCTGCTCGCACTGGAAGCCGTGGCGACGCAGCCTCACGATGCCTCGGTGGACTTGTCGGCAGACGGCAGCGGCAGCGCAGACGGCTTGCTAAACCAGCGGAAGTACAGCGACACCGCTAGTTCTTTAATCGGGTGCAGTACGAACGTCAGCGGGTCGATCGTCACGATGATATTGCGCGCGTCGCCCTTCGCGAGCCGCACGATTCGCTTCGCGACTTTCTCCGGTGACATCACGCCGATCGGGTTGAGGTTGCTTTTAAACGGCCCGAGGATCAGCTTGCGAATTACACAGGGCGCATCGAGGCGGCGCAGCGTTACAAAGTCACCCATTGCTCGCTTGCTCAGTTCGTACAGCGGACTGACGGCGGGGATAACTTCAGCTTCGGAGGTGTTGACCCAGAGTTCCTTGCGGGCGATATCGCGGTTGGTGCGGACGGTCGCTAAAAACGCTTCCATCAGCCGCAGGCCGGAGAAGGCGTTGACTTCGTAGGATTTGACGATCGCCTCGGCGCTGCGATCGCCGTGGACGTTGATGCCGTGATTGAGCACGAGAATATCGACCTTTTCCAGCAGCGTCGCTAGCTTGGCCTCTTCGCCCACCGACCAAACTTCGGTGCGGATGGTTTTGGCTTCACCGTCGATCTCGAGCGTAATTTCGCGATCGCTCGAGGTCAGCGCGATAACCTTCGCACCGGAGCGGTGGAGCTGTTCGAGCAGCGCCGTGCCCAGCGTGCCCGATGCGCCCGTGACGGCGACGGTTTTGTTTTTGAGCGAGAGCGCAGTACCCATCCAGCGATCGAGGAACGTCAACACTCCACAAAAATAGGCGTCCTGGTTGTCGAAGTGGTGTCGCCAGTGATACGTCCGGTTCACCAGCCAGCGCGACGGCGGCGCTTCAAACGGCCCCGGCATATGGGTCAGGTCGGTCAGGTCGTGCGCCCAGGGAAAGCCGAGACCGCGAACCACCGCGCCGAAGACATAAATGCCCACGTAAAGGAAGCCCAGCGCGCAGCCCCAGGTGGCATTCGTCTGGTCGAAGGCACGCGCGATCGCCCAGAATAGCGTCAGCCCCAGCAGCATCACGCCCGACTCAGGCAAATCGTTATACCAGTTGGCGTCGCGGTAGATTCGATCGTTGAAAGGCGTCAGGTCTTTGCGGAAGACGCGGTGATGCCAGCCGTGCAGCTTGTAGAGCGGCTTCCAGAGGTGTGCCAGCGCGTGATAGAGATCGCGCACCAACTCCACCCACAGTATCGATCCGATCGACACAGCCACGACCCACGCGATTTCGATCGTTCCCAAAGTTCTGACCCGTAATAACGACAGTGTTGCAACCTGCGGCGCTGGCGATCGGCAGCACTGACCCGCACGTTACGTTTCGTATCGTCATTATTGTTGGTCGATCGCGAAAGTTTGGCAATTAAACTCGGCGGATTGACGCCATCCGCTGTTTGCCAGCTCTCTACTGTCTGCAAGCGATTCAAAATCGTCGCTTTCAGCGAAGCCCGCACTTCGACGCCGCTCAATGCTCGTTGGCTTCGGGATCGGGCTCGATCTCTCAACACTCGCGCGGGCGGCGTCCCCGCAGCCAGTAGGTCGGCATGCGCCCGCGACCTTTGACATCGATTTCACCGCGCGACTCGAACAGGTAGCGATCTTTCGTGCGCTCGTAAAACGACTTCGTGACCTGAATCGCGCCCGGCTGGCCGTGGGACTCCATGCGGCTTGCCAGATTGACCGTGTCGCCCCAGAGGTCGTAGGTGAACTTGCGAATGCCGATGACGCCCGCGACGACAGGGCCGGTGTTGATGCCGATGCGCAGCTCGAACGGCTCGCCGCTGGTACGGACGGCGCGCTCGATCGCCCACTGCATCTCGAGGGCCATCTCGGCGATCGCCCCGGCGTGGTCGTCCATCGCCTGCGGGATACCACCCGCGACCATATAGGCGTCACCGATCGTCTTGATTTTCTCCAGGTGGTAGTCCAGCGCCAGCTGGTCGAAGGTGGAGAAAATCTCGTTGAGCACGTCTACCAATTGGCCCGGCGGCATCTGGGACGAGATCGTCGTGAAGTTCACCAGATCGGCAAACAGGATCGTCGCTTCCTCAAAGCGATCGGCAATATGGTTATCGTCATCCTTGAGGCGTTCGGCGATCGACTGGGGCAGGACGTTGAGCAGCAGCCGCTCGGACTTTTCTTGCTCGACGCGCAGCGCGTCTTCGGCCTCGCGGCGCTTGGTGATGTCCTGCACTGTGCCTTCGTAGTACATCAGATGTCCGGAGCGATCGCGGACGGCGCGGGCGTTCTCGGAGATCCACATCAGCGAGCCGTCTTTGCGGCGGGCTTTGAGCTCGAAGTTGGCGATCGAGCTGCGATCTTCGAGCAGGTGGACGAACTCCTGGTGCCGCACGCGATCGACGTACATCGAGGCCATATCACTTACAGAGCCTTGAAGGTCGTCAAACGAGTCGTAGCCGAACATCTCCACCAGCGCCGGGTTGCCGTTGAGGCAGCGGCCGTCCGGCGCGATTTGAAAAATCCCTTCCGCAGCATTCTCGAAGATGCTGCGGAACTTTTCCTCCGCTTGTTGGAGCGCGTCGAGCACCCGCTTGCGCTCGGTGATATTGCGCGCCACCCAAATCGCGCAGTTGTCCGGCATTGGCGAGACACTGGCCGCAAACCAAACCTCGCGCTGGCCTTCCGGCGCGTCGGGAATGTTTAGCGAGTATTCCAGCGATACGGTTTGGCCGGTATTGAGAGCGCGCTGGATATGGCGCACGAAGATGCTGGCTTTCGCCGCCGGGAAGATTTCGTAGACGCTCTTGCCCAGGCGATCGGCGGTGGGACTGTAAATTGTCTCAGAGTTGGTCGTGACGATTTTGACGTAGCGACCTTGGGCGTCGAAGACCGTAATTACGTCAGTCATCGCCGCAAATAGAGCGCGCAGCTCGGCTTCGGAGTTGCGGAGCGCCGCTTCGACGCGCTCGCGCTCGCTGACCTCTAGCATCAGCCGCTGGTTCGACTGGCGCAGGGCGGCGGTGCGCTCCTCGACCCGGCTTTCTAGCTCTTCGTTAGCTTGTTGGAGAGCTTCCTGGGCGGTTTTGCGCTCGGTGATATCCTCGACGGTTCCTTCGTAATAGAGGATTTGCTCGGCATCATCGCGGACGACGCGGGCATTCTCCGAAATCCAGGTGGTCGTCCCGTCCTGGCGGTAAATTTGCTGCTCGAAGCCGACGATTTGGCCTTCGCGGTGCAGCTGTTCGATCGCCCTGGCGCGATCGGCGCGATCGACATAGAGCTGCTGCTCGAAGCTACTGAGGCTGGCCATCATCTCTTCTGGGCTTTCGTAGCCGTAGATGCGGGCGAGGGCCGGATTGGCGCTGAGGTAGTGGCCATCGATCGAGATTTGGAAAATCCCTTCAACCGCGTTCTCGAAGATATTGCGGTATTTAGTTTCCGCTTGGCGCAGGGCGCTGAGGGCGCGGTGCTGCTCGGTGATATCGATGCCGACGGTAAAGGTGGCATTGCCACGATCGTATTTCCGCGCGGCGATCAGGTAGCTGCGCATCTCGCCGTAGACCTTAGCGTCGATCTCCTTCAGTGCCTCTTGGGCATCGGGGTCGTCGAAAAACTCGCGCAGAAAGCCCTGAAAGACGGCGCTGGTATCCAGGAAGCCGATATCTTGGCCGCTAAATGAGTCGGCAGGCAGGTTGAAAGTTTCGGCCAGGTGGCGGTTGACGCCGATGTAGCGCAGATCGCGATCGATCCACGACACCATCCCCGGAACCGCTTCGAGAATCGCCTGAAGCTGGTCTTTGGCTGAGAGCAGCTCCATCTCGGCCTGGCGGCGATCGGTGATATCGATGCCGATCGTAAAGGCCGCGCGATCGTTATCGAATTTCTGCGCGACGATCAGAAATGTTTTGACCTGGCCGTCAATAATCGCTTTCACCTCCTGCGAGGCTTCCTGAGTCGGAAACTCGAAAAAGGCTTCGACAAAGTTGCGAAACTCCGACCCAGTCCCGAGAAAGCCCAGATCGCGCCCGACGAAATCTTCCGGCTTGGCGTTGAAGAGATCGGCGAGGTGGTTATTTACGCCGAGATAATGAAGATCGCGATCGATCCACGACACGACACCAGGAACTGCTTCGAGCAGAATCTCGAGCTTGTTCTTGGCGCTGCGCAGCTCGTGCTCGGCCGTATTGCGCTCGACGATTTCGGAGACGAGCTGGTCGTTAGCTTCGCGCAGAGCATTCGTGCGGTCTTCGAGAGACTGCTGAAGCTCGGGCGAATCGACAGAGGGATCGCCATTGCTGGCGTGGCCCTCGCTGCTATCATCCGCATCTGCCTCGCTCGCCGCGACGGGAGGCGAGTCGGTTTCGAGCTGCGCGACGCGCTGCCGGAGCTGCTGGAGTTCTTGAATGAGTTCGGTCTTTGTTTTCTGCGTATCGTCGGTGGACGGGTCGCGTGGCATCATATCGCAGTCGCTGTCTCGTGTGAGACCGGACTTGACGGAGGAGGAAGACATGGCAGAGTCCCTGGTGTCTCAGCATCGAATGCCGATCGGGCGAATGGTTTCGCCGCAAGCGTTCGTAGTAGTGCTCCCCGAAATGCACGATGTGCCTTTGTGTCACTATAACCAACTGTCCGGTTGAGATCTCGGATAGTCGGCGATCGCACTTCCGGGGGAAGAGCTATTGCCGCGCGGCGGCTGGCGCTTTCGATCGGGCGTTCACGTTCTGCTTGCGGCCGCCTTTGCTCCAATTCCGGGAAGGTTGGCGATCGACGTCGTCCTGTCTCGCTGACACTGGCCGATCGCACGTTCCGCTACTCGATTTTTCTGTGCCCCGCCGCCGTACGACCGAGCCCCGCCCCCGACCCTGCGAGCTGCGCCAGACGCCTGACACCGTGCGCTACCGCATTCAGCACGATCGATCGGGGCAGTGGCGGCATCAGGGCGATGTCTGCGTAGCCAGGAACGATTGGAGTATCTCACCTAGGCCATCGGCAGCCGAAGTAGAAAGGTTGTCCCCCGACCTAGTTCTGAGGTACAGGCAATTGTCCCCGAGTGTCTCTCCGCCACGATCTGATAGGCGATCGCCATGCCCATTCCCGTCCCTTTTCCCACATCTTTGGTGGTAAAAAATGGGTCAAAAACTTTTGCCTGGGTTGCCGGACTCATCCCCGAACCATTGTCTGAAACTCGAATCGAGACTTGACCGCGATCGAGTTGAGTTTGAAGTGTAATTGTGCCCTGCCATTGGCTCCCCTGTTGACGGCTCTGTTCTTCAACGGCATCGATCGCGTTACTGAGCAGACTCAAAAACACCTGGTTGAGTTGCCCCGCATAACATTCGAGCAATGGCAAGTCACCATAGTGCTTGATGACTTGAATTTCGGGCCGCCAATCCTGAGCCCGCAAACGCGTTTGTAAAACGATCAAACTACTGTCAATTCCTTCATGTAAATTGACTGCTTTAAAATCAGACTCATCAAGTCGGGAAAAACTACGCAGAGATTTAACAATATCTCGAATGCGATCCGTACCGCTGCGCATAGATTTGAAAATCTGGATGGCATCGGTTTTTAGAAACTCTAAATCGATCTCATCTTGTTTGTTATGAATCTCAGGATGAGGGTCCGGGTTATATTGCTGGTAAAGCGAGAGTAAATCTAACAGGTCTATGGTATAGGTCTTCGCATGAGTCAAGTTGCCATGAATAAAACTGACTGGATTATTGATTTCATGGGCAAGGCCGCCGACTAACTGGCCCAGGCTGGACATTTTTTCACTGTGAACCAGTTGGGCTTGAGCTTGCTGCAATTCCATCAGCGTGGTATTCAAGACCTGATTGTTATCTTGCAGTTCTTGGGTTCTTTGCTTGACGGTCTCTTCTAGGGTTTGGCTATAGTCTTCTAAATTTTGATAGAGCTGAGCATTTTCGAGGGAAATAGCCGCTTGGGCCGCGAGCAGGTTCAAAAAATCGAGACGATTCGGAGTAAATGCCCCGGCAGCGAGATTGTTCTCGAGGTACAGAATCCCTTTGAGTTTCCCCTGCTTGAGTAGCGGTAAGCAGACCAGGCTCTTCGGTGCAGACTGGTGGAAGTATATATCTGTTAAAAGCTGCATTTCTCCGGCAACATCCTCAATCAGCAGGGGGGCTCGGCTACGTTTGACCCGATCGAAAATGTGGTGAGGTAGGGAAACGCTAGAGCCGGGCTTCAGTTGGCAACCCTGTTCCTGGCATTGGGCAGCGACTTCCCAAGTCTCATTATGTTCGAGCAAGAGAATCCCCTTGCTAGCTCCGGCATTTTCGAGGATGAGTTGAATTAACCGAGTGACTAAACTCTCTAGCTCGATTTCTTCTGAGAGAGCTTGGGAAGCTTTGAGTGCCGAGGCAAAATCTAAGGTCTGACGGTTCGTGGTGATGGTTCCCGAAGAAGATTGGGTCATCCGAGGAGTGAGATTGCGCGGGAAGATCTCCGGATAGGTGGTTTCTAACTGCTGGATTTTGGCTTTGGCTCCCCAATCGGCATAGTCGGCATAGGCAGCTTGCAGATAAACACGAGCAATTTGAGGTTTGTTCCAGCTCCAATAGAATAGAGCAGCTCGTTCGTTGGCGATCGCAGCTTCTTGTCGGTAGCCCTGCTGGCTCGCTCCCACGATCGCTCGTTCGTAGGCGTCAATCGCGAGCATAGTTTTCCCCTCAATACGAAATCTTTCTGCCTCGATTAAGTCGAGCTTATGTTGATTGTTTTGGGGAGAATGGCGTACCCAGTCTTTAAACTTCTTCCGGCCAGCTTTAAGCTGCTTTTTTATTTTCCTTTGTTCGGTCTCCGAGGCTTCAGGATACAGGTCTAACTGCACCAGAGATTGATAAAAGTAAAACAGAACAACATCGAGCCGTGCTGCGATCGCTTCTATATTCTCTATCGCTTTTTGGGCATAGGACTGAGCTAAAGATGAGTTTCCAAACAGATAGGCCAGAATCATTTGCTGGATGTGAAGAAAGCAAATTGTGCTCGGGTCTTGAATGTCACGATTGAAGGCGATCTCTTGAAGAGCTTCTTCTAAATCTTCTGTGAGGTTACGGGGATCCTCATCTTCTTCTACTAAGATAGACACGATCTGTAAACACAGATTATGTTGCAATAGAGCATTGGTTTGATTGAGCTTGGCAATCGGTGCTTGCGCATCGATAAGCCCTATTTGCAATTCCGAGAGTTCCTTCCCCGTGCAGTAGGAACAGAAGTGATGACATTGCAGGGCAAAGGCCGCCATCTCTAAATCCCCAACATCTAAGCCCACTTGATAGGCTTTCATGAGAGGAGACAAACTATTCCGAAGTGGTTCTTTCCAATGGCGAATCAAGAAGTTAAAGACAAACAGAATATTGGCTCGATATTGCTCGACATTCAGTTCGTCCAGTAGGTCTAATGCCAAGCGTCCAAACGCATATCCTGACTCAATATTGTCTAAAATTCCACACAAACTAATCCCATAGGTGGCATAGGCAAACACCGATTCTGGGGCATTGCCCCGACGTAGGGATAGCGCCAATTGCTTAAACATCAGCAGCGGAAACAAGTCGGGCGTGGCAAAATAGGCCGCCGGATTGAGTTTTGCCAAAATCCGCATCGCCGCTAACGCTTGCGATTGGGTCATTAATGGAAGTTGAGTCAGCTCCGCGATCGGTCTACCCCGTCGAAGCAATTGACTTTTTCCCAGCGCCCAACCCAGGTGCAGCGGGTTGGGGGAGGCGGGAAAGCGAATTCCCAACTGGGTCAAAATTTCCAAGCCAATCTGTACGGCCTTGTAGCGTTGGTCTTGGGCTTTGGCTGCTTCGATTTTGGTTTCATAGGCGGCAATGCGATCGAGCCTCGATCGCGCCTCGCGTAGCACCACCGCCAGCCGTTGTTCCATCACGGCAAAATCACCACTCAAGTAGGCATTGTTCGCCGCGCAATTGTAGAGCGCGAGCGCCAGGTCATACTGCCGATGCCAACAGTCTCGATCGAGTAACGCAATCCCTTGATGAGAATAATCAAGAGCCGCAGCATAGGCGATCGCCGCTTGCGCCTGTTGAGCCGCTTGCAAATTGAGCTGGGCTAAGTCTTGCTGCTGCCCCGAATCGGTAAGCAGCTCGCAACCCTTGTTCAATTGATTGACAATCTCAAACACTTGAGATGATGACTCCGATTGCTCCCGATTTCGCTGGAGCAACTGACCAATTTTGAGGTGGGTCGCTTGTTTCTGCGCGTCTGGAATCAAGGCATACGCTGCCTGCTGAACGCGATCGTGTAGGAAGCGATAGACGATCTGGGGAGTAGATGACTCCACCAAAGGAACGGTTTCTGGCTCTAAATAAAATTCAGAGGCTTCACTTTGAGGCAAGATGAAACCGGCTTCTAAACCCGGCCATAGCGCTGTTGCCGCCAGGTTCGGTGTTGTTTCGAGGACGATCGCGAGGGTCGCCAGATCGAATACGTTGCCGACGCAGGCGGCAAACTGGATCGCCTGTTGAGTCTGGCTCGGCAGTTTGCCCAGTTGCTGGGTCATCAGCTCCACCACATCATCCGTCAATGTCAGACGGCGAATTCGCACCAGATCGCATTCCCAACAGCCCGCATCCCGATCGAATTGAATCAACTGTTCCTTATGGAGTTGCTCGAGCAACCGCGTGGTGAAAAACGGGTTGCCTTGGGTTTGGGGATATAGGAGATCCGTCAAGGGTTGCGCCATCGCCAGCGAACAGCTCAGGGTGTCGGCCACGAGCTGATTGGTTTCGGTGGCGGCAAGGCTGTAGAGACGTAGGGTTGAGAACTGAATCTGCTGCTGGAGGAGTTGCTTGAGACTGAGCTGGAGGGGATGCCCAGCCACAACTTCGTTATCCCGATACGCGGCGAGCAGTAGGAGGTGGGTTAAGGTGCGATCGCCCATCAATACCGTCAGTAAGCCCAAGGAGGCCGAATCCGCCCATTGCAGATCGTCGAGAAAGATCGTCAACGGATGTTCTGCTTGGGCGAAGACCTTAAGGAAGGCCGAAAACAGTCGATTAAATCGGTTGCGGGCAGCACTGCCCGAAAGTTCCGGCGCTGGAGTCTGGGGGCCAATCAGCTCTGTCAATTCTGGGATCGCTTCCACGAGAACCTGGCTACTGTCACCCACGGCCGCCAAAAGCTGACTTTGCCAACGGGCGATCGCCGCATTCGATTCACTGAGGACTTGCCGCACCAGGTCTCTACAGGCTTGGACGAAGGCGGAAAACGGGACATTGCGATTGAGCTGGTCGAACTTACCTTGAACGAAATAGCCTCGTTTGGCGGCGATCGGCTTGTGAACTTCCTTCACCACCGCTGTCTTACCAATCCCAGAAAATCCCGCAACGAGCATCAGTTCCGAATGGCCTTGGGCGGCTCGTGCAAAAGCATCGAGGAGCTGTTGCACGTCCTCTTCCCGGCCATAGAGTTTTTCCGGGATCGAAAAGCGATCGCACACATCTTGCCGACCCAGATCGAAGTTGGCGATTTTCCCTATTTCTTGGAGGGATTGCCAACATTGCTCTAAATCGTGCTTTAACCCCAAGGCGCTCTGATAGCGGTCTTCAGCATTCTTGGCCATCAGTTTGAGAACGATCGCCGAAACTGCCTGAGGACAAGACTCACCACGATCCGTATAGATCGTTTGGGGACTTAAGGGGGCTCGGGCAATCTGTTGGTGAATGACTTCTAAGGGATCGCTGCTCGCAAACGGCAGATCGCCAATCAACAATTCATAGAGCGTCACGCCCAGCGAATAGAAATCCGTCCGGTAGTCAACACCCCGGTTCATCCGCCCCGTCTGCTCCGGGGAAATATAGGCCAATGTGCCTTCTAATTGTTCGGGGTTGACGAGCTGCTGTTGCTGGGTCTTTGGCAGCCGGGTCGCAATGCTGAAGTCAATGAGTTGAACTTGCCCGGTCTCAGGGTGAATGAGAATATTCGCAGGCTTGAGATCTTTATGGATAATCTGAGCTTTCGCAAGATCGTGAAGCGCGGTGGCGATTTGAATCGCAATCTGGAGCCAGGCCGCAAGGGTTTGGTGCGTGGCGGCTGTTACTCCCCCCTGCCAATAGCCCGCGAGGGCAATCGCGCCTGTGTCGGGCATTATCAAGGCATAGCTGTTACCGTAGCGTTCGAGAGCAAGGGGCCGAACGATGTGAGACGAGTCTAGATGGCGCGAGATGAGGAACTGATTCCGAAACTGCGCCAGCTCCTTGAAAGGGGGATTGGGATGCCGCAGAACTTTGACGATTGTGGCTTGCTGGCTTGCCAAGCGTACTGCTCGATAGACAGCGGTACGACTCCCTTGATAAACCATCTCGGTGGCTTGATAGCCGGGTAGGTCAAGCATCGCCAGATCTCACGTTGATACTGTCTCCCCTGAATTATGGCCATGAATAGCTGGAAATGGGGGAGTTTAAGCGGGAGAAAGTGACGCAATCAACAGTGGGCACGGTAGTGGTGTAGGCACTGGTCGCTTAAGGAGGTAAGTCATGCAAGCCCCTCAGTGAGAGCATTTCT
>ERZ1740068.39-NODE-39-length-76559-cov-26.858282_pt1 | contig 76559 bp, 50 predicted proteins | sample MGYA00581735_ERZ1740068 | MGnify/ENA primary metagenome ERZ1740068 (study PRJEB43018, sample SAMN04849740) | marine metagenome | isolation source: floating plastic debris | place: Pacific Ocean | collected 2008-08-30 | study: EMG produced TPA metagenomics assembly...
AACTGGCTGGAACGCCTGCTACGTCAAGGTTTCATTTTTGTCAGTCAATCAGCCGTAAAGACATATTTAGAAGTGTGTTTACACGTAACTGCTTCTTTCAAGCTGGTTTCAGATTTTCGCGCCATTGGAGGGCGACTGAGATCGGGAGTTAGATCGCTTTTCGCGTGCTTTTCGTCTGCCTTCGATCGGGAGAGCAGCGGCAAACTAAGGCTTGTTGTTAAGCGTCGAGGGCGGCAGCTCTGCGCCGGGAGGATAGTACAGCTCCTCATGTAACTGCCAGCCCGTCTGCTCTTGAACGTAGGCGTGGGTGCTGCACCCGAGTTCTCGCGCGGTTCTCGCAACATCGCGATAGTTCATGCCTAGCGACTCGCACAGTTCTCGCTGGCGCAACCCTTTGGAGGGTTTCGGCACGGCGCTTTCGTTGAGTTTGGGGTCGCTCATCGGCAGAAATCTCGTGTGGGTCTGGGGCTGTGGGGTCTGGTGCTGCGGGAGCTGAGGGCTGAAAGCGGCCCGTGCTTCAGTTTGCGGCCAAGCCCGCCTGCCTAGTTCACGATTGGGCCTCTGCTCTGAAATTCTAGACCCGGTCGCGCGGATCCCGGCCCGGAAGTTATTGCGATTAAATTTCAGGTATGATAACTAGACCTTGATGACATCTGAAGTCAACAAGAGAATCTTCAGTCCGCTCGCGCGGCTTTGAGGGTTCTTTTTTTTGGGGACGATTGCCCCCAGTGGCCGAAGACTGGGCAAGAGCAACAGTTTTTGTGAGATCGGAGGCAAAATCGGCGGCCAAATTTGCAGCAGGGGGCAAGCCGCAAAACCGCGACTTTTCAAGCCTTTCGGCATCGGCGCACCGACCGAGTCAGCCCCTTCACATTCCGCAACGATTTTATTGCCAGATTTTTTTAAATGTGGTCACATCAGTTAATGAGACAAGCATTCAATAATGTTTGCTGATGCTTGAGATTAGGGATTCGGCGGAGTTTCGCCAATCTTCGATTTCGCATTTGCCAACAGCTACTAATTCACTAAAACAGAGCGAGGAATCGCGAGGTATGGACGGACTCTTTTGGACTCCACTCATGCGATCGCTGGGCTGGTCTTTTGAGGCTACGCCGGAAGCGGGCGCACCCTTGCTGGCGGGGAATATCCGCTTCAAGGATCTCTCGGGGCGCTTGCTGGGCGCACACGTGGCTCACGCCGGACTGATCGTGCTGTGGGCGGGAGCAATGACCCTGTTCGAGCTCGGGCGGTTCGACGCCAGCCTGCCGATGTACGAGCAGAATTTGATCTTGCTGCCGCACCTGGCGACGCTGGGCATTGGGGTAGATGCGAGCGGCGCGGTGGTAGATACCTACCCCTACTACGCGATCGCAATGGTTCACCTGATTAGCTCGGCGGTGTTGGGCGCAGGTGGGATGTATCACGCAGTACTCGGCCCCGAGAAGCTCGACCTGAAAGGCTTCGGCTACGACTGGAAAGACGGCGGCAAGATGACCACCATCCTTGGCTCGCACCTGGTGATGCTGGGGCTGGGCGCGCTGTTGTTGGTACTGAAGGCCACCCAGTACGGCGGTGTTTACGACCCAGTGGCCGAGCAGGTGCGACTAATCGATCCCAACCTCGATCCCGGTCGCATTTTCGGCTATTTGTTTGGCATCGGCCCGAACGGCTGGACGATTACCGGCATGGCCAGCGTGGACAACATGGAGGACATCATCGGCGGTCACGTTTGGGTCGGCGCACTCTGCATTATTGGGGGCATTTTCCATATCGTCACCAAGCCGATGGGCTGGGCCAAGCAACGCCTGGTGTGGTCGGGCGAAGCGTACCTGTCCTACAGCCTTGGCGCGCTGGCGATCGCGGGATTCAGCGTGGCGGTATTCGTCTCGGTAAACACCGTGGCTTACCCGACGGCTTTTTACGGTCCGCTGGCGGGTACGGAAGAGTCGATTCGCACGGCGCTGTCGTCGGTTCACGCCACCCTTGGATTCCTGGCGCTACTCGGGCACCTCTGGCACGCTTACCGGGCGATAAACGCTTCGGTCGGCAGCACCAAAGATACGCTGTTTGACTTCGTATTTTTCGACGAGTCCGAACAGCAGCGCGCGCTTTAAAAGCTCCTGCATTTCGTGCAGATTCGTAACGTACGGTGCTTTTTTCTCAACGCTTTTGTCGCGTTTTCGTAACTTTTCTGTAAGTTTTTTCTCGCATTCGGGGTCTGCGCGTCATATTGACCAAAGCGGTGAGATCTCGCTGGCGCACGCTATCTGCGGGCGCTCCGACCTTCTGGCAATACGTCGCGTCGGTTCCGAATTTTGCAAGAACCCCTCTGCAAAACCCCTTGTAACAGGACTCTCTTTGCTATGGCGATCGCCACAGAACCTCTTTCTTCAATTCCTTGGCGAGCGGGTAATGCCCGTCTCGTCGATCTTTCCGGTAAGCTGCTCGGGGCGCACGTCGCCCATGCCGGCCTGATCGTGCTCTGGGCGGGGGCTTTCACCCTGTTCGAGCTGAGCAACTTCGATCCGTCTCTACCGATGTACGAGCAAGGCCTGATCCTGCTGCCGAACCTGGCGCGACTGGGTATCGGCATCGGCCCAGACGGCGCGATCGACACCTATCCGTACTTCGCGATCGGTGTCGTTCACTTGATTAGCTCCGCCGTTCTCGGCGCGGGCGGCATCTTCCACTCCATCAAAGGCCCCAACAAGCTCGAGGAGAAATTCCCGGCTTACGGCTACAGCTGGAAAGACACCAACAAGATGACCAATATTCTGGGCATCCACCTGGTGCTGCTGGGCATCGGCGCGCTGATGCTGGTAGCGAAGGCGATGTTCTTCGGTGGTGTCTACGATCCGGCGATCCACGCCACGCGCGTTATCGAAAGTCCCACCGCCAATCCCGCCACGATCTTTGGCTACTTCTTCGCACCGAAGAACCCGTTCTGGTTGGCTGGTGTCGATAGCCTCGAGGATGTGGTCGGCGGGCACCTCTGGATCGGCGTCACGCTGATTCTCGGTGGGCTCTGGCACATTTCCACTAAACCGCTGGGCTGGACGAAAAACCTGTTCGTCTGGTCGGGTGAAGCGTATCTGTCCTACAGCATCGGCGCGGTTAGCCTGATGGCCTTTGTGGCGACGCTATTCGTGTCGGTGAACTCGCTGGTGTTTCCTACCGAGTTTTTCGGCCCGACGCTGTATCTGTCCTTCGATCGCTTCCCGGTGTTCCTAAGTCCGGATGGCGTCAACACCAGTCGCGTTTGGCTGGCAAACGCCCACTTCTGGCTCGGCTTCTTCTTCCTGCAAGGCCACATTTTCCACGCGCTGCGGGCTGCGGGCTACAGCTTTAAGGAAGGTCGCGTACTCGAATCGACTCGTGGGGTTCTGGACTAATGACTGTTGCAAAATCTAATCCACTTAAGCCGCTTGGCTTTACGTCCGATACTGCCGATCCGAACGCCTTTGTGGCGAACTCGGTCGATCCCTACTCCTGGTGGGCGGGCAATTTTCGCTTCGTGGATCTGTCGGGCAAGCTGCTCGGCGCGCATATCGCCCACGCGGCGTTGATCGTCCTCTGGGCGGGCGCGATGACGTTCTTCGAGCTGTCTCGCCTCGATCCCAACCTGCCGATGTACGACCAGAACCTGATCCTGTTGCCGCACCTGGCGGCGCTGGGTATCGGGGTCGGTGAAGGCGGCGCGATCGTCAACACCTATCCGTTCTTCGCGATCGGTGCGGCGCACCTGGTCGCCTCCGCATTTTTGGGCGCGGGCGGGATTTACCACGCCGTTCTCGGCCCCGAGAAGCTGGACGTTAAAGGTTTCGGCTACGACTGGGAAGACGGTCGCAAGATGACCACGATTCTCGGTTCGCACCTGGTGCTGCTCGGTGCGGGCGCGCTGCTGCTGGTTATCAAGGCAACGAACGTTGGCGGTTTGTTCGATCCGGCGATCGGCGACGTTCGCCTCGTGACCGAACCGACTCTCAATCCCCTGCGCATCTTCGGCTATATCGTCGGCATTACGCCCGATGGCTGGACGCTGAAGGGCATGGCGGCGGTCAGCAACCTCGAGGACGTCGTCGGCGGCCACATTTGGATCGGCGCGATCTGCATCCTCGGTGGCGTTTGGCACATCGCGTCGGAGCCGACGCGCTGGGCGAAGGGTCTGTTCGTCTGGTCGGGCGAAGCGTACCTGGCCTATTCCCAAGCGGCGCTGGGCTACATGGGTATCTTTGCCGCCTACTTCGTGTGGGTGAACGGCACGGTGTACCCGGAAGCGTTCTACGGTCCGACGGAGCAGTACTTCTCCGAGGCGGGAACGATTACGCCACGTACTTGGTTGATGCTCTTCCAGCTGATCTTTGCCGGTCTGCTGCTGGCGGGCCACATCTGGCACGGTCTGCGATCGCGGGCGGTCGCGCTGGGCTTCAGCTTCAGCCAAATGCAGTTCAACATGGGCGCAGTTTACGGAGATCGCCAGTTCAACAGCCAGCCGCTGATGAGTGGCCTGGTGCAGCCGCCGATGGACGATCCGCAAATCGGAACGTTCGACACCGCCATTAGCGGCAGTCAACTGACCAAAACTTGGGTCAAAAATCTGCCGATCTACCGCGAAGGTCTCGCGCCGATCGCGCGTGGCTTAGAGATCGGCATGGCCCACGGCTACCTGCTGCTCGGCCCCTTCCTGAAGCTCGGCCCTCTGCGCGATACCGATGACGCGCTGCTGGCAGGCTTCGGTGGCGCGTCCGGACTGGTGGTCATCCTCAGCTTCTGCATGTTTATCTACGGTTTGGCGGTATTCCGCGGCCGTACGCAGCCGGTGGGCATCCTGCCGGACAACATGCAAACCCTCAAGGGCTGGAGCCTGTTTAACTCCGGCTTTATCGTCGGTGGTCTCGGTGGTGTTATCTTCGCCAGCTTTATTCTGCTGGAGATCGCACGCGCTGGAATCACGTCGATCGGCTAGACCAAATCGCACCAAATCGCACGACTGTTCTTCGCAGCCATGCGCGACGTATTGAAACCTTCGGGGTCCGAACCACTGCGACCGGCTAACGCCGCAAGCTTTCGATCGGGCCCCTGAGGTTTGCGTCAATCCCGATTCATTCGCAATTTAAGAAACTAACGATGGCACTTCCTCTTCTCAACTACCCCCCCAGCAGCCAAAACCAGCGAGTGAAAGGGTTTGAAGTCCCTGGTGACGAACAGCCCCGTCAGTATGCGCTCGAAGCTCCGTTCTCCGACTCGCAGGTGTCGGATGCGATCGCAGCGGCGTATCGCCAAATCTTTAACGAGCAGCAGTCGATCTCCTTCAACCGCCAGCCCGCCCTCGAATCGCAGCTACGCCAAGGCCGCATCACCGTGCGCGGCTTTATTCGCGGTCTGCTGCTGTCCGAGTCGTTCCAGCGGATGAACTTCGACACGAACAGCAACTACCGCTTCGCGGAGCTGTGCGTCCAGCGGGTGTTGGGCCGCGCGGTTTACAACGAGAAAGAGAAGCTCGCCTGGTCGATCGTCATTGCGACCAAGGGCGTTGTTGGCTTTGTGGACGAGCTACTGGCCACCGACGAGTATCTCGAAGCGTTCCGCGATGACACCGTGCCTTACCAGCGCCGCCGCATCTTGCCCCAGCGCGGCCAGGGCGAGCTGCCGTTTGCTCGGATGGCGCGCTACGACCGCAACCACCTCGAGCGGCTCTACAGCTCGGGGCAGCTGCGCAAGTTCGACAATGGCGTCGTCGATCGCTCTGCCACGGTGTACCGTCGTGCGGTGGTACTCACGTCGATTTCGGCGATCGTCTTCCTGCTAGCCACCCTCGCGGCAGCGATCGGCTAGAAGCCCTGCGCGGGTTTTGCGATCGCTTGTTGCTAGCCGACTCTGGCGGCGCGATTGTTGCCGATTTACGCAAATCGGCAGCGGTCGAGATCGTCAGGCGATCGCCCCGCTCCTCCCAGAACGTAAACACTTTCTGTAAAGACGCGATCGACAGACCGTGGGCTGGCCCGGTTCTAGAGAGTCAATGCTAAAGTAGTAGCGTTTTGCGGCGAGTTTATCGTCCGCTTTAAGTTCGACACAGTTTGACGCTTCTCCTATGACCCACTCAACCATTCAACGTGCTGGGCTCGGCCTGCTCTCGATCGCGGCCGTTTCACTCGCTGCTTGCGGACAAACCGCAGAGGGCGGCTACCCGCAGAATGCCGTTGATAACTTTACCGAGGGCTGTTTGGGTAGCGGCTTTGACTTCGCGGATGAAATTTGTTCCTGCACGATCGACAAGATTCAGGCGAACTACAGCTTCGATGAGTTCAAAGAGATGAACGAAGCGGTCAACGAGGGGGGCGAGCTGCCGATCGAGATGCTCCAGCTGACGGGTTCCTGCTACAGCGAAATTGCGGCCGAGAAGGGCGCGCCGCCGTATCCGGCCCAAGTGACCGACAATATCCTCGACGGCTGCATGGCAGGCAGCGACGGTAACGAGCAGGTTGCAGCGGCTTGCGCGTGCGGCGTCGAGCAAGTCCAGGAAACGTATACATTCTCGGAGTTTATGGCGATCGACCGGGCAGCGACCAGCGGCGAAGAGCCTCCGGCAGAGTTCCAAGAAATTTGGCAGACCTGTTTCGAGCAGGCAGGCTAGCTGACCGGCCTCGCTCGACCGATCGGATACCGAACTCGCGTTTGGAAACTTTGCCTCGCTCATCGTACGTCGGTGGGCGAGGTTGTCGATCGGGGCAGAGCAGCGCGAGTGGCGGTTTTCATTCCGTTCTGGCGTTGCAGAACACCGCGCTGAGTCTCGATAATATGTAGCAGGTCTCGTTTTAAATCTTTTGTTTCAGCTCTTTTAGCATTTCTCGATCGATTATGACCCGCACTCATAACGTCCGCATTCACCACCGCCAAACGGACACCTATTACACCGTTCAGGCGAACGAAGACCGCTATATCCTCCACACTGCGGAGAACCAGGGAGCAGAGCTGCCTTTCCTCTGTCGGAACGGAGCTTGCACGAGCTGTGCGGTGCGGGTGCTGTCGGGCGAGCTAGACCAGGACGAAGCGATGGGCCTGTCGCCGGAGCTGCAAGAGAAGGGCTACGCGCTGCTCTGCGTCAGTCACGCGAAGTCGGATTTGGTGGTGGAAACCCAGGATGAGGATGAGGTGTACGAGCAGCAGTTCGGCAAGCACTTTGCGAAAGGTCGTGTCTTTTTTGGGATTCCCATTGAAGACGAGTAGGCCCGTTGGCGTGAAAGTTGGAGCCGAACCGTCAACATCTTTCGCGGTGGCCGAGAAGTCCGACTTTTCCAAAAAGCCGGACTTCTGGAGTGGTCGCTGTTTCGCTAGGCGTCTTCTTTGACGGGGAAGCGGTTGACGGCATAGGCGGCGTCGCGGGCGAGGCTCTTCATGCGATCGCTCAGGTGTGGCACGTGGGGGATTTGCGAGAGCACGTCGAGGGTGCGGCGCAGCACGCGGACGATGTCTCCATCGTCGAGACTGGTGTTACCGCAGAGGTCTTCCCACTCCGCGCCTTCTGCCCACTGCTCCACCAGGCCGACAAATTCGCGATCGAACCACACCGGCAGTGCCACGTCGTAGCGACGCTGCACCTGAAAAACTCGACGCCGCAGGCTTTTGACCGAGTCCAGTGCGCCGAGGACTTCTCGCGAGGGGTCGATCGCCGTCCAGGCATCCGGACGCGTCACTTCCACCGTTACCGCCGCGCAAGCCGCTGTAAATTGAGGCATCTCGAGATCCTCAAACTCGTGGCTCATCAGCGCCAGACCGAGCCAGAGTTCGTTATCGCCGCGCAGCGCTGCGATCGCCTCGCCCAGCTCTGTCGGCTGCATCGACTCTTCCAGGCAGCTAAACTCCAGCAGGATATCGATCAGATCGAGGAAATCCTGCCAGTGGCGTCCCAGGTTGCGCTCGATCGCCTCCTGGCGTTGCTGGAGCTGCTCCTCGAGGCGTTCGACGCGGCGGAGCTGCTTGAGCAAGGCTTTCGGGTTGCCGACCTGCTGGACGGGGTGCGCCTCGAGTTCGACTTCGAGTTCGGCGACACGGTCTTGCCATTCGGCCACTTCCGGCGGGATTTCCGGTGGTGGAACCTGGGGGATGCGCTCGGCGATCGCCAGCGTATCGGCCATCCCGGCGATCGGGCGATCGCTCGAGACTAGATCTTGCGGCCAGCTGATTTCGTCCACTTCCGAGAGGCGCGGGATGTTGCCGAACAGGTGGACGACATCTTGGGGCATGGCGGCATACCAGGTGTTGTTGGCGCTCAGGCAGACGAGCTGGAGCGGGCGATCGCCACCACCGGCCTTACCCACCAACACCGCCGAGATCGGCTCGGCCACCGTCACGTTCGGCCCTTTCAGATTCAAGACCGTGCCCGCCACTGCGAAGCGTAGCGCCAGCACCAGCGACTCCTGCCCGACGTCCTCGGCCTGGTCGCGCAGGGTCTTGAGGATGCGGCGCTCTTCCTGGAGACGTTCTTGCAGCTTGCGGTAGTTTTCGAGCGATTCGAGGTCGAGGTCGGCGATTTGCGCCTGAGCTTGGCCGAGGCGCGCTTCGACGTTGGCGACCTCGTCCTGCTGGGGCTTGAGGCTGAGATTGGCGAGGTACTGCCCGAAGCTTCGCTCCACCAGGTCTTTGGCGCGATCGAGCGAGTGGATTTGCAGCAGGTTCAGCACCATACCGTAGGTAGGCGTGAACTGGCTGACGAGAGGATCCGCGCCGATGGTCGCTAGGTGCGCCGCTTCCTTCGCGCCCTCGAACGGCGACTCGAGCGCCACCACGTAACCGCGATCGTCCATGCCCCGCCGACCGGCACGCCCCGCCATTTGCAAAAACTCCGACGCGGTCAGCAAGCGGTGGCCGCTGTCGGTGCGTTTCGATAGACCCGCAATCACGGTGGCGCGGGCGGGCATGTTGATTCCTGCCGCCAGTGTTTCGGTGGCGAACACCACTTTAATCAGGCCCTGCTGGAATAGCGACTCCACCAGTGACTTCCAGGCGGGCAAAACACCGGCATGGTGGGCGGCGATGCCGCGATAGAGCGGTTCGAGCTGGCTTTCGCGAACGGCTCCGGGGTTTTCTTCTACGAAGGCGTCGATAATTTTTGCGATGCGATCGGTTTGTTCGGCGTCGAGCAAGCTGAACGTGCCCATCTCCGCCACCGCCTTGTCACAGCCGCGCCGACTGAAGATGAAGTAAATCGCCGGGAGCATGTCGCGCTCGGCCAGCTTGGAGACGACGAAGCTGGGGGCGAGAGGTCGCGGGCGCGGTGGCTTTTTCGATCGCTTGGTGAACTTGCCTTTTTTGAGCTTCTGCGGGCGGATTTTCGGGTTGATGGCCTTGCCCGCGCGATCGAGCAGGGGGAACATGCCGCGACCGCTGCAATAGTTGAACTCCAGCGGCACGGGGCGGTAGTCGGAGTACACCAGCTCGGTGGGGCCGTGAACTTCGGCGATCCAGTCGGCGAGCTGGCCGCTATTAGCGACGGTGGCGGAGAGGCCGACGAGCTGCATCCCCGGCGGGGCATAGACGATCGCCTCCTCCCAGACCGTGCCGCGCTGGCGATCGTTCATGTAGTGGCATTCGTCGAGGACTACGGTTTCCACGTCGCGAACGGACGTGCCGACTTCGCCGATCGGCGTACCGTAGAGCATATTGCGGAAGATCTCGGTGGTCATCACCAGGATTGGGGCTTCGCGCTCGATCGCGATATCGCCCGTCAGCAGCCCGACTTTGTCGTTGCCGAATTTCTCGCGGAAGTCACGTAGTTTTTGGTTGCTCAGCGCCTTGAGCGGGGTGGTGTAAAAGACACGCTTGCCGCGCGTCAGGGCGCGGTGGATGGCGTATTCGCCGATCAGGGTTTTGCCGGAGCCGGTGGGGGCGCAGACGATCGCGGATTTGCCGTCGTTGAGCGCTTCGATCGCCTGGAGTTGGAAGCGATCGAGGTCGAAGGGGAAAAGCTGGCGCAAGTCGAGTTCTGACATGGCCTCTATTTTACGTCGGGAGCGGTCGCGTTATGCGTACAGTTATCTCGGATAGGCCGACTGATGAGTAGTACCGTAAGGGAGAGAATGCAGATGAAGAGTCTGGAGCGAATCGGACTCGATCTGACGCAGGGAAACTTTGACTTCACTCGTCATGCCTTCAAACGTGCCGTCGAGCGAAATATCAGCGATCGCGAGCTTATCGAGTGCGACAGCAAGATTCGGCTTGTGGAGGACTACCCGGACGATAAGTACACGCCGAGTTGCCTGATTCTGGGATTCACCGAGCGGCAGAGGCCATTACACCTACAGGTCTCGCGAGCGGAGACAGCCAACGTCAAAATCATCACGCTCTACGAGCCCGATCCGAGCTGCTGGGAGAATAATTCAATTCGGAGAGACGCATGAATCACTGTCACGTTTGCAATGGCGATCGCTTCCATTCGGAGACGACGAGCGAAATTTTTGAGATTGACGGTCGTTTTTTGCTGGTGGAGGGGATTCCGGTTCGCGTGTGCGATCGGTGTGGGGAGGAGACTTTCGATCGTGCGACGACGGAGCGTATTCGGGGGTTGTTGCACGGTGAGTCACAGCCGGTAAGGACGATCGAGGTGGGTGTTTTTTCGCTGTAGCGCGATCGCAGAGCTGGGCGATCGCGGTAACAAGACTTGGGAAGCTTGCGAGTGTGAGCCGATCGATTCAACACGCCCAGTTTAATCTCGATTTCCGCGCGCCAGCTTTTAGCTCCGATAATTACACTTACCAGATTTAAAAGCATTTCTCTAAAATCACCTTTTGGTAAAGCTTTCAGCGATTTTAGATCCTTGTTGCGAATGACACGATCGGCCTTATTGCAAACGTTGCGCCCCGCCAGTTGCAATAGCGCATCGCGCTCGCAACAGCCGTTCCCAACATCCATCGCACCTGAAAACCGCGCCCCCTAAGTCCAGCCGCACGAGTCGGGGTAATATTCGAGGCAACTGCCCGCAACGCCGCCTCGTCCCCATCGGATGCCACAGTACTTTTTTCATCTACTCGCGTTTTTTGTCGCCTGCGCGATCGTCCTCATCACGACACCGATCGTCCGCAAATTCGGCCTCGAAAGCGGCCTCGTCGATAACCCCAACGCCCGCAAGGTTCACGATCGGCCGATGGTACGGCTGGGCGGCGTCTCGATCTTCATCGGAAGCACCGTGGCGCTGCTGACCGTCTGGCGACTCGGCGGCTTTATCGACGCCCAGGGCAACGTTCTCAACCCCCAGGCCGAATACGAAATCTGGGGCGTGATCGTCGGTGGGCTGCTCTTCTTTTGTATTGGCCTCGCCGACGATCTGTTTAACCTTTCGGCGATCGTCAGGCTGCTGCTGCAAGTCACCGTCGCCAGCGCAGTTTGGTCGATCGGCAACGTGCAGGTCAACGTGCTTAGCGTGCCCTTTGGCGACATGCTCGAACTCAGCGAGCCGGTGAGTTGGCTCGTGACGATCCTCTGGCTGGTGGGGATGACGAATGCGATCAACTGGATCGACGGGCTCGACGGGCTAGCGGCTGGCGTCTCGGGCATCGCCGCGACGATCATGTTGTTTGTGAGCCTGTTCGCCGATCGCCCTGCGGCGGCGCTGATCGCTGCGGCACTGGCGGGCGGAACCCTTGGATTTTTGCGCTACAACTTCAACCCCGCGCAGATCTTTATGGGCGACGGCGGCTCGTACTATCTCGGGTTTACGCTGGCGGCGGTGGGCATCGTCGGGCTGATCAAGAGCAGTACGGTGACGGCGGTGCTGCTGCCCTACGTGATCCTGGCCGTGCCGCTGGTGGATATGTCGGCGGTAATTTTCGATCGGCTTCGCAGCGGCAAATCCCCATTTACCGCCGATAAGCGCCACCTCCACCACCGGCTGCTCGACGCGGGTTTTTCCCATCGATCGACCGTACTGTTTATTTACGTGCTGACGCTCTGGGCGGGCAGCTTGGCACTAGTGTTCGCACGGGTTCCCAGCGGCGTCTTCTATGCCGGAGCCGCGACGGTGCTGCTGGGTTACACGGGCTTCCTGTGCTGGCGACGCCGCGAAGGATAGCCGCAGCGCAGTTGCCATCGCAACACCGACATGACAATTCACCCAAACTTGCTCTGCATCATTGCGATCGTGAGGCAAATTGCAGCAGGGATCTCCCAGGGCGCTGAATTCACCTCACATTGGGTTGGGAAAAGACAGACAGATCTGCACCCAGTCCATCATTGAGCCCTGAGTTGAAGATGCTGCCGAATCGCCACTCCAGAAGCAATCGAGCCTAAATCTTGCTCTTGGTACTGTCGTTGAAGCTCTTTTTCAAGCAAAGGAGACATTGTCCGAACAAAGGCCATCTTTACCTGGAATTCGTACAGCTCGATTCGAGCCTTACGATTCTTACAACATCCCTGCTTCCAGCGTCCGCTTGCATGCAATTCGCAAGTTTCTTCAGCGTGGTTATTGATTGCCATTTCTTTACCACCATTACTATGGGAGCCAACCTCATGGCTCACGATCGATGCTCCGAGAAGTGACTTATGGAGTATTGATACTCGAGCTAATCAGCCGATACAAAAACAAATAGCATGGAAATTAGCGGAAATTAGCGGAAGAGAGAAACGGAAATAGACGGAAATAATTAGAAACAAAGAAAAGCACCAAGGCTCACTCTCGGAGAGGTTGACCTCAGTGCTTAGCGTGGTGGAGGCGAGACAGAATTCCGACTGTCCCATCAAACAAAGCCAGGAGCTAAAACAGCCTGCATCCCCTATGCAGCCGTCAGTTCTTCCGGTAGCGAGTCATAGGGGAGAAACAGGTAATTGAAGATCAACTCGCGATCGGCACGGCTACAGTAGATGTCGTTTTGTAAACATTCTGCGAGTAGAAGATTGAGCTGATTGTATTCGGCAAGGGCTTTCTGCGCGTCAGCTGAAAGCTTCTCGCCACCTCCCGTCCCATAGTTCTTCTGCATATGGCTTGAGAGGCGGTTCGCCCAACCTAACCAGTTGGCCGCATCCTTGAGAGAGCTCGGTCGCGATTGCCGCAGCCGTACCAACTCTGCTAGCGACTCTTGAACTTCTGGATTATCGATCAATGCTGTTCGTGCAATCTCGATAATTTTATCGAAAGTTTCATCAAAGCCTTCTATTCCCTCATTTTGCAGACTGTCATCAAACTCGCTGATATATCCAATATTCTCAGACTTGCCTTTCGAAAAGTTCCGCGCTCTGGTCAGGAGGAACGCAAGACTAAGCTGAAACTCACACAAAGGAGTTCGGGCTTTCGTATCGTACAGGCTTAGGTTTGTCTCGCGCAGTTTGTACGCAATTGGAACCGCATTTTCCTTAACGGTATTGGGTACGGAATCGGGATCGCTATTTAGATCTGTATTGTAGTCATAGGCGGCAATACAAGAGCGCCAAGACGGAGTACCAACGTCGGCTTTCTTTGTCATTGAGTCGAGCCAGTGTAGCCATTTTTGAAGTTCCGGGACTTGACGTATGGATTCTTGCGTATGAAAAAATATACGCTTTAATGCCATTGCCGTATCTTGAGGCTTGCGTAGAGCGGCAATCAAATTTTGTATTACAGAATACCACTTTGGATCTTTGATATTAGCGTCTATTTTATCTAGGATATCCATAATTTCTACTTCTTCTTTAAGGGCTTCAGCCGCTAGATATTCTTGAAAGGATAGGTGTGAAAACGTATACGCAGTAGAGCCGAGGGAGATGAGCAAACCATTTTGAGCCTCGATCGCACGTAAGACTGCCCGACTATCCAAATCCTTTTTCTCAGGTTTATACCCCTGGACATTGATAATAAAGTCTCGCACGATCTCCTCTAGCTCTTCTCGCTCCCATGCGTGTTGAACTCTCGCACCAGAAAATCCTGCACACGCAATACGTGCAAGTAGCGCTTTACGGTTTCGCAGCGAAATATCTGTGCGAGACCGAAGATTATGGGGAACAGGCTCTCGTGTTAATGAAATTGGATCTCGCGTCACGCGTTTTTCAGAGTCCCATTTACGGATAAATAATTCAATGGCATCTGCAAATAGCGCCCTTTGATCTTTAGGGAACTCATAGCCATTTTGATACAGTTGGCACATCACAGCGAGAAGGAGTGGCGTTCTTGCGAGCTCTCGCATTCGATCGTTGGACTCCAGCGCCTGAAGGAATAAGCGAGCACTTTCCTTTTTGCTTCGCTCTTCAACCTCCCGATCGCTATCAAAGAACTTTCTCACATACTGCTCAATACGATCCCCATCCAGATCGACCATTTCGATCTCTCTGAAGTCTGGAGCAGGAACGCTTCGCGGTGCACCAAAGCGACAACAGAGAACAAACGAGTTTTCGGGAAAATCTCTCACCAAAAAGCTAATCAAAGAATCAAGACGACTGATATCTTGACTCGGGACTTCATCTAACCCATCAATCAAGAAGATGCATCGCCCCTGCTTCCATAGATTTTGAATAAGATATTGAGCTTCTTGAATTCCCTCAGCATCTTCCTCGTCAATCTTGAGATGGCGGCAGAAGCTTCGAATGATATATGCGCGGAGGTCTTCTCCCTCCTGCCGATATTTTTCTTCCTTACAGAAGGTATTAAGGTCTATAAATAATGGCAGCAAAGAATTCTCATCTGTTAGATCGAATTCTTTGACCAAGTCAAGGCCGACTAGCTTGAGCCCCGTGGTCTTCCCGGAACCTGCACTCCCCCAAACTTGAAGATGCTTGAATTTACGGACAGCCGTGGCGAAAGAAATCTTGTTCCCTTGATTGATTTGGCTCCAGAAGCTCAGCCGATCTAAAGATATTCCGGACACCTCAGCTGCCAACTCACCAACATTTATCTTCATTCGCTTGACGACGGTATCGAAGACTAATGGGTCTGTTGAGACCGATAGGAGATCTTTCCCATAGGACATTCCAGGAATTCGGGCTGTCCCATTCGCTTTTAAGAACTCCTCCTTGTAAGACGCGATCCAACTTGACTTGTTGTCGATGCTTGTAGATTCCTCGATCTCCTCTATTGCTTCTGGTGCATCTTCAGCGATCTCTGAAAGCAACTCAATATAGCTTTTTTCACACAACTCCTCACACAAAATATTGAGTGTTGTATCTCGTGCGGAATCAAATAAATCTTGCTTTTTGAGCACGTTACGAAGCGTACGCTCAGATACTAGTTGATTTCCTTCTTGATCAAATCCGATCTTTTCATGCAGCCGTTTGGCAGAGCTACCAAATTTATGGCTAAAAGCGACTTGTAGCTTTTCTCGAACTTTTTCTCGAACCCTCTGTTCATTAGTCATGGAAAGAACCTGTGGATGTAAACAGGACTCACAGCTGTTTTTATACTAGACCGATTTCCGTGGCTAGGAAGCTATTTTACTAATTTCCTTGAATTTCTCGGAACTTCCATGCGGGGAATGTTGACAGTTGGAAACACAGAAATTCCGGGCAGTTCACCGAGGTTTTCTATTTTCCTCTTATTTCATTGCAACCCATAAATTCTCTTTATAGGCTGGAGCCACTTCACTAAATAGGAAGATCCAAATGCAAACGCACAATACGAATAAAAAACGTTCTCTTCTGATTCGTTGGTTTGAGGAGGTTTGGTCTAAACCTTCGCATAAATACATGCTTGCAATCTTGATCTTTGCCTTCTATTATCCGCCGCCAATCGTCAATCAGTCAGTAGATGCTTTGGTGGAGGCTGTGGAACAGCTTCCGATCGAGGATATCAAACATCTGGAGCTTGATATCCCACCTGGAAAATTCCGTGCAGAGTTTAACTCAGATTCCGAGGATCTCGATCCTGACTCGGACTCGAATTCTGATTCCGAAAAGTAAAAATCTCACTCCAGGGATTTGTCACAAGTCCGTTTAGTTGACGCGGGTGCACGACTCCCACACAACACTTGCCCACAGGAGAACAACAATATGCGATACGACAATTCCAAGCGCCATCACACGCGTAAGCAGCACGATCGCCATGCTCGCTCGCCCAATCCTTTCGGGTGCGGTGTCTGCGCTCCCTGGCTCTCGGTTGCCGTCTTCCTGCTCAATTCCGAGCCGTCCGAGTATAAGACTCCAGAAGCGTCACCGGCGACTTCCCCGACGGCAGCTCTCTACTAACACGCGATCGCTTACAGCAGGGCTATTCGACCGAATCTTTATACCTTGAAAACCATACTCCAAAGCGCTTCTGCACCCGAGATGCAGAGGCGCTTTTTGATGATGAAATGCTCGTATCTCGGTTCGCGGTTCCCTCGCTGGAAGTAATACGTCAAACGGGTCGGTCGATTCTACAGCAGGCGTGCTGCTCGCCATACCGACAGCTTTTTAAAGCTCGCCGCGAATCTCGCGGACGATACCGTCTTCTAGAAGCACTTCCACCTGAAGCTTTTTAACCAGATTGTCGCCGATGCCGATCGGGAAGACGCTGTCGATTTGCCCCTGATTGACTTCATTCCCGAGCTGAACGGTCTGCACCTGCTGGAGCTGTTGGAGGATTTGGTTTTTCTGTTCTAGGAGCTGGCTTTTTTGTTGGTTGACCTGGATCTGGACGTTGTCGATCTGCTGGCGCACCTGGGGTGGCAACTCAGTAACGGCAATGCCGGAATGCTGCTGCTGGATATCGCGGACGGTGCGGTGGCCTTGGACTTCGAGCTGCTGGAGCTGGCCGTCGAGCCGATCGATTTGCTTCTGGAGCTGCGCCTGGGCTTCCTCTTTCCAGCGATCGGTGACGACCGCTTTCACCGTAATCGTGCGCTTGAGTAGGAGCTGAGAGGGGTCGAGTTCCATTAGGAGAGCCTATCGGGGACGGGGACGTTGCCAGAGACCTGGGGAAGCACGAAGGGAAACCCGACCGGAGCCTGCCATCTGTTCGGCGAACGATATGGTTCAGTTTTTACCCTAAGGCGCGACCCCAGGCAAACTCCGGCGAAGTTCCGGTGAAGCCCCAGAGGAGCCCTAGAGAAGCTCCGGCTCGGCTCCGGTCAAAATCCCAATCGCCTTAACGGAACAGCCCGTCGATCGTCTCCTGATAGGCGGCAGTGACGACCGGGCGCTTGATTTTCATCGTCTGGGTCATCTGGCCGTTGGCGATCGAGAAAGCCTCGGCGATTGCGGCGATCGGACCGATGCGATCGTCGGGGCGGTAGCCGGGGCGATCGCGCACTTGGCTATCCAGCTCGCGGCGCAGCAGTTTAAGCAGCTTCGGTTCGTCCAGAGCGATCGGCAGCGTCGCTTCGGCATCGAACGTCACGCTATTCTCCTTCGCCCAGGCTCCCAGCGCGTCGAAGTTGGGCACGATTAGCGCGCCGAGCTGCTTTTGGTCTTGGCCGACGAGCATGATTTGGTCGATGTAGGAGCTACGGAGGCAGGCGTCTTCGATCGGCTGTGGTTCGATATTTTCGCCGTTACTCAGGACGATCGTGTCCTTGGCGCGCCCGGTTAGAATGACGTGGTTTTCGTGGTTGAGGCAGCCCAGATCGCCAGTGTCGAACCAGCCGTCGGCGTCGATCGCCTTGGCCGTCGCTTCCGGGTTGCGGAAGTAGCCGCGCATTACCTGGGGGCCGCGCGCCAGCACCAGACCGCGCTCGCCACGGGACAGCGTCTCGCGCGTTTCGGGATCGACGATCTTGACTTCAGTGTCACGAATCGGCAAGCCGGACGCGCCGGGGATATTCGCCTCAACCCGACGCACGCTCAACACCGGCGAAGTTTCCGTTAGGCCGTAGCCGACGAGCAGATCGATGCCGAGAATCCCGAAGAAGTTGTCGATATGTCGCGCCAGCGAGCCACCGCCGCTGACGAAGTATTTCACCTGGCCGCCGGTCGCCGCGCGGACTTTGCTATAAACGAGCTTGTTGCCGATCGCGTAGAGTGGCGCGAGTGCCGCAGCTTTGACCTTCGCCTTAAGCTTCGCGCCCGCGCTCGGTGGCGTCGCGTCGAGCATCAAGCCTCGAGCCCGATTGCGCGCGTCGAGGTAGCGCTGGCCGACTTTAACAAAGAAATTAATGAGCTTCTGCTGTTTTTCAGATTTGGCGCGGAAGCTTTTCTGGACGCCTTCGTAAATCGACTCCCACAGACGCGGTACGCCGATCGTGGCTTGGGGTTTATAGGTCGTCAGGTCGTTTTTAAAGTAGCGAATGCTGGTGTAAATCAACGTCGCCCCCTGGGAGAGCAGGTAGTACTCGCTCGTGCGCTCGTAGGCGTGCCAGGTGGGCAGGATAGCCAGCGCCCGATCGCCCACCTCGATCGGGATAATCGCGCCGAAACAGCAAATCTGCTGCATCAGGTTGCCGTGGGTGAGCATTGCGCCCTTGGGTTTGCCCGTCGTGCCGGAAGTGTAAATCAGCGTCGCGAGGGTCGAGCGATCGTGCTGGTGCGGCGTCGGGATGCGGCCTTGCCCCAGCGCCATCACCTGCTTGAAGTTCAAGACCTTGCGCGAGCTGTCGGCGGGTGGCTCTTCGTCGGAGAGCAGCACGATCCAGAGGCCGGTGGCGAATTCAAACTCGCTCTCGGCGTCGTCTTCGAGCTTTTGCAGGGTCGCCAGGTCGGCCACGATCGCGCCGACGCTGCCGCTGTTGTCGAGCATATAGAGCAGCTCGCTCGGATCGGCCTGGCTCGATCGCACCACGTTCGCCGCGCCCGCCGTCATCGTCCCCTGGTCGGCCACGATCCAGCGCGGGCTGTTGTCGGCGAAGATCGCCACGCGCGTCGGGTCGCCATCGTCATCGCGCCCCGGCGTCACGCCCAGCGCTTGAATCCCGGCGGCGAACTGCTGGATCTGCTGGTGCAGCTCGCGGAAAGTGACTTTCACTTCCGGTGTGGCGTGGGGGTCGTGAAGCGCTAAGGAATTACCGAACTTCGCGATCGCCAGCGGCCAGATATCGGGGACGGCGGCGACGCGATCGTAGTCGATCAGATAGTCGGGGCGGGTCGGCCAGGGGGCAGTCGCAATCGTCATGGTGATAAAGAGAGATGATTATGGCAGTGGAAACGAGCGATCGAGCGGCGCGAACTCGACCCGCGAACTCGACCGACTTTCTATCGATATCTACGATGGTGCGCGACGAGCCGGGCGACTCAGCGGCAGTTTATGACGCTTCTTGCAATGGTTCCCCGGGCCGGTCAGTGTCAAAATTGTCCTAAGGAACGGGCGCGATCGCAGGCCAGTGCGCAACGGAGGCGTCTTTCCCGTAAGCGTTTTGCCACGCCCTTCAGAATACTCGATCGCTTTTCGAGCGATCTTCTCTCACCGCAGGCACATGACCCCATCCCTCGACCGACAGTACGACACGATCGAACGCGGGCTGCTGCCCGAGCTGGTGGTCGAGCGGGTTACGCCGAACGATCCGGTGGTCGTGAAGCATTTGCCGGAGCCTTGGGAAATCGTCGGGACGGGGAACTACGCGGCGGTGTTCGCCCATCCAGAATTCTCCGATCGCGTCGTTAAGGTCTACGCGCCGGGCTGTCCGGGCATCGAAGAAGAAATCGAGGTGTACCAGCGCCTGGGCGAGCATCCGGCTTATTCACGCTGCTACGGTTCCGGCGAGAATTTCCTAATCTTGCGGCGCATTTACGGCGTCACGTTCTACGACTGCTTGCCGCGCGGCATCAAGATTCCGCCGATCGCGATCGAGGATATCGATCGCGCCTTGGCCTACGCCCGCGATCGCGGCCTAACGCCCCACGACGTTCACGGGCGCAACGTCATGCTCTGCGACGGTCGCGGCGTGATGGTAGATGTCTCGGACTTTCTAGTGGACGAAGATCGAGACAAAGCCTGGCAAGATCTGCGCTGGGCCTACCGCTGGATTTACCGCCCGTTTCTAGCCTGGCGTCCGGTGCGCGTATCCTACTCGCTGCTGGATTTAATCCGGAAGGTTCACCTGTGGATGCGGCGATCGTAGCAGCCCCCTCCCCCACGCGACTCCCAGCGCCGCGCAAATATTTCTCTCCACAGCAGCCCCCCTCCCATGCATATCGGCCTCTACTGTCCGGCGGAAACCGGACACCTCAACACCATGCTCCCCCTCGGTGAAGCGCTCCAGGCGCGGGGTCATCGCGTCACCTTCGTCGGCATCGAAGACGCCCGCGACAAAGTCGAAGCCGCACGCCTCGACTTCTTCGCGATCGCCACCAACGTCTTGCCCGAGGGCAGCATGGACGAAATCCTCGAAACCCTCGGCGAACTGAAGGGACTGCCCGCGCTGCTCTACACCGTCAAAGCCTTCCGCGACACGTCCGAAAAAGTCCTCAAACACGGCGCGATCGCCTGCAAAGACCTCCAGCTCGACGGCATGGTTATCGATCAAGCGACCGCCGAAGCCAGCGCGATCGCCCGCTTTCTAGACGTTCCCTACGTGACGGTTTGCAGCGCCTTGCCGTTCGACCCCGAGCCCGGAGTCCCACCGCTGTTTAGCACCTGGACTTACAAAGACGCATGGCTTCCCAAGCTGCGAAACGCCCTAATCCACGGTTTTTTCTCGTCTACGCTGGGCGCGATCGTCAAAGCCCCGATCCGAGCTTTCTTCAAGGCACAAAACCTCGCCCTCCCCGAGAATTTAAACTCGCCCGTCGCGATGATTTCCCACCAGCCAAAATCCTTTGAATTCCCCCGAGAAAAGCTGCCCGTACACTTCCACTTCACCGGGCCGTACCACACCACAACCAGCCGCAAGCCCGTCGATTTCTCCTGGGAGCGCCTGACCGGCGAGCCGTTGATTTATGCCTCGATGGGAACGCTGCAAAACCGCCTTAGCGACGTGTTTCAAACCATTGCCACCGCCTGCGAAAATCTCAGCGCCCAGCTCGTAATTTCCCTCGGCGGCTCGGGCGATCCCGCCGATCTGCCGCCCCTGCCAGGCAACCCGATCGTCGTCCGCTACGCGCCGCAAATCGAGCTACTGAAAAAAGCCACCCTGACGATTACCCACGCCGGGATGAACACCACCCTGGAGTCGCTGACCCACGGCGTGCCGATGGTCGCCATCCCCGTCACCAACGACCAGCCCGGTATCGCCGCCCGCATCAAGTGGACGGGCGCGGGCGAGTTTGTCCCGCTCGATCGGCTCGATGCCGAGACACTGCGAAAGCTGGTGTCGCAAGTGCTGGAAACGCCGAGCTATCGCGATCGGGCGCAGTCGTTCGCAGAGGAAATCGCGACGTCCGGCGGCACGAAGCTGGCCGTTTCTATCATCGAAACGGCGCTGGCTGACAAGCAGCCTGTTGTTTCAGTGCAGGCCAACGCATCAGAACGTTCGTAAGGTCGTCACAGCAGTGCGCCCGCGATATTGGGTGCATCTCATCAAGTCAAGTCGCAGTAAGGGATCGCTTATTGCGGTTGCAGATCGCCTGAAATACATCGACTTCGAGAATTTGATTATCAATTTAATATCAGAACAAAGTGCCGCTCTGCACTAATAAGATGCACTCAGAGAGGTTAGACTTTCAGAGTCAGTGCTTTCCAAAGCTGCTCGCTATTCATCGAGGTGTGAAAATGTTGTCAATGGATGAAGCGTTGAAGCTCTTAAAAGATGGCGAACAGCGTCAATGGTTGATTGCTGATTGGGGATGGCATGAGAAAGGCCGTGGAAATGGGGGAGTTTACCTTGGCCTCCTTCGACCTGATGCAGAAGATCGATGTTTGCGAGATGCTTCATGGGATGTGAACCAAGGTGACGGACTGACAGGTTTTAGAACATGGTGGGATGAAGGTAGCGAGCATGTTCAATATAGATATGCACCCATCAGCAATGATTGTTGGCCTCTAGTAGTTCGTCGAGAATTTCATGGGCTAGCGGAAAACCAGTGTGACTTATTAGAAGAATTTCGCCTCTATCACAATTTGTGGCATGACAGAACCTCTGACAATTACTACAAAATCAAAAACGATGGAGATAAGCAGAAAATTGTACATAGAGACAAGAAAGGCGCAATGCTTGTCGATACTGCTTCGTTGCGACAATTTTGTGCAGCGAGAGAATTGCTTATGGTGTTGCAGGTAGATGCAGTTCAGTATTTTGAAGAGGTGCAGGAGGAGATTTCTGAGGAGATACGGCAAGATAACTTGTGCATGTTTCTCCATAAAACAAACGATCCAGATTTTATTGATAAACCGTCATTTGGCCGTCTTCTGGGAAAAAGAGTAATTCGCCCTCTGTCAATTGAGAAGTGCGGAGGCTGGCCTTTCAAAAAAGAGAAGACTTACGAATCCTTCATTATTGGCGTTGATGAAGAAGGAGAAGATGTTCTGTTCACAAGTAATCCTGACGAGTTGGGCAACTACTTTGGAGCAAATCCAGACAGCCCTCAATACCTAACGCCTATATCCTTCAGAAAAGATGTTCTCAAGAAATATTTGGAACGTCCTAGCCTCTGTTCGGTAGATGATGGTCATCTAAGCTGTGGTAGTGCTTGGGGAGTCCGAATAGACAACGATCATGAGGATGTAGTTGTAGTCTTTCTTGGGGATTTAGGTCGAGATCTTCCTGAAAGCGAACAGCGGTATTGGCGTGCATTTAATGTTCGACCAGAGAGAGGTCTTAGCGATACATGCCTCAAGCGATCTTTCTTTTGCCAGCCTGCATCTGCGGAGAACTTCGATCATGCAATCAAAGCTGAAAGACGCAAGATGCGAGGAAAATGGCAGGAAGCATTTGAGTTCAGTCTTTATGCAGAACTACATGAGGACGACATTGGAATTCTTTCCGATCTCAGGGTTCCCATTTCCGAAGAGTGGGTAGAGTTCGATCGATGCACTATCGCAGCATCTAAGGTTTTTATTGATTACTTGAATGAATCACCGTTGGGGAAGATGGCGAAAGATGAGATACGTAGAATGAAAGCAGCCAATCCGGATAGGCCAATACGTGGGATTGATAAACTACAGGCATGGTTCGTCCAGAATGGCGGAGAGAATGCACCTTTAGAAAGCGTCAATGCTCTTCGAACTCTCCAATCACTTCGCTCTAAATCGTCTGCCCACAGAAAGAACAGTGAATTAAGAAAACTGCTTTCAAAACACAATCTGGATCAAAGCTCACCGCGAGATGTTTACAAAGAGATGGTTGCCAAGCCACTTCTAGAATATTGCAGAAGCCTGCAGCGTTTCGCCGAATCCAAAATTGAGGAATCGTAGATTGTTCTCTAGTTCTGGGTGGCCAGTGTCAAACCATCGTCTGATTAACGGACAAAACTCACTCGAGCCCTAATCAACTCAAGTAACAGCGCGATATCTCCCCGTTCACACCACATTCGGGCGCATTGCCATGCGCCCCTACACGCAATCTTTCCTCCGTCATGAAACCTCCAGCCACAAAACCTCCAGCAGTCAAACAGTTCGTCCAGCTCGACAAATATCGCGCCGCCTACACCGTCCGGGGCTCCGGCAGGCCGGTGATTTTGCTGCACGGTTTCTTCGGCGACTCCGAGACGCTGGGCGGGCTGGCCGACGAACTCAAGTCGGATTTTCAGTGCTTTAGCCTAGAGCTGCTGGGCTTTGGCGACTCCGAAAAGCCGGATATCAAATACCTCGTTGAAGATCAGGTCGAATTCCTCCGGCAGTTTATTGAAAAGCTCAACCTCAAGGACGTTTACCTGCTCGGCTATTCCTACGGGGCCTGGGTGTCGGCGGCCTACGCGATCGCGCATCCGTCCGACCTCGGCTACCTGGGCCTGCTCGCGCCCGCCGGGATTCGCGACGATAGCTTTGTTGGCAAATACGACGCCATGAAGCCACTGCTGTGGCCGACGCCGCTGATCGACTGGGCGATCGCGATTTACAAATACATCGCGCCGCTACGTAACGATCGCGCGGGCTACGAAAAAATCCTGCTGTTCCGCACCACCTTTAAAACCCAGCCCGCCGCCACGGCCATCTTGAAGAGTCGCCTCCGCCCCGAAGACGCGGTCGATACCGTCGAGCATGAGATCCACCGCATCACGACGCCGACGATCGTCGTCGCCGCCGAGCAAGACGAGACCATTCCCTACTGGCACAGTGAAACCTACGCCAAAACGGTTCCCAACGCCGAAATCGAAGTCGTCCCCGACGGCGACCACGGCTTTATTCGCACCCACAGCACCGAGATCGCGCAGATCCTCAAGCCGCGCTTTCAGGCCCGCAATCGCGCCACGCCCGGGGCGATCGAAGGCTGAAAATCGAAGGCCAGCCCGCCGTCTCGTCGAGATTTCGGCTCGATTTTGGCCCGATACGATCGATCCACAACACATCGCGCCCGATCGCGCTGCAAACCCAGAGGACGGACGATAAAATCCTCTCATCATACAAATCCGCCCGCAGCCCCAGACGCCCGCAGGCGAATCCCGCAACACCGCAAATCGTTCGAGGAACTTCCGTGAGCCCAGAAACCATCGCCGCAGCCCCCACCAAAACCGCCTTTAACGTCGAGCGCTTCGATCGCTACGTCATGACCACCTACGGTCGCTTTCCGATCGCCCTGGAAAAAGGCCGAGGCTGCCGCGTATGGGATACCGAAGGCCGCGAGTACCTGGACTTCGTTGCGGGCATCGCCACCTGCACCCTCGGTCACGCGCACCCCGTGGCGATCGAGGCCGTCACGCAGCAAATGCAGACGCTGCACCACGTCTCGAACCTCTATTACAACGTGCCCCAGGGCGAGCTGGCCGAGTGGCTGGTGAAAAATTCTTGCGCCGATCGCGCCTTTTTCTGTAACTCCGGCGCGGAAGCCAACGAGGGCGCGATCAAGCTGGTGCGCAAGTACGCCAACACCGTCCGCAACATCGAAGACTCGGTCATCCTGACCGCCAAGGCCAGCTTTCACGGTCGCACCGTCGCAACGATCACCGCCACCGGCCAGCCCAAGTACCAGAAGAACTTTACGCCGCTGGTTCCCGGCTTTGACTACGTGCCCTATAACGACATCGCGGCGCTCGAGGCGGCGCTCGCCAAGCACGGCGAAAAAGTCGCAGGCATCATGCTCGAAGCTATCCAAGGTGAAGGCGGCGTCCGCCCCGGCGACAAAGCCTACTTCCAGCGCGTCCGCGAACTCTGCGACGAACGCGACATCCTGCTGGTCATCGACGAAGTGCAGGCCGGGATGGGCCGCACCGGCAAAACCTGGGGTTACGAGAATCTGGGCATCGAGCCGGACGTATTTACCAGCGCCAAAGGTCTCGGTGGCGGCATCCCGATCGGCGCGCTGATGACCAAAGAGCACTGCAACGTCCTCAAACCGGGCGACCACGCCAGCACCTACGGTGGCAACCCGTTCGTGTGCGCGGTGGCGCTGTCGGTGTGCAAAACCCTGGACAGCGACGACCTACGCACCAACGCCTACGAGCGCGGCGAGCAGCTTCGCGCCGGTCTCCAGGCGATCGCAGCGGACTACAGCAACGATATCGAGCAGGTGCGCGGCTGGGGTCTGATCGACGGTCTGGTGATTCGCGAAGAATCGAGCGTCACGGCGATCGAGGTCGTCAAAGCTGCGATGGCCAAAGGTCTGCTGCTGGTTCCTGCTGGCCCGAAAGTCGTGCGCTTCGTGCCGCCGCTGATCGTCACCGCCGAAGAAATCGACCTGGCATTGCAAGCCACCCGCGAAGCTCTGGCGGAGACTTTGGGCCGAGCGTAGTCAAAGCCCTGGGCTAGGTGAATCGTAGGGGCGCATTGACGGTCTTTCTGCCGAGCTAGAATCGAGAAACGACCCGATCGCGCTCTTCGTTCTCGGTTTTTACGATGGCTTCTTCTCCTTCCGCTCTTCAGCTCGTGCCATCCGAGCCGACCGCACCCCAGTTCTCTGTTTCGGTGCGCGCGGCCAGCCTGTTTATCAGCGCCACGATCGTCTTGTCGGTCGTCACGTTCGTCGCGGCGACCCTGCCGCTCGATCCCGCTTGGCTGGCGCGACTGCGGCTGCTGGACTGCGGCATCGCGATCGTATTCGCCGTCGAGTATGTCGTGCGGGTTTGGGCGGCCGAGCACAAGGCAGCTTTCCTATTGAACTGGATGTCGGCGCTCGATGCGATCGTGATTTTCGATCTGTTGGCCGGACTGGTCGGACTGCCGTTCGTGCCGGGACTGCGCGGACTGCGACTGCTGCGGCTGCTGCGCTTTTTCGATATCGACCTGGCGCTGCTGCACCTCGACTCGCGCGATCGCATCATCTGCGCGCGCATCCTGTTCACGCTGGCAGCGATCGTCACGATTTTTGCGGGGCCGATCTACGAAGTCGAACACCGCGCCAACCCCGAGAATTTCGCGACCGTACTCGACGCGATTTATTTCTCGATCGTCACGATGACGACGGTGGGCTTCGGCGATATGACACCGGTGTCGAGTGCCGGTCGCCTGCTGACCGTGCTGATGATTTTGACCGGCGTGGCGCTGATTCCCTGGCAGATCGGCCAGCTGATCGAGCAGCTCGTGAAAAGCGCGCGGCGGGTGTCGGTGGTGTGTCCGGGCTGCGGGCACGATCGCCACGATCGCGAGGCGCAGTTTTGCGCGCGCTGCGGCACGCAGCTCGACACCTGCGCCATTGAAACTGAAACGCACCATTGAGACACGCCATTGAGAAGCAGGCTTGACTGCTACCAGCTCAGAAGCACCTCAGAAGTCCGACTGCTCACATTCGGCACTCAACTCCTAGCGGCCGCTGCGACGCCAGACTCGCCAGCGACCCCAGATTTTTCGCGCGATCGCGATCGCCTTTTGCGCCATCTCCAGCCGCGCGATCGCGAGCTGATGGCGATTGTTGAGATCCCGCAACTGCGCGCCGCCCTCGGTTAATTGCTCTGGCAGTGGCGGCAGCGTCGCCCGCAGCTCCAGTTCCAGCGCGTCGATGTCGCGCGCGAACCGGCGCAGCGGCAGCCGCGATCGCCACACCAACACCGCCGCCGCCAGCAGCCCCGCCGCTAGCATCAGATTTACCACCACCACGAACACCGTCGCGATCGTCACGAGCATCGCCGAATTCACGACGAACTCACGCCGACTCCGGGCGCACCGCCACGACCCCGTAGGCATCGTCGCGCAGATACCGCTGCGCCATCTCGCGTAGGTCTTCCGCCGAAATTGCCTGGAGCGCTTCCGTATAGCCGAACGCCGCCTCCAGCCCACCCGTCAGCGTCTGGGAATAGCCGTAGAGGTTAGCGCGATCGCTGGGACGCTCGTTGCCGAAGATATAGCGATTTGCCACCTTCTTCCGCACGCGATCGATGTGCTCGCGATCGATTGGCGTCTCGCGCACCTCCGCGATCGCCCGGACGATTTCGGCCTCCACTTCCTCGATGTTTTCCGCAGGGAGCTGAGCGTTAACCTGGAACAGCCCCTGCATCCGGTAGCTGAGGTTGCCCGCGCCGATGCCCGACACCAGGCCGCGCTCCTCGCGCAGGCGGCGCACCAGCCGCCCCGTCCGCCCCTGGCCGAGAACGCTCGCCAACACGTCCAGCGCGTAGATCTGCTCGATCGCGTTAAGACCGGGGACGCGCCACACCAGTGACAGACGCGCCTGCTGCAAGCCCGGATCGGCGGCCTCGAAGCGCTCGATACGCTCGAAAGGTCGCTCGCCACCCAGCTCGCGGCGCTGACCCCGCGCCACCGCCGGGCGACCGGCCAGGGCACGCTCGCAGCTTTCGGTGGCGATCGCCAGCAGCTCTTCGACCGGCAGGTTACCCACGACCGCCACGGTCAGCGCTTCGGGGTGATACCAGGTGCGGTGAAACTCGCGCATCGCCTCCACGGGAAGCTGGGCGATCGTGCTGGCGCGACCGAGCACCGGGCGGCGGTAGGGCAGCGTCTCAAAAGCCAGCTCGCTGACGCGCCGGAAGTTGCGGCGGCGCGGGTTGTCCGCCGAGCGGCGAATTTCCTCCAAGACGACATGGCGCTCGCGATCGAAGGCGTCAGCATCCAGGCTGGGGTTTAAGACCACATCGAATTGCAGCGGCGCGAGCGACGCAAAATCTTGGGGCGCGCAGGTGAAGTAATAGTGGGTGTAGTCCTGACTCGTGGCGGCATTGGTGACCGCGCCGCGCGCCTCGATGCGCTGCTCGAACTCGCCCATCGCCAGACGCGGCGTCCCCTTAAAGACCATATGCTCCAGGAAGTGCGCCATACCGTCGATCTCGTCGGGCTCGACCGCCGCCCCCACGTCTAGCCACAAATTGAGATTGACCGCCTCGACGGGAATCTGCTCGGCGATCGCGATCGCGCCGCACTCGAGCTGTCGAACCACGGGCGCGTTGAGCGGAGCTTCGGTAGGGCGTGGGAGAAGGACGGAGGTCATAGGGGTATGGGCGATAAGGCGCGTATCGATAGCCGGGAGTGACGGGCCACACGATCGCAGGAGACTCGATCGTGCCAATATTTCATCAAGACTGCAACCGTAAAGCGATCGCGTGTTGAGGATCGCTCGCCCGCGTCTCCCCACTCAACACCGCCAGTCCACCGCCCACCACCGCCAGCCCACCGCCCTCAGTTCACCACCGCCAGTCCACCACCGCCAGTCCACAGCTCTCAATCTACCCCCAACCGCGATCGACCGTGACTCCGCCACCGGCTTCCCCCAACCCCGCCTCAACCGACGCTCGCCCAGTGGAGCGCGTCAAAATCTGCGGCATCACCGACCCGTACCAGGGCCGCGAGATCGTCCGTACCGGAGCCACCGCCCTCGGATTTATCTGCGTCCCTGCATCCCCGCGCTTCGTAACGCCCGATCGCATCGCCGAGATCGTCACCGCCGTCCGCACCCTCGAGCCCGAGCGCCACACCGACCATATCGGCGTCTTCGCCAACACCGACCTCGAAACGATCGCGGCCACGGCAAAAAACGGACACCTATCCGGCATCCAGCTCCACGGCGACGAAACACCCGGATTTTGCCGCAGCCTGCGCGCCGCCCTGCCCGACATCGAAATTATCAAAGCCCTGCGCGTCCGCGATCGCACCGACCTCGCCCCCAGCCGCCTCGAGCCTTACATTAACGCGATCGACGCCCTGCTGCTCGACGCCTACCACCCCGATCGGCTGGGCGGCACGGGCCTGGCCCTCGACTGGAACACCCTCGAAACCTTCGCCCCCGCGCGACCTTGGTTCCTGGCGGGCGGGCTCAACCCGGACAACGTCGGCGACGCCCTAGCCCGACTGCACCCGAACGGCATCGACCTCTCGAGCGGCGTCGAGCGCGCACCGGGCGACAAAGACCTAGCCGCAGTCGAGCGACTGTTTTCGGCCCTCGCGGCGATCGGCTTCCGTCCCACGCTCCATCAACAGCATCACCGACCGAGCGTCAATCCCAGCTAGCGCCGAGCGAAGTCGAGCGCGCGGGATGCCCGCAGCCGCGAGCAGAGGGCCTGCAACTGCGCCTGGGTGTCGGCAGGGACACGGGGCCTGGGCAAACTGTCGTTCGGCCAAACCGCCTTCATATCGCTACAGGGACAATACGAACAAGCCTGCCGCGATGTCGGGACGGGCATCTCGCAGCGCGCGCAGCTCTCGATATCCCACGCCCCCGTCAGCAGGTCAGCCAAACTTTCCTCCGTTCCCTCCAGGTAGACCTCGTCAGCCACCGTCAGCATTTGCCGCCAGTCGGCCTCGAACTCAGCGCTGTAGGACTCTCCAAAGAAAACGCGCCGGGGACAGTACGTGCTGTTGCGGGAAACCGCCTTCTTGCCGAGCTGGAACCACTGGGCGAGATAGGCTTTCACTTGGCAGAGTAAAGCCATCGATTGTCTCACCTCTCTGTTGTGAATCTAATTTTTATGATAGAGGCAAAAATCGAGTACAATCGTAAACTTTCACGTCACACTCTCAAGAAGTTTCTTGTCGGCTAATCTTTGGGTTTTCTTAGGCTTTCAGGACGATCTGTCGATCGCGCGAAGGAATATCAAGCAAAGCCAATTGTCCGTTTCAAAAGCGACCCTAAAGTCCAGACAGGACAAAGCTTTAGGACTCCTCTATATCCCCTCTTCCCGCCAAAAAAACGGGAATTCCCAACCTTTAATACCTCGCTCATTGCGACCGTTCTCAAGCTAAAAGATATTTGAATTTCACAGTCAATCCCCAAGCTGGGGACGTCTGCTCGGCGAGCTTCAATCCGCCCCTTCTATCGACGAAATTACAATTAATCTATCGCGCTAGTAAGCCCCACTCTCTAGCAGCACCCCAGCGCCAATTCTTCACCTCAAAATTGCGCGTCCCACCCCACGCTCGCCCGTTTTCTATTCGCAATAACGCGCCCCAGTCCCATTCTGTCCTCAGTGCAGCAGCACCCTGAAAAAATCGCCAGAACCACCTACTGCGGCGATTCCCCCATCGCCTCGCTGTCGTCTCGCCCACGCCGCGATTTGCGTAATCACGACTTAAAACTCGATTCGAGGCCCACTTCTAAACCGTTCTGGGCCACACAAAAGCTGGCACTAAGCCCACACGCCATCGCCGCGATCGCAGCACCGATGTCATCCCGTCGCTCGCAAAATTTCGAGACAAAATCAATTCGCGATCGGCTAAAATTGTATATCTGTCAGATAGTGCCAGCTCGACTCTCGATATCGAAGACATGACGTCCGAATTTTTGCCTCCGGCTCTGGCTGCACTCTCTGGCTATAAGGTTGAAGAACCTCTGTACATCGGCGCGCGGACGCTAGTGTATCGCGCTATTCAGCTCGATCGTCAGCGCCCCGTCGCGATCAAGATACCGCGCCGCGAGCAGCCCAGCTTCGAGGAACTGATGCAGTTCCGCAATCAGTACGCGATCGTCAAGTCGCTCTCGGTTCCCGGCATCGTGCCGCCACTAGATCTTATCGAAGTCGCCCGCAGTTGCGTCTTGGTCGTGGACTATCGGGGCGAGTTATCGCTGCGGCAGCATCTGGAGGATCTGGGCGGCGCGGCGCTGCCGCTGGCGGACGTACTGGCGATTGCCCAGCAGCTCGCCGATATCCTCCACGGCCTGCACCAGCACCGGGTCATCCACAAGGACATCAAGCCCGACAATATATTGATCGACCCGGGCACGAAATCCATTCGGCTTATCGACTTCAGCATCGCCTCCCGGCTTCCGACAGAAACCCAAGGGCTGCAAAGCCCGAACGCGCTCGAAGGCACGCTGGCCTACCTGTCGCCGGAGCAAACGGGTCGAATGAACCGGGGCATCGACTACCGGACGGACTTTTACGCGCTGGGCGTGACGCTGTACCAGCTCGCGAGCGGGCAGTTACCGTTTGAGACTGACGATCCGATCGAGGCAATCCACTGCCACATTGCCGCAACTCCGGCGGCGCTCGATCGCGTCGAGCCCACAGTCCCCGCCGCTGTCGCGGCGATCGTTACCAGGCTGATGGCCAAAAACGCTGAAGATCGCTACCAGAGCGCCCAGGGACTCCGCTTCGACCTCGATCGCTGTGCCGACGAACTCCGGACGGCGGGCAACATCTCGGACTTTGCCCTGGGCGAGCGAGACCTGAGCGAGCAGTTCTCGATTCCGGAGAAGCTCTACGGTCGCGAAGCCGAAGTCGAGAAGCTGATGGCGGCGTTCGGGCGCGTAGCGCGAGGTCGGGCGGAGCTAGTGCTGGTGGCGGGCGCGTCCGGCATCGGCAAAACGGCAGTTGTCAAAGAGGTCAACCGACCGATCGCCCGCCAAAACGGCTACTTCATCAAGGGCAAATTCGACCAGTTCAACCGCAGCACGCCGCTGTCGGCATTCGTGACGGCGTTCCGCGACGTGGTGGCGCGCCTGCTCTCCGAGTCGGACGCCCACATCGATCGCTGGCGGCAGAACATCCTCGCTGCCGTGGAAGATCGCGGCCAAGTGCTGATCGAGGCGATTCCCGAGCTAGAAAACATTATCGGCGCGCAGCCCGAAGTTCCCCAGCTGAGCGGCAGTGCCGCGCAGAACCGTTTCAATCGTCTGTTCCGCGCCCTCATCGGCGTATTTGCCCGCGCAGATCGCCCGCTCGTGGTGTTTCTCGATGACCTGCAGTGGGCGGACTCGGCATCGCTGGAGCTGATGCAGCACCTCAGCCAGGAAGCGCACTACCTGCTGACGATCGGGGCGTATCGCGACAACGAGGTCTCGCCCACTCACCCGACGCTGCTGGCGATCGAGGCCCTGCGGGATGCGGAGGCCACCGTTGATACGATCGTCCTACAGCCATTAGCCCTCGAGCATACGACCCGGCTCATCGCCGAGACGCTGCACTGTTCGCAGCCGCTCGCGCAGCCCCTGGCAGAGCTCGTCGCGCGCAAGACCGGCGGCAACCCGTTCTTTACGACGCAGTTCCTCAAAGCGCTGCACGACGACGGCCAGATTACCTTCGATCGCGAGCGGCGCTACTGGGAGTGCGACATTGCCGCGATCGAGCGCCTGTCCCAGGCCGATGACGTCGTCGATTTCATCGCTTCGCAACTGCAAAAGCTGCCCGAAGCAACCCAGCGCGTCATCACCCTCGCCGCCTGTATCGGCAACCAGTTTGACCTGGCGACTCTGTCGATGGTCTTCGAGCAACCGGCCCTGGAGACAGCCAACGCGCTCTGGGCGGCGATGCAGGCCGGGTCGATCTTACCGATCGGGCCGACCTATAAGTTCGTTCGCGAGGTCGAACCGGTGGCGGCGACGGGCGCGGGCCTCAATCCGACTTACCGCTTCCTGCACGATCGCATCCAACAGGCAGCCTACACCGCCCTCTCAGACGACGAGAAGCGGCGAACTCACCTGGCGATCGGTCGGCGGCTCCAGGCAAACCTCTCGCCGGAAGAGCGCCAGGAGCGGCTGTTCGATATCGTCGGCCACCTCAACCTGGGGCGCGACGCGATCGTCGATCGAGCCGAGCGCAAAGCCCTGGCGCAAGACAACCTAGCCGCCGCGCGCAAAGCCAAGCAGACCACGTCCTACGCCGCCGCCCGAAGCTTCGTAAGCGTCGGCCTGGAGTTACTGGCTGAAGACCGCTGGGAGACCCAGTACGCGCTGAGTCTGGCGCTGCAAACCCTGGCGACCGAGGCAAACTACCTGAGCGGGCGTTTTGACGAGATGGCAGACTGTGCCGCCGTGGTGCTGGCGCGCGCCAAGACGACAATCGACAAGGTGGCCGTCTACGTCACGCAGATCGACGCCCTAACGGCGCAGGATCGCATGGCCGACGCGATCGCGCTAGGTACGAGCGCCCTAGCAGAATTGGGCGTGCAGTTCTCGACGGAGGCAAATGCCGTTGATAGCGATACAACGTTTGCGGAACTGGACGCGAAGTTCAAAGGCCACTCGATCGAGAGCTTGGTCGCTCTGCCCCGACTCACCGATCCGCAGGTTTCGGCAGCGATGACCCTCCTCGGTGTCCTCTTCACACCCGTTTTCGTTGTCAGCTCCGCGAGCTTCCCGCTGCTGTGCGCGAAAATCACCGCGCTATCGCTGGAATTTGGCAACAGCGCCGTCTCCACGATCGGCTACATCGGCCACGGCATAGTCTTGTCGAACTTTCACGGTGCGCCGGAGCGGGGCTACAACTTCGGGAAGGCGGCGCTTCAGCTCCTCGATCGTCTGGAAGCGTCGGCCTATCACACGCTGGTGACGCTGTATTTCTGTGCGTTTATCCAACATCGCAAAGACCCGATCCCAGCGATGCAACCACTGCTCCTCGACGGGTATCGAGTCGGTATCGAAACGGGCGAATTCCTCCATGCGGGCTACTGCATCTGTGAATACTCGTACAGCAGCTTTTTTGCCGGGCGCAGCCTGGACGAGTGGGACGACGAGATCGGCAAGTACTGCCAGATCTTCCGCCAGCTCAAACAGGATTCGCCAGTGATGTATTTGCAAAGAGTCCGGCAAGTTAACCACAACCTGAAGGAAAAGACCCGAGAACCCGATGTCCTCGTCGGTGAGTTCTACGACGAAGTTGCGATGCTGGCCGATCGCCAGAGCCGTCACGAGCTGCTGGCGATCGGCTTCACGTACATCTCTAAGTTGATACTTGCGTACCTATTCGATCGTCACGATCGGGCACTGGACTACATCGAACGAGCCGAACCTTGCCTTCCAGCTGTAGCAGGCTTTTTGCACCAACTCGCCTTTCATTTCTTTGCAGGGTTGACCTACATGAGGACGGCAAATCGCCAGCACGAAGCAGCGCGGGCGCTCGAGCTGGCGGCCCCACACCAGGAAATTGTCGCGCAGTGGGCGCAAGAAGCCCCCACGAACTACCAGCACAAATGGGAACTGCTCGAAGCCGAGCGGCTGCGGGTGCTCGGTCGGCGCTACGAGGCCGGAGATTTCTACGATCGCGCCATCGCCAGAGCCCTGGAGAACGGCTTCACGCAGGATGCCGCGATCGCCAACGAAAGCGCGGCCCAGTTCTACCGCGACTGGGGCAGAGCGCACCTGGCGGTGGGCTACCTGCGAGACGCCCGCGACGCCTATACCCGCTGGGGCGCACGCGCGAAAGTCGAAGCACTCGATCGCGCTTACCCCCAGCTCCTCGGCGCACTGTCCCAGTCCGCCCCCACTGGCACACTCGAGCCGATCCATTCCGGCAGGGCTGCCCACCGCTGGGACAGCACGAACACCTACAGCACCGATCGCTACCGCTTCGATGTTCCCGTCGTGATGCGGGCGGTGCAAGCCATCTCCCAAGAAATCGAGCCCGACAAGCTCGCGGAGCTGCTCGTCCGCCTGGCGCTGGCAAATGCGGGTGCGACGCGAGTCTGCTCGATCGTCGCGCGCGAGTCCAGCTGGGTCGTCGCGGCTTGCGCTAGCGCTCTCTCCGGCGAAGCGACCCCGTCGATCTCGACCTGCCAGCTCTCCCTCGATGCCACCGAAACCCTGCCCCACGGACTGATTTACGCCACGATTCGCAGCGGCGACATCAAAGTCTTCGACGACCTCAGCCGCGATTCGCGCTTCACCAGCGACCCCTACGTCGCCCGTCACCAGCCAAAATCAGTGCTGTGCCTACCGATCCGCCAGCAGGGCAAAACGCTCGGCCTACTTTACCTGGAGAACAACTTGGCGACTGGCGCATTCGTGCGCGATCGCGTCGATACGGTGCAAGTGCTCGCCAGCCACGCTGCGATCTCTCTCGAAAACGCCCGCCTCTATCAAGAAGTCGCCAACTATTCCTACACCCTCGAGGCCGAAGTCGAAAAGCAAACCCAGGTACTCAGCCAGAAAACCCGCGACCTGGAGCGCGCTCTCGTCAACCTCCAGCAAGCCCAATCCCAGCTCGTCCAGAGCGAAAAAATGTCCGCCCTCGGCCAGCTCGTCGGCGGCGTCGCTCACGAGATCAACAACCCCGTCACCTTTATCCGGGGCAACCTCGATCCGGCCAAAGACTACATCGACTCGCTGCTCGACTTGTTGGCCCTCTACCAACGCCGCTACCCCAATCCGACGCCAGATATCGTAGCGGCGATCGACGAGATCGACCTGGCTTTCGTGCGCGAAGACCTGCGCAAAATCCTGCTGTCGATGGAAGTCGGTAGCCTGCGCATCAGCCAGATCGTCAACAACCTCAAGAGCTTCTCGCGCCTCGACGAGTCGGCCATGAAAAAAGTCGATCTCCACGAAGGCATCGACAGCACGCTGCTGGTTCTCCACAGCCGCTTCGAGCGCTGTGCCAGCCGCAGCGCCATCGTCGTCCTCAAGCAGTACGGCGACCTGCCGAAAGTCACCTGCTACGCCAGCGAGCTAAACCAGGTCTTTCTCTGCCTGCTCGGCAACGCGATCGACGCTCTCAACGAAGCCGGACACAGCCTCACCCCTCCACAAATCCAAATCGAAACCCGGCGGCAGGGCCATTGGGCCGAAATCTCGATCGCCGACAACGGCTGCGGCATCCCCGAACATCGCCAGCAGCGCATATTCGAGCCCTTCTTCACCACCAAACTCGTGGGAAAAGGCGCGGGCCTCGGCCTCTCGGTCAGCTACGCGATCGTTAAAAAACATGACGGTGAGCTGGCCTGCACTTCGTCTCCCGGCAACGGCGCGACCTTCACGATCCGCATTCCCCTGAGCCTGTAGAAGTTCCGCTCTGAAATCGTGCCGCCGTCCCTTCATCCCCCACTCCAACCCTCGCGATCGCGCCGAACGTCTCGCCCCAAGTCGGCTCAGTATAGAAGCGATCGCGCCGCACGACGCTCGAACGAAGCGCTAGGATCGGGGCACGAAAAATCCGCCACCCGGAAACCCAATGGCTCCCGTCGCATTCATCACCGGCGCACCCCAGAGCAGCAGCCTCGCGATCGCCCGCCGCTTCGCCCGCGAAGGCGACGACCTCGTCCTGGCAGCGCGACAGCCCGATCGCCTCAAAGCCACCGCTACCGGCTGGGTGTGCCGGGCGCGGCTCCAGCCAGCCCCAGCTGCGATGCTTTCTCGCCCCCAGTAACGCAATGCGCCTTCACGAAGACACGATCGAAGCCGTCAAAGAACGCGCCGACATCCACGACATCGTTTCCGAACACGTCGTCTTGAAGAAGCAAGGCCGCGATTTCGTTGGTCTCTGCCCGTTCCACGAGGAAAAGTCGCCCAGCTTTTCGGTCAGCCCCAGCAAGCAGATGTACTACTGCTTCGGCTGCGGCAAGGGCGGCAACGCGATCACGTTCATGAAGGAGATCGGCCAGCAGTCGTTTGCCGAGGTGGTGCTAGACCTAGCGAAGCGCTACAACGTGCCGGTCAAAACCCTGGAGCCCGAGAAGCAGCAGGAGTTCCAGCGCCAGCAGTCCCGTCGCGAACAGCTCCACGAAATCATGGCCGTGGCAGTGAACTTTTACGAGTACGCACTGCGCCAGAGCCAGGGCAAAGCGGCGCTGAATTATCTGCTCGAATCGCGCCAGTTCGACGACGCCACGCTCAAGCGCTTTCAGATCGGCTACGCGCCCGCCAGTTGGGATGCGCTTTACGGTTATTTAGTCGATCGCAAGCATTTCCCGGTAGAGATGGTGGAAGCAGCGGGACTGATTTTGCCGCGTAAGAGTGGCGACGGTTATTACGATCGATTCCGCGATCGGGTGATGATTCCGATTTACGACGATCGCGGTCGGGCGATCGCGTTTGGCGGTCGGGCATTGGGTGACGAAAAGCCGAAGTATCTCAATTCTCCCGAGACTGAACTATTCGATAAAGGCAAAAATCTTTTCTGTTTAGATAAAGCAAAAAGCGCCATTTCCAAAGACGATCGCGCTGTGGTCGTCGAGGGCTATTTCGACGCGATCGCGCTGCACACCGCCGGGATCGAAACCGCCGTCGCGTCTCTCGGCACGGCGCTGAGCGAACGCCAGGTGCGCCAGCTCTTGCGCTACACCGAATCGAAGCAGGTGGTGTTCAACTTCGACGCCGACGCGGCGGGCATTAAGGCGACAAATCGGGCGATCGGGGAGGTGGCCGACCTGGCCTATCGCGGTGGCGTCCAGCTTCGCATTCTCAATATCCCCGAGGGCAAAGACGCCGACGACTTTCTCAAGTCCGCCTCGCCGGAAGCGTATGTCGCGCTGCTTGACAATGCGCCGCTGTGGATCGACTGGCAGATCGATCGCACTACTGAGGAGTGTGACATCACCCAAGCTGATGGCTACCAGTACGCCACTACTGCCTTTGTCGATTTGCTACGCCGTATTGAGAATCTGGCGACGCGCAGCTACTACATCAACCGTTGCGCCGAAGTTTTAGCCAGGGGCGACGCCCGTCGCGTACCGACGATCGCAGAAGTATTGATGACACAAACCCGAAGAGCACGTTTGATCGAGGTTTCTCCTTCAGGCAAGCTGACGGCACAGAAAGAACGTGTAGCAGAACAACCTCAGACAAGTAGCAATACAGCTCGAACTTTGGCAGAAGAGATATTATTAAAGTTCTACATACACTGTCGAGAACTTCGAGACGTCACAATTAATATCGTTCAGTATCTAGATTCTCTATCGCTGGAAGGAGAGAGCAGCATCGTACAGAACCTGGCGCTGCTAGAAGCTAGTCATAGAGATTTATGGCGGCACATGATGCAAGCGACAAAAGACTGTAGAGACAGAAATTTAATAGCTTGGATACAGGAAGAGTTCTCGGACGAGCAAGAAATCCTATCGAAATGGAATCATCTCATATATCTGAGTGAATTAGCTGCGCAAGATATTCAAGTAGAGCGCGGAACTCTTGTCCTCAGAGCCGCCACTGCTGTTATTGAAGAATCAATTCGGCAGACCAGATATCAGAACTTCTTAAAAGTCTTTCAAGAAATAGATTTCATCAAAGATAGAGAAGATGCATACATAAGACAATACTCTCTCATGCTTGAGAAAAGTCAGATATCTAGTTTGGAAGCGCTCCGACGCGAAGTTTATCTCCCGCCTAGTAAGTTGTTAACAGACAGCCAACGTATGGGACAGTCAGCGATTGGCCGAGCGTACAAGATGCAGGCAGAAATATACCAGGAGAATGTAAGACTCAATGCCATGCATCAACAGCGTCTAACAACTGTCACAGACCTTGTCAGCAGTACATGGATTGGAATAAGAGAGAGTCTTGAGAAGAATATGCTAGAAGCTAATTCAAGTGTCGCATGAATATTTTCAGGGTTTGGAGAAGCACCAGTCCCTAGTTCACACGCTACCGTGTCTAATCACGCCACTCGCCCTGCACGCCAAACGCCGCCCAGTAATACGGATGGTTGCCTGCTTCCCACATCGCCAACTGCGCCTGCCGCAGCGCCGCCACCGGTGTCATGCCGCCCTCCCAAATATTTGCGTAGAACGCCACCATCAGCTCCGCCGTCTTCTCATCGCTTACGTTCCACAGCGATAACACCGTCCGCTCGGCTCCGGCGTACATCAGCCCCCGCGTCAGACCGACCACGCCCTCACCACCGACATTCTCGCCCAGACCCGTCTGGCAGGCGCTTAATACCACCATCTCTGCGGGCATATTGAGATTAAAGATATCGGCCAGTCGCAGAAAGCCATTTTGAGAGTTGCCGTTTTCGTCCAACAGCGAAAGAACGAGGCCGGACAGCTCGGGATTCTCGGAATTCGCGAAGCCGTGGGTGGCGAAGTGGACGTATTGGTAGCTGCTGGCAGCATTGTTCGTGACCCAGTCGCGATCGGCGCTGAAGTCAAAGGCCGCAGTTTTGCCGCCACCGGCCAGAGCGAGTAGCTGTTCGGCTTCGATTTTGGTGTGGGGCAAACGAGCGATCGCGTTCAGGTCGAAGTCCCGCAAAGCGCGCTCGATGTCGCGATTTTCGCTGGGGGCGGCGGCGGGTTGGCCGGTGACGCGCGGATCGCTGGCGGTAAACACCGGGTCGGCAAGGACGGCGAGGCGTCTCGGGGCCGGGGCGCGATCGCCCATCGTCTCGCGGTTGGTGGCGATAACCGTTGAAGACGGCGCGCTAACGATTTCGTGTTCCACCAGAAGCGGCTGATAGCCATCGGTGTTTGGCGTTGCCAGGGCGCTAAACGGGATCTGGTGGAGCTGGCCGTCGGGGACGATTAGCAGCCGCTCGGTGGTGAGTTTGTGGGCGATCGGCGCGAGAATCAGCTCGCTGAGGGCGGTAGCTTTGCGGGCGGTAGCGATCGGGTTTCCGGCGCGATCGACGCTGGCGTAGAATTCACGCGCCGCCGTCTCGATCTCGTCGCGACCGGCGAGCGTAAAGCTCTCAAAGCCGTCGCGCGTCACGACCCAAACGTAGCTGCGCTCGTCGCCGAGGGCGTACTGCACCAGGGTGGTGTCGGCGTCGAGGACGCGATCGCGTACCTGCGCCAACTCCAGCGGCTCGGGGTATTGCAGCGCTGCGTAGGCCGGATCGGTTTGGCGGAGCTGGCTGGCGAGGGCGTCGAGTTCGCGCAGCACGGCGGTGGTCTGCCGATCGAACTCGTCGACGATCGCGGCGATCTCATCGCGATCGGCGGTGGCCTGGAGCCGATCGACGCGCTGAGCGTCGAGAGTCTGGAGCTGTTGGCGCAGGTCGCGCTCGCGGTCGCGCAGCGCGGGGTCGATGTTCTCGCTAATGTCCAGGTTGGCTTCGGCTAGCAGTTCGATCAGCGTACGGGCGCGGGTGCGCTCGCTGACGTTAAAGGCGCGCACGTCGTAGCCTTCACCGGGATTTTGCCCGTGGAGCTGCATCAGGATATCGATCTGGAGCCGGTAATACTCCTGAACCGTGGCGAAATAGCTGGTGCGAAGATCGGCGCTACCGATCTCGCTACGGAGCTGCTCGACGATCGCGATCGTCGCTTCGACGGCCTCGAGGGCGGCGGGCAGCTCGCCGCGCGTGCGCCGCACTTGGCCGATCAGGTGCAAGACGGCGGCCTCGTTGGCGCGATCGCCCACCTCCCGCATCATCGGCAGCGCCCGATTCAGGTACGTCAGTGCCTCGTCGGTGTTGCCCAGCTTGCCGTACGTCCCGCCGATGTTATTCAGCGTCGCGGCTTCTCCAGCGCGATCGCCCACCTCTCGATACAGCGCCAGCGATCGATCGAGGTAATTCAGCGTCTCGCCATAGTTGCCCAGCCCGTCGTACACGCCAGCGATATTGTTCAGCGTCGTCGCCTCGAATGCGCGACTGCCCACCGACTGCAAAATCGGCAGCACCTGTAGGTAGTAACTCAAAGCCGTATCGTAGTCGCCCTGCGCCTGTAAGAGCAGCCCGATATTGTTGAGCGTGATGGCTTCCCCGCTGCGCTCGCCCGTCTCCCGGTGAATCGTGAGGGCGCGCTCGTAGTAGTCCAGAGCCTGCGCCCGATCGCCCAAATTGTCGTACACCGCCCCGATATTGCCGAGCGTCGTGCCGACCCCCGAGCGATCGCCGATTTCTCGATACAGCGACAGCGCCCGATCGTAGCGGCTCAGCGATTCGTCATAGCTGCCCAAGCTGTCGTACACCCGACCCATATTGTTGAGCGTCGTGGCGACTCCGCCGTGATGGCCCAGCGCTCGAGCGATCTCGAGGGCGCGCTCGTAGTATTCCAGCGCCCGCAGACGATCGCCCAGCCCATCGTAGGCCAGGCCGATATTGCTCAAGGTGACAGCCTCTCCCAGCGGATCGTCCACCTCTTCGAGGAGCGCCAGGGCGCGCTCGTAGTAGCGCAGCGACTCCGTGAGATTGCCCAAGCTGCCATACACCACGCCCAGACCGCCAAGCGTTACCGCCTCCCCTCCTCGATCGCCGATCTCCTGCTGGATTGCGAGCGCGCGTTCGTAATAGCCCGCCGCCTCTCGGTAGCGGCTGACGGCGTACAGCGCCCCGCCCGTATTGCTGAAGGTCAGCGCCTCCCAAGCGCGATCGCCCGACGCCAAAAACCCATCCAGCGCCGTGTCGTAGTGCGCTAGTGCCGCTTCCGTTCGGCTCGCGCGTGCGTCGATCAGCCCCAGGAAAACCGACGCGCGACCGATATCAAATCCCGCGCTCGCCGCTTGCGCGATCGCCAACGCCGCCTCGAACTGAACGTCCGCCTCGCGATTGCTTTCCGGTATCCCGCGCTCGAACAACTGCTTCCCGCGCAGGAACGGCTCCTGAAAGGCGATCGCAGCGCGATCGCTCGCCTCCCAGCGCACCGTATAGCGTCCGAACGCCGCAGGCTGGTGGGAGTTAGCGACGATCGTATAGGTTCCCGACTGCGGCAACTCCACGACCAGACGCGAGTCCGTACGACCCGAGCCATCGTCGTCCTGGGCGATAAGTTGCTCGTTGGGGTCGAGCAGGATCAGGTACGTGTCGAAATCTTGGCTCGTCAGGTCGATCGCCACGATTTCGCCCGCCTCGCCCTCAAAGCGGTGCATCTCAAAGTAAGTGCCATCGCGTTCGATAAACTCGCTCTCTGCGGTCAGCGCGCCCGAGACTTGCCCCGATGCTTGCGCGATCTGCCGTTGCGCCGCTGGGCGGTGAACTGTTTCCGGCAAGGCACGAGCACTCTCGCCCCATGCAGCCAAGCCCAACAGCGCCGCGATCGCCACTTTTACGAACGAACTCTTCATCGCCCCACGCCTCACGAGCTGCCCTCGCAAACTCCATTACCCAATACGACACTAGCGAACTCCAGCCAAGACGGCGCGAAAATCGACCGATAACAGATTCGAGACGCCGCGATCGCCGCCACCCAGGAGCAGTACGCTATCGTAAAACCTAATTAAATCTAAAAAATAGGCGCTTTCGTGGTTTCGCGGCCCCCGTCGCCCCTCGGTTTCGTCCATATCGACCCTGTAACATCCGCTCGGCGCAATTTTTTATGGCAACTCCGACCCTAGCGACGATCGACAACACCCAAGTCGATCTCATCGTTCGCAACCACCACGACAACCCCCACTACGCTCTCGGTTGCCACAAGCTCGACGGTCAGGATGCCTGGGCGGTTCGGGTCTACCTGCCCGATACGGATGCCGTGACGGTGGTGATGCCGGACGGGCGCGAAGTGCTGATGAAAACGCCGCAAAACGTCGATTTCTACGAGTGCGAAGTCAGCCACGCGGGCGAGACCTTCCCGAAGAACTACAAGCTGCGAATTAAGCAAGACGACAGCGAGCGCCTCGAATACGACCCCTACGCCTTCAGCGAACCAAAGCTCAGCGAGCTGGACACGCACCTGTTCGCCGAAGGCAACCACCAGCGCCTCTACGACAAGCTGGGCGCGCACCTGACCGAGTTCGACGGCATCAAGGGCGTCTTCTTTGCCGTTTGGGCTCCGAATGCCCGCAACGTCTCGATTATCGGCAACTTCAACAACTGGGACGGACGCCGCTACCAGATGTCGCGGCGCGGCAACGGCGTTTGGGAGCTGTTCGTGCCGGAGCTCGGTGTCGGCGAAGTCTATAAGTACGAAGTTAAAAATCAGGGCGGCGACATTTACAAAAAGGCCGATCCCTACGGCTATCAGCAGGAAGTGCGCCCCGATACGGCCTCGATCGTCGCCAATATCGACAACTACACCTGGGATGATGCCGCCTGGCTGGAACAGCGCGCCAAAAGCGACCCGATGCGATCGCCCGTTTCGGTCTACGAAGTCCACCTCGGCTCCTGGATGCACGCCAACTTCGACGAGCCGGGAACGGACTATCTGGGCAACCCGATTCCGTCCGTAGAAGTGGCCGACCTCAAACCCGGCGCGCGCTTCTTGACCTACAAAGAGCTGGCCGATCGCCTGATTCCCTACGTCAAAGATCTCGGCTTCACGCATATCGAAGTCATGCCGATCGCCGAGCACCCGTTCGACGGTTCCTGGGGCTATCAGGTCGCGGGCTACTATGCCGGAACCTCGCGCTACGGCACGCCGCAGGATCTGATGTACTTCATCGATAAGTGCCACCAAGCGGGCATCGGCATCTTGGTGGACTGGGTTCCCGGCCACTTCCCGAAAGACGCCCACGGTCTGGCCTACTTCGACGGTACGCACCTCTACGAACACGCCGACCCGCGCCGGGGAGAGCACACCGAATGGGGCACGTTGATCTTCAACTACGGGCGCAATGAAGTCCGTAACTTCCTGGTCTCGAACGCGCTGTTTTGGTTCGACAAATACCATATCGACGGTATTCGCGTAGACGCCGTCGCCTCGATGCTCTATCTCGACTACGCGCGCGAACCGGGCGAGTGGCTGCCCAACGAGTACGGCGGACGCGAAAACCTGGAGGCCGCCGATTTCCTGCGCCAAACCAACCACGTGATTTTCGAGAATTTCCCCGGCATCCTGTCGATCGCCGAGGAATCGACGGCCTGGCCGATGGTCTCCTGGCCGACCTACGTGGGCGGTCTCGGCTTCAACCAGAAATGGAACATGGGCTGGATGCACGACATGCTCGACTACTTCAGCATGGATCCCTGGTTCCGCCAGTTCCACCAAAACAACGTCACGTTCAGCATGTGGTATCACCACAGCGAGAACTACATGCTGGCGCTCTCCCACGACGAAATCGTCCACGGCAAGAGCAACATCATCGGCAAGATTCCCGGCGACGAATGGCAAAAATTCGCCACGGCGCGGACGCTGTTCGGCTACATGTTCTGCCACCCCGGCAAGAAAACCATGTTTATGAGCATGGAGTTCGGGCAGTGGAGCGAGTGGAACGTCTGGGATGACCTGGACTGGGATCTGCTGCAGTACGCGCCGCACCAGGGTCTGAAGAAGTGCATCGCCCAGCTCAACCAGCTCTACCGCAGCGAACCGGCACTCTACAGCCAGGACTACGAAGAACCCGGATTCGAGTGGGTTGACTGTAACGACAACCAAAACAGCGTCGTCTCGTTCGTTCGCCGCGCGAAGGACTCGGATGAGTTCGTGGTGGTGGTCTGCAACTTCACGCCACAGCCCCACGGCAACTACCGCATCGGCGTTCCGGAAGCGGGCTTCTACACGGAGCTATTCAACAGCGACGCCAGCGATTTTGGCGGCAGCAATATGGGCAATATGGGCGGCAAGTGGACTGACGAGTGGGGCTACCACAACCGTTCGCATTCGCTCGATCTCTGCCTGCCGCCCCTGGCCGTGTCAGTGTTCAAGCTCGATCGCGCCAAAACCGCCGCCGCGCTCGAAGCCTAGGCGAGATCCGATCGACGAGATTCGGCAGCAGGCGCGCCCGTCTTTTACTCGGCGCTCGCCTGCTGCAAACATCCTCCAAACCCACGAAATCTTCAGCGGGAAGTAGAATCCGCGCCCTCATTATCTACGGCAAAAAATGGGGAACGAAACGGAAGCGCATCCCACCGTGACGGCAAGCACAGGCGCGCGAACGGGCCGCGATCGCAGCGGAACCGATCGCCGTTGACTACGATAGAGCAGGGCGTCCGCCCCGCTTCCGTCACTCTCCAACCGTAGCCGTGCGCCGTAACTTCCGTTTTGCCATCGTCAGCGATCCCCACGTGGCCTTGCCCCACACGATCTGGGATCACCCGAAGCGCTTCCACCTGGTAGAGGTCTCGATCCCCGCCCTCGATCGCATCTTCGCGCACCTGGCAACTCTCGAGCTGGACTTTCTGCTGGTTCCCGGCGACTTGGTTCAGCACGGCGAGCGCGACAACCACACCTGGCTCGGCCAGCGGCTCGCGCAGTTGCCGTATCCCAGCTTCGTAATTCCCGGCAATCACGATGTGCCTTACCCCGAGGCGACCGACACGGCGATCGGCTTCGATGAATTTCCCCGCTTCTATCGCGCCAGCGGCTATCGCGACACCGATCGGCACTACTACACCGCCGAGCCCGTCCCCGGCCTGCACCTGATCGCGCTGAACTCGAATATTTTCGACGCGGAGGGCGTACAGCAAGGCGCGCTCGACGACGACCAACTGGCCTGGCTCGAGGCCGAGCTGGCCGCTCGCCGAGGCGATCGCGTGTTCGTAACAATTCACCACAACGTTATCGAGCACGTGCCGCAGCAGTCCCGTACCAAGATGGGGCGGCGCTATATGCTCGACAACGCGCCGGTTTTGCGGAAACTCCTGGAGGATTCCGGCGTACCCGTGGTGTTTACCGGCCACCTCCACGTACAAGATATCGCCGCCACCGATCGCCTCTACGACATCACCACCGGCTCGCTCGTCAGCTACCCGCACCCCTACCGCATTCTGGAGTACGACACCGACTGCCACGGCGGCGCGTGGCTGAAAATCGAGTCGTACCGCATCGACAGCGCCCATATTTGGGACGACCTCGGGCACTTTTCCCGCGAGTGGATGGGCGATCGCAGTCGCCCGTTTATGCTGCGGCTACTGACCGAAGCGCCGCTGAATATGTCTCTAGAGCAGGCCGAGCCGCTGTTGCCCGACCTGCGCTACTTCTGGGCAGACATTGCCGACGGCGACTCGCAGTTCGACTTCGGGCACTTTCCGCCGAAGGCGCGGCGCTTTTTCGAGGCGTTTAGCGCCCGGACGTTCGATCGCGCCCCGAGCTTTATCGACAACTTCGCGACGCTGCGGCTGTGTGAGCCGACGAGTTTGCCGCCCGCCCGCAGGCCGCGCCGCATCGAAGTGAGTCAGAGCTGACCCAGCATCTTGTGAGTTTGGGGAATCACGCGCACGTCGTCGAGGCTCCGCTTGAGCGAGTACTGCCAATCGAGAACCTGCTGCGGGCTCGGCGCTAGCTGCTCGGTATAGGCGTCGCTGCGTAGGGACTGGTTGCGATCGTGCAGTTCTGCATCGAGGGGCGTCACCGGCTGAAGGAACAGCGCCAGACGCGGATCGACTTCACAGACGAGCTGCCGCAGACAATCGAGGTCTTCCTGGGTGGTGTTCGCCGACACGATCGCTTTGAGAAATAGCGGCACGCCAGCTTCGACGCAGCGCTGCAAAAATTCTCCGTGAGCCGACCAGCGCTCCTCGCCGCTGACGCTAGGCAGTTTGATATCCATGCCGATCTCATCGCAGTATTCGAGGACGCCATCGAGGCGATCGGGGCGATGTCCAGCAGTTTCGAGGTAGACGGGCAGGCCCGTGCGCCGCTTGACGCGCGGCAGAAATTCTCGCAAAAAGTGAGCGTGCAGAAGCGGCTCGCCGCCGGTGATGCTCACGCTGTCGTGAAGGCGCGGAACGTTCTGGCGATCGACCCAGTCCAGCATCAAATCGAGCGGAATCGGATTGGGGTAGGTTTCAAAATTGCGCCGACCGGGCGTCGCTTCGACAGCGCAGTTGTCCGAAGCCGTCCAGGTGTTGGCACTGTCGCAAAAGTAGCAGCGCAGATCGCAGAGGGCAAAGCGGACGAAAATCTGCCGCGTGCCGCAGTTCGCGCCCTCTCCCTGGATCGCAGAGAAGATCTCGACCGCACGCGCGGCGGGCATTGCATCGGGGAGCGGATTTTCGGGATCGTGGCCCCCTTCGATCGCGTTCGGATCGGATATTTCAGTGGTTAGCACGTTTGAAGATAGCGAAATTAGATCTGAAGCCAGAGTTATAGACGGCAAACGGCGATCGCATTTGGCCCAAAAATTGGCCAGCGGCGATCGCCGCGCGAAGCGTTGGCATCTCGACAGCTAACGTAGCACCGCGCTCCCCGGCCTGGGAGAGAGTGCTTAGAGTACTCCACGGAAATAAACACCCAACGGCCAGGATTCGAGCACTGAGCTTGTCGAAGTGCGTCACACCCAGGCTTCGACAAGCTCAGCCTTCATTGGTGACTTCTGGACAAATATATTTGTGGAGTACTCTTAACGAAGCTACAGCTTCGCGTGGGCGTCGATCAGTAGCGCTTCAGTTTCTGCCCAGTCGATACATTTATCCGTGACCGAAACGCCATACTCGAGCTTATCTAGATCGGCGGTCAGGCTCTGGTTGCCCTCGAACAGGTTCGACTCGAGCATCAGGCCGACGATCGAGGTGTTGCCCGCGCGGATCTGGTCGATCGCATCGCACATCACCGCACCCTGGCGAGTGTGATCTTTGTTGGAGTTGCCGTGGCTACAGTCGATCGCCAGACGCGGCGTCAGACCGGCTTCGGCAATCTTGCCTTCAACTTCGCGGATCGTTTCGGCCTCGTAGTTGGGCTTGCCGCCGCCACCGCGCAGAATGATGTGGCCGTAGTGGTTGCCGCGCGTGTTGAAGACGCTAACCTGACCGTCGGCGTTGATGCCCAGAAAGCTGTGGCTGCCGCGCGCGGCCTTCAGGGCGTTGAGCGCCACGCCGATGCTGCCGTTCGTGCCGTTTTTGAGACCGACGGGCATTGACAGGCCGCTGGCCATTTCGCGGTGGGTTTGGGACTCGATCGTCCGCGCGCCGATCGCCGACCAGGCAATCAGGTCGCTGATGTACTGAGGCACGATTGGATCGAGGGCTTCGGTTGCGGCGGGCAGGCCGATAGCAGCGATATCGAGGAGCAGCTTGCGCGCCAGACGGATGCCTTTTTCGACGTTGAACGAATCGTCCATATCCGGATCGTTGATCAATCCCTTCCAGCCGACGGTGGTGCGGGGCTTCTCGAAATAGACGCGCATGACGATCGCCAGCTTGTCGCCGACGCGATCGGCCAGGGGCTTGAGGCGGCGAGCGTAGTCGAGGGCGGCTTCGGGGTCGTGGATCGAGCAGGGGCCGACGACGACGAACTTGCGATCGTCTTCACCGTCGAGGATGCGCTCGAGCTGGCGGCGCGCGCCGAGGACAGTGGCCTCGGCAGCGCCGGTCAGCGGCAGTTCTTCCTTAATCTCATTCGGCGTCGGGAGGACGGTGTGAGCGGCGATATGCGTGTTGTTGACGATGCCGTGCTGCTGCGCCAGAACCATAGTGTTACGAAGCTTTGGAAGCAAAGAATGTAAAAACTAGCGTACTCCAGCCTTGGAAAAGGTCAGAAGCACAAGTAGACGAGAAGCGATCGCTTGCTTCAAAGTCGGCCCGATGCCTCGAGTCGCGATCGCGCTGGAGTTGCACTATTTTAAACGCTTTGTCCGATCGCTTCCGTCGCTCGCTTATTGGCAATCACAGCGCGGGTGGCGATTGCGATCGATTGCGGTTCGATCGCACCCAATCGGTTCGCACGGAAACCGTTCCGCGCCGCTCAATACTAGATAGTGGTATCATCCGCCCGCACTCACGATTCGCTCCCTTTCCCCGCCCGCCGCGCCATGCCGAACTCCACCGCCGCGCCCCTCCTCGGTCAGTCCCTCTCCGAACTCTCGGACTGGGTCGAGGCGCAGGGGCAACCCGCCTATCGCGGCAAGCAGCTCCACAACTGGATCTACGACAAAGGCGCGCGATCGCTCGGCGATATTACGGTCTTTCCGAAGAAGTGGCGCGAACAGGTGTGCGAGGCCGCGGCGGGCGGAGTGGGTTTCATTGGGCGATCGCAAATTGCCAAGCGCGCCGTCGCCAACGACGACACCGTCAAGTACCTGCTAAAAATGGCCGACGGGCAGATCGTCGAGACCGTCGGCATTCCCACCGAAAAGCGCCTGACCGTTTGCGTTTCGTCTCAAGTGGGCTGCCCGATGGCCTGCGACTTTTGCGCCACCGGCAAGGGCGGCTTTACGCGCAACCTGGCGACCCATGAAATTATCGATCAGGTGCTGACGGTACAAGAAGACTTCGATCGGCGCGTGTCCCATATCGTCTTTATGGGCATGGGCGAGCCGCTGCTGAATTCAAAAAACGTCGTTGCGGCGGTGCGATCGCTCAACGAAGACGTGGGCATCGGCCAGCGCAACATCACCATCTCCACCGTCGGTCTTCCGGGATATATTCGCCGCCTGGGCGAGCTGAAGCTGCAAGCCACCCTTGCCGTCAGCCTCCACGCCTCCAACCAGCCCCTGCGCGAGCGCCTGATTCCCAGCGCCGCCCAGTACCCGATCGCCGAGCTATTCGACGAGTGCCGCAACTACGTCAAGCAAACCGGGCGGCGCATTAGCTTCGAGTACCTGCTGCTGGCCGAACTCAACGACTGGCCCGAACATGCCGACGAACTGGCCGAACACTTACGTGGATTCCAAAGTCACGTCAATCTCATTCCGTATAACCCGATCGTCGAGGTGGACTACAAACGTCCCGACAGCAGCCGCGTCAGCGGCTTTAAGCGCGCCCTGGAAGACCGCCATATCGCCGTCAGCGTCCGCTATTCGCGCGGCCTGGACGTGGACGCCGCCTGCGGGCAGTTGCGCGCCTCGGAGCTGCAAAAGCTGGCGGAGGCATGAGGGCCGCACCGATCGAGAATTGACCCTAAAATGAAAACTGAACAATAGTTAGAAATTGTCAGTAACTTTACGGAAACTTCAATTTCCAGACTGAAACATGAGGACTCATTAAAGAATCGCAACCTCGGCCACGCTTTTGGCGTCTATTTCGTTAATTTATCTCCATCGGATAAACCCAACCGCAAGGGCCTTTGCGGCTGGGTTTCGGCGGAATTGGAGTTCGTGCGTCGCCGCGTTGTTCGATCGTTACCTTGCACGTCTCGCGAACGACCTGCTGATTCGCGTGTTCTCATCCCGGTCTCGACCGGGAAAACTTGGATAGTCACCGAGCGCCGTCTTACACTGATGGCGCTTTTTTTGGCTTCGCGGCGCACGCCGCTGACGCTCCATGACCACAGCCAATGCCTACGACTGGCTCGATCGCGGCCTGTCTGCCATCCACAAAGCTCAATGGCACCGCCAGGAGACCACCTTCGACGGCGCGCCCGGTGCGACGATCGCCCAGGACGGACGGCAGTTCCTCAACTTTGCCAGCAACGACTACCTGGGTTTGGCGGCAGACCCGCGCGTGCGACAAGCCGCGATCGAAGCGATCGATCGCTACGGTGCGGGCAGCACGGGCTCAAGGCTGCTGAGCGGCCACCGCCCGATCCACCGCCAGCTCGAAGAAGCCCTGGCCGGGCTGAAGCAAACCGAAGATGCGATCGTCTTTAGCTCCGGCTATCTGGCCAATATCGGCGTCCTCTCGGCGATCGTCGGTAGTCGCGACCTGGTGCTAGGCGATCGCGACAACCACTCCTGTTTGCGGCTCGGCGTTGCGGCGTCGGGCGCACATCTGATGAGCTACGACCGCAGCGATCCGATCGAGCTGGCCTGCCTGCTGGACGCGCACCGCAACTCCTATCGCCGCGTCACGATCGCCACTGACAGCGTCTTCAGCATGGACGGCGACTTGTGCCCGCTGCCGCAAATTCTCGATCTGGCCGATCGATACGGGTGCATGGTGTTGATCGATGAAGCTCACGCGACGGGCGTCCTGGGCGATCGCGGGGCGGGTTGCGTCGAGCACTTCGGCTGCGGCGATCGCGAGCTAATCCAGATGGGCACGCTCAGCAAGGCGCTAGGCAGCCTGGGCGGCTACGTAGCCGGGTCAGCGAAACTTGTCGACTTTCTGCGGAACCGCGCGCCGAGCTGGATTTACACCACGGCCCTCTCGCCTGCCGACGCGGGGGCGGCGCTGGCGGCGGTGGAAATCGTGAGATCGGAGCCCGAACGCCGCCAGCAGCTCCGCGACAACGTAACGTACCTCCAGGCGAGGCTAACCGAAATCGCCGACGACGCCCCCGACACCTTCAGCCTGCTGCCGTCGAACTCGCCAATCTTTTGTTTGGAAGTCAAGGATACGGCCACGGTACTGCGCTACGGCGAAGCGCTGTTCGATCGCGGCATTTTTGCCTCCGCCGTCCGTCCGCCCACCGTACCCACCAGTCGCCTGCGCCTGACCGTGATGGCGACCCACACGCGATCGCAGCTCGATCGGCTCGCAACGGCCTTAACCGAGCGAGTCGCGTTGTAGCTATCAACAGTCGCCACCAGCACGCCACAAAAAAATGCCCTCCGCAGCGGTGCGAAAGGGCGTCTAGATTAGCGCTGGGGCCACTCGGGTGAGCGACCGCAACGCGCTGAAACTCAAAGAGCTGTCTGGGCTCGCGCGAAATATCGCAGCCTAGTACAGTTCCTCTTCCTTGTGCGTTTCGATGGTGCAATCCGCAGTCGGGTATGCAACACAGGTCAGAACGAAGCCTGCTTCGATTTGGTCGTCATCCAGGAACGATTGATCGGATTGATCGACCGAACCGGCGGTGACTTTACCAGCACAGGTCGAGCAAGCGCCTGCACGGCAGGAGTAAGGCAGATCGACGCCTTGCTCTTCAGCAGCGTCGAGAATGTACTCGTCCTCGGGGACTTCGATCGTCGTGTTGATACCTTCAGCTTCGCTGATCAGGGTTACTTTGTAGGTCGCCATGTCGTTAATCCTCTCTTGTATAAAGATGACTAATACACCGAGCACTGGCAATATTAGTGCCGCCGACGGCGTATTAGCCCCTTTGTTCTTTGATATTACGGGAAAATTCCAAAAACTTAACTCTTCCGGTCGGCAGAATTTCGATGAAATTTATTATAAATATTACTAATTCAATCCGGGTTTGCTTATAGCTAATAATGCTTAGGCAAGTCGCGCGACTTAGCTCCATGTTTGTCAAGTACGGACTTGCCGTATGCCACGGCGACTGGCGATCGCCCTGCGTTCGAGCCGAGATTTCCGGCAGTTGGCAGTCGGCGCGATCGCGACGAGTTCGACGCTTGAGGACGGTGGCCGCATGGTAGATGGCACAACGAATTTCAGCTTCGACCGGGGGAAACAACACCGTGACACACGTGGGATGGGCGACGATCGGGACGGGTTTTGCGGCAACGCGGCGGGCGAAAGCCATCGTCGAAGACCCGCGCGCGCAGCTGGTGGCGGTGGCCGGACGCGATCGCGATCGGACAGCCAAATTTTGCGCGGAATTGTTATCTGCTGACGCAGCGGAGCCGAACGTCAGTCCGCACGAAATAGACCTCGAGACGGGCTGGCGCGACCTGCTGGCGCGCGACGATATCGATGCGATCGCCGTCTGTACGATTTCGCGCGACCATGCCGATCGAACGCGGGCGATCCTGGAGGCGGGCAAGCACGCGATCGTCGAATATCCGCTGGCGTTTGACCCAGCCGAAGCTCGGGCTCTGCTCGATTTGGCGCGATCGCGCGATTTGCTCCTGCACGTAGAACATATCGAACTCCTCGGCGGGCTGCACCGCGCCGCTCGGGAGAATATCGCCGACATCGGCGCTCCCTACTACGCCCGCTACGTGACGCTCGCGCCGAAGCGCCCCGCACCGCAGCGCTGGAGCTATCGCGCAGCGGACTTCGGGTTTCCGTTCGTCGGGGCGCTGTCGCGGGTGATGCGGGCGATCGATCTATTCGGCGCGGTCGATCGCGTCTCGGCGTCGGTGCGCTACTGGCCGCGCGAAGGTGGCGACTACTACACGAGCTGCCTTTGTCGGGGCGAACTGCGGTTTACGAGTGGCGCGATCGTCGAGCTAGTCTACAGCAAGGGCGATCGAGTCTGGGAGCGACAGAACCAGTTCGAGATCTTCGCAGAAGCGGGCGTGCTGACGCTGACGACGAAGTCCGGGCAGCTAGTGCGAGGCGAGGAGACGCGCAAGATTGCGATCGGCGGGCGGCGCGGACTGTTTGCGCGCGACACGCAGATGGCGACAGCGGCGATCCTCGACGGTGCGGCGATGTACGTGCAGCCAGAGCGCAGCATTTACGCGCTGGCGGTTGCAGACGGGCTGCGGCGGGCGGCGGAGTCTGGCGTGGAAGTCGCGATCGAAATTGCCTACGAGCACTGAGCGTAGTCGTTGGCGTAGCCTTCGCTTTGCGAATAGTGCGGGCTGGGCTAGAAGCGATAATTTTTGGACTTCAGCAAAGTGCAAGCTTTGGATAGTGACCACTGACTTGCACAAGCTGAAACCCGCGCTATTCGCAAAGCGAAGGCTACGCCAACGACTCCGCTCAGCGCTCATTGAGCAGGCGGACGATGATATTCGATGAACTCGATAATGCGATCGAGCCCCGTCCCTTTCTTCAGGTTCGTAAACACGAACGGCTTCTCGCCGCGCATCTTCAGCGTGTCGCGCTCCATGACTTCCAGGCTCGCGCCGACCATTGGAGCCAGGTCGATTTTGTTGATGACTAGCAGGTCAGATTTTGTGATGCCGGGGCCGCCCTTACGCGGAATTTTGTCGCCAGCCGCCACGTCGATCGTATAAATCGTCAGATCCACCAACTCCGGGCTGAAGGTCGCGGCCAGGTTGTCGCCGCCACTCTCGACGAAGACCAGCTCTAGCGGCGCGAGGCGCTCTTCGAGTTCGCGGATGGCAACGAGGTTGATCGAAGCATCTTCGCGGATGGCGGTGTGGGGACAGCCGCCGGTTTCGACACCGACGATGCGATCGCGATCGAGAGCCTCGGCGCGAACGAGAAATTGGGCGTCTTCCTGTGTATAGATATCGTTGGTGACGACGCCGATACGGTAGCGATCGCGCAGGGCTTTGCAGAGGGCTTCGAGCAGCGCGGTTTTGCCCGACCCGACGGGGCCTGCGACTCCGACTCGAAATGCGTTCATCGTTTTTCCTCCCGATCCTAAAAGTTCAATGAGCGCTGAGCGGAGTCTGTTTATCACCGCTGCATGGCGTAGTCCACCAGCTTCAACAACCGCTGGCGCAGCGTCTCTAAACCGAAACCCTCCACCGCTGAAATATACGCTGCCTGGGGATACTCCTCCTTCGCCCGTTCCAGCGCCTTGCTGCTGACCCGATCGACCTTGTTAAACACCAGCAGCATCGGCCCCGGCATCGTCGGCATCTCCGCCAGGATGCCCGTCACTGACTGGATTTGCGCCATCCAGGCCGGATGCGATAGATCGACCACGTGCAGCAGCGCGTCGGCCTCGGTGACTTCCTCTAGAGTGGCGCGGAAGGCATCGACCAGGGCGGGCGGCAGGTCGCGGATGAACCCCACCGTGTCGGTGAGCAGGAGCTGGCGCGGCTCGATCGCGTCGTCGTCAACAATACCGATGCGGCGCGTCGTCGGGTCGAGCGTGGCGAAGAGCTGGTCGGCGGCGTAGATTTCCGAGTTGGAGAGGGTATTGAGCAGCGTGGACTTTCCGGCGTTGGTGTAGCCCACCAGCGCGATCGTCGGCACGTCGTTGTTTTGGCGCTTTTGACGCAGGCGCGATCGGTGGGCTTGCAGTCGATTCACGTCCTGCTGGAGTCGGGAGATGCGGCGCTGAATCGTCCGGCGATCGGTCTCCAGCTTTGTTTCACCCGGCCCCCGAGTCCCGATGCCGCCACCCTGCCGAGACAGTGCCTGCCCGCTGCCGATCAGGCGCGGCAGCATGTATTCGAGCTGGGCGAGTTCGACTTGTAGCTTCCCGGCTCCGGACTGGGCGCGCTGGGCGAAGATGTCGAGGATGACTTCGGTGCGATCGAGCACCCGCACGCCGCACGCCGTTTCCAGGCTGCGTTCCTGCGCGGGCGAAAGGTCGCGCGCCACGACGATTCGGTTCGCGCCGATGTTCTGCGTCAACATTGCCAGCTCGTCGACCTTCCCCGCGCCGAAGACGGTTTGCGGGTGGGGCCGCGATCGCGACTGGCGCACGGTTTTGAGGACGATGCCACCAGCGGTATCCACCAGGCGACCGGCTTCGGCGAGGTCGTCTTCAAACTGTTGCTTGTTGACTTCATCGGTCTTGAGGCCGACGAGCAAGACGCGATCGCGATCGTCATCGACCCGCTGCGCCACGAACTCGCGCTCGAATTCGGCCTCTAGCGATTCCACCATCTCGATAAAATCGTCGTTCTCGAACTCGTCGAGATCGGCGATCGGCTCCACCGCCCAGTCAGCAGCTTCAGTATTGGGAACCAGATGCGCCAGATAGACGTTCTTGACATAACCGGTATCGCCACCGCCACGCCGCCGGAAGCCCGCCCCCGTCAGCGTCATCACTACCATCGCATCGAGCCGCTGCATCGCCATCGAGGTCAGCGCCGACGTACCCGGTTCGCCGTCCTTAAGCTGGGTCGCGAGGCAGCGGATGCCGCTCAGGCGCGCCGCACCGTAGCGGGGCAACTCGTTGAGGGGGATTTGCGTCTGGCGGATCGTGCCGACTCCGACGCGAATCACGCGGCCGCGCCGATCGAGGTAGACACAGACGGACTGACCGATATCAGTGGAAACCGCTGCGACGCGCTGGGCGAACTCCGGCGTGGTCAGCCGATCGCCGGGAAGGCGCTGTTGGTAGAGCCGCTGGAGCTGCTTGATCTGGCTGGGTTTCAGACCTTTGAGGTTGCCGTAGATGGGGTTAGACACGTAGGGCTGGAGAGAACGCGAAACGGTTAGGCTTCTTAGCCTAGCGCCGTTCGCAGGGCACAGCGGGGCGCGGCGGGGCGATCGCAGTAAATCTCAGCAATTTTTAACGCCCGGAAAGCGATGGAGTCCACCCGTGGATAGCATGGAGCAATATCGGTAGAAGTCTTCCCCCCACCGATGCGCCGCACGGAAACCAAAAACCTTTAAGGTGCCTGATGACCCGCAGGATTGGCCGAACGTTTTTATGGCAGTGGACTCGATCGCCGCACCCATTGGCGACAGGCTCGACGTTGTTTGTGGCCGCAAACTGGCTGGCGATGACGGCAGTAGGGTATGCGCAGATCTCACCAGACAGCAGTTTCGGCACGACGATCGCGATCGATGGCGACATCATTTCAATTGGCGCAGGAACTCAACAGGGCGCAAATCTGTTCCACAGCTTTCAAGAGTTTTCCGTCCCGGCGGGCACGATCGCGCAATTTGCCGCCGATGCGGGCATCGAGAATATTTTTAGCCGCGTTACGGGCGCGGAGATCTCGGAGATCGACGGCACGCTGCGATCGCCCGTCAGCCTGTTTTTGATTAACCCCAACGGCATCAGCTTCGGCAACAGTGCGGCACTGGAAGTGGGCGGTGCGTTTTATGCCACCACCGCCGATCGCGTTGAATTCGCCGATGGGCTTAGCTTCGATATCAACCCCGACACTGCCCCACTGCTGCTGAGCAGCAGCGTCCCCATCGGTCTTGGCTTCGGCACGGCGGGCGGCAGCGACGCGTTCAACACCGGCGAGATCGTCAACCGCTCTCAGACGATCGGCGTTGGCCTCGACGGCGAACCCGCACCCGTCGGCCTGACTGTCGCACCCACCCAAGCGCTGGGGCTGATCGGTGCGGACGTGACGATCGCGGGCGGACTGGTGACTTCGATCGACGGCTCGATCGAAGTCGCGGCGGTGGCGGATGGCGTCTGGTCGTTCGGATCGACCAGCTCGGCGATATTGCCAGGGTCGGCGTCCGATGGCGCGATCGGCGGGACGGTGGCGATCGATAGCGGCTTCTTGAATTCGTCTGGGCTTAGCGGCGGGCGCGTACGGCTCTCGGGCGCGGATATCGCGCTGACTGACGGGGCGGGCGTCCTGGCCGATACGTTCGGGGAGTTTCCCGGCGGCGGTGTTGTTGCCACTGGCGATCGCTATACCTCAGTGGGCGAGTCGTTCGTTAGCGCCAGCAACTTCGGCAGCGGCACGAACATCGGGATCTCGCTGGCGTTTTCCGAGTCGATCGCGATCGACGGCATCGGCCCCTACGTGACAGTGGGTCGGCTGCTGGGCGGTACGTTCGGCCTCGCGGAGCGGCTGGGCGGGCTCTACGCGCTGGTCGGCGGCACGGGCGACGGCGGCGATATCGCGCTGACGGCTCCGGCAATCGCGCTCACAAACGGCACGTCGCTCTATACCACCGTCGTTGGTTTTGGGCAGGGCGGCGATATCATCCTCAACGCCACCGATCGGCTACTCGCCGCCGGTGGTTCGTTCGTGCTGACCTCCACTGTCGCGCCGGGAGATGCGGGGGATATGTCCATCAATGCGGGGGAGCTGCTCAGCATCGGTGGTGGCATCTTCAACACCTCGCCCAGCGGTGAATTCAGTGGCGACGGGGGCGACTTTTTCGTGGTAACCGATCGCCTCGAAATTCGCGATACGCCCGCCAGCGCACCGATTCCCGGAAGCTTGCTGGCCACCACTCTCGGCACGGGCAGTGCTGGCGCGCTAAACATCGAGACGGGCGAGCTAATCCTGGCGAATGGCGGTCAGCTTTCGGTGTCGTCGTCCGGTGGGGGCACGGGCGGTAGGCTAAATCTGGTGGCGGATACGATCGAGATTAGTGGCCTTTCGGAAGACGGTCAGTTTCCGTCGGGGATCTTCGCATCGTCGAATCTGTTTAGCGTGCAGGGGGTGCAAGGCGATGCGGCTGCGGGCTCGATCGACATCACCGCCCGTCAGCTAACGTTACGCGAGGGCGGCCAGATTTCCGCTGCGGTGGGCAATGGCGGCAATGCCGGGGACATCACGCTCGATATCTCCGAGTCGATCGAGATTGCGGGTTTCGCAACCAACGCCACGCCGAGCCTGGAGTCGCTGTCGTTTGGCGTCTTCGGCGACGGCATCCTGGAGACCAGCATCGAAGCAAACACCGTCGCGGCGGGCAATGCGGGGAATATCGCGATCTCAACCGATCGCCTGACGATTCGCGATGGAGCGGAGATTGGCGTACGAAGCACGAGTACGGGCGATGCGGGCAACCTGTCGATCGAGGCGGGGCGGATCGAGCTGCGCGACGGGGGCGACATCACGGTGGCGACGGAGTCGGGACAGGGCGGCAACGTAGCGCTCGATGGCGATTTGCTGATTTTGCGCGAGGGGGCTGTGGTGTCGGCAACGGCGGCGGGTGCGGGCGACGGCGGCAATCTGCAGCTGAGTTTCTCCGAGGCGATCGTCGGGCTGGAGGGCAGCACGATCTTGGCGGAGGCGGATTTAGGCGATGGCGGCCAGATCGCGATTCGCGCGCCCGGTTTGTTTCTGTCGTCGGATAGCAGCCTGTCGGCCAGCTCGAATTTCGGGCAGGAGGGGACGATCGCAATTCGCAGCCCCAACACGACCCCGAGCGCGCCGACGAGCGACCTGAGTACGGAGACGGCGGAAGAGGACGCGATCGCGATCGATCGCTGTCGGGCGCGATCGCGCTTCGTGCTGTCCGGGCGCGGCGGGCTGGAACAGACGCCGCTCAACACGATGTCGCTGGCGTATCCGAGCGCGGGGCGGACGGTTCCAGCAGAGCCGTCGGAGTCGGCGAGGTCGGCGGGGTCGGCGGGCGGTGAGGTGGCGATTCGTGAGGCGGGAGCGTTGCGGCGGGCAGCGGGCGGCGCGATCGAGCTGGTGTGGGCGGAGCCGACTCCGGATCTCGATCCGCGTGGGGCGGTGTGTCGAGCGGACGATCGACAGGGGTAGCGTCGCGGACGGATGCTCCCTAGCTACGGTAAGATTGCCGCGACCGTTTCATGCCACAAACTCCCTCTCGCCCGCCGTGCTAGACATCAAACTCATTCGCGAAAACTCCGACGCCGTCCGCGATCGACTCAGCCAGCGCGGCAGCAGCTACGACATCAGCCCGCTCCTCGATCTGGATGCGAAACGTCGGGAACTAGAAGTCCAGCGAACGGAACTGCAAACCCGCAGCAACGAAATCGGCAAGACGATCGGCCAAAGCATTAAAAATGGAGCCGATCCAAAAGGAGAAGAAGTCGCAGCCCTGCGCCAAGAGGGCAACGACTTGAAGAAGCAGATCGGCGAGTTGGAGCCGACGGAGAAAGAGATTAAAGAGCAGCTCGAAGCGCTGCTGCTGGGTTTACCGAACCTGCCGAGCGAGACGACGCCAGTGGGCAAAGACGAAACCGAGAACGTCGAAGTCGATCGCTGGGGCGACGATCGCAAGATTTCCCACGAGGTGCTGCCCCACTGGGAAATCGCCGAGAAGATGGGCATCCTAATGACCGATCGCGCGGTGAAAGTGGCGCAAAGCCGCTTTATCGCGCTGGTCGGTGCGGGCGCGGCGCTGGAGCGAGCGCTGATTTCGTTCATGCTCGATCGCCAGACTGCAGCGGGCTACACCGAAGTGCTGCCGCCAATTCTGGTCAACAGCGCCTCGCTCCAGGGCACGGGGCAACTGCCGAAGTTCGCGGAAGAGAGCTTCAAGTGCGCCGACGACGACCTTTGGCTGACGCCGACCGCCGAAGTGCCGCTAACGAACCTCTATCGCGATGAAGTCCTCGACGGCGAGTCGCTGCCGATTTACCACTGTGCGTTCACGCCCTGTTTCCGGCGCGAGGCGGGCAGCTACGGCAAGGACACGCGCGGCCTGATTCGCCTGCACCAATTTAATAAGGTCGAGCTGGTCAAAATCGTGCGCCCGGATGAGTCGGAAGCCGAGCATCAGTCGCTGCTAAAAGACGCGCAGGCGATTCTCGAAGCGCTGGAGCTGCCGTATCGCACGATCGAGCTGTGCAGCGGCGACCTCGGTTTCGGCGCGCAGAAGTGCTACGACCTCGAAGTCTGGCTGCCGTCAGCGGGGACGTATCGCGAGATTTCGAGCTGCTCGAACTTCGGTGAGTTCCAGGCGCGGCGGGCGAGCATCCGCTTCCGCGAGAAGGGCAAGAAGGGCACGCAGTTTGCGCATACGCTCAACGGGTCGGGTCTGGCGATCGGTCGGACGATGGCGGCAATCCTGGAGAACTACCAGCTCGCTGACGGTACGATTCGCGTCCCCGAAGTGCTCGAGCCCTACCTCAACCGCGACGTGCTGTAGCACCAAAGAGCGCGGAGCCTGCCGAAGTGCGGTATCGAGTCGAAGCCAGTTAGCTCCAGCATGTGAGCGTGTTTGGCATTCCAGCAGGTGGCGCAGCCCAATACTTCTCACTGTCTCGAGTCCACACATTCGACAAGCTCAGCGATCGTTTGCTCCATGCGTGTGACCTCGACAAAAATCGAAAATAGGCTTGCATAGTAAGATGATGTACGCTCGATCTTCGCTTGGCGCTTGCCTGACGGAGCATCGATGCCAAAGATCGAGAGGGAGCTAGCGAGAGCGCACCGTGGCCGAAGAAAAACGCTATAAAGACACCATCAATCTGCCCGAAACCGGGTTCTCGATGCGCGCCAATGCGGTCGTGCGCGAGCCCGAGCTGCAACAGTTTTGGGCGGACAAAGCCATCTACGAAGCCCAAGCCAGCGGCGACGGCGAACCATTCGTACTGCACGATGGCCCGCCCTACGCCAACGGCTCGCTACACATCGGCCACGCCCTCAACAAAATCCTCAAGGACGTTATCAACCGCTACCAGATCCTTCAGGGTCGCAAGGTGCGCTACGTTCCCGGCTGGGACTGCCACGGCCTGCCGATCGAGCTGAAAGTGCTGCAAAGCATGAAGTCCAGCGAGCGCCAGCAGCTCACCCCCCTGACCCTGCGCGCCAAAGCCGCCGAGTTCGCCCAAAAGACCGTCGAAGACCAGCGCGATAGCTTCAAGCGCTACGGCGTCTGGGGCGACTGGGATGACCCCTACCTGACGCTAAAGCCCGAGTACGAAGCGGCGCAGATCGGCGTCTTCGGCGACATGGTGCTCAAAGGCCACATCTATCGCGGTCGCAAACCCGTCCACTGGAGTCCCAGTTCGCGCACGGCGTTGGCCGAGGCGGAGCTGGAATATCCCGAAGGTCACGTCTCGCCCAGCCTCTACGCGGCGTTCCAAGTCACCGGTCTGTCGGATAAAGCGAAAAATATCCTCTCGGACTACGTGCCCGACCTTTGGGTGGCGATCTGGACGACGACGCCTTGGACGATTCCGGCGAACTTGGCGGTGAGCATCAACCCCGAGCTGACCTACGCCGTTGTAGAGAGCGATCTAGAGTTCGACGCGGCGGCGGGCAAGTTTCTGCTGGTGGCGGCGGATGCGATCGCCCGTCTGGAGCAAACCTTCGGTACGAAACTGACGGTTCTCGACACGATCAAGGGCGAGCGCCTGGAACACTGCACCTACAAACACCCGCTGTTCGATCGCCAGAGCGAAGTCGTCATCGGCGGCGACTACGTAACGACCGACTCCGGTACCGGCCTGGTTCACACGGCTCCCGGCCACGGCCAGGACGACTACATCGTCGGTCAGCGCTACGGTTTGCCCGTCCTCTCGCCCGTGGATGCCGCCGGTCGCTTCACGGAAGAGGCGGGCGAGAAGTTCGCGGGTTTGAATGTCCTGAAAGATGCCAACGACGCGATCGTAACGGCGCTCGAAGAGACGCACTCGCTGCTGAAACGCGAACCCTACGAACATAAATACCCCTACGACTGGCGCACCAAAAAGCCGACGATTTTCCGCGCGACCGATCAGTGGTTCGCATCGGTGGAAGGCTTCCGCGATGCGGCGTTGAAGGAAATCGAGGGCGTCGAGTGGATTCCGGCAAAGGGCGAGACGCGCATCTCGTCGATGGTCGGCGATCGCTCGGACTGGTGTATCTCGCGCCAGCGCTCCTGGGGTGTGCCGATTCCGGTGTTCTACGACAAGGAGTCCGGCGAGCCGCTGATGAATGCCGAGACGATCGAACACGTGCGCGGCATCGTCGCCGAGCGCGGTTCGGACGCCTGGTGGGAGCTGCCGATCGCGGAGCTGCTGCCGGAAGACCTGCGCGGCGAGGCCGATCGTTACGAAAAGGGCCAGGACACGATGGATGTCTGGTTCGACTCGGGCTCGTCCTGGGCGGCAGTGGCACGCGAGCGCGGCCTCGGCGATGTGGATGTCTACCTCGAAGGCTCCGACCAACACCGGGGCTGGTTCCAGTCGAGCCTGCTCACCAGCGTCGCGACCACGGGCAAATCGCCCTACAAAACCGTCCTCACCCACGGCTTCGTTCTCGATGAGAATGGCCGCAAGATGAGCAAGTCGATCGGCAATGTGGTCGATCCGAAGGTCGTCATCGAAGGCGGCAACAACAAAAAGCAAGAGCCGCCCTACGGTGCGGACGTGCTGCGCCTTTGGGTGTCGTCGGTCGATTACTCCTCCGATGTGCCGCTGGGTCGCAATATCCTCAAGCAGATGTCGGACGTGTATCGCAAGATTCGCAACACGTCGCGCTTCCTGCTGGGCAACATCCACGACTTCGATCCGGCGACCGATGCGGTTCCCTATGCCGAGCTGCCGGAACTCGATCGCTACATGCTGCACCGTACCTGCGAGGTGATGGACGAGATCGCCGAAGCGTTCGAGAGCTACCAGTTCTTCCGCTTTTTCCAGACGGTGCAGAATTTCTGCGTGGTTGACCTATCGAACTTTTATCTCGATATCGCTAAAGACCGGCTCTATATCAGCTCGCTCGACGCGAAGCGCCGTCGCAGTTGCCAGACGGTCATCGCCGCGATCGTCGAGAATCTGGCACGGGCGATCGCGCCGGTGCTGTGCCATATGGCTGAAGATATCTGGCAAAATCTGCCCTACGAAACGCAGTTCGAGTCTGTGTTTCAGGCGGGCTGGGTGTCGCGTCCGGCGGTTTGGCGCGATGAAGCGCTGGCCGCGTCCTGGACGCAGAAGCGCGAGTACCGCCTTGCCGTGAATAAGGTGATGGAGAAAGCGCGATCGGACAAGGCGATCGGCTCGTCGCTGGATGCAAAGGTGCTGCTTTACGTGCCGGACGAAGCCGATCGCGCCGAACTCGAAGCGATGAACCCGCAGTGGGAAGAAGTTGAGGTCGCGACGCCGGAGCCGGGAGCCGAGCTTGCAGTGGAACCGGCAGAAGCGCCCGTCGCGGTTGTCGTGGAACCGGAGCCGGAACCCGTCGCGGTCGAACCGGAGCCCGTGGCCGAAGTCGCGATCGTGCCGTCTCCCGAGACGAGCCCGACCGTCAAGGTTCCCGCTGCCAAACCCGAACTTCCCGATTTTGAGAACCTGACGCCCCAAGCGATCGCCGACTTCATCACTGAAGCGCCGAGCTACGTCGTCTGGATCTGGTCGAATTACCGCAAAGTTATCGTGAACCTGGCGATCGTCTTTGCGATTCTCTCCGTTCTGCACGTCGCCAGCGACTTTATCGGTGCGGTGAACGGCCTGTTTTTGCTTCCGGCCTTTTTCTCCGCGATCGGCGTGACCTACAGTGGCTGGTTCCTGTATCGCAACTGGCTGTTTGCCCGCGATCGTCGCCAGACGATCGAGCGCTTCAACGAGTACAAAGCCCGCTTGTTCGCCGACGTGAAGCCGACCCTGGCGGCCTCCAGCGAGCCCGTCGCCTCCCTCTTGGCGCAAACCGAGTCGCCCGCCGTAATGACGGAGCCAGTTGACGAGGTCGTCGAGCCGGAGCCGGAACCCGCCGTGGAAGCCAGCGGGCCCGAATCGAACGAGCCCGCGCCGACCTTCGCTCCCACCGGCAACGGCGTGGACGAGCTGCGCTACTTGTTCCTCTGCTCGCAGGTCGAGTTCGTCGATTCTGCCGAGGCGATCGCGAACGCGCAGTACGGCGAGCTGAGCGAAACCGGCGGCGTGGCGATCGTCACCGCCGACGGTCACAAGTGCGAGCGCTGCTGGAACTACTCTGGCAAAGTCGGCACCAGCGACGAACATCCGACGCTTTGCGAGCGCTGCGTCCCCGCTCTCAAAGGCGAGTTTTAGTCGGTCTCGAGCGGGCGATCGCAGGCGCTTTTCTCGCGCGCGATCGCCCGCGTCCGATCCCGCAAGTTTTAACATCAGCTTTAGACGTTAAGATTTGAAAGGCCCGGAGCGCGTTAGGCCGTTTCCGTGGTTCTCGTTTATCCGCTCACCGACCCCGATCGACCCGAACTACCTATGGATGTTGCAAATCTCGCCTCCCAGCTAAATGCCGGGACGATCTGGCCGGAGGGGATCGTCATTCTGACCCTGCTGGCCGTCCTCGTAACCGACCTAATCGCCGGTCGCAAGTCCGTGGCCTGGACGCCCTACATCGCGATCGCCGGTCTGCTGGCGAGCCTCGCCGCGATCGCCGTGCAGTGGAACGCTGGTGGCGATGCGATCGGATTCCTCGGCTCGTTCGACAGCGACCCGCTCAGCCTCGTATTTCGCGGCATCATCGCCCTCTCGACCGCCACAACGGTGCTGATGTCGGTGCGCTACGTCGAGCAAAGCGGCACGTCCCTGGCCGAATTTCTGGCGATTCTGCTCTCAGCGACGCTGGGCGGCATGTTCCTCTGCGGCGCGAACGATCTGGTGACGATCTTCGTCTCGCTCGAAACGCTCAGTATTTCGTCGTATCTGCTGACGGGCTACATGAAACGCGATTCGCGATCGAACGAAGCCGCGCTTAAGTACCTGCTGATCGGCGCGTCCAGCTCGGCAGTATTCCTCTACGGCGTCTCGCTGCTCTATGGCCTCTCCGGTGGCGAAGTTCGTCTCGATAAAATCGCCGAAGCCCTCGCAACGAGCGAGCCGTCCTTGGGCCTGGCGCTGGCGCTGGTCTTTTCGATTACCGGCGTTGCCTTCAAGATTTCCGCCGTGCCGTTTCACCAGTGGACGCCGGACGTGTACGAAGGTTCGCCGACGCCGGTGGTGGCCTTCCTGTCGGTGGGCTCGAAAGCGGCGGGATTCGCCCTGGCGATTCGCATGCTGGTTTCGGCCTTTGAGAGCGTTGGTGACGAGTGGCACTTCGTCTTTACGGCGCTGGCAATCCTCAGCATGGTGCTGGGTAACGTCGTGGCGCTGGCACAAACCAGCATGAAGCGGATGTTGGCCTACTCCTCGATCGCCCAAGCCGGTTTCGTGATTATCGGTCTGCTGGCCGGAACCATCGACGGCTACTCCAGCATGGTCTTTTACCTGCTGATTTACCTGTTTATGAACCTGGGTGGCTTCACCTGCGTCATCCTGTTCTCGCTCCGGACGGGAACCGACCGCATCAGCGAGTACGCCGGTCTGTATCAGAAAGATCCGCTGATTACGCTGGGCCTGAGCCTCTGCCTACTGTCGCTGGGCGGCATTCCTCCGCTGGCGGGCTTCTTCGGCAAGATTTACCTGTTCTGGGCGGGCTGGCAAGCTAACCTCTACGGCCTGGTGATTCTCGGCTTGGTGACGAGCGTTATCTCGATCTACTACTACATTCGCGTCGTGCGGATGATGGTAGTCAAAGAGCCCCACGAGATGTCGGAAGCGGTGAAAAACTACCCCGAAATCAACTGGAACCTGCGCGGTATGCGTCCCCTACAAGTCGGCTTAATCGCCTCGGTGGTCGCGACCTCGCTGGCGGGCGTGCTGTCGAACCCGCTGTTCTCAATCGCCAACAGCTCCGTCGCAAACTCGCCGGTGCTGCAATCGAGCATCAACGCCAGTGAAACTGTTGCCGTCTCGCCTGCCGCTGACGTAACAGACCAGTAGACCGAGCCCGAAAGGCTCTCGATACAACCTCGATCGAGCTGTGTGGCATGTTGCCAGGCAGCTCGATTTTTCTTACGCAAACTGGCAGTGCCGCCTGTCTACGAATTAGCCTCGCGCACCTGCACCGGCACGTAAAAACTCGCCACAACCGCCAGCACAAACCACCAAAGCGTCTGAATCGGCGGACGGTAAAACACCGTGTCAAACGTCCCGTGCGCCATAATTCCCGCAACCGACGCCAGCGCCGCAATCAGCCAATAACCGTCCGAAGTCGCCAGCGATCGTAACCGCCGCAACTGCGCATCCCCCTGATACGCCACCACCCCCAACAGCCACAGAAACGAAAACAGCCCCAGCACACCGGCCTCCACCGTCACCTCCAGCAGCACGGAGTACGCACTCAGCGCCGAATACTTCGGGCGCATATACAGCGGATACACCTTGTTAAATGCATCGTTGCCGGGGCCGATGCCGAGGATAGGCCGATCGCGAATCATATCCAACACCGCCGCCCAAACATTAATTCGGAAATTGTTGCTGCTGTCGCCCCGCCCCACAAAAATGCTGCCAATCCGATTGCGAATCGGCGGCACCGCCACCGCCGCAAACAGCACCGCCGCCGCCGACACCGCTAGCATCCCCGGAACCGCCCAGGGTCGAAGCTTCGGCGGTAGACGATCGCTCCACCACCACACCAGCAGCAGCGTAAACACGAAGCCCCCGGCCACCAGGCCCAGCCACGCGCCGCGACTGTAGGTCATCGCCAGCGCCGCCGTGTTGACCAGGAGCATGACGATCGCCAGCAGCTTCGGCATAATTCGCCGCCACGCCAAACAGGCCGACGCGCTAAAGAACGTGGCCGCAATCAGGTAGCCGCCGAATAGATTGGGGTTGCCGAGGTAGCTGTAAATTCGCGTCGCGTCCGCCGATGAAGAGTTGGGGTCAGTCCATGTGGCGAGCTGCTCGACGCCGACGATGCTCTGCTGGATGCCGTAGACGCTGGTGACGAGCGCGACCAGCAGCGCCACCCCGATCGCCCAGGCGCGCAGCCGCGACTTCCGCAGCGCCCGCGCCGCCAGGAAAAACAGCCCCAGATATAACGTCAGCTTCACCCAGCCGGAGAATGCCGCCTCCCGAACCGGCGAAAAGCCCATCGCCACAGACGACACCGCCCAATACAGCAGCACCAGACAGTGAATCGGCGTCAGGAAAAAGCGCGTCGTGTCGCTCAGCGTCAGCAGCCCGAAAAAGGCGATGCAGCACATCAACAGCACACCCACCAGCGCCGTCGGTACGAACGGCGCGACAGCTAGCACGATCGCGACGATCGCCATTCCCACTGGCTCCGAGGCCGACATCAGCACGCTGCCGCGCCGCCAGTTGCTCAAGCTTCCGAAAGTCAGGCGCAACAGCAGGCTCGATCGCTGCCAGCGATCGGGCGACCAGCCGGAGAGCGTCAGGGATTGCAAAAGGGCGTTCATGGCGTGGCGTTCGTGGCAAGGCAATGTCCATCAAAAGGTTACGATCGAATGGTTGGCGAATGTTGAAATCTATCGTTCCTCGCTCTGCGTAGGAATGCCTCCATGGACGCTCTGCGTCCCGAGATCTGACGACGCAGAGCGCCTGGGGAGTGCGTTACCACGCTCTGCGTGGTAGCGATGCATCGCAACAATGCATTTCCCCTCGTCTTTTCGCCCAGCGTTACGGTCGCATGGTGGAAAAACACGACCGCAGCAGGCGATCGAAACCCGGTAAAGTAAAGAAATACGAAGCGACTTCATAATCGATCTCAAACAGAGCGGGCGGAACGATGCGAATTATTTTGATGACCGGCAAAGGCGGCGTGGGTAAAACCTCCGTCGCCGCAGCAACGGGACTGCGCTGCGCCGAACTCGGCTACCGCACCCTCGTCCTCAGCACCGACCCCGCTCACTCGCTTGCCGACAGCTTCGATCTCGAACTCAGCCACGAACCGAAAAAAGTCCGCGACAATCTCTGGGGCGCGGAACTCGACGCCCTCGTCGAACTCGCTGACAACTGGAGCGCCGTACAGCGCTATATCACCCAGGTGCTCCAGGCACGCGGCCTCGACGGCGTCCAAGCCGAAGAGCTGGCAATCCTCCCCGGCATGGACGAAATTTTCGGCCTCGTCCGTATGAAGCGCCACTACGACGAAGGCGACTACGACGTGCTGATTATCGACTCGGCTCCGACCGGGACGGCGCTGCGTCTACTCAGCTTGCCGGAAGTCGGCGGCTGGTATATGCGCCGCTTCTACAAGCCGCTCCAGGGTCTCTCCGTGGCGCTGCGCCCGCTGGTAGAGCCGCTGTTCAAGCCCGTCGCTGGTTTCTCGCTGCCGGACAAAGAAGTGATGGACGCGCCCTACGAGTTCTACGAGCAAATCGAGGCGCTGGAAAAAGTCCTGACCGACAACACCCAAACCACCGTGCGCCTGGTGACGAATCCCGAGCGCATGGTCATCAAAGAGTCGCTGCGCGCGCACGCCTACCTGAGTCTCTACAACGTGGCGACAGACATGGTCGTGGCCAACCGCATCATTCCCGAAAGCGTCACCGACCCGTTCTTCCAGCGCTGGAAAGAGAACCAACAGCAGTACAAGCAAGAGATTCACGACAACTTCTCGCCGCTGCCGGTGAAAGAAGTGCCGCTCTACTCCGAGGAAATGTGCGGCCTCGAAGCGCTGGAGCGCCTGAAAGAGACGCTCTACGGTGACGAAGATCCGAGCCAGGTCTACTACAAAGAGAACACGATTCGCGTCGTGCAAGAGGAAGGCTTCTACAGTCTCCAGCTCTATCTCCCCGGCGTACCGAAGAGCGATATCCAGCTCTCGAAGACGGGCGACGAGCTGAACGTGCGGATCGGCAACCACCGTCGTAACTTGGTGCTGCCCCAGGCGCTGGCGGCGCTTCAGCCTGCCGGTGCGGCGATGGAAGACGACTATCTGAAGATTAAGTTTGCAGAAGTCGCTCGGGTGTAGGGCGTCGTTAGGATAGTTGGGATTGTGTAGAAGGCTGAGCGGAGTCGTTCGCGCAGCGTCGGCTTGCCGAAAGCCTAGGTGTGTCCGTGAAAAGTGGCCGCACTTCGACTCCGCTCAGTGCTCATATTCTGATTTCTATGCCTTACCAGACTGTCCGCAACGTCGAGCATTACTACCAGTGGATTACGGCCAGCGAGGATGACAGCCTGACGGGTCGTCCAGTGATGGTCTTCATCCACGGCTGGGGCGGCTCGGCACGCTACTGGGAAAGTACCGCCCGATCGCAGGCCGATCGCTACGACTGCCTGCTCTACGACATGCGCGGCTTCGGGCGATCGCGCCTGCCTGCTCCAAGCCGCGACGCCGCGCCGCACTTCGCCAGCAAAGCCGAACTCGAAGCCGATTTTTCGCTGGAAAGCTACGCCGACGATCTGGCCGAACTGCTAGACGCATTGGGGCTCGATCGCATCAGCCTCAACGCTCACTCGATGGGAGCCTCGATCGCGACCCTGTTTCTGAATCGCTACGGCGATCGCGTCGATCGCGCCATCCTCACGTGCAGCGGCATCTTCGACTACGATCCGCTGACCTTTAACGTCTTCCACGCCGTTAGCCGCTGGGTGGTAGTAATTCGCCCGCGCTGGATGGCGCAAATCCCAGGACTGGAGGGGCTGTTTATGCAGCGCTTTCTCCATCGCGAAATCCCCGTCCAGGACAAGCGCGACTTCCTAACGGACTTCTGTATGGCGGACTTCGATGCGGCACTGGGTACGATTTATACATCCGTTAGCAAACACGCCGCGACGATTATGCCGAAGGAGTTCGGGCAAGTCCGCGTACCGACACTGCTGGTGGCGGGCGATCGCGACATCATTATCCCTGCCAAAATGGGCGAGCGCGCCGCGTCGCTGAGCCCCGCGCTCGAGTACGTCGAGATCGCCAACACTGCCCACTTCCCGATGTTGGAAGACGCCAACACCTATCGAGGCATCGTCGATCGCTTCCTCGAGCCTGCCGGTTAGCACCGAGTTTCTGACGAGGAGCGCTCGGCATAAACCCGGAACCAAGCAGAACGATCGAGGCCACTGTTTCCCGTTTTTCGGGCGATTGGGGCAAAACTCCCTGGAACAGGAACTGCGGACTGGTAGTCTGTTGCTAGTACTGCACGCGCGTCCGAAACCGTCCCCGCACGGGCTTGGCGCGGAGCGGCGTCCTGTCGGGATGCCATAATCTGTGGACGCGATCTCGGCAGCGCTGCTTTTACTCGGCGAGCGTCGAGCCGGGCTCTCTAGGCGGGCTCTCTAAAAAAGTAACCCATGACTGATGTTTTGTACGTCGGCGATCGGGCCTTGGGCACCGACGAAATCCCGACACTCCTCAAACGCTATGAGCTGCTTCCGAAGTTTATCGAAGCGCTGGCGATCGAAGAAGCGATCGCCGAGTATGAGTGTACGCCTGAAGAAAAGCAGCAGGCGCTACTCGAAATCTGCCAGCGTCACCAGCTCACCAACCTCGAGCAGCAACAGCAGTGGATGGACGAGCGCGGCCTCGATGCCCAGGAAGTCGAGCTGATGGCAACGCGATCGATCCGCATCCAAAAATATAAAGAGGAAACCTGGGGCAAAAAAGTCCGCCGCAACTTTATGGAGCGCAAGTCCGGCCTCGATACGGTGACGTATTCGTTGATTCGCACCCAGGACGCCGGGCTCGCCCACGAGCTGTACTACCGCATTCTCGAAGGCGAAGTGTCCTTTGAGGAGTGCGCCACCGCCCACTCCCAAGGCCCCGAGGCCCGCACCAGCGGCAGGCTCGGCCCCGTCCCACTCAACCGCCCGCACCCGCTGATTAGCAAGCTGCTCTCGGTCAGCACGCCCGGACAGCTCTGGCCGCCGCGCACGATTCCCCAATCCGAGTGGCAGGTGATTATCCGCCTCGAGGAACTCGTGCCCGCCCAGCTCGACGATAAAATGCGTCAAGCTCTACTCGACGACCTTTACAACACTTGGCTGCAGGAGCGCGTCAAGGAGCTTCAGGCGCAGGTGCTCAGCCCCGCGTACCAGGCCGAGTGCGCCGATCGGCAGGCCGCCGATCGCTCCAATGATTCCGACACTTCTGATGATACGGAGACCGGAGACGAGGCCGAAGCGTCCGTATCTCCCGAGGGGGCTGCGCCCACCGACGCCAGCTCCGCCAACGCTCCGACTTCGCTCGTTTCTACCCCGGCATGACTCAAACTGCATCCCGCACCCAAGCTTTCGATTTCCTGAGTAAAACGCCGCCGTTCGATCGCCTGAGCGAAGACCGCCGCCGCACCCTGCTCGATAACGTCAAGTTTCTGCGCTACCGCGTCGGCCAGCAGATCCTGATTCGCACGCAGATGCCCGCCCAGGTGTCGCTGATTTTCGAGGGGCAGGTGCGCGTCCTCGGCTACGACGAGCGCATGCAGCGCGACACCAGCCTGCGCGTCGTCGGCCCCGGCGAGATGCTGGGCTGGGTCGGCCTGATTCGCGATACGCCCTGCGAAACGGCGATCGCCTCGGAAGAGACGGTCTGCATCACTTTGACCGCCGAAGATTTTCTCGCGTGTCTCAACGACGATCCGCAGTTCGATCGCGCCGTACGCCAGCACCCGAGCCTAACGGAGGTCTTCGAGCTGGCCGGTCGCGAGCTGAGCCGCCGCGCCGACACGAGTTCTAACCTCAAAGAACTCTGCTTCCAGATGTGGGAGAGCGCCGAGGCGATCGAACTCAAGCCAGGCACGATTAGCCCGCCGCTCGACGCCGCGCGGGTCTGGCTGCTCAGTCGCGGCAAGGTGGGCGAGCTGAAGATCGGCGATCGCGTCACGCCCGCCCAGATCCCGACAGCGCTGGCCGAGCCCCTGCGTCTGATCGGCCTCAAGTGGCCCGCCGAGCAGCGCGCGACCCGCATCGCCGAAACCAGCGACGCCGACGAGATTATCGGTGCGCCGCCCGATGACGTTATCGGCGGCGATATTGCCGGAGCGATCGCGCCCGTCACGCCCGCCGACCTGACGACGATCGACGCGGCCCCCGACGCACCCCCCGAACGCGACATCCTCGCGCCGCCGGAGGAGTACCCTTACGTGCGCGGCAGCGGCCAGATCGGCGCGCCCCTGGCCTGCTATCAGATGTTGGCCAAATACCTGCGGCTCTCGTTCCGCAAAGACGCCGTCCGCAAGCTGCTCCAGCAACAAATCAAGGCCAAGGGCGAAATTTCGCTCTACGGCTGCGGCACGATCGCGCCGACCCTGCGGATGAACGCCCAGCTCGCCACCGTGCCGATCGACAGCTTCGGGCGCGTCAAGGCTCCGGCAATCATCCGCTGGGGCAGCAGCTTCGCAGTGGTCTACCGCAACACGCCCAAAGAAGCGACGATCGCCATTCCCGAAACCGGCATCCAGACGATCGGGCGCGACGAGCTGGCACGGATGCACCCGGAGCAAGTGGAAGTCCTGCTGCTCCAGCCGCCCACCGGCGAACAGAACGAAAAGTTCAGCATTTGGTGGTTCCTGCCCTCCCTGCTGAAGTATCGCAAGGTGCTGATCGAGGTGTTTATCTCCTCGTTCTTCTTGCAGCTCTTCGGCTTGGCGAACCCGCTGCTGACCCAGGTGATTATCGACAAAGTCCTGGGACAGCGCAGCATTGAAACCCTCAACGTCCTCGGGGCGTTCATGGTCTGCGTCGCGCTGTTCGAGACGCTGCTGGGCGGGCTGCGAACGTATTTGTTCGTCGATACCACCAACCGCATCGACCTCAGCCTCGGCTCCGAGGTGATCGACCACCTGTTCCGCCTGCCGCTGAGCTACTTCGATAAGCGGCGGGTCGGCGATATCGCCGGACGGGTCAACGAGTTGGCGAACATCCGGCAGTTCGTCACCGGGACGGCGCTTACAGTCGTGCTCGACGCAGTTTTCTCCGTCATCTACATGGCGGTGATGATCTCCTACAGCGTCCAGCTCACCTTCGTGGCGCTAGTGACCGTGCCGTTCTTTACGGTGCTGATTCTGTTCGTCTCGCCGATCGTTCGTCGCCTGCTGCTCAAGCGTGCCGAGCGCTACGCCGACGCCCAGTCTTATCTGGTCGAGACCCTAAATGGGATGCAGACCGTCAAGGCGCAAAACATCGAAATCAACTCGCGCTGGAACTGGTACGAGCGCTACGCCCGCTTTATGAACGCCGGTTTCCGCACGGTGCTGACCAACACTGCCGCCGGGTCGCTGGCAGGCTTCATGAATTCGCTCTCGTCGCTGCTGCTGCTGTGGTTCGGTGCGTATCAGGTGTTGGAAAACAACCTGACGCTGGGTCAGCTCATCGCCTTCCGCATCATTTCCGGCAACGTGACCGGGGCGCTGCTACGCTTCGTTAGCGTCTGGCAGAACTTCCAGGAAGTCGCGATGTCGATCGAGCGTCTGCGTGACATCTTGAACTCCGAGCCGGAGAGCAACGACGCCGATCGCCTGAATATTCCGCTGCCCCCCGTGCAGGGTCACGTCAAGTTCGACGAGGTTTCCTTCCGCTTTAACCCCAGCGGCCCGCTGAACGTCTCGAGCGTCTCGGCAGAGTTCCCCGTCGGCTCGTTCGTCGGCATCGTCGGCGAGAGCGGCTCGGGTAAGAGTACGACGATGAAGCTACTCCAGCGTCTGTATCCGCCAGAGGCGGGACGCATCCAAGTCGATGGCTATGACATCAGCAAAGTCGAGCTGTACTCGCTGCGCCGCCAGATCGGCGTGGTGCTGCAAGACACCCTGTTGTTTAACAACACCGTCAAAGCCAATATCGCCCTGAACAACCCCGAAGCGACCGACGACGACATCATCCGCGCCGCGAAAGTCGCCGTCGCTCACGACTTCATCATGACCCTGCCCCAGGGCTACAACACGATCGTCGGCGAACGGGGCGCATCGCTCTCGGGCGGACAGCGCCAGCGCATCGCGATCGCCCGTACCGTCCTGCAAAACCCGCGCCTGCTGATCCTCGACGAGGCGACCTCGGCGCTGGACTACAACTTAGAGAGCGCGGTCTGCCAAAACCTGGTCGAAGAGTTTCGAGGCCGCACGGTGTTCTTCATCACCCACCGTCTGCCCACCGTCCAGAATGCCGACATCATCATGATGATGGACTTGGGTTCGGTGGTTGAGAAAGGCCGCCACGCCGACCTGATGGCACAAAAAGGCCGTTACTACTGTCTGTACCAGCAGCAAGAGTCGCAGCTCTAGCCGGACCTGTAGCCCGCTCCGAAATCCCCCACGGTTCCCACACCGCTCCCACATAACTTCCTCTGCGCCGACCGCGTCCGAGACCTTCAAGAACCATGAACCAAATCGAACGCCTCGAATCGATCGAGGATCAGCCAGTAATCTTAGAGCAGCCTGCCTTTTGGACGCGTGCGTTTATCTGGCTGATCGTCGGGATGACCATCACGGGTCTGATCTGGGCGGCGGTTGCCAAAATCGACCTGTCCGTTCCCGCCCAGGGCAAGCTGGAGCCAGAGGGCTCGGTGAAAGACCTGCGTCTGCCGATCGGTGGCGTCGTCAAGGAAATCCACGTCGAAGGTGGCCAGGAAGTTCGAGAGGGCGATCTGCTGATCACCCTCGACTCGAGGGTGTCGCGGGCGGACGTAGAGTCGCTGGAGAATTCAACCCAGCAGCGCCGCGATGAAATCGCCGCCTACCAAGCCCAGGCCAACGGTCTCGATTTCGTCGGTGGCGGCGACTCGTTCGCGCGCAACCAGCAGCAGCGCATCGCCGCCCGCCGCGCCGAACTCGACGCCCAGAGCGCCTCGGCAGACGGCCAAATCGACCAGATCGACGCGCAAATCGAACAGACCCGCGACCAAATTGCCGCCAACGTCGCCGCGATCGTCAGTGCCGAGGAGCGCCTCGCGATCGCCCGCAACAGCCGCAGCGCCAGCGAGATCCAGCTCAGCACGATCGAGCTGCGCCTGGAAGAAGCTCGCCAGCGCGAGCAGCGATCGCTGACCCAGCTCGAAGAAGAGCGCGCCGTCCTCGCCGACCTCGAGCCGCTGCTCGAAGAAGGCGGCATCGCCCGCCTGCAGGTGACGCGCCAACGCCAGCAGGTGCTGACCCGCGAGCAAGAAGTCTCCGGCGCGCAAGACGCGGTGCTCGAGCGGCAAGCCTCGGTGGTGCAGGCCGAGACGGAGCGCGATCGCCTCGAGGGTGAAATCTCTAGCCTCGAGGCAGATCTCATCGCCCGTCGCTCCGAGCGCGAGCGGCTCGCCAGCGAAGTCGATCGGCTCAACGGCGCGCTCGACCAAGCCCGCGCCCAGAAGACCAGCGTCGCGGCCACCGCCCAGCGCGAAGCGTTCCAAACGATCGCCGAAAACCAAAAGCAAGAAACCCAGCTCGAAGCCCAGCTCGCCCGCGCCGAGCAGCAGGTTGAATTCACCGAGCTGCGATCGCCGGTCGATGGCGTCATCCACAGCATCTTGCCAACGACAGCAGGATACGTTATCACCACAGCCGAGCCCGTCGTGGAAGTCATTCCAGATTCCAAGCTGGTTGCCAACGTCTTCGTAACCAACCGAGATATTGGCTTTATCGAAGAAGGCATGGAAGTCGAGCTACAGCTCGAAGCTTTCCCCGCGACGGAGTTCGGCACGATTCCGGGAACGCTGACCTCGATCGGCGACGACGTGCTCGAGCCCGAGCCGACCCGGCAGTTCTTCGCCTTCGCCGTGGCGATCGAGCTCGACCAGCAGTTCCTCGAGCTGAAAACGGGCAAGGAGATTCCGCTTCAGGCCGGGATGGCGGTCAACGCCAACATTAAACTGCGCGAGCGCTCGGTGCTGAGCCTGTTCCTCGATCGCTTTACAGGCGGCGCGCAAAACCTGGAAAATCTTCGCTAGGCGAGTTTCTAGACCCCAAGCCAGCCAATCCAGAAGCCCGAATTTTTGAAAAAGTCGGGCTTCTCAGATCTGGCGAAATTTTTTGCGCGGCAGGTACAAGCCTCAGTACAGGGACAAAAGTTGTAGAGCGTGTCTGAAATCGGGGCGACGAAGCGTCAAATCGAGACAGAGACGACGAAGAAAATCGAGCCCGAGGCGAAACAAGCTCTTCTTACGGCGTCCATGAGACTTGAGCTGGAGAGGCTTGCGCTCGTGAAGCCAGAGACCGGCTCGCATCGCCCAGGTGAAAGCAATAGCAAGCAGCGCGAACAGCTTACTGAGCTTGTACGAGTCGCGGAAATGAGTGGCTTCGAGATTGAAGCCCCGAGTTTTGAGCGCGCCGAAGAAAGTCTCGATGCCCCAACGGCGGGCATAATCCCTCAGCGCCGTCTGGGGTCGCGAGTCAGTAACGAGTATGAGGAGTTCGCCATCGTCAAGCCCAGAGGCAACAACGTGGAGCTTGCGCTTCAAGACCCAGCGCTTCTTGGAGAGAATCTTGACCTGACCGGGAGCCAGAGAGCGGAAGAGGTCGTCTCCTTTCCATCGACTCTTGCCGGTTTGAGAACTGATGAGCTGGTTGTATCGGATACGAATGCGGAAGGGGAGACGCGAGAGCAGCAGGTAGGAAAACCAGTCCTGGCCGATGAACTCGCGGTCTGCCGTCAGACAGTTCACCCGGACCTGGCCGAAGAGTCTCTCAAAGCGGTCGAGCAAGTCCATTCGCTCGTCACTATTGGAGTTACCCTGCTTGTCGAGCATCGTCCACAGCAAGGGAAAAGCGATGCCTTCATGCAACACTCCCAACACCAGGATGTTGAAGTGAACCGAGCCAAACGACCAGTTGGTGCGGTCGAGGCTCAACGTCCACGGTTCTGGGATTCCGGCCAGTCCGACCAGCACTCGTGCGCTTTCCTCCTCATCCACCTCGAATTTTGAGAAGAAGCGCTTGAGCCGCTTCTGATTCGATGCGGTTTGCGTGCGGCTTGCAAACGCGCCCGCTAGCTCGGTTTGGTTGACCGTGCGCACTCGGAACAAGGCGACCAAGAATAGTGCCAGAGACTTGATTCGTGCCCCGTGCCACGACAGGTGCTCTGACAAAGCGGCTTGCAGCTTGTTAATCTGGCGTTGGTGAATTGAGCTAGGGTAAGAGAGAAGCTGCGTACGGAAAACCGCCTT
>ERZ1740068.40-NODE-40-length-76037-cov-8.697191_pt1 | contig 76037 bp, 61 predicted proteins | sample MGYA00581735_ERZ1740068 | MGnify/ENA primary metagenome ERZ1740068 (study PRJEB43018, sample SAMN04849740) | marine metagenome | isolation source: floating plastic debris | place: Pacific Ocean | collected 2008-08-30 | study: EMG produced TPA metagenomics assembly...
GGATCATAGATCTGTGGTTCCAGGAAATGGGGATAAATCTTGAGGTGCTTTACTTTGATCTCGTCATACAGGATCTTCCTGAGCTGATTGACATCTCCTTTGTGCAGGGCACTCATCCGGAAAGACCCGTCCTTCTTGTTGAATTGGTCATCTGCAAGAATCCTGTCCGTCACTGTTTCTGTCATTTCATCTACAGACAAACTCACTGCATCTACCTTATTGTAAATCTTGATGGTCCGTATGTCAGAAGCGCCAATATCCGCAAGAGTTTGATCCACCACTTCCATGTGTTCTTCAAAAGCAGGATTGGACACGTCAATGACATGCAACAGAATATCGGCTTCTTTTACTTCGTCCAGCGTAGACTTGAACGACTCTATCAGGTTATGAGGCAGTTTTCGGATAAACCCGACTGTATCGGATAACAAAAAAGGAATCTGATTGATCACCACTTTTCTTACCGTAGAATCTACCGTGGCAAAAAGCTCGTCTTTGGCGTAAACTGTCTCTTTACTCAGCTTTCGCATCAGTGTAGACTTTCCCGCATTGGTATAACCCACAAACGCTACACGGACGATGTTACTTCTCGATTTCCTCCTGGTAGCACTCTGGCGCTCGATTTTCTCCAGCTTTTTCTTCAGCACCGTGATCTGGTCGCGGATGATCCTTCTATCCGTTTCAATTTCCTTTTCTCCGGCTCCACCCCGGGTACCAGTACCACCTCGCTGTCGTTCCAGGTGCGTCCACATTCTGGTCAACCTTGGCATGAGATACTGGTACCTCGCCAATTCCACCTGAGTTTTGGCCTGGGAAGTTTTGGCTCTCTTGAGAAAAATGTCCAGAATCAGTAAACTGCGGTCATAGATTTTGACCTTTAGCTCTTTCTCCAGGTTGCGCAGCTGCGAGGGGGTAAGGTCATCATCAAAAATGACAATCCCGGCATCAGCCACTTTCACACTTGCCTTCACCTCTTCCAGCTTACCCTTTCCTATGAAGGTGCGCCTGTCAGGCGATTCCATTTTCTGGGTAAAAACTGAAGCCGTATCTATGTCTAGTGTCTTCGCTAAAAACTCCAGCTCTGCAAGGTATTCTTCCGTCTTCTCATCCGACTGTCCCTGCAGGACCAATGCGACTAATACTGCTTTTTCGTTTTCCTTTTTTGTATCAAATAATTTTGCCATTCAAAGATCGATTCTTGTAGTCTGACTTCTCTGGCGCAAAGTTGGCCGACATCGCGGGTATAATCCCGGAATTTCCTGATATATTTACACTTAGGTTTAAAAATTCAAGAAATAGCCTGTGAAAATAGCCATTTCTATTAACACATCCTGGAATATCTACAATTTCAGGGCGGGAATCATAAAGGAACTAATCAAAAACGGCCATGAGGTACATGCCATTGCGCCACATGATGATGCCGTCGGGAAACTGGAAGAACTAGGTTGCATCTGCCATGATGTCTACCTGGATAATAGTGGCATGAGCGTACTCAATGACTACAAATATTTCAGACAATATAGAAAGCTCCTGCAACAGGTTAGGCCTGATGCAGTCCTAAGCTATACGATCAAACCAAATATTTACGGTACCATTGCCAGTGGGAGTTTGAAGATTCCGGTCATCAACAACGTAAGTGGTTTGGGAACTGCTTTCTTGTGGAACAAATTGCTTAAAACGCTGGTGATAGGCCTCTACAGATATGCTTTCCAAAGGAGTAGCCACATATTTTTCCAAAATCAACATGACAGGGCCTTGTTTCTGGAAGAGGTAAAAATATCTGGTGAAAATACCAGCATCTTACCCGGCTCCGGCGTGGACACCACGCATTTTTCACCGGCAACAAGCGCCAGTGAAAATCGGGAGTTTACTTTCCTGATGATCTCCAGACTGTTAATCGACAAAGGAATCGCCGAATATTGCGAGGCTGCGAGAAACCTTCGGGCATCGGGTGCAAAAGTAAAATTTCAGATCCTGGGCAAACCAGAAGAGGAGCACCAACGAGGTTATTCAAAAGCAAAAATAGCATCTCTGGAAAAAGAAGGCATTGTAGAATACCTGGGAACCACCACTGATGTGAGGCCTTTCATTGCAGCGGCAGATTGCATCGTTCTTCCGTCTTACCGTGAAGGAACTGCCAAAACCCTACTTGAAGCGGCCAGTATGGGCAAACCGATGATTGCCACAGATGTACCTGGTTGTAACAATGTGGTGGAAAACAACGTCAATGGATTGCTTTGTGAAGTCAAAAATGCCGACAGTCTGACACAAGCATGCCAACAGATGCTATACGCCAGTACAGAAAAACTGGCCTCCTATGCAAAGAGTAGCAGAGAAAAGGCAATGAACGAGTTTGACGAAAAAATAGTAATCGAAAAATACCTGATAAAGCTGGGCGAAGTAACCGGCAAAAAAGTCAAAAAGATCAATACGAAAGAAAAGGTACTGGCTTGATCAATTCATGCGTAAGAAATCAAACCTACCTTCATTTTTCATATAAATTAAAAAAGACAGCAGTGAAACCTAAAAGAACAATTTGGCAATTTTTATTGATCCTGGTAGTGACGGGGTTAATGAGCTCTTGTAAGCTGTATAAACAAGATGTCATGTTTCAGTTAGACGAGGATTTTTCTCCGGAAAAATTATCCCAGGCGGTCAGGGCTGCTCAGGCCAATTATAAAATCCAACCCAATGACCTGTTGAGCCTGGAAGTATTCAGTAATGGCGGTGAATTGATCATAGACCCCAATTTTGAGTTATTAAATGGTGTCAACGCACAGGGCCAGCAGTTTATTGGAGATTTCCAGTATTTGGTACAGTATGATGGCAGGATCAAACTTCCGATGATCGGCTTGGTCAACATCAGTGGTCTTACGCTACAGGAAGCAGAAGACAAATTGGAGAAGTTATATGACGCTTCGTACCAGGATACTTTTGTCAAGTTGCAGTATCTCAACAAACGAGCTTTTGTCTTGGGGGCCAATGGCGGAGCGGTAATACCGCTGCCCAATGACAACATGTCTATCATTGAAGTAATCACGTTGGCAGGAGGAATGCCCGAAAATGGTAAGGCTCAAAATATACGTCTGATCCGGGGCATGCAGGAAGAGGGAGAACCTCAGATATTTGTATTAGACCTCAGTAGACTTTCCAGGATAGAAGATGGGTTAATGACTGTCAAAGAAAGTGATGTGCTGTATATAGAACCATGGAAAAGGCCTGTCAATCAGGCAGTACGAGACTTCACGCCTATTTTAAGCGTAATATCCAGTATATTAGCGATTATTTTAATCATTGATAATCGATAACAATTAAGGACTAATTTTTTTAAGTTGGCACAGTGGAGTTGAGTAACATAGACAATAATCAAACAGATGGACCAGGAGCAATAGAGCCTGGCAAAATCTTCCGCATTATCAAGAAATCCTTTTTATGGCTCATCCTGATTTTCCTACTCACAAATACCATCGCTTTTGTATACCTGAGATATACAAAGCCGGTATATGAATCCAGCTCGCTGTTAAAACTCGAGATAGAAAGTGAGGCCAGTGTACTTGGCTTTTCCAATCCGGAGCTTGCGGGAAGTATTACAGGGCTCAGTGGAGAAATAGAGCTATTAAGATCGAGATTATTTTTCAGCAGAGTTGCAGAGGTCATTAATTATGACGTAGCTTATCACTTCTATGGCAGGTATCTCACAGATGAAAGATATCAAAATTCTCCATTCGAGATTATTTATGAAACCGGCAACAATGTCATATATGATACCCCAATAGACATCGAGTTGATTGATGCCAGCAGCTTTCAAATAGAATTACCTTCCTCCGATGGCAAGAAAGTAATCAATGCCCGATTCAATCAGCCCATAGCACATGAAGGCATAAAATTAACGGTTAAGAAGACATTGCACTACTCGTCGCAGAATGGTCCGGGCAAGTACTATTTTGTCATCAACAGCCCTGAAAAAGTGGTCAATTATTTACAGAAGAACGTTACCGTACGGCCTGAGAACTTCAACGCCAATACCATCCGCATTAACCTCTCTGATTTTAACAGACAAAAGGCCAGCGATTTTGTCAACGCGATCGATACTTTGTATTTATCCTACACGAAGGAAACCAAAAACAGGGCTATTACACAAAAAATTGAGTTTCTGGATGACCAAATTGAGCAAACCGGCGAAAAACTGGAAGCTTTTGAAAGCTATTCTGAAAACTTCATCATAGAAAACAGGACCACCAGCCTGGAAAAAGACATCGGAAAATCCATTACCTACCTGGAAGCATTGGATTCACAGAGGACCAACTACCAATTCAAACTTCGAAATATCACCAAACTGGAGGAACAACTCACGCGGAACAATCTGGATGTGATTACCCCTTTAATGGCCACTACCTTACCGGAGCCTATACCAACGCTGGTAAAAGAATATACGGACCTGGTGGCAGAGCGAAAGCTGTTATTAAAATCGTATAAGGAGTCCACACTGGTCATTCAACGCCTGGATTATAAAATTCGGGACATCCGGGATCAGGCAAAGGGATTGATCAGTGAATACAAAAACATCCTGAACAAAAACATGGGTATTCTCAGGAATCAAGAAGCTGATATCAACCTAAACTTTGGCACCCTTCCATCACGCAGTACAGAATACAATAAAAATCTGCGAATCTATAAACTTCAGGAGGAAATATTCCTCATGCTGAGTCAAAGTAAAACAGAGTTGGAAATTGCCCGGGCAGGTACGGTAAATAAATCTGTAATTCTATCAAATGCAAGTTTACCATCTGCTCCCCTTCATCCCAATAACTTCCTCATTTATGGCATAGGGGCTGTCTCTGGTATCGTTTTCTGCCTGCTGTTCATTGCTGCACGCTACTTCATGCACAATACCATAGAGACATTCAAGGAAGTGGAACAAATGGTCAAAGTACCATTACTAGGCGCTGTGCCATTATACAATAAAGGAAAAGAAGAGGTCTCCAAACTGGTCATCGATAAAAATCCAAAATCAGCGATCAGTGAATCGTTCAGGTCTATCAGGACTAATATGGATTTCCTCAATGCCGACGGAAAAAACAGCATGATTACCATCACCTCCACAGTGAGTGGAGAGGGTAAGACATTCGTAGGTGTCAACCTGGCAGCCATCATTGCGCTGTCCGGTCAGCGCGTTTGCGTGGTGGATCTTGACATGCGCAAACCCAAAGTAAATTTTGCTTTTGAAGATGAGCAAAGCGATGAGAAAGGTGTCAGCACGATCTTGATTGGGCGATATAACACCGACGATTGCATCAAATCCACAAGACTGGAAAACCTCAACTACATTCCTGCAGGACCTAATCCACCCAATCCGTCGGAACTACTGCTCAGCGATCGGTTCAACGCCATGGTAGACGAACTGAAGGCTGCTTATGACGTGATCATATTTGACACACCACCGGTAGGGCTGGTCACTGATGGTGTCCTGGTGATGAAGAAATCTGACTTACAGATCTATGTGATACGTTCAGAGTATTCCAAACGGAATTACCTTAAGACATTGAATAATCTGGTGGCTTTGAACAAATTCAGTAACCTGACAGTCGTGTTTAATTCACTCAATGGCAACAATGGTCTGGGATATGGTTATGGTTATGGCTACGGTTACGGCTATTATGATGACGAACAGAAACCCAGTAAATTTAAAGCTGCCTTCAAATTCCTGAGTTGATATGTTCAGTCTGTTTAAGAAGACAAAACTCCCCCCATTATCTGTAGACATCCACTCTCACCTGATACCGGGTATAGACGATGGGTGCAAGACCATAGAGCAGTCAATTGCCATTCTTCGGAAGTTGGAGCTTGCCGGCATCCGCAAAGTGGTGACTACGCCGCACATTGCGCAGGAGTTTTACCCCAATTCCCCGGCCATCATCAAAAAAGGGCTGCAGGAACTGCAAGAGGCCATGGCAGCTCAAAATCTAACTATTCAGCTGGAAGCTGCCGCTGAGTATTACATGGATCAGCATTTCCTGAATCAGTTGAAGAGCAATGCGGAAATGCTCACTTATGGAGACAATTACCTCTTATTTGAGACACCATTTTTGAGCAAGCCACCATTCTTTGATGAAGTCGTATTTGAAATAAAAGCCAGGGGGTTCAAACCAGTATTTGCACACCCTGAGCGCTATCAGTACATTGGAGAAAATCCTGGCTTGCTACAGCAATTGAAGGCGCAGAATATTTTGCTGCAACTCAACGCAGGATCATTAGCAGGAGCTTACAACCCGGCTATTCAAAAAATGGCGCAGTTCATGATCAAAAGTGAAATAGTAGATTTCCTGGGTTCCGATATCCACCATGAGCGCCATCTCCATAACTTTGTCAAGCTGAGAGACAGCAAAGCGTATCAAAAACTTTTGGCGCTCCCATTATTAAATGATCAATTGCTGACTTAATTGAATAAAAGATTGATAGAGGGATCGCCTTTTAGCACAAAAAATCTTATATTAACAAAAGGCCGGGGTTGAGCAGATCGCCAACTGAAATTCGACGAATTTAAAAACCTTTCAACCCCCGGTAGAGTATTAAAGTAAACAAATGATGTTCGGCTAACAGGTCAAACATAAGTCATAAAAAAACAGACCGTAGGCGCAGCATCGATAGAGCTATGTATGCCAGAGAACTTTAAGAGAAAAGAGGAAAAAGAGCTTGTCAGAAGATTTGAAGAGTCTCTTAAGAATAAATCAGGACATTTTTTTGAAGAAGAAGAATATGGTAAGATCATTAACTACTACCTGGAAAAAGAAAAGATAGCAAATGCCATGAAAGCTGCCGAGCAGGCAGAAGAACTCTATCCCTACTCCATAGACATCTTGCTGGACAAAGCAATGATCTTTATGCGTTTGGGACAATTTGACGATGCCATGGATTTGCTTGAAAGAGCGGAGAATTTCCAACCCAATGATCCGGAGGTCATGCTCCAGAAAGGAAGTCTTTTTGCCCTGCAAGGGGAGTTTGAAGACGCAATTGTCTGTTTCAAAAAAGCAGAAGACCTCGCAGAAGACAAAGATGAAGTCTATTACAATATTGGCTTTGCCTATCAAAACATTGCCGATTATGAGACAGCTATTGTCTACTATAAAAAGGCCATTGAATGGAATATCAACAATGAAAATGCCTTGTATGAACTGGCTTATTGTCTGGACGTTACCGGCGAACTTAAAGTAAGCCTGGAGTATTACAAGAAATTCATTGACAAGGACCCCTATTCTGAATATGCCTGGTACAACCTGGGCATCGTCTATAACAAACTACAGGACTTCAAGAAGGCTGTTGATGCCTATGAATTTGCCCTCGCCATTGATGAGGGATTCAGCTCCGCCTATTTCAACATGGGCAATGCCTACATGAACCTCCAGGAATTTGACAAGGCCCTTGACGCCTATAAAAAGACCCTGGAGATAGAAGGACCAACTGCTGAAACTTACTGTTGCATCGGTGCCGCCTATGAAAAGCTGGAATACTATGACATTGGCATACGCTACTATCAAAAAGCGGCTAAAATTGACCAGTTTTATCATGAAGCCTGGTTTGGTGTAGGTGCCTGTATGTCACTTCAAGACAAGTGGTATGAAGCGGTCCATTTCTTCAAAAAGGCCGTCAAACTAGATCGTGAGAACCCTATGTACATCAGGTTTCTGGCAGAATCAGAATTCAAAGTAGGCAACATTGTCTCCAGCCTGGAAGCCTATGAAAGGGCCACATCACTGGCCCCTGAGATCATCTCTTCATGGCTGGACTGGTCGCTGATCTACTCCGATCAAGGTGAGTTTGAAAAGAGCCTGGACATCATCAAAGGCGGCATTGAGGAACTTCCGGAAGAAGCGGAACTCTACTACAGGGCGGTGGTTTACCTCATTTACGCAGGTAAGTACAATGAAGCATTTATCTACCTGGAACAAGGCCTTGTACTCGATTTTGACAAACACGTAGTTCTTTTCGACTTCTTTCCTAAACTGGAGACACAAAAGGCACTTTTTAAGATTATAAGTCAATACAAAAAGGACAATCAGTAAACTGATAACCAACGAGTTACATTTTTTGCGCCCAAAAGGATGTTCATTTCATATTAATTAGTCATTTTTGCCACACGTTGATTGGAAGCTATAAAAAACAATATGAATTACACGCTGAATAATTTGCCGTCAAGAACAGTTAAGCCAAGAAATACAGGTTTAACTATGGTCATGGACAAAGGCCTGAGCCTAAGGCAGGTTGAAGAAGTAATTGAGACAAGTAGTGATTACATAGACATTGTGAAGCTCGGGTGGGCTACGTCCTATGTAACGCCAAATCTCCAACAGAAACTTGACATCTACAAGGCAGCAGGCATTCCTGTTTACCTGGGAGGTACGCTGTTTGAAGCATTCATCGTGAGAGATCAATTTGATGACTATCGCGCGGTACTGGACAAATATGGCATTGAGCATGCAGAAGTATCAGACGGAAGTATAGAACTGGACCACGACAAGAAGTGTGAATACATTCGTACCCTCAGCGATCAGGTAACAGTCCTGTCGGAAGTAGGTTCAAAAGATGCCGAGAAGATTATCCCCCCTTATCAGTGGATACAGTTGATGCAGAAAGAGCTTGAAGCCGGTGCCTGGAAAGTGATTGGTGAAGCACGCGAGGCAGGAACTGTGGGGCTTTTCAGGTCTTCCGGTGAGGTGAGATCTGGTTTGGTACAGGAGATTCTGACGAAAATCCCCAATGAAAAAATCATTTGGGAGGCTCCTCAGAAAGAACAGCAGGTTTGGTTCATCAAACTATGTGGCAGTAATGTAAACCTCGGTAACATTGCACCTCATGAAATCATCCCGCTGGAGACCATTCGCCTGGGCCTCAGAGGCGATACCTTTAATCATTTCCTGAAGTAATCACCTTGTGAAAAACAATATACTGCTGTTCCTCAAAGGAGCTGCGATAGGAGCTGCCAATGTCATTCCCGGGGTATCAGGGGGTACTATTGCCTTCATTACCGGCATTTACGAAAAGCTCATTAACTCACTAAAGTCCTTTGACCTGACAGCCGTGAAGTTATTACTGAGCTTCAAAATCAAAGACTTTGCAGCGCATATTAACCTTCCGTTTCTGGTAGTCCTGTTCCTGGGGGTAGGCATTAGCCTGGTCACCCTGGGCAAACTGGCAGACTACCTTTTTGAGCGATATGATGTACTGGTATGGTCGTTCTTCTTTGGTCTGATCGCCATATCAGTGTATCAGGTGAGCCGTGAAGTAAAACAATGGTCGGCAGCCAACATTTTACTGTTCATTATAGGAGCAGCCATCGCGGTCGCACTGGCCTACATTAAACCAGCCAGTGAGAACAGCAGCTTTTTTTACTTGTTCATTTGCGGCATCGTGGCCATGGCAAGTATGATACTACCAGGTTTGTCAGGTTCCTTTGTACTCATTTTGATGGGAAACTATCAATTGATCATGCTCAAAGCAGCGCCTTCACTGGAGTTTGGCATTCTGATACCTGTGGTCATTGGGGCAGTAGTTGGTTTTTTGATCCTCTCACGGGGGATATCTTACCTACTCAAAAACTTTCACGACCAGACCATCTCCGTACTGGCAGGGTTCATCCTGGGGTCTTTGATGATTATCTGGCCCTGGAAGCAAGAAGTTTTCCTCACTGACCCAGCTACGGGAGCCGAAATACTGAAAAAAGGCGAAAAAATTGTGCAAGGCTATGAGTGGTTTTTCCCTGAAGTCAACGGAGAGTTTTTCATTGCCATTAGTCTGATGGTCCTCGGGGTCCTGATTGTACTGGGCATTGAACTAATGGCAGGCAAACTACAAAAAGAGCAATGAAACGAGTTTTCGGACTGATCGGCTACCCACTGGGACATTCTTTCTCCAAAAAGTACTTCACAGAAAAGTTTGAAAAAGAGCAAATCGCAGGCTGTAGCTATGAATTGTTCGAGATTCCTGAAGTGGCGGAGATCAGAACTATTCTGAGCAATGAGCCGGACCTCCATGGCTTCAATATCACCATTCCCTACAAAGAGCAGATTCTCCCCTACTTACAGGCGATAGACGAGGATGCAGCCGCCATTGGCGCAGTCAATGTTGTCAAAATCACCGATGGCCAGCTGAAAGGCTTCAATACGGACTTCATCGGTTTCAGAGACTCGCTACGGCAGTTAGTGGGACAAAATATGCCTGCAAAAGCGCTGATCCTCGGTACCGGAGGCGCCAGCAAAGCGATAGCCTACACCTTACAGCAATCAGGTGTTGACTACCAATATGTATCCCGGTCAGCAAAAGCAAGCAGCATCAGTTACGACGACCTGAAAACTTCACCGCAGTGGTTGAATACCCATCACCTCATTGTCAATACGACACCATTGGGTACTTATCCCAAAACCGATGCCGCCCCTGACATCCCCTATGATCAACTCAGTGATCAGCACTTCCTCTATGATTTGGTTTATAACCCTGCTGAAACAAGGTTCATGCAACTGGGCGCTGAAAAAGGCGCCAAGACCAGCAATGGCTATGAGATGCTGGTGAGACAGGCTGAAGCCGCCTGGGATATCTGGAATAACCCAACAGCATAAGGTTTGGCGCCAGTTCCCCTTCTGGCGCCAGTTTGTAACTGGTGCCTTTTAAATCCCTGTTTTGCATCCGTGGCCACACAGACTACTATTTACTTATCCGTATTCTTAAACACCGCCAAAACCGGTAGGTGGTCACTGATAGTTCTCATCTTCAAGGGCGAAAAAAAGTACTTCACTTCTACTGAAACCAGTTCCTGAGCCATATTTTGATTGGGTAAGATATAATCGAGGCGTCGCTTTACGGTATCAGCAGGATGTGTCATCACCTCCGGACCAAGCGGGTCTATCAGGCCATTCTGTTGATCCAGAAGCAACTTAAGCTCACGGCTATCCGGAGTGGCATTGAAGTCACCCACTACCAGTAGGTTCTGATCAGGTACATTTTTCAACCTGTTACTAAACTGCTGCTTCAAAAAGTTAATTTGCCCCAGGCGCATCCCGATGTTTCTGCCACCCCGACCGGCCTTTAAGTGTAAACCTGACAACAGGAAAGAATAGTTTTCTCCAGCCATTACATCCACGGACCACATACGGGTATTGAGGTGATTTTGGGTTTCAATCTGCCCCAGTGTATCCAAATGATCCACCACCGGAGTAGTGACGTTGCCATAGGTAGACAAAATCCCCAATGGAAACCGGCTCATGACCACTACATTCATGTACCAGTTTTGACTTGGTGCATCTGCGAAGTACGCATAACCCATGTCCGGGAGCGAGTCATAGGCCAGTTTTCGTAAAAAAGCCGCCCCTTCAAATTCCTGAAGGACGACCACATCGGCATCTGCCTTGCGAAGTGCCTCCAGAAAGGAACCAATTCTGGGAAGCATTTGCTCCTCCGGGTTGTTTTCACGCCAGTGATCGATGTAAGGATTGTCATGAAGGTCCACAAAATGCTCAACATTCCAGGTGAGTACAGAAAATTGCTCCTGGTCAGGATAATTATACCCCAGTGGTTTCACTATTGTGCTACCATAATGGCTAAAAAACTGCCTGGAAGACTCAGGCTGACATGACCAAACTACCCCAATTAGTAGCAAGCAACCGAAAATTTTTCTCATAAATCAAAATTAATGTGCCATCTCCTAAGGAACTGACCACTTATCCGAGGTAACAAAAATTTAACTTAACAGGGTTTTTTTGAGTCACTTCTTACAAGAAAATCCATTTTTAACTGATTGGGGAGGGTGGACACTTCAGAATACAAGTAGCAGGAGAAACGTGGAATGAAGCTTGGGATCGGCGTTTTAAAAGGAAAAAGTCCCCCAGGCGGGGGACTCATCAACCATCTGTTCAATATTCCCTCTCTCATAAAAGGTTTTGCAATATAGCTTAAATACTGAGATTTCACGCTGTATATATTAGAATATTTATTTCGTTATTAACTCACACGCTAATATCAACAAAGACTATGCCATCATCCATGACAAACATTGATGAAGTGTAATGATATTAATCAGCATTTAAATATAGTTGATCGGTTTTATATGATACAGGCATATTGTTTAAACCCCTATCTGCAATATTTTAATAAGATTCATCAACGCAGTACTGCGAGTCCGCAACTGCTCGCAGAAACAGGATATAACTTATCCTTATGAGCGCCCAAAATTTCATTTCACCCAAAAGAATACTAGTTTTAACATCAGAAGAAATGAGTAGATTATCACCTCTTCTGATGTACAATTATCAGTTTCAATGAAAAAATTATGAAAAAAGCCATTTTATTATTTTGTGCCGTACTCCTGATAGGCACTTCCTGTGAAGAAAAACAGGACGAACTCGGCAGTTTAAAAGCATTTGCCAAAGCATATGGCTATGTGAAGTATTTCCACCCCAGCGATGAAGCTGCCAACCTCGACTGGAACCGGTTTGCGGCCTATGGTGCGCAGGAAATGATTGAATGTAAGACCAAAGAAGAAACCATTGCCAAGCTCAATGAACTTTTTAAGCCAATCGCGCCTTCAGTGATATTCACGGCCTCTCCATCGGACTACGACTTCAGTGCCATCACACCAGAAGACACGACCAACTACCGGCAAGTCTACTGGCAACATCGCGGTGTCAGCACTGGTATGGAAAATCAAAATGGCCCCTATCGCAGTTCCAGGGTCAACGCCTATGCGACCATTACCCCAACCAGTTCCTTTGGTAATTTAATGCTTGTAAAAGATGCGGCAGCGCTAAGAGGAAAACCCATTAAATATACCGGCATGGCCAAACTGAAAAAAGGATCTGGAGGCGACGGTCTTTTTTGGGTAAGGGTAGACAAAGAGGATAAAAAGGTAGGTTTCTTTGAAAACATGGGCGACAATCCTATCAAAAGCAACCAATGGAAGAAGTATGAAATTGTAGGAAAGGTCGATGACCTTGCGGTCAACATCTCCATGGGCAGTATACTGAGCGGGACAGGAACAATGCTGGTAGATGATATCCATTTCTATTATCAGGAAAATAATCAGTGGATTGAAATCCCTATCAAAAACAATAACTTTGAATTTGAGACAATTGGAAAAAAGAGCGATGATTCCGATTGGCTTTCGAAAGGTCAGGGCTACAAATTCAGCTTATCGAAGGAAGACAGTCCAGAAGGAGCACAACACCTGGAGATCACCTATGAAACTAAAACTGCTACCAGCCTCAACGAACCACTCTTCGACACCAAACCACAGTTTGGAGAGCTCATACAAAAAGAAATCGGAAACGGTATTTTCTGTCAGATTCCACTGAGTCTGTATGGAACCAAAGAAGGTACTTTCCCGCAAAGCACCTCTTCAGCAGTACTGTCAGACAGTCTGTCGAATATAAAAATTGACCCAACTAATCTCTCGCTGAGACTTGGGAATGCGATCAATGCCTACAATGTCTTTCAACATTTTTACCCCTATTTTGATCAGGTAAATGTGAACTGGGAGAAAGAATTTGACACCATATTGAAGCGTAGCTTCGAAGACCAAACAGCGGAAGACCATTTGATCTCCCTCTTAAAATTTACAGCGCCTCTGAAAGATGGACATATTTGGGTGAGCAATGGACAAAATGACAGGCATGTTCCTGCCATCAGGTGGGAATGGATCGAAAACCAATTGGTCATCACCAAAGTAACCAATGACAGTCTCGACATCGCTGTAGGAGATGTAGTCACCAAAATAAACAATGAAAGCGCTGCAGATTATTTCGAAGAACTGGAATCGAGGATTTCGGCGGGAACCAAAGGATGGGCAGATCATAGACTGAAGAGAGCAAGTATCTTTGGGAAAGAAGGCAGCGAAATCACCATAGAAGTCAATGGGAAAAGTCATACGCTCAAGCGCGACAAGCCATTTGATTATGATGAAGTGGATATCCCCATTCAGGTAAATCACTATCAATTCCTGGACAATAACATTGTCTACCTCAATCTGGATAAAATAGAAATGGATACCATCAAAAACCTCATGCCGCAGCTACAGGAAGCACGTGGAATCATTTGTGACATGCGGGGTTACCCGAATGGCAACCATGAGCTCATCTCCCATTTATTAGTAGAAAATGACACCTCCAAGGCCTGGATGAGAGTAGCCAACTTCATCTATCCAGATCAGGAAAAAATTGTAGACTATGAAAACTATGGCTGGCAGATGCCTGCAAAAGAGCCCTACCTGGGTGATAAAAAAGTGGTATTCATCACCGATGGAAGTGCAATCAGCTACGCAGAGAGCTACATGGGCCTCATTGAGGGCTACAACCTGGCAACAATCGTAGGACAACCCACAGCGGGCACCAATGGAAACATTAATCCATTCAGAATGCTGGCCAGGTATAGAATCAGCTGGACAGGCATGAAAGTTTTCAAGCATGACGGATCACAACATCACGCTGTTGGTATCCAACCAGATATTTTTGTCAACAAGACGATCAAAGGACTGAAAGAAGGGAGGGATGAATACCTTGAAGAGGCTATTGCAGTCATCCTGAAAGATTAAAAAGGTTGCTTGAACTACATTTGTATGCTCAGAATTTAAGTAAACGAGACCTTAACAAACCTGAATCACAATATGAATAATCAAATAGGCGGTGTTGAAAAGTCAGACTACGTAGAAGTAGTGGCAGTTTGGGAGGCGTCTGTCAGGGCTACCCATCACTTCCTCAAAGAGGCTGACATCGCCTTTTTCAAGCCACTCATTCTCAACACCTATTTGGATGCTGTGACACTTCGCTGTATGCGCAATGAGCAAAATGCCATCATTGGCTTCCTGGGCGTGGCAGAAGGCAACCTGGAAATGTTGTTCATCCACCCCGACTACAGAGGCAAAAAAGTAGGTAAGACATTGCTTGACTATGCCATTAATCATATGGAGGTCACCAAAGTAGATGTCAACGAGCAAAACGAGCAAGCGGTAGGCTTTTACGAACATTGTGGATTTAAGGTCATTGGCCGTTCCGAATTAGACTCGTCGGGCAAACCCTACCCGATCTTGCATATGGAGCTGAGCTGACCAGGCGATCAACAGAGCTTGCTGATCGATTTTGTGAAATGTTGATTTAATTGATAGCTTTAGCCAACCAAATCACGTTTATGGGTAAAGCTATCTTCCTTTTTATGCTCTCAGTATCACTGGTCCGCCCTTCAATTGCACAGGACCTTTCTGCGGATGATTATTACGAAATCGGTTTTGAAAAATTCAACGTAGAAGATGCGGAAGCAGCCCTTCAAGCGCTGGAAAAAAGCCTGAAGCTAGACAGTACGCTGGAGAAATCCTGGTATTTACAGGCCTATATCTTCCATGAAATGGAACGTGCAGACGACGCGATCAATAGCTATGACCGTCTACTCCAGATCAATCCGGATCACATAGATGGTCTGTATAATCGTGGCTTGCTGAGAATGACACTCAATGATTTTGACGGGGCACTGGAAGACTACGATCACAGCATCGTACTGAATACGCAAGACCCGGATTTGTACATGAAGAGAGGCTACTGTCACCAACTCAAAGAGAATCTTGCCGGTGCCATCGATGATTACTCCAGCGCCATTGCCCTGGATAGCACACTGCTGGAAGCATATTCATCCCGGGGAGTTGGGAAGATCACGGTGTTGTTATTGGATGAAGACAAAAAGCTGAACTTCAAGCAGACCAAATCGGCTTGTGAAGACTTGTTTACTGCCCAGCCGCTTGACGACCCGATGGTCAAAGAACTGCTATCTAAATACTGTCCTAAGAAGAGAAAAAACTGATTGAAACAAGAACGCTATCAGAAGGCCATGAATCTGATTCCTGCCTATCAGGCTACTATCATTGACATTGCCGTGACCATCATCCACCAATCACCCGCCTACTGGCAGGGAGATTTGTCACATGCCAACGAAGGAAATCCTATCGGCGGCACACTGATGAGAGCGCATGTTTCCGGCATATTCGTCCTCTCTGGCCTCTGGCTGGTCATCATAGGGCTTGCCGGTTACTACTTACCAAGGCAATTCTCCAAAACGTTCCTGCTCTTTACAGTGATCACACACTCATATGGTGCATGTACATGGATATCAGACAGGTATGGTTTCTTTGCAGCAATGGCCTTGATCCTATTCAATACGATCAGCTACCTCCTCATCAATGAACCAGGCAATCAACCAACGGTCAGTTAGAAAACCGGGAAGATAGTCACACATTCATACGGCTTCTTCTTCTAAGTTTTCAAGATTCATTAGGGTTATTAATCCCTCAGCTGCATTTACAGCAAACTCAAGGCTATCAATAGCAACATTGCATTCATGGGGACTCTGGTTGCCTTAATCGCCCGCACCGATGAGCGTGGTGACTTTGCAGAAGGTAAAACAGAAAGGCGATCGAACAGCAAAAAAGATGTATATTATATTTTATAAAGATTAACAACACTATGAAAACAAACCGATTTCTTCCCTACATCACCGCCTTCCTGCTAGGTTTCTTCTTCACGTTATCTTCCTGCAACGATGATGAAGGCCTCGGTTTGTCTCCTGACTCCTCAGAATTCGGCATCTTCACGGTCATTGACGACAATACCGCTGAGTTGGACGGGGTCATCAACAGTTCTTCTCTCCGCAATTTCAATGCGATGATCAGCTCACATCCGGAAATCGACATGATCAGAATCATTAATTGCGATGGTTCTGAGGATGACGAAATTAACCTGGAACTGTCACTATTGGTTCATCAGAGAAACACCTCCATCCACCTGGAAGAAGAAGGACTCATCGCCTCAGGTGGCACAGATTTCTTTCTGGCAGGTGCATCAAGGACTAAGGGTACCAACACGCGTATTGGTGTACACTCATGGTCTGGCGAGGACGATAATGGCAATGAAGTGGAAGCAACGGACTTCCCGGTTGGCCATGAATTTCATCTCCCCTACATTAATTACTACATCGCGGTAGGGTTCACGCAACAACAAGCTGAAGACTTCTATTATTTCACCATCAATGCCGCACCCGCCAATGACATCCATTGGATGACAGATCAGGAAATTGAGCAGTATGGAATGCTTACCCCTTAAAGAAAACCACCTGAATGATCCAGATCAGGGAATTGGGGACCATCACAATCATTTTCCGGTTTAGGTGATAGCCGATCAACACATCCAATAATTTCCTGGCATGATCGTTGGTCGGTTTACTGATAATAAAAGGCATTACCTCACTAACCAAAGCACTGAAATGAAGGATGATTTAACAAAGCACCGATCGCCGGGTCATCGCTTTAAGGTTATACAGCAAGTAAGGCTAGTCATTATGCTGTTGACTTCTCTACCAAGCTTTTCTGTACAGGCACAACTGCCATACACCTACCCTCATGGTACTACCTGGCATCCAGATTTTTATGACATCATCACAGAAAATGATCCATCTGCCTTTCAAAGTGTTGTTTATCAATCAGAAGCAAATGCCCAGATGTGGGATCGTGAAGCCAACAACAACCAGGGCCAGTGGGTAACCCCCAAATCCTGGGTCTTTCAGTTGCAATACAATGATGGCATTACCTCGGAAATCCGCGTAAGACAACGCGGTTTTACCAATCCACAGGCGGTAGCCCTGGCTAAAAAATATGGCTGGATGATGGGACAAATCCCTGCCTGCCTGAGAGCTGGCGTCAAAGAAATCAACATCATGAAAGGCGATGCCCTTTTTGGCGGTAATAACTTCATGAAATCCATCGACATCACCATTGGCGAAACCTCCGAATTGTATGAAAAAACCGGAAACATGGAGGAAACGCTGGTTCACGAGGCTTCCCATGCTGCGTTGGATTACTTATACCAGCAGAACTGGGGTGTATTCCGCGACAAAGACCCGCAGTTCATCTCCAAATACGCTTATGACAATCCCAACAGAGAAGACATTTCAGAAAGCTTTCTTTTATTCATGGCATTACAGCATCGCAGCAACCGAGTCACCAGCCAGGCCCAAACCATCATACGGAGTATGGGCAACAGAATCGCTTACTATTCAGGCATGAACCTGGACATGTACCCTTTTTCGGAAAACAGCCAGCAAAACCAGTCTTTGTTCGACCCCAATGCCTGGTATCGCCTGACTACGCAATGGCAAGGGGAGGGAAAAGCCCTTGATATCGCCAACGATGGTCGTAATAACCAACCTTATCTGGCCAATACAGCCAATGTCTCAGGTCAACACTGGCGTATCACAAAGATTGGTGAGGATACCTACAAACTGCATACGATGTGGCAGGGATCTGAGAAGGTCCTGAGATGTGTACCCGGCACCGATACCACCAAACCACTGCTGGACTATGAAAGTAGCAATGTAGACAACCACTCCTGGACCATCACTCCTATTGGAAACGGCTATTACCGCCTGATCAACCTAAGATACAGGGACAGGTCCCTGGACATCATCAATGATGGCTACAATAACAAAACCCAGTTACAACCTTCCGGGAACTACACAGGGCAATACTGGATGATTACTAAAATCAATTAGGTGAAAAACCATGTAAATGACCACTGAATACAACGATGGCAGGCGGCAATACCAACTGTACCACGGCCTGAGAGCGCTTGTTTAACTTGAACAGAACATTTTCAATAACTAATCATACAAGTACTTGTAACAAATGAGCACCAACTACGTCTTGACATCATGAATAAAACTATTGGGCTGCTTTTAGTACTATTGATACCAACGTTGGGTTTGGCGCAAAATGACCTTTCCTTCGATTCGCTCATTGGTCAAACCCTACAGCAAGAGGAACTGGTAGGCGCGTCCTTTGCATTAGTAGACGACGGTCAAATACTCACTGGAGCGGTTGGCTTGAAAAATGCCGACACAAATGAACCTCTACTAGCTGAACATCAAATACAAATCGGGTCAATTACCAAAACCCTACTGGCAGCCGGTGTACTACAACTGGCGACTCAGGAGCTGATTGACCTGAACGCCCCGGTAGAAGATATTGTACCCATAATCTCATTTGACAACCCATGGAAAAGCACTGATAGAGTAACTGTCAAGCACCTGTTGAATCATACGTCAGGCCTGGAAGATGCCCGATTCTGGCAGGTCTTTAGTGAAAAAGCGCAGGCCGAAACACCCTTAATGGAAGTTTTCAGCAAAGACACTGATGTTTTAACAGTACGGTCCAGACCCGGGAGTCGCTTTTCCTATTCCAATATGGGTTTTACCCTGCTCGGCCTGGTTATTGAAAAGGTCACGGGACAACAGTATGAAACCTATCTGGACCAACACATGCTCAAGCCTTTAGGAATGAATCAAAGCACTTTTCAATTTATGTCGCAACACACTAACCCTCAGCTCGCCATGGGGCACTTTGATGGTGGTATCACCCAGGCCAGTGTGCCGATGTACCTTCGTCCGGCCGGTCAGTTCAATACCACTGCGCATGACATGGCACTGTTTGCAAAGTTTCTGCTCAGTGATGGAAAAATTAACAGTCAGCCATTTATCGCAAAAGACCTGTTGCAGGCAATGGGGCAGCCTACGACCACGGAGGCTAACCAAAAAGGCCTGATGCGCGGTTATCAATTCGGTCTCAGCTACAGAGATCGGTATGGTGTGATTGGACGATACCATGCAGGAAATATCATTGGCTATCGCGCCACATTTTACCTGTTCCCTGAAGAAAATAAAGCTTTTTTCATCAGCTTCAATACCGATAGTGAAACAGCCAACTACGAGAAATTCACTGAATTATTTGTCAAAAAACTGAAGATCAATCGCCCCACACCGCTGGAAGCAAAACGTGTTCCTGCCCCCGAGCTGAATGAACTCATTGGCTATTACCAATTGGCACCGGTACGATTTGAGCTTTTTGCCTACCTTGACCTGCTATTCAACAGTGTTGTCATCAGCCAAAACGAAGATAAAACAGCATTACAGGTCAGTTCATTGCAACAGGACACCTATGCGCTCTTACCCATGGGCAATCAAACCTTTAGAAAGAAAGATCGGGTAAGCACTTCTCACGTCTTTTATCAGAAAGGAAGTAAGACTATTTATACAGATGCGCTGGGAACCTATGAAAGCGTAAGCTCCCTATACCTGGGGTTGATGTGGATGAGTCTAATGCTGGGTTTACTGGGACTACTCACCATCCTCATCAGAGGAGTGATTTTACTGTTTATCAAAGGAAAGGCCTGGCTTAAGCACGCCAATACGATCCCCTTCCTGTCAATTCTGTCGCTTGGCATTCCCATTCCTTTTTTCTTCCTTCAGTCTTTCAACCAACTGGGTGATGTAACCCCTGCAAACGTGTTGTTAACAACTTTCACTACGCTGCTCCCAATCGCTCTGATCTATGGAGCAGTCAAGGCTATTAAGACTGGAAAACAGATTATTAGTATCAATTTCATTTCCATTGCCCTGCTCCTGCAATGGGTGTTGGTACTGGCCATTTGGGGCTTGATCCCCATGAAGATCTGGGAGATGTAGCAGCAGAAAAGCACTATCTTTTCACAATGAAATTATTGGTGACCGTAATAACTGCCTGCAGTCTGATTTCTTGTAACCCCATGAAAGAACAACCCAATCCATTTACGAATGTAGAAGAAGCCCGCAATCATGTGACGCAATCATTTAGTAAACCTGAGGAACAACTGCTGATTGCCGATGAAATGAACGATCCAATGGGACTGAACATGACAATCATAGGAGACGCCATTCTCAAAAAAGGCTACATGCCAAAGGGCTTTGAACAAAAGAATGGGTATAGGATATATTTCTATAAAAAGGAATGATGCGTTACCATCGTTCCATAGCAGCAGATAGACTTTGCCAAAACACCAAGTTTTCCCCACTCAGGCGGAAGATTAGCCCAATAGCCACTATATTAGTACGCAACAATTAAGGAAAGAACTGCGATGGAATTTCAACTGACTTCAGAGTTTGAGCCGACCGGGGATCAGCCGGGTGCAATCAAGGAAATAGTGGAGGGATTGAATAAAGAAGAGCCTGCACAGACCCTACTGGGTGTCACAGGATCGGGAAAAACTTTTACGATGGCCAATGTCATCAAAGAAGTCAAAAAACCCACGCTCATCCTCAGTCACAACAAAACCCTGGCGGCGCAATTGTATGGGGAGTTCAAGACTTTTTTCCCTAACAATGCCGTAGAGTACTTCATTTCCTACTACGATTATTATCAGCCTGAGGCTTTCATCCCAACGACCAACCTCTACATAGAAAAAGACCTGTCGATCAATGAAGAAATCGAAAAGCTGCGCCTCAGTGCGACCAGCGCCTTATTGACCGGCCGGCGGGATGTTATTGTAGTGGCTTCCGTATCGTGTATCTATGGTATTGGAAACCCGGAAGAGTTTGGAAAAAATGTCATCCATCTCCAGGAAGGCGATACGATCTCGCGAAACCAATTCCTCTACTCGCTCGTGGACATCCTCTACAGCAGGACCGAAGCGGAATTTAAAAGAGGAAATTTCCGTGTCAAAGGCGATACGGTAGACATTTTTGTTGCCTATGCAGACTTTGCCTATCGCATCATCTTCTGGGGCGACGAAATAGAATCCATCCAGCGCATAGAACCGGATACCGGTAAAAAGATATCAGCCGAAAAGATCATTTCCATCTTCCCGGCCAATCTGTTTGTGACCGGCAAAGAACTCATGAACCTGGCCATCAACGAGATACAAGACGACATGGTCTCTCAGGTACAGTTCTTTGAAGACGAGCGCAGGTTTCTGGAAGCAAAGCGCCTCAAGGAACGCACAGAATTTGACATGGAAATGATGCGCGAGATTGGCTATTGCTCTGGCGTAGAAAACTATAGCCGGTACTTTGACCGAAGAAACCCCGGCGCAAGACCCTTCTGTCTGCTGGACTACTTCCCGGAAGACTACTTAATGGTGATTGACGAGAGTCATGTAACAGTCCCACAAGTAAGGGCAATGTGGGGCGGTGACCGCGCCCGTAAGGTAAACCTGGTGGACTATGGCTACCGACTGCCTTCTGCGATGGACAACAGGCCATTGACTTTCAATGAATTTGAAGGATTGATCAATCAGGTGGTATTTGTGAGCGCCACCCCGGGAGATTATGAACTGCGTAAGTCTGACGGCGTAGTCATAGAGCAGCTCATCCGTCCTACCGGACTACTGGACCCCATCATTGATGTACGCCCCAGCCTCAACCAGATAGATGACTTGCTGGAAGAAATCAATGTAAGAATTGAGAAAGATGAGCGAATTCTGGTCACTACGCTCACCAAACGCATGGCCGAGGAGTTGACCAAATACCTGGACCGTGCCGGTATCAAGACACGATACATTCACTCTGAAGTGGACACACTGGACCGCGTAGAAATACTGAGGGAGCTCAGACTAGGAGTATTTGATGTGCTGGTGGGTGTTAACCTGCTTCGCGAAGGACTGGACTTACCGGAAGTTTCGCTCGTAGCCATCTTGGATGCAGACAAAGAAGGGTTTCTTCGCAACGAAAGGTCACTCGTTCAGACCATCGGTCGTGCCGCCCGAAATGAAAATGGCATTGTCATTATGTACGCCGACACCATTACCGGCAGTATGCAGGTAGCAATTGACGAGACCAACAGGAGACGCGTTGTTCAACAGGAATACAATGTAGAACATGGTATTACGCCTACTACAGTTAGAAAATCGAAAGAAGCTATTCTGGCACAAACCAAAGCAGCAGACTCTAAGAAAGGGAAGCGAAAATACTATGTGGAAGATGAGGAGCCTAGCGTAGCAGCAGATCCGGTAGTGGCCTATATGGATAAACCAAAGCTGGAAAAACTCATCAAAGAGACCAAAAGCAAGATGGAAAAGGCCGCCAAAGACCTCGACTTCATGGAAGCCGCCAGACTCAGAGACGAAATGCTGGAGCTGGAGCAGTTATTGAAAAAGAAAAACTAGTAATGAATAAGGCAGGGTATCCCTGGAATACCCTGCCTTTTGTTTTTTTGTCTATATTTCCCTTGAGTTTGCGACTATAGGCCACAAACTGCCGCATCAATAGTGAACGGGTCAATAGGAACAGGGCAGAAAATGTTAGTAGTCATCGTGAAAGAACATGCCTGGGAAACAACACAGGCAGCCCGACTTACAAAAACAGATTTATCATCCCCTCCTCTGTTTCCTCCTTTAATGGCTTCCTGAGAAACATCGGTAACAAAGCTTTCTACCTTCAATGCGTTTAATTTGATTTTCTTTTTCATAGTTTTAAATCTTTGTTTTGTTGCCTACTCGGTTAAGGATTTTCGGCTAACTCCATTGATGTTAAAGTAATGACCATCCTTCAGATATCTGGCTGCAGAATATTGAACAGCACGTTTTTTCGATTGAATAGCTAATGCGATTTATTGTAAGTTCCATACAGCTACTAAAGAAGTGAAATCCATTGCAGTTCATTCACCGAATATCGGACTTCAGTGAGATACTCATTGGTAATTTTGTATAGATTGTCTGATATTGGTATTTTCAGACTACTGAGGGATCTCTAAGAACTCAATTTCAGATTTTGTTCTGAAATAAGAGGTGCCCCGTCGGGACATCAAAAACCAACAGGAAGTTATTTGTGGTTCACTAAAACAGCAAGAACAATGAAGACATTAATTACCAAATTGAAGCAACAAGAAAAAATTGTCACACCTGCTGAAATGCAAAAAATAAGGGGAGGTGTCCAGGATACTACACCCATCGGTGAGACCGTATACAGAGGTGAGTTTTAATGGCTAGACGATCATCTTCAACAGCAAAAGCAGTAACAGAGGCAGGCCATAGTATTTTATCACCCTCCACCTATTGCTATAACTCATCCACCACAGCACTACCCAGGGGCGGTAGAGACCGATGATGAACAGCAAGGTCACCAGGCTGATAAGTATGGATAGGATCATATAAAAAACCCCGACATTCGCCGGGGTTTACAATATTATTTAATAGCGCATCAATTACAGCGTACGCTTTACTTCTCTTTCTTCGAAACCTTCAATTACATCGCCAACTTTGATGTCATTGAAGTTCTTGATGCTGATACCACATTCGTAGCTCTGCTTCACTTCTGCTACATCGTCTTTGAAACGTTTCAATGCATTAATAGCTCCGGTATATACAACAATACCTTCGCGGATCAACCTCACCTGATTATTTCGTTTCACGTATCCGTCAGTCACGTAGCAACCTGCAACAGTACCCACTTTGGAAATCTTAAAGACTTCTCTCACCTCAATGTTACCAGTGATGACCTCTTCAACGGTAGGTGCCAGCATACCTTCCATGGCATCTTTCACATCGTTGATGGCATCGTAGATAATAGAGTACAGTCTGATCTCGATTTCTTCGTTCTCCGCAATTCTTCTTGCACCACCCGATGGTCTCACCTGGAAACCAACAATTACCGCATCAGATGCCGAGGCAAGCAACACATCAGATTCAGAAATCTGACCTACTGCCTTATGAATGATATTGACTTGAACTTCGTCAGTTGACAATTTCAACAATGAATCCGACAATGCCTCTACCGAACCATCCACATCACCTTTTACAATGACATTAAGTTCTTTGAAGTTACCAATCGCCAGTCGACGCCCGATCTCATCCAGTGTAATGTGTTTCTTGGTCCTGATACTTTGCTCTCTGAGGATTTGCTCACGCTTGTTGGCAATTTCTCTCGCTTCCCGGTCAGAATCCATGACATTGAATTTATCACCAGCTTGCGGTGCGCCATCCAGTCCCAGCATCTGTACCGGTGTAGAAGGTCCGGCATCTTTCATGCGTTTTCCACGGTGGTCGGTCATCGCCTTTACTTTACCATAGTGGGACCCGGCCAGAATGACGTCTCCCACTTTCAAAGTTCCACCCTGAACCATGATCGTCGTTACATATCCACGACCTTTGTCCAGCGTAGCTTCAATGACACTACCGGTAGCTTTTTTATCAGCATTAGCTTTCAATTCGAGCAATTCCGCTTCCAACAAGACTTTTTCAAGCAGTTCATCTATTCCTTGTCCGGTCTTGGCAGAAATTTCCTGACACTGATACTTACCACCCCAGTCTTCTACCAAAATATTGATTCCTGACAACTCTTCTCTGATTTTATCAGCGTTGGCATTAGGCTTGTCAATCTTATTGATAGCGATCACAATCGGCACACCAGCTACCTGAGCGTGATTGATTGCTTCCTTCGTCTGTGGCATCACATTGTCATCAGCTGCAACCACAATGATGACGATATCTGTAATTTTCGCACCACGAGCCCTCATCGCTGTAAAGGCTTCGTGACCCGGTGTATCAAGGAAAGCGACGCGTTTGTTGTTTTCGGTCATCACATCGTAGGCACCTATGTGCTGTGTGATACCCCCTGCTTCCCCTTCTGTTACTTTAGAATCTCTGATGTAGTCGAGCAAAGACGTCTTACCGTGGTCAACGTGTCCCATGATGGTCACAATTGGTGCACGATCACCCAAATCTTCTTCGCTATCCTCCTCTTCTACAATATCAAGCTCTTCCTCCGCAGAAGTAAATTCAGCATCGTAACCAAATTCATCGGCAATGATTGTAATACTCTCCGCATCCAGTCGCTGGTTGATGGAAACAAACATTCCCAGTCCCATACAAGTGGAAATAATGTCATTCACAGAAACCCCTAATAAGCTGGCCAGGTCACTCGCTGAGATAAACTCAGTCACCTTTAGCTTCTTAGAATCCTCCTGCTCCTGAAGCATACGTTCCTCTGCAGCCTCAGCCTGGGCATTTCTTTTCTCTTTACGATACTTGGCCCGGTTATTCGCATTCCCTTTGCCTCCACCTCCACTGAGTTTGGCAAGAGTTGCCTTGATTTTGTCCTGGATTTCTTTGTCAGAGAGCTCTTCAACCGGCTTCTTTCTGTGCTGGTTGCGACCTCCCTGATTACGACCACCCTGGTTTCTACCGCCTTGGTTTCTACCACCTTGGTTTCGCCCTTGATGATGGCCACCTCTGTTCTGATTCCCGTCTTTATTGACTGGTATTCTCTTACGAGGTCTCTTTTTCTTGTCCTTACTGTCACCATCTGAAGAAGCAACTGGTTTGGCCTTTTTCTTCTCTGTAGGGAGTTCTATTTTACCCAATACCTTCAGTCCTCGAAGTGATTCTGCTTTCGCTTCAATTACTTCAGTCTGTGGCTTAGCGGCAGGCTGTTCAGCTTTAGGTTTCGGGGTCGGTACGGCAGGAGCACTTGGCTTCTCCTCTTTTGCAATAGGAGGAGTTGCTTTGACCTCTTCTTTAGGCGCTGGATTGGGAGCAACCGGTTTTTCAGCCTCTTTGGGCTTTTCTGCTTCCGGCTTGGTCTCCTCGACAGCAGTCGTCTGTTCCACTTTTTCCTGAGGTTTTTCTTCGATTGGTTCAGTTGGTTTTTCAGCTACTGGCTCAGCAGCTTTTGGCTTTTCTGGTGCCGGCGCTTCTTCTTTTTCAGCTACCGGTTCAGGCTTAGGCTCTTCTTTCGCAGGCGCTGGTTTTTCTTCTTGAGGCGCTTCTTCAGGTTTCTTACCCTTGGCATTCGCATCAAGATCTATTTTACCTACTACTTTGATTCCTTGCAGTTTAGGCCTTTCAGTCACATCAGAAGACGGTTGTTCTGCAACTTCCTCCTTTGCGGGCTGCGGTTCCTCTTTGGCCGGCTCTTCTTCTGCCGGTTTAGGAGTAGTCGTATGACCGGACAAATTGTCCTTAATTAAGATCTCTTCCTCTTCAGGCTCATTGCTTTCCTTTGCTTCCTCACCTGCTTTAATGATTAAATTATCATTGTGTTTAGTCCCAATGGTAAGACCCGAGGCCTCTTCTTTATCCATGGCAGAAGCAGCAAACTCCTTAGAGAGCATGTTAAACTGCTCCATATTGATCTTAGAATTAGGACTTGCATCTACATCAAAGCCTTTCTGAGAAAGAAAGTCAACAATAGTAGTCCTACCTACATTGAGCTTCCTTGCTACCTGGCTTAATCGCATAGTTTTTTCCTCTGCCATATAATGTTTAAAATTTGTAAATACTTTATAGTCTTCGTCTTTTATTCAAATTCCTGCTTTAGAATTCCCATCACATCACTGATTGTTCCTTCTTCCAGGTCTGTTCTACGTAGCAGGTCCTCCATTCCAAGCATCAGAATACTCTTTGCAGTATCCAAACCAACTCTCTTGAATTCCTGAATCACCCACTGCTCTATTTCGTCGGAAAACTCTTCCAGAACGACATCTTCCTCTTCAATCTCATCCAATTCCCTAAAGACATCTATCTCCAAACCTACCAGTCTACTGGCCAGTTTGATATTCTGCCCTCCTTTTCCGATCGCCAAAGATACTTGATCAGGCTTCAAAAAAACAGAAACTCGCTTTTGTTCTTCCTGTATTCTGATACTTTGAATCTTTGCCGGGCTCAATGCACGCGAAATAAACAGCTCAATGTTGTCCGTAAAATTAATAACATCTATGTTTTCATTCTGCAATTCACGCACTATTGAATGTATTCTTGAACCCTTCATTCCCACACAAGCACCTACCGGATCAATTCTGTCATCATAGGATTCCACGGCTACTTTTGCCCTTTCTCCCGGCTCTCTGACCACGTTTTTGATGGTAATCAAACCATCATATACTTCCGGCACTTCGCTTTCAAATAGTCGCTCCAGAAAATCAGGAGATGTTCTGGAAAGGATAATTTTTGGATTGCCATTCACCATTTCCACCCGGTGTACAATGGCTCTTACAGAATCTCCCTTGCGGTATCTGTCTTTACCAATCTGCTCACCTTTGGGCAAAATCAACTCATTTCCTTCAGCATCAATCAGCAAAACTTCACGGCTGAGGATCTGATAAACCTCCCCCACGATGATTTCACCCACCAATTCTTTGTATTTCTGGAACAAAATATCTTTCTCCAGGTCTTTGATTTTTTGTATCAGCGTCTGCCTTGCGGTCATCACGGCCCTTCTGCCAAAGTCCTCCAGTTTGATCTCTTCTGCTACTTCCTCTCCAATCTCAAAATCCGGCTCTATCTTCTGAGCATCACTCAAACTGATTTTATCATGATCCCAAATGTCTTCGCTATTGTCGTCTACAATTTCTCTGAACCTCCAAATCTCGAGGTCACCCTTATCTGCATTGATGATGATATCAAAATTATCATCAGTTTCATATTTTCTACGGATCATCGTACGGAAAACATCCTCTAAAATGCGAATCATCGTTGGACGATCCACATTTTTCATCTTTGCAAATTCAGCAAACGATTCTATTAAAACTCTAGTGTCCATTTTACTTGAATGATACTAATACATTGGTCTTATCAATCTCAGAAAAAGGCAACTCAACCTGTTCTGTGATCTTTTTCTTCTTATCCTTTATAATCTCCAGTGTGATCTGATCGTCACTCACTGAAGCCAACTTACCCTCGAAAATGCTTTGGTCGCCAGCAACGACCCGCACATTTCGACCTATATTTTTAGTGTATTGCCTGGGAAGCTGCAACGGATGCTCCACACCCGCAGAAGTCACCTCCAGCGTATACTTCCCTTCTATAAGGTCCTCTTCTTCCAGAAAACCTGAAAGCTGTCTGCTAATACTTACACAGTTGTCAATACCCACGCCTTCATCACCATCAAGAATGATCACCACCTTGACAGTGCCTGTGTTGCCTTTGACAACTACATCTATTAAAAACAAGTCGCTGTGCTCTTCGAGTAAAAGCAATACCTGTTGCTCTATTTTTTCTTTGGCGTTCTTCACAAAAACATCAACAATAAAAGAGGGGACTTTTGTCCCCTCAATGCAAATACTATATTTGTGCAACAAAATTAAGATTTTAATTATTCGAAAACAAATAATTCTCATTGCCCGTAAACAGCAACGATTCTTTGATAAGTGTTTTCCCTGCGGAATAGTGAACAAATAAGACTTTACATGAGACCCGGACTAAAGATTAACAACTCCTTAACCAAGACCAAAGAAGTATTTGAGCCTATCAGTGCTCCTTATGTTGGTATGTACGTGTGTGGACCGACGGTTTACAGCAATGCCCACCTCGGGAATGTAAGGACTTTCATGAGTTTTGACGTGGTTTACCGTTACCTGACACATCTGGGCTACAAGGTCAGGTATGTCAGAAACATCACAGATGTGGGGCACCTGTTGGGCGACAATGCCGATGGCGAGGATCGCATCTCCAAGCGGGCAAAACTGGAGAATCTGGAGCCTATGGAAATCGTTCAAAAATATACGAACGACTTTCACGACGTTATGAAGATGTTCAATGTTCTTCCGCCAAGTATTGAACCTTCCGCCACCGGGCACATCATCGAGCAAATTGAGATGACACAGCAGTTATTGGATAATGGATTTGCCTATGAGGTAAATGGCTCGGTCTATTTTGATGTAAAGACGTACAATGAGAAAAACGACTATGGAATACTTTCCGGCAGGAAGATAGAAGAGCAGTTAGCCAACACCCGGGAACTGGACGGACAATCAGAAAAACGCAACAGTCAGGATTTTGCACTATGGAAAAACGCATCTGATGAGCACCTGATGCGTTGGCCATCTCCCTGGGGGATCGGCTTCCCCGGCTGGCACCTGGAGTGCTCTGTGATGAGCACAAAGTACCTCGGTGACGAATTTGACATCCACGGTGGTGGTATGGACTTAAAATTCCCCCACCATGAGTGTGAAATTGCCCAAAACTGCGGTTCCACAGGAAAAAAGGGCGCCAGGTACTGGCTACACACCAACATGCTCACGGTCAACGGGCAGAAAATGAGCAAGTCTCTGGGCAACTCATTTTTACCAACCCAGCTAATAACAGGAGACCATGAGTTACTGGACAAGCCGTATAGCCCTATGACTGTGCGGTTTTTCATGTTGCAATCACATTATTCCAGCACACTGGACTTTTCCAACCAGGCACTCCTCGCTGCACAGAAAGGTTATACCAAAATAGCCAATGGGCTCAAGCTGCTAAAGCAACTCAAGTATGCCGATGATGGGGCAGCAATCAACGAAAAGGCAGTAAAGCAAATCAATCAGATCTGCGATAACTGCACCTATGCCATGAACGATGATTTCAATACAGCACTGACCATCGCTCATTTGTTCAATCTATTGAAGAAACTTAATTCGCTCCATACCAAATCCCTCAAATACACGGAAGTTGGAGAAGAGCTATTCAACAGGATGGTTTCAACTTTCGAAACTTTCACCGTGGACATCTTAGGCCTCCTGGAAGAAGACAAAACAGACGGCAAATCGCTGATTGACATTCTCATTGATACTTATAGTGACGCCAAAGAAAAGAAAGAGTACGACAAGGTAGATGAAATCAGGGCCGCATTGAAGGCACAAGGCATCGTTTTAAAGGACATGAAAGACCAAATTGACTGGGCATATGAAGAGTAATTTTTTCGGCTGGATGGTAGTTGCCTTTTGGATTGCAGGGTGTACCAACGCGGGCAACAATGTTGATGCGCCTGCCAATGAACCGGTGATGGTCATTGATCCTGTCAAACCTGACCGAGCACTCAATGTAGGTTTTCTCATCATTGATGGGGTTTATAATTCTGAATTGGTGGCTCCTTATGACATTTTGCAGCACACCATCTTTCATACTGATCCCGGCATGAAAGTTTTCACCATTTCAGAAACCAAAGACACTGTAACGACCTTTGAAGGGATTCGCATCCTTCCGGATTATGGCTTTGGTGACGACTATCCACCAATAGATGTGTTGGTGGTACCAAGTGCAGAACACAACATGGACAGTGATCTTGAAAACGAGACACTTATTAATTTTGTCAAGAGCACAGGCGAAAAGGCCAGTTATGTCATGTCCTTGTGCGATGGCGCTTTCGTATTGGCCAAAGCCGGCCTGGTGGATGGAAAAGAGTCCACTACTTTCCCGTCAGACATTGACCGGTATCGTAAAACATATCCCTCTCTGAAAGTACATGAGGGTGTCACCTTTGTGCACGATGGCAATTTACTGACCTCCGTGGGTGGCGCAAAATCTTATGATGTCGCACTCTACCTTGTTCATTTGCTTTATGGAGAGAAAGCGGCAATTGGTGTTGGAAAGGGACTGGTCATTGACTGGAAGCTCTCCGATTATCAGTTCATCGTGGTAGAATAATTTAACACTTCCAGCCTATTCCTAAACGCCAATAGTTTTTTCCTGAGCAAGGGTAATATTTGGGCGCCATACGGGCTCTCTGCTATAGTCCCACCGTCCACTGACGGTGAGAGCTGCCGCGGCGATCCCTGGCGCGGGTACTGCCTGGATCATTGCTTTTACCTTTATTTGAACGTGATGGCTTCATAAATCATTACTTTTACACCTACCAAAAATTAAAGCAAGGACATTATGACGATCAACATTCAAATATCAGGTTTCTACGGGACACTGTGCTTTGTCTGCTTAATTTTCCTTCAGGCATGCAACCCAAAAACGCTGCCTGACAAAGAGTTACTCATCAAAGATGTTCGCTTTTTGGCCTCAGATGATCTCAAAGGAAGAAAAACGGGGTCTGATGGAAATGCCAAAGCACGGGACTTCATCATCAAACAGTTCAAGTCAATGGACGTGCAGCCGGTCAATGGGCGATATGAAGCACAGTTTGCCATCGAGGGAAAAAAGGATATTCCTGCCGGCATCAATATCATCGGTAAGATCAAAGGCAAAAAGGAAGAAGCAATCATCATTACGGCCCATTATGACCATGTGGGTGTATCAGCAACCGGCGAAGTATTCAATGGTGCAGATGACAACGCCTCCGGTGTAGCCGGCTTATTGGCCATGGCACGCTACTTCAGTGCCAACCCACCAACACACATGCTGTTTTTCGTGGCACTTGACGCGGAAGAGATAGGACTGTTGGGCGCAAAACATTTTGCCAAAAACCTGCCCGTAGATCAATCACTCGTCAAGGTCAATATCAACATGGATATGATCAGCCGCAGTGATAAAAATGAAATTTATGTGGCAGGAACTGCACATTACCCGCATCTCAAACCAGCAGTCGCCGCTGTAGCCAAATCCGCTCCCATCAAGCTATCTATGGGGCACGACCGGGCAGGCACCAGCCAACAGGACTGGACTTTCTCTTCAGACCATGCGCCATTTCATCGGCTGGGTATCCCCTTTCTGTATTTTGGTGTAGAAGACCACGCAGACTACCACCAAATTACTGATGATGTAGAAAAAATCGAACCTCAGTTTCTTGAAAACACTACGAAAGCCATCCTGGATGTCGTCATCAAAATAGATCAGCAATGAGTATCTCCGGCTTCAATCGGATCAGGACTGTCTTTGTCACACGCACAAAACGGTATCTGACGCATTTGTGGCCCATACAAACGCCTCCGGCAACCAAATTCATCATCCTCTGCCAGCCACGCACAGGCTCCACCTTGTTGCACACCTACCTCAACAGCCATCCGGCCATCTATTCCTACGGGGAGGTCCTCAGAAGAAATCATGAAAAGGGAAAAGAAACGAGGATACCCTCTGAGGTGTATAAATCCCATCCACCCATGATCAAGGCGGTAGGTCTCAAGGTTTTTTATTCATACCTGGACAAACCTGAATACAGATCTGCTGTTTTTGAAATCGCAAAGGACCCTGCCATCAAAGTGATCCACCTCAACAGAAGAAACGCGCTCGATGAATTCATTTCTTTACAAAAAGCAACTTTATCTGGTACCTGGAGCCAAACCAGGAAAACACAGCCCGCTACACAGCAGCAATACACACTGGACCCTGCTGATTTCCTTCACTTCCTCAAGTTGCGAACTTTCTTAAAAAGAAGAACACGGTATATCTTTCAGGACCAGGATTTTCACGAAATATCTTACGAAGACCTCCTGACTGATCGCGAAAAAACGTTGCTGGAAGTGCAGCGCTTTCTTGGCGTCAAACCCAAAAAACTATTCAGCTTGCTGGTCAGGCAAGGCGACCCTTCCCATACTGATATCACCAACTATGAAGTGCTGAGAGAAGTCTACGATGATTTCCTGAAGGCAAATGAGTGATAAAAAACTTCATTAACTAGAAAAGTCTACTAATCAAAAATCTATACTTTCAAAGGTAGATTTAGTAACTATCAAGCGTTTTTCAGTAGATCCTATTTAATGATCTGTACCCTATTACGCTTCCTGACTTTGAACTTTTTCCTTCTGAAGCGCCACAACGCGTAACCAAACCCGGAAATACTTGCTGCTTGCAATAAAGCGTTGTTGGTTGTCTCTCCCTGATTAAGCAAATCTACTCCTATATACAGCGGTCCGGCAAGCATGAGTAAGGGCGCATATTGCGCTACATTAAATCCCCCAAACTGATGGTACCTGATATCAACTTCTGTGATTTCACGCACCGGAATGTCAAAATAACGGAAGTGAATAACTGAATCTCTTAGCCCAATGATTAAACCTCCTACATAATTATCTCCACCTTCTACCTTCAGTCGGATTTCATCCCCTTCGTAAAAAAAGATTTTGTTCTTATTCCCCAGTTTTGACAATACTAACCTAGGCTGTGCAAATGAGATGGACAGGGGCATCAACAAAAAAATGACCGATAAAAACAGCAATCGGTTGCGATAAGTTGGGATCATGGTAGTCGTAGTTTTTCTTTAGACAACAGACACTGGATTTTAGACTAACTCCGCTTAGCTGGTAGTAGTGTCTCGCTGCGACCCGAAAATCGTCGGAGCGTCGGGGATACCCGGTCTCGCTCACAGTCAGCGCCATAGGTTGTTCACTGATAGAAGGATATACTATGTCCTTCCCCACTATTTCCTTTCACAAGAAGAAAAGTTCCAATGTCTATTATCTGTTAAATAGTGCTTTCTCTATATAATGCAAAACAGCCAATAAAGTTTGTCTATTGGCTGTAAAGATTTTTATCGAAAGGCTAATCAAAGAAGACTTCAGACAATCTTCCTGACTTCGATCAGACCTTGAAGATCCAATTGTGGGTATCTGCGATGGCTCCTGTCTTGATTTCTGTCAATGCCTGCATGATGCGTGCGCTAAGCATCTGATCGTGAATCTCTGGCAGGTCATAGTCTGTACCATCGAACCCAATCGCTTTGATGTGTGCAATGGTAGCTGCAGTTCCTGCACCAAAAGCTTCTTTGAGCGTACCATTTGCAGCAGCGTCAACAACTTCCGAGACTTTGACAGGTCTTTCTTCCACAGTCACTCCCCATTCTCTGGCAATTGTGAGCACGCTGTCACGCGTAATTCCCTGCAGGATGGTATCACCGGTAGGAGCTGTAATCAGCTTATCACCAATCAGGAACATGACGTTCATCGTGCCTGACTCCTCAATGTATTCATGCGTCTGGCCATCTGTCCAGATTAGCTGATGATAACCCGATTGCTGATTCTGTACTGCAGGATAGAGGGCTGCTGCATAGTTCCCGGCAGTCTTTGCGGCACCTGTTCCTCCTTTGGAGGCACGTGTGTAAGAAGTTTCGATCTTGACCCGTACAGGTTCTGCATAATAAGCACCTACGGGCGCAGTAAATATGATGAATTTATAAGTATCAGAAGGCCTGATACCAATGTAAGGGTCAGTTGCAAAAATAAATGGTCTGATGTAAAGCGAAGTACCTGCCCTGTCTGGCACCCAGGCACTATCAAGTCTCAGCAACTCATGTAGGCCCTGCATGAAGATTTCTTCAGGTATCTCAGGAATACACATCCTGACGGCGCTCCGGTTGAGACGACGTGCATTGTCCTCTGGTCTAAACACCAGTACGTCACCGTTATCAGCCCTGTGCGCTTTCAACCCTTCAAAAATAGACTGACCATAGTGCAATGCAGAATTAGCAGGACTTAAGCTCAGATCTGCATATGGCTCAATTCTAAGATCTGACCACTGTCCATCTTTGTAATCCGTTACAAACATGTGGTCTGAATAGGTTTTACCAAAAACCAGGTTATCCTGATCAAACTCAGAGATTCTGGAATTGTCGATCTGCTTGATTGCAATGTTGAGGGCGTCTATCATAACAGGCTATTTTTTTCGCTAAATTATCAATTTATTAGGCCGAAGGCAAGTAAATCAAAGGCTTTCCACTTTTAGCCACAGTACCCCAAACCAATTAAAATATTTAATAACATTCATGAAGAAGAATATTATTTTACACAAACACCTCTGAAAACATTAATATTCTTCATTTTTAAAAGCCCACCTATCAATCCAAAAGCGACATGTCACCACGTAGAATATGGGTTTTCCATGAGGTTAACATTGTAAAACCTGGGGTCATCGGACACTTCTTTTGCCACCCAATCTGGTATTTCAAAGACCGCATTTTCAGATTCAAGTTCTACTTCCGCCAGGATGAGGCCTTCATTTACACCGTAAAACACATCTACCTCCCATGAAGTTTCCCCCACTTTCATGACATATCTATCCTTATCAAGAGGAGAGTCATCGCATAATTTGATGAGTGCACGGGCATCTGCTACCGGTACTTCATATTCAAACTCCTGCCGACTAATGCCTTCAGTCTTCCCTTTAATGGTCAGAAATGCTTTGTCGCCTTTGATTCTTACGCGAACCGTTTTGGTAATGTCTTTGGAAAGGTAGGCTTGTGCAATTCTTGCGGGAGCAGGTTTTTTCAACCCTTCCCATTGGGTCTTGTCGACCAGGAATTTTCGCTCAATTTCAAGCGCCATCAGCTTTTAGGCACCCATTTGATTTCTGGCGCGTCCAGTTCCTGCCCCATTTTTCTGCCCAAGCCAAAGAAGTAATCAGACAATCTGTTGATGTACTTGATGATGACAGGGTTTATTTCCTCCTCGTGGCTGAGGCGAATGATGCAACGTTCCGCTCTTCTGGTCACCGTACGGCAAACATGGGCTGTAGATACAGAAGAATGGCCACCAGGCAACACAAAGTACTTCAACTCCGGCAACTCTTCTTCCATGGCATCCATGGCATCTTCAAGCTGCTTTACATGATCTTCGGTGATCTCGGGAAGTTTAAATTTGGTGTAGCCCTGTACCGTAGCTAATATAGATCCTATGACGAAGCAATTGTCCTGCACATCCTGCAACAACTGCTGCCGCTCTTTCTTTTGATTGATATCCTGATCTCTGAGCAGACCGATGAAAGAATTAAGTTCATCTACCGTTCCGTACGCTTCTATCTTCAGGTCTGACTTAGAGACCTTTCGGCCACCGATGAGGGAGGTTTCCCCTTTGTCGCCAGTCTTTGTATATACTTTCACTTAGTCTAATTGATAATTCAAACAGGTTTTACTCACTCACAAGGGTCGATCTTCTCACATTCTCATTGCGAATATCAGACTCTATCAAACCATCGCGCAAGCGAATAATTCGATGCGAATATTCCGCAATGTCTTCTTCGTGAGTTACCATGATGATGGTATTGCCTTTGTCATGAAGTTGCTGAAAAAGGTCCATGATACTGTAGGAAGTCTTGGAATCAAGGTTTCCGGTCGGCTCATCCGCCAGAATAATAGAGGGGTTATTGACCAATGCACGTGCAATAGCCACACGTTGTCGCTGACCACCAGACAACTCATTGGGTTTGTGATAGGCTCTTTCGCCCAAACCCACGCCTGCCAGCGCCTCATAGGCCATGTCTTCACGGTCTGATTTACTGTAGCCGGCATAGACCAATGGCAACGCAACGTTTTCCAGTGAGCTGGCCCTTGGCAAGAGGTTGAACGTCTGAAAGACAAACCCAATCTCTTTATTCCTGATTTCTGCCAGTTCATTTTCAGTAAGGTCACTCACATCATTACCATTCAACGTGTAGCTACCACCACTAGGTGTATCCAGACAACCAATGATGTTCATGAGGGTAGATTTACCAGAACCGGATGGCCCCATAAATGCCACATATTCTCCTCGTGCGATGTCTATGGAGATGGTCTTGAGTGCTTTCACTTGTTCCGCGCCCATCACATAGGTCTTGGAGACATCATTGGTGCTAATTACTTTTTCCATTGTAGTGTTGTATGATCTGAGTTATCCTAGTTTAGACGGATTATGAACAGTATTTGTTCAAATTCCCGAACTTTTTACCACTTTTGGGTCTTAACTATCTAAGAATGTTGACCTTTCATAAAGTTTTTCACTTTATAAGTTATAAAGAAAGGCAATTTCTTACAGAGTTTATCGAATTTTACTTAAACAAACCACATAACTGTTAAGTGGCAGTCGCAAAGCATGGGATCTAAAGTACTTTCTTACTTGATTTTAATAGTAATACTGACAATATCACCGATGGTTACGCATACTTATGCACAACCTAAAGATGACTGGTACTTGCTAGCCGATGTTAAAATAGAGAAGAAATGGGATGAAGTGATGCAGCTACATGTGGACTCCCCTGTTTTCGGAGAAAAGCTAAGCGCCAAAAACGGACAGATCATTGAACTATCAGGATATATGGTACCACTGGATGAACTGATGGGTCAAAATTACTTTGTCATCTCCTCACTGCCATTTCAAACTTGTTTTTTCTGCGGAGGAGCAGGTCCTGAAACCGTTGCTGAAATTCGCACCAAAGAAACTATCAGTTACACCGATAAAAAAATCAGGATCAGAGGCAGGCTTAAACTGAATGATTTTAATCCTTTGAGTCTTTATTATATATTGGAAGAAGCTGAAATCACCAGCAATTAATTTTTTTTCACACCTTACTTTATTTTCAACCCAAATGGCGATAGATAAGTCTACTTTTTTCCAGGATGTATATGATGTGGTCAGATTGATTCCTTCAGGCAGAGTCACCAGTTACGGCGCCATTGGCAATTACCTGGGCATCAAGGGTAGCGCCAGAATGGTGGGCTGGGCCATGAATCAGGCGGGTGCTTATCCTGATGTGCCTGCACACCGCGTAGTGAACCGAAATGGCGTTCTCACCGGCAAACATCACTTTGGAGGCAATCGCATGCAGGAATTACTGGAAGCGGAAGGGGTTATTGTGAAAGAGGATCAAATCATCGATTTCAAATCACTTTACTGGGATCCATCAGTAGAGTTGAGTTTATAAAGCGCTAAAACAAAAAGCCCTGATGAGGGAATCATCAGGGCCTTTGTACTACAGTAATTTTTTTCTTAGTTATTCAACTTGAAGAATACCGGAAGCACCATTCTTACCTGTACAGGTCGTCCTCTTTGCTTACCTGGCTTCCACTTTGGCATTTTCTTGATTACACGAACAGCTTCTTCATCGCAACCTGCTCCAATACCTTTGATGGCTTGTACGTCTCTGATTGTACCGTCTTTACCAACGATAAACTGCACAAACACACGACCTTCAATACCCATTCTCCTTGCTTGTGAAGGGTAATCGATACTTTTACCAAGGTATTTATACATCGCAGCGTCTCCACCGGGGAACTGAGGCTTATCTTCCACAATGGTAAAGATTTGCTCTACTTCCTCTTCTTCAGGAGCTTCTTCAAACACGATGTCTTCAATAACAGTCTCTTCAGTTACTTCAACATCCAGATCAACTTCAATCTCTTCTTCGATTTCTTCTTCATCTGGCACCTCGATGATCTCGGGAAGCTGCACTACCGGTGGCGGTGGAGGTGGCTGTTCCGTTGGAGGAATATCCATGATATCCTCAAAATCATCTTCAACTTGGCCGAGCTCCATTAACGCCTGATCATCATAAGATTTCCATTCGAAAGCAGTTAATACTAACCCCAGGGTCACAGTGAGACCGATGAAGTAAAATAACCACCATTTCCTATTCAAATCAGCTTGTGGATTCTTTTTCTGTTCCATTTGCTTTTTTGTTTACACGAATTACAATTTCAAATATATGAAATAAAGGGCAATAAGGACAGGCCTCAAAGCCTTTATTATTCACATTGTCGTTTTTTAACATTTGCTATAGTTCTTCAAACTACAGCATTCTCTTAATGTTTACGATCAAAAATCATGCACCAAAGCCTGTACACAACGTATCCCCCCAGCACTCCCAGCATATTTGCTACAAGGTCTGCCAGGCTCATTAACCTTCCAGGGATAAAATGTTGAAGCACTTCAGTAGCAGCTGCAGTAAGTCCTGACAGGATCAAAACTACTTTCAACAAATTGGATTGAGTCAACCACAGGAACCTTTCTCTATGTCCTGCGATCAAAAACACCGACGAAAACACCATGAATACGCCGAAATGCAGCAGTTTATCATAAACATTAAAGACAAACTCAGGCAGGTCGTTTCCGGGAGTCAAAGTCCCCCAGAACAGCGCAACCCAACAAAGCACTGTCGCTATGCTGAAAATGGGAATTTTAACCACCTACTACCTCGTGGTATGCCGCAGCACTCAGCAATTGATCCAGCTCAGCGGTATCACTGACTTTGATTTTGATCATCCAGCCATCACCATAAGGATCTTCATTGACAAGCTCAGGAGACTCTTCCAGTTGGCCATTGACGGCTATCACTTCACCTGAAACCGGCATGAAAAGATCTGATACTGTTTTCACAGCTTCTACCGTACCGAAACCATCTGACAGATTAAGGTCCTCACCTTCCGTCTCGATTTCTACATAAACGATATCTCCCAGTTCGCCTTGTGCGAAATCTGTGATACCAACTGTGACAACGTCACCCTCAATTTTTACCCACTCGTGCTCTTGAGTGTACTTTAGGTTTTCTGGAATGTTCATTTCTTGTGATTAATATTCTAGGCTGTCAAAAGTAATCTTCTTTTGCCTAACGTAGAAATTTTCTTAATCTAATCTAAACCTTACCTGGAAACCGAATGCCGAGGTTCTCCTCTCCGGCACTGTCCCCACTCTCTGGCTGTTGATTGTACGCTCAAAGTAGGCAGTCAGGTCCAGTTTTTTATTGTACTTGTAGTTGAGGGTAGGTCGCAACTGGAAATTGGTGCTACCTGCAGTAGGCTCAGGGTCTTCGTTGATTTTTCGCTGAATGGTCTTCGTATCCCTCAGGGAGAAAGCCACACTGAGTGTGATGTCATTCTGCAACGTCACAGTCCTGCCCTGCACTTTAAACGGTAGCCTGAACTTATCTTTCGTCATCCCAAATTCTATCTGAGCCGTGTTGTTCTTTGTCTCAGTCACCTGGGAGTTGGATAAATTCAATGACAGGTTTCGGTCTTTCTTATAATCAACTTTGAAGTTCATCTTGTTTTTTGTCCTCACATTGATCCCAATCAAAGGCTGAAACTGTTCTGTAAGCGATATCTGGTTCACCACATAGACAGGCAATAACCTATCAGACGTTTCATCCAGCTGTGCCAGCGGATAATCCAGAATGTTGTTATCCAATTCCAAAGGAACATTGGTGAAAGACAGATTACTCACGTAGTTGTTGATGGAATAAACAGACCGGTAGCCGTGCGTAATACTAATAGACGAGAAGATCTCTTTCAGCGCAGGTATCTTAGACAAACCAGCATATTCCAGTCTCCACGAAGGGATAGGGATTTTAGGGAATGGGTTCGTCTTTGCAGTATTGGCATCCTGCCCGGAATAAGCAGCCAGGAACGCTGGGATCAGCACATCCTGCGAAATAGAATCATAGGCTTCACCATCTGAACGTGAGTTATTGAGGCGGTTTCTGAAGATCCCAATATTCTCTTCGAACCTGGTAAAGGCATCAGATGCGAACGTCTCGTCATCAGTTTTCTCAAAAGCCGTCCTGATGGTAGAGAAGGTAATTGTGTAATTACCCGATCTGGAAGGCGTAAATGAATCAAAACCATTGACGCGTGTAGGCGTCGCCAGGTCATCAAAGCGGAAGCGAAAGATTTCCTGGAAGTTATCCGTAATATTTCTGGAAGCATCCAGCTGTATTTTCAGGTCTTTGATAGGCTCTACGGTTGCACGGAATGACAGGTCTTCCGATCGCGTCTGAATGAACGGTTGGGTAACAGGAATACTGTCTTGCAAATCACCTTGCGCCAACCATCCGTTGAGGGCTGCCCTCCGCCGAATCTCCGGATCCTGGCTTCCAAGGATAAATCCTAAACCGGGAGCGGCAAATGAGGTGTCCAGTCCAAAAAGGAACGGCGATGGCAAAAAGCCCGGAAGTGAAGTGCCTTCCGTCACATCATAGTTGACATTGAAATTCCGTACAGACATCAGCACACGAAGCAATCCTTTTAGTGCTTTGTTGTCCGCTTTTTGCTTGATGGTATCCCCCTCTTGTGGCCGTACCGACGGTCTTCGGGCCCTGCTCCGCCTGGGTGGCGAGTTGATCTCTTTTAAGATTTTGACCTTATTGTACAGCTTCACCAAATCAAAACTGGAGACCAATCCCCTGTTGCGGGTATTGGCGATCACATTACCAAAGGTCTCCCGCTGATTATTGGCTCCCGTGGTCCAGTTATAACTCGTTGTAAACTGGGCACTGGTTTCTATCCAGTCAGTCAGCGGTAATTTGGACAATGGCAGGGTATAACCAGCTGTCAGGCGCTGTTCAAAAAGCCTGATTCTTCCCAGCGATTTGATATTGGACCAAATGGAATCCCGCGCTGCCTCGTTGATATCGCCTGCCGGTTCATCAATGATGGCATTCACCCTTGCGGAGTAGTCGAGTGACAAGCTCTTGAATACGTTCCACCGCAGGTTGTAGACCCTGTCAAAGTAGAATGTTTTCTGGAACTGCGCCGTATCCAGCGGTGTATAGTCGGTATTTCGATAGCGGATTTTACGGAAATTACGGGAAATATCTCCCCGGAATGAAAAGCTGTTGGGGACAAAGTTAACATTCAGGTCTTTGATCAACTGGAGATACGGACTCGACAGCTTCTCTGAGTTTTTGAATGGCTCAATAGACAAGTCTCCTGTATCAAAATTATAGCCCACTCCTCCGTTATAAGATTGATCAATGAATTCAGCCTCTACCAGACCGCTTCGTCTGGTTTCTGTAAAGGCATAATTAAAAGAGAAGTTCTCAATGTCATAGATGTGTCTGGCAGCATCGGGGTTGACCTTCTCCTTCCTTATATTGGAGAAATTGATACTCCGCACCGTTTGCCTGTCTTCCACAATGTTTCTGAACTCCGCTTCTTCTTCAGGGTCTTCAAAATTTTGCAGGGCAGCTTCTAGTGGAATATCGGGATCTGTAGGGTCAAAGCGGGGGATAGCTCTGCTCTTTTGATAGTTGACAGAGACTGGCACTTTGATTCCGTGATTCCCAGGCAATAACTTATCAGCATTGACATTGGCAGAGATGCTGTAGTTGGTAGTTTCTTTCCTGCTTCTCTGAATGATATTATCCTGGATTCCTCCAAAACCGATGCCCTGATAACTGGCAGAAGCGGATACGGTCGCGAAATCGGCCAGTTTGGTATTCAACCTGGCGCGCCCTGCCCATCCTTTGGTTTGGTCAAAGTCCGTCACACGCAGCTCATTGGCCCACAGACAAACAGACTTTGAAGCACCGCCGTCATTCTCCTGACTTGGGTTTCTCACCCCAATCACCAATGTTCTGACAATACTCAGCTTAGGATCTCCCACCACCGTCAGTTGATACTTTCCATCAGCGGATTCACGGGTAAACGGATTCAGTGGGTTGAGGCCCAACCTGTTTCTATTACTCTTTAGTGCAAAGAGTTCTTCCAGTGCCAGATTGATTTCATTTTCTTCCGGCCACACCTGTCTCCTGACCACGTCGCCGTCCGTAGTAAATGGCCCACGGGTAATTTTAAGTGGTACTTCAATTTCATAATAGTTCTGCGTCTCTGAATTACCCAAACGTAAGAAACCTGTCAGTTCGCCATCGTCCAGTGTCCCACCGAGATAAGGCTCAGCGTGCAGGAACATGCGGATAGTACCATAATTGACCAGGTCGAAATTGACTTGTTTAAAAATTGCCCTTGAATCCTGGTCCTGCAGATCATCGATACAAATTTGTACAGACTGCTCATTTTGACGGCGCACATTCGTAGTCGTATTGTCCTGGTCACGGTTCAGTCCCGGAGGCAGTACGTAGGGAGACTTATCACCCACTGCCTGCGCATTTTCTTCCACATTCACCACCGTAATGTTAAAATCTGTCACCGATGGATCTGGAATTTCATTGAAGCCGGGTGCATTGAGCGGCTGCGTCACACGTAGCCATTTACTACCCACCATCTGGAACTTCGCCATCCGCATTACCACAGGTTGCGTCCAGCCGGTGAGGTATAGTCGTTGATACTTGATGGTCTGGAGATCGGGATTACCGATGGTTCTGGTAGGCTTGCTAATCGGGATACGGAACAAGTACCAGGGGGCCGTCCGGTTATCCTCAATAGGAACATCGATTTGATCCACAACAAAACCCTGCCCTACCCGCAGTTCATCGCGGTTGATGGGAATGCGGTACTCAAAATAATTTTCAATCGACTGAAGGGTATTGTCAAGGTTCAAATCTTCTTTGTCAGGATTGTTGCTAAAGGCCAGGGGTACAGGAGAATTAGGGAAAATACCGTTGTTTCCGTCCAGGCCATTATAGCCCTTATAGCGTTCTACAATACCTGCGCCTACCGCATCAAGGTCTTCATTCAAAAAGTGCTGAAAATCATCCCCTGATACATCCTGCAAAATCCGGTCCCTCGCATCTGGGTTCAGTACATTGGCAACACTCACAAATCCGCTGAAACTTCCAAATTCTGCTTCCTCTGCATTACTGAGACCGTCCAGCCCTACATCCTGGTTGTCGCGGGTTTCGGTCAGGTTGTTAGGAAAGACATCAGTCAGGTAAGTATCGTCAGTCACCTTACCCCAAATATTTGAGGTAGTATTCTCCAGGCTGCCATCTTCCGGCAGGCCGTGCTCAAACGCAAAACGGTCATCTTTCAAAACGTCTTCAGAGATGTCTCCCAGGTTGATCACCAATTCTCCGTTCATATCTGTATTCTCCTGGTTGAAGACACCGTCCTTCACCACATCCGCAAATGGATCAAGCAGCCAGAATTCGATGTACTCAATGTTTTGCTGTACAAAGTTGGTCAGGACGGTATTGGCCCGGGTGATAGCGCCGAAGTTACCAGCTGCCGAAGAAGGTGGCAGAAAGCCTTCTTGTGTAAGATCTGTGGTATAGTTGTTTTGTCCCCGCTCTGTAGGGAAGTAGGCAATATCAAGCAGGGGTTCATTAGTCTGTACCACGTCCCGGTCTCTGCCTGGAAACAAATCCTGGGGAAGATAGGGTCTCTCATAAAGGTTATTCCTAATGTCTTCTACTGAAAGGTTATCTGGAAAGAAGCGCGGATTATTGTTGTAAAAGACGGTATTATCAACTGTATACCAGGCTATTTTGGCTTTTCGGTCGTTGAACCCTAACGTACTTTCATCTGCCGGATCAAAGAACCTGTTGTCGTGTGTCACCGGTGTCGCGCCGAGTTTCCATCCCTGGAAATTACCCAGTACAATGGGCGTGATGGCATTCTCAAAATCATCGAGGTAGGAAGTTCCTTCTCCGTCTACAATGTTGGAAGTACCAGGTAAGAGCTGTGCAAATTCCGCATTAAAGGAGATATTAGATGGCTCTTTGGTATTTAGCAGCGGCAGGAAGTCAATCATCTTTGTCAAAAAGCGCGATTCTGAAGAATAATTGATGTCAAGCCCCCATTTGGTATTCCTCAATGGCTCATTACCGATAGAGAATCTGCTAATACCCCCGGGGCGTTCATTCAACCTCAATAAGGTGGCCCCAATGTTGAAATTGTCATTGACGATGTATTCTGCACGAAGACCAGTAAACCATTTGGTTTGGAAATTAAACAGGTCTTCCTCTTCAAATTGTATCCTCACCTCCAGACAGCTACTGGCAATCTGATCATCAATCGTCAGCGTTCCGATACCACTGATGGTGTAGTCCTGTCCCGAACGTAGAATTCTACCACCTACCGATACCGTAATCGAGTTGGCATCCACATTGAAAGGTAACTGAATTGTATTGTTTACCCGACGTCCATTAGCTCCTGCTGATCCACCACGTCCCGTTCCTCCTTCAAAGGAGATGTCCATGATGAAATTGTTCTTTTCATTGACACGCGATGCATTGATCTTGGTATCGTCATAGATTTCATCAAAAACGAACTGCTCTATCAACTCCTCTTCTCCATCAGCAAAAAGCGCTTCCAGATTAGATCCGAATGGCTCCAGAATAGGGAATACAATCCTTCCATTGTAGAGTGTGATATCCGGGATATCATCAAATTTACCATCGGGCTGCTGGTCAAAGTTTTGGTTGACACGGTCAACGCCCAGTAACTGGTTCAGGTTGACACCCTGCGTGTTGGCTCCCAATGGCAAGCTGGGATTAGGAAGACCAGAAGAAAAATCGAGGTAGTTGATTTGCATCGACACATCTCTGATACCGGAGCCATTCTGCAGATCGTATACGTTTTTCATCATCAGGTCCCACGATGCATTGTTGACCAACACCGCATTAGGCTTGATCAACTTGAGGAAGATCAGCTCATCATCTCTTCGTCCCTGATAGTCCTGCGTTACTTCACCCACCTGATAATTTTGTCCTCCAAAGGAATACTGATAGGACACCGCAATCATCTGCTGATCAGAAACCCTTCTGCGCAGGGACAAGAAACCTGTTTTCGGGTTGATGGAATATTCATCAGGGCTCAGCTTTCTGGCTTGTACACTTACAAAATCTTCACCGTCTACCATACCAAGGTCCCTCAGTGCAGCCGAAGCAGTATTGATGTCTCTCAAACCGGCCTGTGCATCGTCAGTGATGTAGTCAAAAAGGCCGTTGGCTGCATTTTGCGTTGGTACTCTTCTGGTATTGTTACTAAACTGTGGTAATAAGCTCGCATCTGGCGTACTCTGCGTGATGTCTTCATTGTTCCTCACCCTGAATTCTCCTAAATCCGTAAAGGCGATGACATTTCTCAGCGTTCTGGTATCATTATTATCTACTGTCAACTCGTAAACCTCCACACGGCCTGCGTCTATCAGTAAACTGTTGTTATTGACATTGGGATAGTTGGCCAGCCAACGCTCATAGTTATCGCGGAAAAAGTGCCCAAGGAAAAAGTGCTGATTATCGGCATAGTCTGGTGCAAAAAGCTGTGTAGTATTCTGGTTGGCCCCGCTACCACCTTGTTGTCCGGCAAAGGTGCTGTTACTACCGCCATTTCCACCGCCAAATCCATCGTTACAAAGTGGCACGATGAGTTCTTTATTGGTACTCTGTTGTCTGGAGGCTACCCCGGTCAGGAATACTTTACCAAACTGCAACCTGGTCTTGACACCAAAAAGGTTCTGCGCACCTGACATCAAGCTATTACTAACAGGCATGCTCACATTACCAATCTCAATTTTTTTGATGATGTCTTCATCAAAACCGGTGTATTCTACTTTTAAATCATTCTGGAAGTCAAAGGTGTTGTTATTGTCAAAACTGGCCGAGACGGAAAGCTTCTCTCCAATGGTTCCCACCACATTCATGTTGATGGTCTGGTTGAAGTTGAGGTTACCGTTTCGCTGTCGACGCACGGGAATGGAAGGATCTTCTGAGCGCTGCCACCTTCCACCGATGTCGAGGTTTACAAAACCATTGGGTTGGATGTCTACATAGTCACCTCCAAATATTCTATCGAGCCCGGGGCTGATGGGGATTCTTGGTATCAGCCTTCTACCGCTCACTGCGCTTTCTCCATCCAATCCGATCGACCTGTCTTTCCAGTAGTCTCTCAGCAATTGATTGGTCTGAAACCTGTTGAACTCATCAAAGGACATTGAAGTAGTGGGGCGGAAGTTAATATCCCCTATTTTCTCATAAATTGTGTAATTGAGCCCTGTATCAATTTCCACATCCAGCTTAAGACTTGCAGGATCTCGTAACACTAAGGGCGATTTACTCGTTCTATTGGAAAACGGATCTCCAAATCTGTCCGTAGGAGTAAAAGTAGGCTTCTTACTTGGCGTATATGGAAGCTTCCTGATAGAGTCCAGAGAATCCTTTCTCATGGAGTCTAAAGGGATGGTATCCTGAGCGATGAAGTGATAATTCCGATAATCTCTGTCAGTTGTTGTCGCAGAAGAAAACAACACAGAGGTTAAGAGAGGTGCTAGGATGGCGAATGCTATGTAAAATCTTAGGTTTGGCAATTTGTCTACAGCTACGCACGCTTCAAAGCATGCTTTATCAACTCTTCGAGTTCTATTTGATTATTATGAGTTTTAAGTATATTTCTAATATTCTTTTCGGCTACTGGCTTACTTATACCAAGGGTAGTCAGGGCAGATAACGCCTCATCGAACAAAGTATTGTCTGGTAAGCTGGTCAATTCTAAAGATTTATCCAACAATCCTTCCTTTTTCATTTTGTCCTTCAGCTCAAGGATAATTCTCTGCGCTGTTTTTTGACCCACTCCTTTCACTCCCTGGATCACTTTCAACTGGTCGTGAATGATGGCGTACTGCAATTCCTCCGCGGAGAGCGACGACAGGATCATCACAGCAGTAGAGGGGCCTACTCCCGAAATCGAGAGCAGGTCCAAAAATCTCTTTTTTTCTGAAGGCTCGGAAAATCCGTACAACGTCTGCGAATCTTCTTTCACCTGGAAATGAGTGAAAAGTTTTCCCTCTTTTTGTTCTTTGATGTGACTGAATGTCGTCAGCGTGATCTTCACCTCATACCCAATACCGTTCATGTCCATGACAACATGAGTGGGATACATCTCGGCAAACTTTCCTTTCAAATAGGCGATCATAGGCTTTTTCTTGCTTCTACTTGTTGTGCATCTACTACTGCGATGGCCACCATATTAACAATTTCTCTCACAGAGCTCCCCAACTGCAATACATGTACTGATCGTTTCATACCCATCAGGATGGGTCCAATAGCTTCAGCGCCACCCAGTTCCATCAACAGTTTGTAGGCAATATTTCCAGAAGCGAGGTCTGGGAAGATCAGTGTATTGGCTGTGGTACCACTCAGCGAGCTGAACGGATAGGTCTCTTCCAACAGTTCTTTGTTCAGGGCCACATTGGCTTGCATGTCACCGTCGATGACCAGCTCAGGCCATTTTTCTTTTGCAATTTGTACCGCAGCGGCGACCTTCTTAGGCAGTTTCCCTTTCGCAGACCCGAAGTTACTGTAGGAAAGTGCTGCAATCTTTGGCTCATAATCGAAGAATCGCACCGCTCTTGCAGTGAGTCCGATAATCTCTACCAACTCATCCACACTTGGGTTGAGGTTGACCGTAGTATCGGCAAAAAATACCGGACCGCGCTTGGTATTGACAATGTACATACCAGCTACCCTGTTGATGCCTTCCTCTACGCCAATGATTTGCAGAGAAGGTAATATCGTTTTTGGATAGTCATTGCTTCTTCCGGATACCAGGGAGTCTGCCTCTCCTGCATCTACCATCATCGCACCAAAGTAATTTCTGTTGGCCATCATGGTACGCGCCAGGTTGAGCGTCATTCCTTTTCTTTTGCGCTTGTCAAAGAACCTTTGCGCAAACTTCTCTACCTTATCAGGATGCTCCAGCGGATCGATGATGCTGCAATCTCCCAGGTCCAGTTCATTTTCAGCAATGATCTTCTTGATGCCTGCGATATTCCCTAACAAGATAGGTTGTGCAATGCGCTCATCCACTACCTGCTGAGCGGCCTTGAGGATATTCAAGTCATCGGCTTCTGTGAAAACCACTGTCTTTGGATTACGCCTTGCCCTGGAGATTACCCTGGACATCAGGCGCTGGTCTATTCCGATGCGCTCTTTCAACTCCACTTCGTACTGATCCCAGTCTTTGGTCTTTACCCTGGATACCCCTGTAGCGATCGCCGCTTTGGCGACAGCCGGTGAAATGGCGGTAATCAGCCTTGGATCAACTGGTTTGGGAATCAGGTAGTCCTTACCGAATTTCAGATTCTTTAATCCGTAAGCTTTGAGCACCATTTCAGGCACTGCCTGCTTTGCCAGGTCGGCAATGGCATTGACAGCAGCCAGTTTCATTTCTTCATTGATGGCAGTAGCTCTCACGTCCAGTGCGCCCCGGAAGATGTAAGGGAAGCCCAGCACGTTGTTCACCTGATTGGGGTGATCAGATCGCCCTGTGGCCATGATGATGTCATCACGGGAGGAAGTAGCCAGGTCATAGGAAATTTCCGGATTAGGATTTGCCAACGCAAAAACAATCGGATCTTTCGCCATCGACTTGATGTTATCGGCGGTCAGTACGTCTGCTACAGACAGTCCTAAAAACATGTCGGCACCTTTCAGTGAATCATCGATACCGTGCAAATCTTTGTCGGTGGCATACTTTGCCTTGGACTCAGTCAGGTTTTCACGGTCTGTCCTGATCACGCCCTTGCTGTCCAGCATGACCACATTCTCTTTCTTGACTCCCAGGGAGATGTACAAATCTGTACAGGCAATGGCCGCAGCACCGGCTCCGTTAACGACTACCGAAATCTCGGAAATGTCTTTTCCATTCAGCTCCAACGCACTCATGAGTGCCGCACTGGAGATAATGGCCGTCCCGTGCTGGTCATCGTGCATCACCGGGATGTTCATCTGCTCTTTGAGCGCCGTTTCAATCTTAAAACTCTCAGGTGCCTTGATGTCTTCCAGGTTAATCCCACCAAAAGTGGGCTCCAGTGATTTGACAATCTCGATGAATTTATCGGGATCGGTTTCACTGATTTCAATATCAAAAACATCGATTCCGGCAAATTTTTTGAATAGCACGCCTTTGCCTTCCATTACTGGCTTGGAAGCTTCCGCGCCTATGTCTCCAAGTCCCAATACTGCGGTTCCGTTACTGATTACCCCCACCAGGTTTCCTTTGGCAGTATATCTGTAAACTTCTTCGGTATTGTCAGCAATCTCCAGGCATGGTTCTGCTACTCCAGGAGAGTAAGCCAGCGCCAGGTCATGCTGTGAGGTAAGCGGCTTGGTAGGCGTCACCTCAATTTTCCCGGCAGGCTTTGCTTCGTGGTATTGAAGCGCCTCCTTCTTACGTATTTTTCTCATTTTTTCTTTTGCGGTTAAGCGTTGTTACTGGCCGGCCAGCTCGCTTGGCGTCCTAAACGACGACAAAATGGCATCGACCTCTCTTATCAGGTTTTTTTTGTCGTATCCCGGTGAGTACACGTAGCCTTCCAGGTAATACAACTTTCTTCGTTGTTCGTCTACTATCACATAGCTGAGATAGGGGCCTCCTGCACTTGAATCGCTCACTTTCCACAGACCCTTATTTCTAAGTGCAAACTTGCCTCGTACTGTAATGGTATCGGTGATCATTTCCAGTGCACTTTGTTGTGTGATGAAGAGTTGAGGTTTCTCACTGTCTCTGAGGTATGTACTTGTAATCTCTTCCCGAAGGTCTGCGATACGGTCCAGTTGATATTGTGTATCAAAATCCTCTTCGTAGATAAAAATGTTCTTTTCTGCCTGTACATCCAGCTGTCTGATCCACGTAAAATTATTCAGACCCTTGGCGATGTCATAACCGAAGGGAATCATCACACGATAGCCATGGTCATCAAAAAGCTGCTTCTCTACAGCAGTTTGGCGACCGGCTTTGAGTCTGCCAAGAATTCTGTCACGTTCTTCATTGCCAAATACTGATCGCAAATATTTCGCATTTTCCTCAATCTTCCTAACGAGTAATTCCGTGTCCCTGGCAAACAGAAAAACGACCATTTGCCCCTTGGCAAATTGATCTCTACTGATCTTGATAAAGCGTGTAGAGTCTGTGTAGATTTTTTGGAGTGCATCTTCTGTCACGAGCTTTCTCAATGCCCGGTTTTGTGAAGTTTTACCATCCAGCGTAATGATGTACAGCAGATTGGTGGCTTTTTTCAATACGTTGTTGAGCTTGAGCGGATTTACTTTCCTCAGTTCAAACAGTAGCTCGTCCTGCGGCATGGCTTCCATGGGTATTTGCAGGTTACTTCTCAGTGCTCTTCCGAGCGTTCCTTCCCACTGAGTGGAGTCGATGACAGTAACGATCTCTCCTATTTCTCCATTGGCAGGAGCCAGCAGCGATGTGTCTTTTGTTTTTTTAGGTCCCTCGTCTGAGCAGGAAATAAAGGTGATGGCAAACAGGGCCAAAAGCAGATTATAAATTTTCATAGCTAAAACTTACTTTTTTAGTCAATACCTATTAATAGTTTTTGGCCAGGCTTTATTTTATCTCCAGTAAGATTGTTTAATTCTTTGATTCTTGCAATAGTCAGGTCTTGATACATGTTAGAAATGTCCCATAAAGTGTCGCCGTCCCTTACGGTATAATACCGACCATTCTTCGGGTTGATATTCCGGGTGGCAGGCTTACTCACAGTCCTCTGTTGGCTCGATTTCGGTTTTACCACCTTAGCCGAAGCATACAAATCTTTGGTTTTACTGCTGTAGTTGGGTAAGACCCAGATATTCAATTTCTGCCCTACCCGAATCAAATTACCTCTGATACGGTTCCACTTCTTCAGGTCGTTAATACGCACATTGTACCGCAAGGCAATTTTCCCCAGTACATCTCCTGATCTCACCCTGTAAACGACACGTTTTCTACCATAAGTGCTTCCGGGGGTGTTTCTGGATAAGTATTCCAAGTGCTTTTTCCCTACTTTGGAGGCAGTATCGTACAAGGCCGCTCTATTCTCTGCAATGTAATCTTTAAGATCGGACGGTACCCGCAATGGAAAATCACGGACTTTCTCTGGTAAAGCACCTCTTTTTACGTGGGGATTGAGGCGTGCAATGTCATCAAAGCAAAGGCCCAGTTGATTGGTAAACGTCTCCAGGTGAAAATACTGACTTACCTTGATGGTGTCATACTCAGGCAGGTACTGCTGCTGATTCACAAAAATATTGTGCTGGTCAGCGTATTTCAGCGTGTAGATAATCGCTACCAACTGAGGTACATAGGACCTTGTTTCTCTTGGCAGGTAATTGTAAACCTCCCAGAATGTCTTTTTATAACCGCTCCTCCTGATGGCTTTGCGGACATTGCCTGGCCCGGCATTGTAGGAGGCCAGTGCCAACTCCCAGTCACCAAACATCTTATAGAGCTGCTTCATGTATTTACAGGCTGCCTCAGTAGATTCTTCAGGGTCCATTCGCTCATCAATGTACCAATCCTGGTGCAACCCGAATGAACTGCCGGTGTAAGGCATAAATTGCCAAAGTCCTACAGCGCCCGCGCGGGAGATGGCCACAGGATTGAGACCGGACTCAATGATGGATAAGTATTTCAGCTCGTCTGGCAGGCCGTACTTTTTTAGTTTCTCTTCAAAAAGTGGAAAATACAGTTCTTTTCGCTTCATGACCATTCGGGTGTAGGCCCTGTCTCTGATGGTGAAGTATTCGATGAAGGAATGTACTTTGCTGTTGAAATTGAGTGGTACTTCTCCTTCTATGCAGGAAAGCCTGTCTTGCGCCAGGTCATAATTCACCTCAGGGATAAACTCCTCCAGAACGGTCTTACTACGCTGTGCAAACGCCATGGTTCCTGACAGTATCAGGCCCAGAAGCAGGTAAACTATGTGCAGGCGTAGTGATAACATCAAACTAATTTTTGGATAGCACTTGTTGGGAGAAAGCCAGTAATTTCTCTTCAGCAAAATGTGAAGACATGATTTGCACACCGATGGGCAAACCATCCTGATCTTGTCCGGCAGGAATAGAAATGGCCGGAATTCCGGAAACACTGGCCTGGACCGTATATAAATCTTCGAGGTACATCTCCACCGGGTCGTTGATGGACCCTATGCAAAAGGCAGTGGTGGGCGTAGTAGGAGAAACGATGAAATCATATTCGGACAGTATCTCCTCCGTTCGTTCTTTGATCAGTCGTCTTGCTTTCTGGGCTTTGGTGTAAAAAGCATCGTAGTAACTCGCACTCAGTACAAAAGTACCCAGCATGATACGTCTTTTTACTTCGTCTCCGAATCCCTCGGACCTGGACCCTTTATACATCTCTTCAAGTCCGGTAGGATGCTCGGTTCGGTGACCATACTTCACCCCGTCATAGCGGGACAGGTTGGAGCTGGCCTCCGCTGTGGTCAGGATGTAATAGGTAGGCAACAGGTAATCCAGCAGGCCAAAATTGACTTTCTCTACCTGATGTCCCTGGCTGGATAAATCACTTAAAAATTGCTGGAAAGTATCTTTGACTGCAGGCTCTATCCCTTTGGTATCTACTGTTTCGCCCAGATAAGCCACTTTATAAGCTCCTGTCTTTCCAAGACCTTTTGAATAGGATGGAACAGCTTTTGTAGAAACCGTACTATCAAATTCATCTTGCCCTGCCGCTACTTCCAGCACCAAAGCGGTGTCTTCTACGGACTTAGCCAGAATACCGATGGTATCAAAAGAGCTGGCATAGGCTGCCAATCCATATCTTGAAATGCGTGAGTAGGTAGGTTTGAGACCAACAACACCACAAAACGCTGCTGGCTGTCGCACTGAACCTCCGGTATCTGTACCCAGAGAAACCTGACACATGTCCATTTGCACTGCTACGGCAGATCCCCCGGAAGAACCTCCTGGCACCTTGTCTTCACCAACGCCGTTTCTGGTAATGCCATAAGCAGAGTTTTCCGTAGAAGAGCCCATGCCAAATTCATCACAGTTTTGTCTACCGATGATGATGGCGTCCTCGTCCAACAGTGACTGGATAGCAGAAGCAGTAAACTGAGACTGAAAACCCTGTAGGATTTTACTGGATCCTGACAGCTCATGGTCCTGGTAGGCCAGTACATCTTTGATACCTACTACCAAACCGGCTAATTTACCTGCTGTTCCGTCCTTCAATTTCTGCTGTACCCGTGCGGCAGTCTCTAAAGCCTCCTCTTCAAACACTTCCAGAAAGGCATTGAGATTTTCATGTTTTTTGATATTCTCAATGTAGTGTCTGACGAGTTGCTCACATGACAATGCACCGGATTGCAAATCCCTCGAAATTTCTGCAAAGGATGTGTAGTGCTTCACGATGAAATGAGTGTTATTGATCTGGCTTTTTTTCTTCGTCCAGTTCTTTCTTGATTTCTTTTGTAGCGTCTTTGAATTCACGGATTCCTTTTCCAAATCCACGCGCTATTTCAGGGATTCGTTTCGCACCAAAAAACACGATAATGACCAATCCAATCACAATCAACTCCGGTGTGCCTAATCCTCCTAAAAATGCAAATACTGTATTCATAATCATTGTATTTATCTTAAACCTGAGAGACTGCGAAACCAGATATATCATTCATTCCGTCCGCTGCTTCCTACAAGGAAAGAAAATCGCTCAAGTGGTTTTGCTCTTCTGTATTGGCAAAGATAACTTATATTATGCCGTTGGTAACAAGAAGTTTATTTTTTCTATGAATTGCACCTGTTCTACAACCAGGTAATAAAAAATAGAATCGGTCCGTCTGGCACTTAACGTGATCTCAACCACTTCTCCGGGTTGAGCTTCTTGGTATTCTTCCATACCTGAAACTCCAGTTGAGACACCCCATCTTTATTGGTATATACCTCTCCGATGATGTCTTGCGTAGAGACCTTCTGCCCTACTTGCACATCTATTTTATCTAAGTAGGCATATAGCGTAAAATATTCCCCATGCTTGATGATCAACATATTTTTATAAAGGGCTATTCCACGTTGTACCACCCTCACAGTTCCCTCAAATACAGCCTTGACTTCCTCTTTCTTAGGTGTCTGAATGATCACTCCCTGGTTTTCCAGGTACTCACCTTTCAACACGGGGTGAGGGTGTTTACCAAACTTATCGGATATAAATCCTTTATCTACCGGCCACGGAATCTGACGTCGGTTTTTCTCAAAAGTCGCACTCAGCTTACTGAAGTCCACCCCTGCAATCGCAGCGCTTTTCTTACTGGACTCCAGCTTGATGATGTCAGCAATGCGGGTATTCAGTTTTTTAATTGCTGCCCTACGGTCGTCGAGCTCCTGTTTCAACTGTTTCTCCTTTTTACTCAATTCAGTTACAAGACCGTTTTGCTTTCCTTTCAGCGCCACTAATTTAGCATTTTCAGATAGCTGGTCTTTGAGTAACTGATCTTGCTCTTCTTTTTTGAGGATGACCTCGTCCCGTTGACTTCTCAACTCCTCACTGACAATCTCAATTTCAAGTACCTGAGTTTTCCTGGCTCTGGCATATTGCTCCAGGTATTTCATGCGCCGGTTGAGCTGATTGAAAGTTGACGACGAAAACAGATAAGTCAACTTATTGAGGCCCCAGTTAGACTTGTAGGAAGCATAAACCATCTCTGCATATTCCTCCTTCAGTTTTTCAAGGTCTTTTTCCAAAGCACCCGTAACGATGTTGAGGTCGCTGATATCGGTTTCCAGATACTTGATTTCGTCTGAGAGCGACTTAATGAGTGCGCTCCTGGCTCTGATCTGCTGATTCAGGGCTCTCAGCTGCCCCAGAGAGGTTTTTTTCTCCGCTTCTGTTTGTGAAAGGATTTGCTCAGATTCTTTGATACGCTGTAGATTCTCTTTTTTCTCTTTCTCCAGTTGACTACGGCTTTTTTGGGCCAGCAGAGGCTGACTACCCATCAAAAGGAAAATCCCTATTAAAAAAACCAGTATGTATTTACTGCTTCCTTTCATATTTCTTAGGAATTCTAAAAGAGAACCTGAGCGGTTTTTTCTCAATGGAAACCTTATTGAAGGTAATGTTGACGATCGTTTTTTTATTGGTACTGGTGTTTTTGCTGAAGTAATTAAAAGTTGAGAAGACCTCATAGGGTAAAACTTGCTCCTCCACCAACTGGAAATTCTTATAGTCTACCTGTAAGGTATGCTGTGTTTCCATGTCCTGCACCACCACCTTTTCTATCTTCATCGACTCACGACCGATGTAATTGTCAAATACAAACCTACCCTCCCTCTTTTTGTAGTTGAAGTACTCCTCGGTAGTCTGGACATTTTCTTTTTCATAAGGGAAAATGAGGTTACCAATAACTGCTGACTGAATCAGGCTAAAATCCAATTCAAAATCGATCTTTTGACTAAGCTCTTCGTAGTTGTAGATGGAGTAAGTCTTTTTGATTTTATCCAGTATGACAACAGAATCTTGCGTAAAAATACCTCTTGAAACCTCTACCGGCCCTTTGATAGCGGTGAACCAGATGATGCTGTCCTTTTTCATCAGGAGATTGGAAGAAGTTCTCAAATCTCTGATGTCATCCTGGTATTCTATCTTAACTTTCGCAGAGAGGTATTCGAAATCTGTCTCATTTACCTCAAGGTTCTCAAGCGTCTGATCAAATGTGTAGATGTTCTTTTTACATGCCGAAAACAGGAAGATTGACAGGCACAGGTAAATCGCGCTTTTATTCATATAATTTACGATCTGCAATTTTTTTATCTATTAAATCGGAGGTCTGTCCCACTTCTTTGGCCTTTTGCCATTGTACCACCGCTTCTTCTTTGCGCCCTAATTTAAATAAAACATCTCCATAATGCTCTATAATTGTTCCATTACCATCATTTATTCTCAATGCCTTTTCCAAAACCTTCCTTGCATCCTTGAATTCGCCGTTTTTATACAACACCCATGCATGCGTATCGAGGTAGGATGGATTCTCAGGAAATGCGGTAACCAGCCTGGTAGACATCTGTTGCGCCTGAGAAAGCTTCTCACCGCGTAAAGACAAATAAAAGCTATAGTTGTTCAGGGCATAGTCATTGTTTTCATTCAACTCCAAAACCTTGTCAAATGACTCGTCAGACTTTTCATGATCACCCATTTGGTGGTATGCATCTCCCAACTGATTGTAAAAACTCTGTAACATCTGAACGTTGCGCCTCGCATAGCGACTCCCGCGCCTCAGTTCATTAACTGCCTGAGTATATTGTTTCTGAGCCAGGTAGGCAGTACCTGCGTACAGGTAGAGCAGTGCCTGATTGGGAAATACTTCTTTGGCTTTGTCTGCATACGCTACTACCTCCGCATAATTTTCATTCTGCGATTGAATGATGATGATGTTACGCCAAATTTCAAACCCTACACTATTTTTCTCAACGGCTTTCAAATAGAAGCCAAGTGCCTGGTCTGTCTCCTGGAACTTATAGTAGATATCTCCGGTAAAGGCGAGCGCCTCAAAACTCTCAGGATGCGTTTCGGACAAACTGCGTCCCAGCGCCAGCAGTGCTTCTTTATCTTCTTCGCGCTGCCCCACTGTCAACACCAGCGCAGACATAATTTCTAATTTTTGCAATACAGCAAGCGACCTGTCTGCAATAGGCTTCTCTAATATTTTGATTGCGCCAGCTACATCTCCTCCTTTCAACGTGAGTCCTGCATAACGCAACTCCAGCACCTGATCTTCGGGATTATCCGTAATTGCTTGCTGCATCACCTCTTTGAGCTGCCCCTGTTTACCCGCTTTCTCCAGAAAGCTTAAATAGCCCCTGTAATTCTCGCCATTAGGACTAAACTCAATCAGTTCTTTCCACTCATTTTCTGCGCTTTTTTCATCCTTGAGCTCCAGGTAAAGCTTCTCTTTCTGTCGTGTAATCTGAATGTACTTCCCATGGATATATTCCAGGCGGTCATAGACAGCAATGGCTTTTTCCCGCTCTTCCAGGTGTCCGTAGATTTCTGCAAGATCAAACAGGTATTCGTCGTTCTCTGCAAACTTCTCCAGCAACTGTTCATAATTGGTTGCTGCACCGTTGAAGTCACCCAACTGTAAGGCCAGTTTCGCATTGAGGATGTAATAGTATTTGTTTTCGGGATCGAGCTCTTTGGACTTGATGGCGTGGGGCAGCGCCTCCAGAAACTTCTGCTCTTCTATGTAAATCTGAGCAATTTTATAATGGGCCGCAGCGTTCTTGTCGTTGATTTCCAGCGACCGGCTAAACATCGACAGTGCTTTGGCATAGTCCTCGATAAGGTAAAACTTTTCCGCTTCTATGAAATAGAAATCAGCCTGATAAATCTCCTCCTCGGTGAGTTCTTTGGACTTGCGTTTCCCTTTTTTCTGTCCATAAACAGCGGGTTGCCACAACAAGCAACACCAAATTAACAGCATGGCCAACCCCAAATGCTTATGAACTCCGCTTTTCATGTCCTATCCTTCAATTTGATTATAATCTCCCACACTATAGTCCGCGATTTTTCCGTTGAGTTTGACGTATTGCCCAATCATAGAGCCACTGAATACCGCATTACTGATCACGGTATCGGCACCCACGATAGAATCTTCCACTACTGACGAGGCAATCGATGTACCGCTGCCCACAGAAACATGTGGCCCAACTACTGAACGCTCAATGGTAACTCCGTCTCCCAGGTAAACCGGCGGAATGATTGTACTATCTTTGATCACCACATCTTTGCCCGTCAATTCCTGCTCTTCCAGGTAGCCCAGGTAAGTCCTGTTGGTCTCCACGGTGGCTTTCTTATTGCCACAATCCAACCAGTCATCCACCTGCCCCGGCACAAACTTCACACCATCGGACTTCAGGTTTTCAAGCGCAACCGTCAATTGGTATTCGCCACCACTCATGATTTTGTTATCGATGAGTTTTTGTAGCTCTGCGCGCAATTTCTCTCCATGTTTGAAGTAATAAATGCCAATAATGGCCAGGTCGGATACAAATTCTTTCGGTTTTTCAACGAAATCAGTGATTACTTTATTGTCGTCCATCTTCACTACGCCAAAAGCGCTTGGGTCTTCCACCTGTTTCACCCAAATGATGCCATCACTCGCTGTATCCAACTGAAAACTCGCCCTGAAGAGGGTATCAGCAAAAGCGACAATTACGTTGCCATCCAGCAGCTCTTTCGCGCAATAAACGGCATGAGCAGTTCCCAGCGCCTGTTCCTGATAGACAATGTGTCCTTTAGCTCCCAGCTGATCAGCAATCTGGAGCAGAGACTCTTCTACTTCTTTTCCAAAATCCCCTATAATGAAGGCGATGTCATTGATTTTCTCATTGCAGACACTGGCAATATCGTTCACGAGACGTTCTACTATGGGCTTCCCAGCTATTGGTACCAGTGGCTTTGGAGTTGTTAAAGTATGGGGTCTCAATCTCGTTCCCCGTCCTGCCATTGGAATCACTAAATTCATATAATCATATTTTTTTCAAAAATAACGAGTTATTTGACTGCATGGCTATCTTATTTCCTCTTTTTCTGCGTGGAAGTGTTTAGATGGTCGAAAATCGGGATTGCCCGCCCCAATACGCCACACTTTTATGGGCCAGTTGGCCTAAGCTGGTATTTACATGACCTATGGCTTCATACGGAGTAAACCCTTCAACGAAACGTTTTCTATGCGCAAAACTGTCAATAGTGCCAACAGCCAAACCGTGTTATTTAACACCAACCGAAGCCAAAACCCCGTCACCCATGGCTGATAATACAATGCGAGAGAGACCAGGAATATGGTGAAAATATAGACAAGTCCTTTCACCGTTTGATAAGGCACCCGAAAATATCGCTGTCCAAAGGAATAGCTGAGCCAACACATGACAAAATAGGAGCCTGCTGTAATCAGGGCACTGGCCATGTAGCCGTAAGCCGGAATCAGCAGCCAGTTGAGTGCAATGGTGATGACTGCCCCAGCGCCGGAGATGTAAGCACCATATTGCGTGCGGTCCGTCAGTTTGAACCAGACGGAGAGGTTGTAGTAGATTCCCAAAAATAAGCCACCCAGGAGTAGCCATGGGACTACGTCGAGACCTGTCCGGTATATCTCACTTCTCAGGAACAGGGTGCCTATCGGGCCAATGTTGACAATGACTGCCATCATCAACATTGCGGTAAATATGACAAAGCCATGCATTACTTTGGCGAACAGTTCCGGTGAGTCTCTGTCGGCCGCTTTGCTGAAGAAAAATGGCTCTGCCGCATATTTGAAGGCCTGAATTGCCAGTGTCATGAATACTGATAATTTGTAGCAGGCACCAAAGACTCCGAGTGCTCCCAGACTGGAAAGTCCCTCGTAAAAGTTTTCGGGTAACCGGTATTTCAGCATGGCCCTGGAAAGCATCTCGTTGGTCACTCCCGCCAGTCCAAGAAACATAATGGGGATGGCATAAGACAGCATGAATTTCAGGCGGTCTGCAGCTATCACAGGCCTGAACTGCAGCAACACATCGCCCAGCAGCAAAAGGAACAGGGCATTTGCAATCAAATTTGAAAGGAATACATAACCAACCCAGGGATCATTGCCTGACTGAAAATTCACCAAAAACCAGTCACCACAGCCATCGGCACATATGGCAGGTAACCATAGAATGAAAATGAGGTTGAGGGAAATATTGACGGCAATGTTGAAGAGTTTGGTGAGCGCAAACCTTCTGGACTTTCCCTGAAGGCGCAGTCTGGCGAATGGAATGGCTACTATCGCATCAATCATCATTACCGCTGCCAGCCAATAGATGAAACGCTCTTGTCCAGGGTATTGGAGTAACTCACAAATGGGCGTAGCAAAAAAGACCAGCACGCTGGTAATCAGGATGGCATTGAGTATCACCAGTGTCTGCACCTGATTGAACGCTTTTGCCTGTTCTGAAGGTGTTTTCCCTGCTAACCTGAAATAGGTGGTTTCCAGGCCAAAAAGGTATAATACATTGAAAAACGCCACATAGGCGTAAAAATCAGTAACCACACCATATTCTCCAGGCTGGAAAACATCGGTATAGAATGGCACCAGCAGATAATTGAGCAATCTGCCCAATATGGTGCTGACTCCATAAATAACTGTTTGACCAGCGAGCTTCTTAAGTGGGTTCAATTTGGTGGGTTACTCCCCTGTAAATTTGGCAGGTCGCTTAGCAAGGAATGCTTCTGTACCTTCTTTGAAATCTTCGGAACCACAACAGCTTGCAAAAGAATTGGCCTCTACCAGGTAACCGTCTTTTTCTTTGGTATAAACGGTATTGACACAATCCACTACCAGCCCAACGGCAATCGGTGCTTTTTGTACAATCTTCCCTAGTATTTCATTGGCTTTCCCAATGGCATCCTCTTTCGTCTCCACCACATGATTCACCAACCCAAGTGTTTTGGCTTCGTCTGCAGGAATGATGTCTGCGGTCATCATCAGCTCCAATGCTTTGCCTTTTCCTACCAGCTGCGTCAAACGCTGCGTACCGCCATATCCCGGAATGATCCCCAGATTGACCTCCGGCTGACCAAATCTGGCATTGGCAGTAGCCACCCGCATGTGACATGCCATCGCCAATTCGCAACCACCGCCCAATGCAAAACCATTGACAACAGCAATTACAGGGGTATGACAGTTTTCGATCATGTCAAATATTTCCTGACCATTCTCTGCGAATTTACGGGCGTTCATCTCATTGACCTGAGACAACTCTTTGATATCAGCACCTGCGACAAATGCTTTTTCGCCCGATCCGGTAATGATCACGCCACGCACGTCGCGGTTATCGTAAACGCTCTGAATGGCACTTTTTAATTCTTCGAGGGTTAGCTGGTTTAAGGCATTGAGCTTTGACGGTCTGTTGATAGTGATCGTCACGATGCCTTCATTTTCGGATAAAAGTATATTCTCGTAAACTTCCATGATTAATCCTTGTGATTGCCAAATATAACGGAGTGTACAGGAAAAGCAAATTATTCATTGCAATCATCTCCTATCGTACAATTTTTTCAGGTAAAAATTAAATACTGATCGTCATTTGTGAGATGATCTCCTTTACCATCTTCGCGAGGTCAAAGGCGGGAGTCCAACCCCAGTCTTCCCGGGCCTGAGAATCGTCTACGCTGTCTGGCCAGCTATCGGCGATCTTTTGTCTGAAGTCAGGGCTGTATTGAATTTTGAAATCGGGGAAGTGTTGTTTCACCTCGGCATAGATCTCTGCAGGGGTAAAACTCATTGCCCCCAGGTTATAACTTGATCGCACGCCGATGGAGTCAGCAGGTGCTTCCATCAGGTCTACGGTCGCCTTCACTGCGTCTTCCATGTACATCATAGGGAGCGCGGTATCTTCTGACAGGAAGCAATCAAAAAGTTCGTTTTGGATTGCCTTGAAAAAGATGTCTACGGCATAGTCGGTAGTACCTCCACCAGGTTTTGTCTTGTATCCGATGAGGCCGGGATACCTGAGACTGCGGACGTCCACATTGTACTTTTCAAAATAATATTCACACCATCGTTCGCCGGCCTGCTTGCTGATGCCATAGACGGTATTGGGGTTCATGATGGTACTCTGTGGTGTATGGCTTCCAGGGGTGTCTGGCCCAAATACTGCGATAGAGCTGGGCCAGTAGATTTTTTTGAGTATTCCTTCTCTACCAGCTTCCAGGACCGTCAACAGACTTTCCATATTGAGCTGCCACGCAAACAGTGGGTTTTGCTCTCCTTTGGCCGATAAGATAGCTGCCAGGTGATAAACTTCACTTACGTCATGTTTACGAACCACATCATAAAATGCGTCTTGATCCATGATGTTTAATTGCTCAAACGGGCCGTCCTGGATATATGGAATAGGATCTGAAATATCAGACGCTATGATCTGGTCACTCCCCTTCAAAGATCGAAGGTAGGTGGTAAGCTCGGAACCCAGCTGACCGCAGGCTCCAATGATTAAAGTCTTTCCCATGGGTGTTGTTTATGTCAAGCAAAAATAAAATTTCATTCCGTATTTTCTTATAAAACAATATCAGATTTAGATGCCGTTCTACAAAATAGGGCTAAATCAAAATTTTATCTTGAAAAAATAAAAATCGCTTCAAATAAAACAGGTGCAATAGCATGTTAGGCAATGAAGGACTCTTTGTCTTCAAACCATTCTGCCTATGGCTTGTGTTTATAAACTGTTCAGGGAGACGGACTGTTACAAAAGTCTTACCTCCACCCCGGTTTCTTTCACAATACTATTGATTAAATTGCAGGCGAAAGAATCCAAATGACAACATGTATCAAACACTAAAATCCAAATTAGAAAATGAAATCCAGGGGATCAAAGATGCTGGCTTGTACAAGCAGGAAAGAGTGATCTCCTCACCCCAGGAAGCAGTCATCAAATTGGACAGCGGCCAGGAGGTGATCAATTTCTGTGCGAACAATTACCTGGGACTTTCTTCGCATCCCAAGGTGGTGGCAGCTGCCAAAGCAACCATCGATACTCATGGTTTTGGGATGTCATCAGTGAGATTTATTTGTGGCACCCAGGACATTCACACACAGTTAGAAGCTAAAATATCGGAGTTTCTGGGAACTGAAGACACCATCCTTTATGCGGCGGCCTTTGATGCCAATGGTGGCGTATTTGAACCGTTGTTAGGCCCTGAAGATGCCATCATTTCAGATGCATTGAATCACGCTTCCATCATAGACGGTGTGAGGTTGTGTAAGGCAAAGCGATTCAGGTATCAGCACAATGACATGGCAGACCTGGAAGCGAAGCTACAAGAAGCATCCGATGCCAAATGCAAGGTTGTTGTCACTGATGGCGTATTCTCAATGGATGGTACCATCGCACAATTGGATAAAATTTGCGAACTGGCAGAAAAGTATGATGCGGTAGTGATGACAGACGAATGTCACTCCACTGGATTTATGGGTAAAACAGGCAGAGGAGTACATGAGCACTGTGGCGTCATTGACAAAGTTGACATCATCACAGGCACACTCGGTAAAGCACTTGGTGGAGCTTCTGGCGGATTCACCAGTGGCAGAAAAGAAATCATTGACATCTTAAGACAGCGGTCAAGGCCTTATTTGTTTTCCAACACGCTGGCACCTTCTATCACAGGCGCTTCCATCGCAGTAATCGACATGCTGAGTGAAACCACTGAGCTGCGCGACAAACTGGAGGACAATACACTGTATTTCAGATCTGAGATCGAAAAGGCTGGTTTCGATATCAAGCCTGGCACACATCCCATCGTTCCTATCATGTTGTACGATGCCGTTTTGTCGCAGCAAATGGCCGCAAAATTACTGGAGAAAGGCATCTACGTGATCGGTTTCTACTATCCGGTAGTACCAAAAGGACAAGCCAGAATCCGGGTTCAAATCTCGGCGGTACACGACAGAGAACACCTGGATGCAGCGATCAAAGCTTTTACGGAAGTAGGTAAGGAATTGGGTGTCATCTAAAAAATAGTAGCCCTCGGTATCAAAAACTATACTGAGGGCTTCTTTTTGTCAAATCGTTTATTTTTGATTAGCCAACCACGCTACTGCGCAATTAAACTGTTCAGCAATACACCAAACTCGTTCGATTGATACATCCCTTGTCCATCGTGCCCAACGCCATTTACAATATGTTTGGCATGCTGATGCCCTGCTCCGTAAGTAAGCTGCATAAATTCAAACATGTTTTCCCCTCTGGCAAAGCGAGAGGACCCCAGTAAAGTGGCGTCGCAATCGGTTGTATTCAAAGAGGGATCACTTTGATTGCCATTACCAAGTAAGTACACAATAGAGCGCTCAGTGAACTGGCTGTTCAAGCGCTCAATGGAAGTCTCAGACAAGTAAGGCGGTTTACCATCAAAGCCCAGCGGCCATCGCTTATAAACAGCACAATTTGCCGGTGTAAACAATGTATTGGTTGACTCGTTGATGCGTTGTCCTGTAGGGTAATAAAAATACTGACTGTTGGCTACCACATATGATATCTCTTTTTGAGATATCGATTCCACCCTATTGGAAGCTCCATAAACATGTGTAAACAAGCCTCCTGAAGAGTGACCAGTCACAATGATTTGATCTAAGACCGGAAAATGTTCATTGTCTGAAAGCTGCAGTATCAGTGAGTCCATCACCGAAAAAGAACTCAAAGCGGCCCCATCCATGGAGTTGAGTCCCTCTCTCCAACCCAGCCTGCTCCAATACAGCTCATTGCTATCTGCTTCTTCTTCCACCTTGAAGGCAGGCGCTATCAGGATTGTACTGGATTGCAGATTTAGATCTGCCAAGGTGGTATTCATCCAATCAAAATAATCGTCACCATTGCGGTTAATGCCATGCAGGACAATTACTGCAGATGTCAATTCTTCCCAAACGGCATTCTCTTCGTAAATCGGATAAGAGCTGAAAAAACTGAAAGACTTATTGGCCCCGCCGATGTTGAAATCAATTGATTGATCACAACCCGTAACGCAGGGTGCCATTGACCTGATTACCTCGTCCTGAGCTGTAGTAAATTGAAAAACAACCGGATTTCTCAATGATTGTCCATTGGAACCAATGGGAATAGCATTGATACGCAAGGTATAGTTCGTATCAAAGTCCAGTTGAGGCGCTATGACGGCTTGTGAAGAGGCACTTCGGTAAGTGATAGTCGCGCTCACTTCATTGCCATTTTCAGCCGCCAGGGTCAAACCAGATTCAAAATCCTCCGGATTAAGGGCTGCGTCAAATGTCATCACAATCAGCGGATTGGCACGGACAGCTGCCGTATTTGATTCCAGGCTAACCCCACCTACAGTTGCGCTAATCATGCGTAGTTGAGGGGTGGCTGTCTGCTCGTCGTCATTACAACTGACAATGACCAACAGTAACAGGAAGAAGAAGGATGTTCTTAAATTCATTGACAATATAAGATAGTGATATAATCCAAAAAGATAAACAAAGTCCTCCGCCGTTGCAGAGGAACATTTGTTTACCATTGGCGTATGAAGAATTTTCTTTACTCGCAAAATGCATAAGGGCAACCCGAGCTGGCATTGTCAGTAGCGAATTCTGCACAGTTCACGCCTGCATAGGTATAAACATCTCCAAATTCCTTAAAGGCCCAGGACCCGGTATATTCCCAAAATAAACCTGTACCGTCATCTACTACGTCGCCGTAAATTTCAATGACGGTGTCATTTTCATATAACTCCACACCATCATCCCCATTGAAGTTAATTCCTGAGTCTTCCCCGATGTGATCAAATTGATTAAAGCAGCTTCCAAAATATGTCGCTATACTGGCAACATCTTCATCACGGATGAAAAGGATATGATCTCCTTCAGAAACGCTGATAGCAGGAAGGTCCATCTCCCTTCCATCGGAGCCGCCACCATTGTTGGCAATCCCAATTCCATAAACACTCAAATCTGCGATATCTGCATTCGCTCTCAGGTGAATCGCCCGTTCTCTGTTCGTAGATCCTGAACCTGTTGGGTCCGCTTCAAAAGACATGATCCCCTGAAACTGAAGTGGGTTCAGACACAAAGGATAAGTACAATTTGAATCCTGGGTAGTTGTAGAAACGGCGGCGCAGTCTACCCCACCGTAAATCCACTCGTCGCCCAACTTATAACCCCAGGAGCCTGCATATTCCCATGCTTCTCCTGTGCCATCTACATTGGCATCTCCATAAGTTTCTATGACAGTAGTACCACTGAATAACTCTATGGCATCATCGCCGTTTTGATTCATCGCATCAGTTTGCAGGATTACCTCAAAACTGTTGGCACAATCTCCAAAATAGGCACTAAGTGTTGCATCTTCCCTGGCCAGCAAAATGTCGTCCCCATTTGATACTGCCATGGATGGAAAAGTGTACTCTATTCCATCAGAGCCTCCTCCATTATTGGCCACACCGATGCTATACACACTCAAATCCGGAATATCAGCTATTGCTTTTAGGTGAACAGCCTTTCCTCCGTTATTGCCGGAAGTAGTCCACTCAAGGGCAAGCACTCCTTTTAAGACCAGGTTGGTTGCCAAGTCATTGTCTACAATGTCAATGGATAGTTGCTGATCCGTTGCTTCTTGCGCATTGATCAGGCTTTCAACTTCCACCACAATGTTTTCCTGGCCTTCTACATCCATGTCATCGGTGGTTGTCAACGTGATAGAAGATGACTCTTCCAGCGCAGAAATCGTAATATCGGCAGTTGCCGGATTGAAGTCGGTACCTGCCACTGCTGATCCATTAAATGATAAACTGACCGTGACATCTTCTGTTGTGCTCTCACTCAAAATGGCCGTAATGGTCACCGATTCTCCTTCGTTGACACTATTGGCAGAAGTAGTCAATGAAACATTTGGGGTCACAAATGGGCTGGTGGAAAAACTTAGGTTGTAGCTTTCTGCCAAAGACTCGTTGTCAAGTCCATAGGTACCTGCGGGCAGAGACAGCTCATAAACAGTTTCGTACTCCAGGGTATTGACCACCAATGTGAGAATGGAGTTTGTGTCATCGAAGCCTGCGGTAAAAGAACCTGAATTGCTCAACACCAATGCATCGGTCACGCTTTGGCTCACAGGATGTGAAAACACAACTGTCAACTCCAGGCCAAATGCAGAAACCCCGGCGTCACCGCCTGTCAATGTTCTGTCACCCTCGGAAATCTTCAATATTCTTAATTCATCGGAATTAAAAGTCTCATCTTCAAACTCATCGTCCTGATTACACATCGTACACATCAAACAAACTGTGATCATCATCATCAGATGCCTGGTTATTTGAAATTTATTGCTTTTCATGTTATTATCTTCTTTGAATTAATCTGTCAAATAGGTTCGGAAGGTCTCCGGAAAGTGATGTGGATCGATATCCCACAAATAAGGGAGAAACAGGTAAGTGGCTATGGTAATGAGAATGATAGAAATGACATTCATAAACACTCCGGAGCGGACCATATCCGGAATCCTGAGGTAGCCAGAGCCAAATACTACAGCATTGGGTGGTGTCGCAACGGGTAGCATGAACGCACAAGAAGCAGCAATTGTCACCGAAGTCATGATCATCAACGGATGGAGGTTAAGTGAGAGCGCCATCGGTGCCAGCACTGGTAACAACATGGCTGTAGTAGCCAGGTTGGAAGTGATCTCTGTGAGCAAGTTTACCATGGCCACCAGGACCAAAATCAGCATGAAGACCGACAATCCGTCCATCTGACTCATTCGTTCTGCGATCCAGACGGCAAGTCCTGTGGTGGAAAATCCCTTTGCGAGTGTCATTCCCCCTCCAAAAAGCAAGATGATGCCCCACGGTAACCTGACAGCCTCCTCCCATGTAATGATCTTGCGGTCTCCGCCGTTTGCAGGCACAATGAACAACACAATGCTAAAAAACATCGCAATCATAGTGTCATCTACAGCGGGTATCAGCTGCTCTATGAATGAACGCAGCATCCAGCAGGTAGCAGTTAACGCAAAAACTATTGCCACAGCCTTTTCTTCATAACTCAACCTGCCAAGGTCTTCACGCAGCTGTTTGATCTTTTCCTTGCCTCCAGGTAGCTGTACCCGGTAAAACTTAAAAGCAAATGAAGTAAGGTATTTCCAGCAGATGAAAATCAGCAAAGCAGAGATGGGTAAGCCAAAGGAAATCCATTGCACGAAAGTGATTTTATATCCGTACAATTCCTTCAGGATGCCGGCAAGGACCAGGTTTGGAGGTGTACCGACCAGCGTGGCCAAACCGCCGATCGATGCACTGTAGGCGATAGACAACATTAGCGCCTTTCCAAACTCTTCTCCAAGCCTGCTGTCACCTGAGGTACTTTTGAACTGAGTGACCAGCGCCATTCCAATAGGAAGCATCATCACTGAAGTGGCTGTATTGGAAATCCACATCGATAAAAATGCTGTCGCCATCATAAAACCCAATATGATTTTGGCGACGTCGGATCCCACATAGTAGATAATATTCAGTGCGATGCGTTTATGCAATCCCCATCGTTCAATTGCGTTTTCAATCATAAAACCTCCGATGTACAGGAAAATATATTTGAGACCAATAGACTGGGTTGTCACGTCTATCTCCATAGCTCCCGTAAGCGGGAACAGTACTATTGGGAGTAATGCAGTAACTGCTATTGGAACTGCCTCCAATATCCACCAGACAGCTATCCAAACAGTGGTACACAGCACATGGTACGCCTCTACTCCCAGGGTCTCCGGTTTTCCTATCCATTCCATCAACAGGAAGACGAAAGGACCCAATGCTATTTTCAGCAAGCTGTATTTCTGTTTACTATTCTCCATATTTTTTCAAATAGCTATCTACTACGTCTTGCATAAAATCAGCATTCTCCTTGCTCATGATTGATAAATAGAGCGTCTCTCCATTTCGGTCAACTGTTTTGATGCGTGCTGGCAGCGCCTCGGTGCCTTTGCCTGAAAGTGCCGAATAAAAAGCAATGGCTGTCAGATAGGCACCAACAGGTGAGGGATGGCTTCCATCGGGATCGTACAAGGGCAACCCGGGCCGCATCTGCAGAGCCAATTGCCAGATCAAGCCAATGGGTACTGCCTTCACTTTCTGTTCTTTTGCTAACCTATCGTACCCACGGCTGATCTGGTCTTTCATCATTGGATTATACGCTCTCGCCCAGGTCATGTAGAGCAGTGGCTGCGCACCATTCGCCCTCACAAGCTCTACGAACTGTGCTCCATATTGTGCAAACTGATCGGGGTTGTCGATGGTGCTTGTGCTATGGTTTTGTAAAATCACCACATCCCATTTGCTGCTTTCGATCATCTCCCTGGACTTCAAACCCTTTTCTCCCTCCCAGTGCTGTTTCCAGGTCGCACCGCCTGCTGTAGATTGGCGTGCCTTGATGTACACACCATCGGTCTGTGCAGAAATGGCCTCCACTGTCTGTGGCATGTTCCAGAAGTAAGTGTAGCTGTTACCCAAAAACAGCACATTGAGCGTATCCCGTTGTGCCTTGACCTGGCTAAAGGCCAAGCACAAAAGCCCTGTCAAAGCGATGATTAGTTGCTTTCTCACCATGCTTACTGATTTACCAGGGTTGCATCAAAAAGCCCTGGAAGCGGACTTGGTACATTGCCATTCCGGTCAATTTCCGACTGAGGATAAATGAAGCGTTGAGGTAAGTCTGTCCCGGTATTGGGCATTACCTGCACGCGTACCACAGGCTCTGATCGTGTCCGTCGTACATCACTGAATACTTCTATCTGACCAAATAAGGTAACATATCGCTCTTCCAGAATCTCTCTCAGCAAAGCGTCATTTGCTGCGATCCCGTCCAGGTTCTCCATGGCACCTGCATCAAAATCGGCTGATTCGTAGGCATCATACTGAATGTCTGCCGCTACCGGATCAATCAGGTATCCTCCTGAAGCCATAAAGGCCCTGAAGTCATTGAGGTGTCCCAGACCTGTAGCAAAATCGACAGACCTGCTTCCTGCTTCAGCCAGGATGAGTAAGTTTTCCTGATAAGTGACAATGGGTTCTGAGACGGTTTGTCCTCCTAACCCTGAAGCACTAAGGTTGGGCTGAAACCCGTTGGAATTGATTTCAAAAAGAAAGTTGTAGCGGGCCGCTTCGTTGGTCTTGGCATTCCCTCTGTAGTTGGCAATGGCGGGATTCACCGTTGCATCAGGAGCCACCATGCTGACAATAAAATCTGACACCACCAGATCTGGTCCTCTGGTCCCGTTGGCAAAAAACTGCCAGTTGAGATTTGCAGCAGTCAATGCATCACCATGAGGTGCATACATAGATGCTTCAACACTTAATATGCCGTTTTGTGCAGATGTGTAGGCCGAAGCATAGTCTTTGACATGCATGTAAAACCTTGCTTTCAAGGTATGGGCCACTGCAATCCATGATGCTTCATCTCCATTGAAAAAAACATCTGCTCCTTCCACTGGCCTGCCTGTCCCGAGTGACAGGTTGACAATTGCCTCGTCGAGCAAAGACTGAATTTTGCTGTAAACAACTGTCTGGCTTTCAAACATTGGATTATCGAAAGCAGGGTCGACCAATTCATCAAACGGTATGTCACCATACAGCGAAGTACCTGTCCCCAGGGAGAGCGCCTGCAGGACTTGCGCAATGCCAATGGTGATGCCGGTGATTCCCTCTTCCAGTGCAGCATCTTCCGTAAATCTTGCATTTCTGTAACTGTTGATGAAAACGTCATCCCAAAGATCATCGAAGTCAGTTGTAGTCACGGTGTAGGTGGTATATCCCTGATGCTGTCGGTCAATACCAGAGTGAGTTCCTGCAAAAATGCCTGCGCGTCTTGCAGATTCTCCATTTTGCAAAATCATCTGTCCTACCTGAGCTGTCACTAAAATACTCTGATAGCCCGTGGAGGTGGGATTATTTGGATTCACATTGATTTCACCATCCACCAACTCTTCACAGGATATGCAAATGGAGAGCAATACAATTATTATTATTCTGAAAGCATTGTTCATGATTGACATATTAAAAGTTTAAGAGAAGGGTAAATACATAAGAGCGTGTGCTGGGGTTATTGAAGTAGTCAATGCCCCGGGAGGCACTTACCCCCTCCAGGTTGGTATCGGGATCATTTCCTTCAAAGCCTGTCCACAGAAAGAGGTTTCTTCCTGTCACTGAAAAGTTAGCAGAATCAAAGCCTTTCTTCCTTATCCAATCATTGGCCAACGTATAGGAAAGGACAATTTCTCTGAGCCGTGTCCAGGAACCATCTTCAATATACAATTCATCATTGCCTCCGCTAAAGAATCCGCCATCGGCAAGGTACCATGCCTCCGTAAGCGCTACCGGACCAGCTCCAACGTCTCTCACCTGCCCTCTGAAAGTAGTGCCTGCGGGGACAATACTTCCATTGTAATCCAATAGGTTTTGATTGGTGGTCGTCTCTACGCCAGACTCGCCCCAGGTGCCTAAATTGTACAAAACAGACTTTGTCCCGGCGAATATGTCTGCTCCCTGTGAGGTTTCGAATAACAGTGACAATCCAAAGTTCTTATACCTGAAGTTGGTAATCAGTGAACCTTGCCAGTCAGGATTGGGGTCTCCAATGACTCCTTCCTCTGCATCTTGTTCCGGGAATCCATTCTCATCAAAGACCACATCGCCGTTTTCATCACGCAAAGTCCTGGATCCAAACAGCACACCAAACTGCTCTCCCTCAATAATTCGCGAATTCACTGCCGATAATCCTCCGATATTGATGGACTGCACGTTGAATAAGTCGGTCACCTCGTTCCTGTTCCTGGTAAACAATGCGCTCACATCCAGGCTGATGTCATCGGTTCTGAGAATGTTGTAACCCAGGTCTATTTCTACTCCTCTGTTCTCAATGTTGGCACCGTTGGCCAGCGTACGATCAAAACCCTGGGTGTTGGCAATAGGCACCTGCAGTAACAAATCTTCCGTTCTGTTGGTGTAATAGGTCCCGCTCAATGACAATCTGTCATCAAAAAAGCGAAGGTCCATCCCAATCTCCAGTTCTCTTTTTCTCTCTGGTCGCAATGCAGGATTTCCAAGCACTACACTGGGTGTAAAACCACCAGGGCCAAACAAAGCTACGTCAAGGTCTCCTCCCCATTCGTCTGAGTAGGAAGGTTGGACGATCTCATTATTGGTGGAATACCTGCCCGGCTCCTGCCCTACCTCACCGTATGAAACCCTTAGTTTTCCCATGGTCAATTGGTTAAACCCGATGAGCTCATGGTATTGCCAGGCCAGGGAAACTGATGGAAAAAGGAACGTAGCATCAGCCTCACTCCCAAAGGTGGAGGACGCTTCACTTCTCAGCGTCCCTGTGACATAAAACATGTCATAAAGATCCAGGGAGAGCTCTGTATAGGCAGCCGCCTTTCTGGTCTCACCGGTAGTGCTGACTACTGCCCTGTTTTCAGGCAGTGCATTATTGATGTCTCTGGTACCTCCTGCCACATCAGCAAACTGGATAAAGTTGACAATCTCGTTTCGCGTTACTGTGGAGTTACGCTCATTGTAGTTGAAACCTACCAATAAAGAAGCATTAAAGTGCTCGTTAAATCTCCTGGTCGCACGAGCAATCAAGTCAGTATTCAGAATAGAATTTCGCCTCAGTTCACGTTCAAACAATCCTGTTCTGAAGGCACCAGAAGCCGAACCCGGCGTAAAGAACTGTGTTTTTTCCTCTGAGTAGTTGTCCAACCCCACTCTGGCGATTAACTCAATCCAGTCTGTAGGGGCATATGTCAGCTTGAAGTTGTTAAGGAATCTATCCACATTGGCAATGTCTTCCTGCTCGTTGGTGGTCCACAATGGATGATTGTACACAGGGTTTGCCGTGCTACCCAGGTACCTCCTGTATGACCTGTGCCTGTTGTTGACCGGCAATGCATTGGGTCCTGAGAAATAGCTACCCCGATATCCCGCATTCTGAAAATCCGGAGGAGTACGGAGCAAGCCAAGGTATAAGCCGGAAGATTGTGCGCCTCGTCTGATCCTGTTCGACTTTGTTTTCGTGTAGGCACTTCTGATGTTCAGGGTTAACTTGTCGTTGAGCAATTGTTCTGCATTGATCCTTGCGGTAGTTCTGGAATAGTCAGAGTTATTGGCAATGATACCTTCCTGATCAAGGTTGCTGACACTGAAGAAGATATTACCTGTGCTATTACCTACTGACATGCTCAATGCGTTTTCCAGGAAATGTCCGCTCTGAAATACCTGATCAAAATTCTCATCTATGAAGGTTTGGCGTGAGTTCTTATTCACAATTGGATAATAAATCTGACCGTCCTGATCTATGAAAAACTCGCCCTCGGTATCCACGTCATCTGGCGCACCGGACCGGTCGCTGATTTTATCACCCCAGGAGTCTCTGGCTGTTGGATTAAACACACCCCTGTTACCCTGACCAAATTTATTTTGCAAAGGGTATCTCCTGTTGATTTCGTCGATAGAATAGGTCGACTTAAAAGAAACTTTCAATTTCTGATTGTAACCTCCGTTTTTAGTAGTGATCACAATCGCGCCGTTGAGTGCAGAAGTCCCCCATAATGCAGCAGCGGGTGCTCCCTTCAAAACACTGATAGAGGCAATGTCATTGGGATTGATGTCATTAAGGCGGGACTGCTGTGCAATCTGATTGGTCCCTACATTGTCATTATTGATAGGCACTCCATCCACTACAATCAAAGGCTGCCCATCGCCCAGGATGGTAGAAGCTCCCCTGATTTGAATGTATGCTCCGGCTCCCGGGTCTCCGGAGTTTCGTCGTATGGTGAGTCCCGTCGCTTTCCCTGACAATGAATTGAGCAGGTTGGGCTCTGCTGCCTGTACGATTGTCTTGTCTTTGACCTGTGAATTGGCATAGCCAATCTTGTCTTTGTTCACTTCAAAACCCAGTGCGGTGACCACTACTTCGTCCAGTACCGACAGGTCTTGCTTAAAGACCACATCGATCACAGTTCTGTTGCCAATTGGAATGATTTGTGATTCAAAACCGATGTAGGAGAACTCCAGAGTTGCTCCGGGTTGAACGGTCAGGGTGTACCTCCCATCTACGTTGGTAGTAGTCCCATTTGTGGTCCCTTGTTCTAAAATAGTGGCCCCGATCAGTGCCTCATTTGCATCGTCAGTGACTACCCCTGTGATAGTGACTTGAGCGTATGCATTAAAAAACAAGGCAACCAGGAATACTACTGTTAAGTATATCCGGTATCTATGCATAGTTATTGTAGGTTAATTCAATTTCAGGTTTGTCTGATGTTTAAAAAAATAGGTAACTATCAGAATCTGTTTACCAATATTCACATCAGACTCAAGTTGCATTGAGGACTCAATTTTGCGAGATTAATTTTTATCCGCACTGTTTTATGAAATTTTATTGATTTTTATTGTTTTTTATCGCAATATTCTACTGATTCGTCAATCTGTAGTATTTCACATCCATGGACACTAAATGACAGGTATTTACTTAGAACTGGTAAACAAGCTTGAAAAAATCTTTGGGAAGTTTGATCAGGAACACCGAAGGTTTGAGGCAACAACAAATTCAAAAATATCAAGAGACCTGGGATACAGTGATGCGCAGTTTTCCAGGTTAATCAATGAGACAGCCACCGACAAGGAATATCAGCGAGCCATACAAAATGTAGATAGGATTCTCAAGATTCATCAGCTCGAAAAACAAGTAGAAAGTGGCAACGCCAATGGATGGTCTGTCAAACTAAGAACATGGTTCATCTTATCGATCGTCTTTTTTTTGATGTTTGCCGGGATGCTCATCGCTTACCTGACCCTGTTAAATGACAACGAAGAGAGTAGCGTTGACGCCTCACGGGATTATACACTTGAGTGGACTTTTGAAAACTACTTTATCAATCCCTACAGTAAGCTGGATGATCTGCCTGCTGACTGCAATTACCCTTGCTATAAATACCAGGGGCAATGGGCGCTGGAAAAAAACTACAAACTACCCTTCTTCCGGGAGCGAAATGGCTTTCACTACCTCGCAACTGAAGCCAAGCTATATGCCAGATGCATGGCAGAGAACAACGATGGCGGCAAAACAGTAGAAGGTTATGAGTACCAGCGACATGAAATATGGTATGATGTGAAGGAATGGCCGATGGATTCTTTTGTCACAGAATCAGGCATTGCCAATAAACGCTATGAAAACCTGAATTTCGAGGATGACGAATCATTCATCAAAGTTGCCAATGTGCATACTTTCTTTAGAAATGAATTTAGCCTCGGGGATTCTCTGATTGTCCGCAAAGGCAAAGTCATTGGCAGAGACCTTGAATTGCTGGATCGTGAGACCATGCTCGGCCATATCAAAGACAACAACCAATTGAAACAAATTGAAACACAGATCAACAGAATAGTGGAGAAAAGATTACAGGACTTTTCCGTCCCAATCAATTGTCTGGACATTCCATTGATCCGGCAGGACGTAGCTGATATTGCTGATGGTGATCGCATGAGTTATTCTTGCCAAATGACTACCAGCAGATTCCCCATTGAATATACCAAGACGTACATTCTGGTGGATCAATACATCAAGAATGACTGCGTCCAGGATTGAGAAATCAACCACGGCAGATGTGTGAAGAAGCTGGTCCCCATCATAGTTTTATCATGACGAATTTGCTAATTTGCCTGACAATACATTTTTTCGCCATCTGCTGAAATTTTTGGCAAACTTCTTGTCAATTAGCGGCAGTAGTAACAACGATGTCAAAAATCTAAACTTAGTCAATTAATGAAAAACATTATTCTCGGATTATCAATCCTTACACTTTTGGGGTTAGGCGCTTGTGCCTCCAGTTACAATGCGATCCGTCCCGAGTTACTCAATTATCAATCCAATC